>Ga0169931_10010327_pt1 | contig 13314 bp, 9 predicted proteins | sample Kivu_15m_20L_FD_129675 | JGI IMG/M metagenome (GOLD analysis project Ga0169931, IMG submission 129675) | Freshwater microbial communities from Lake Kivu, Western Province, Rwanda to study Microbial Dark Matter (Phase II) - Kivu_15m_20L... | ecosystem: Environmental > Aquatic > Freshwater > Lake ...
AAGTGGATTAGCAAACCAGCGCCTTCAGCCACTCGGCCATCTCTCCAGCGGCACGGCCAATGAACCGCTTTCAGCTTTCGACCGGCAAGCAAATTTTCCCCTGTGAAAAGTCGTGGCGGTCACTCGTCGCCGTGATCGCCGCGCCGGGATTGGTAAAACTTCCGCTGGGCCATGCGGATGCGGCGCTGGCGGGCCTCGCGGGCGGGGGCGGTCGTCTCGGCAAGCTGCTTGAGGTCGCCGCGCAGCTTGAGGTAGTTGCGATAGCGATCTTGCGTGACGTGGCCGGCCTCGACGGCGGCGAGCACCGCGCATTTCTTCTCCATCGTGTGTCCGCAGCCGGTGAAGTGGCAGCTCAAGGCCAGCTCCTCAATCTCCGGGAAGGTGTCCTGCAAGCCCGTGTCCGCGAGCCACAGGTGGAACTCGCGCATCCCCGGCGTGTCCATCAACACGCCGCCGCGCGGGAGGACGAGCAGTTCGCGGCGGGTCGTGGTGTGCCGGCCCTTCGCGTCCTTCTCGCGCACGGGCAGCGTGTCCTGCAACGCCTCGCCGAAGAGCCGGTTGATGAGCGTGGATTTGCCGACGCCGGACGAGCCGATGAACGCCACCGTCACGCCCTCGTGGATCCACTGCCACAATCCCTTCACGCCCGCGCCCGTGATCGCGCAGACGGCCAGCACCGGCGTTTCGCCCACGGCCGCCTGCACTTCCACCAGCCGCTGCGCCGTGTGTGGGCAAAGGTCGGTCTTGTTCAGGAGCACCACCGGTTTGGCCCCGCCCTCGTGGACCATGACCAGGAACCGTTCGAGCCGGCGCAGGTTAAAATTGTCATCCAAGCCCTGCACGATGAAGACCACGTCGAGGTTGGTGCCGAGCACCTGCTCGTCGGCCTTGCGCCCGGCGACCTTGCGCGAGACCTGCGTCGCGCGCGGCAGCACGGCGTGGATGGTGGCCTTGTCCTCGCCTTCATGCACGGCCACCGCCACCCAGTCACCGGTCTTGGGAAGCTGCGTCGGCGCGGAATCATGGAGCAGCTTGCCGGTGATCTGCGCGATCAGCTCGGCATCCGTGGTGAAGACGTTGTAGTAATGCCGGTCCTCCGCCGCGACGCGCGCGGGCACGAGTCCGGCCGCCCGATGCGGGGCGAACGCGGCTTCCCAGCGGGCGTTCCAACCAAGCTGCGTGAGCGGCGAATCGAGGTGGCTGGCTGGAAGCTTCGCTGGCACGCGGCTCAATCCCGGAAGTTCACGAAGCTCAACGCCACCGGAAAATCCTTCGCCTGCACGGCGGCGATGACCGTCTGCAACTCATCGCGGCTCTTGCTGGTCACGCGCACCTCGTCCCCGTTGATGGACGAAGTCACCTTGAACTTCCCGTCGCGGATGAACGCGGTGATTTGCTTCGCCACCGTGGCCTCAATGCCTTCCTTGATCTTCACGCTCTGGCGCGCGTGGCCGAGCGGCGAGAGGTCGGCTTCGCCCTCGTCCACGCTCTTCATGCTGATGCCGCGCTTGGCGAGCTTGCCCAGCACGATCTCGACGAGCGTTTTCATCTTGTAGGCGTCGGGCGCGGTGAGCTTGATTTCGAGCTTTTCCAGCGTGATCTCGGCCTTGGTGCCCTTGAAGTCGAAGCGCGTGGCCAGCTCCTTCTTGGCCTGGCTCACGGCGTTTTCCACTTCCATCGAGTTGACTTTGGAGACGATGTCGAATGACGGCATGGCGGCAGTGTAGTGGAAACCCGGCGCGGGAAAAGGCGGAAGAAGACGGGCAGGCGACGTTCAAGGTTGAACAGTGACAGTTGGAGCTTTGCCTTGCTTGGGAAGTGCCAAAATGTTCGTCAAGTGAGGGTGAAACCTTGTCAGATCAACCTGCTGCCAAGCACAAGGGCCGAAGTCAACCCTTGCGACTCTCCGGTTAAGTCCAGATACATGAACTGTAATGTTTCCATCCCACGAATCCTTTGAGGGAAGGCCATCCGAGGTAGTCTTGGGAAACCAAGTGAATTTGAAGAACGGGAGGGGCTTGCCGCCCCTGCCTGGTTTGCCCCAAAAGTATTGAGATCGTTCCGGCGGCTTCATGGCTGCCAAAGTCGAATCCAGATTCAGGCGGTGCAGGGCGCGTTCTGCCACGGCCAAAGCCTGATTCGTATCAAGCAGTGATGTGCGATTGGTGTAAGCAGCCGGTTCGTCGAACATCATCACGTCGTGTTCCAAATCTGAATACGAAACGCAGCCAATCCAAGGAGACCGTGCCGGCGAAAACCACCGGAAGATATGCCGTCCCTCAAAAGTCGCATGGCGCGTGGTGGATGATTGCGACGTGTGCGTCTTCGTAATCGCTAAATCAGCCAGCGGCTTTGGGAGGTCTAGTTCACACTTTTGGGCGAAGTCCTGAAATGCCGGCAGTAACATATGCACTGTGAGCGCTGCGGCTGGCGGTGTGGTCGTGCCACCCAGCAACTGCGCCTTCGTCGGCCTCGGCCGCTGGCGGTTCGGCAGCGGCTCGCCGGTCTCGCGGTCGAACTCGTCCTTCGCGCGGACGCCGCTGGCGGGGTCGCTCGTGTCCTTTTGCCACTTTGCCAAAGCATCGCGGAGTTGGGCGAGTGTGGCGGCGTGCAGCGGGTCGCTCGCAAGGTTGCGCAGCTCGTGCTGGTCGGCATCCACGTCGTAAAGTTCCTCGGCCGGCTTGGGCTTTTGGAAGGGCATGAGTTGCGCGGGCGACAGCTTGCCCGCGTCGCGGAGGCGGCGCATCTCGACGAACGTCAGGCTGCGCACGGCGTCGGCCGGCGGTGTGTTCGGCAGGTCGGCGTCGAAATTGCGGATGTATTTGAAGCGCTCGCTGCGCACCGCGCGCTTGTGGGCGTCGTAGTCGTGCCAGTTGTGCTCGGCGAAGACGTGCTCGCGCACGCGGGCGGCGGGATTCGTCAACAGCGACGCGAAGCTCTTGCCCTGAAATGTCGGCGGGGCAGGGAGGCCGGCGAGTTCCAGGAAGGTCGGCCCGAAATCCACCGTGCTGACCAGCCCGCCGCACACGCTGCCGGGCTTTACCTTCGCCGGCCAGCGCACCAGCAACGGCGTGCGGATGCCGCTGTCGTAGAGCGTCGTCTTGCAGCGGGGGAAGGCGCGGCCGTTGTCGCTGATGAAGAGGATGACCGTGTTCTCCGCCGCGCCCTGCTTCTCCAGTTCAGCAAGCACCTGCCCGATGAAGCCGTCCAGCCGCGTGATTTCATCGTAGTAGAGCGCGAGGTCGCGGCGCGTGTCCGGCGCGTCGGGCAGATAGGGTGGCACGATCACGTCGGTGGGCTTGTGCGGATTGGGAATGCTGTTCGTTTGATAGTCTCGGTGCGGGTCCAACGCGGCGAGCCAGAGGAAGAACGGCTTGTCCTTCGGGCGTGCTTGCAGCGTGGACAGCCACTGGCCGCAGCCGCTCTCGTCCTTCTCGGCGACCATCTTCTTCGCCTTGCCGTCCGCGCCCACCTGCAACTGGAATCCCGCCGCGCCCGCCTCATGCACGACATCGAAGCGGTCCTTCACCTCGTTGCCGAGATGCCACTTGCCGGCGGCGGCGGTCCAGTAACCGGCGGCCTTGAGTTTCTCCGCGAACGTCACCTGCGCCTTGGGCAGCGGCCAGTGGAGCTGCTCGGCGTCCGTGCTGTGCGGGTAACGGCCCGTGAGCAGACTCGACCGGCTGGGGCTGCACGAGCTGGCCGTGACGAACGCGCGGTCGAAGCGCATCCCCTCGCGCACGAGCCGGTCGAGGTTCGGCGTGCGGACGGCCTTGTTCCCGTAAGCTCCGGAGTCGTCCCACGCCATGTCATCAGCGATGAAGAGGATGAAGTTCGGCCGCGCAGGCGCGGCGGAGGCGACACCGACGAAAAGTAAGAGAAGCAGGGCTGAGAGAGAAACTGCGAGCTGCCAGGACTCGCGATTGCGGTCCTTCAACTTGCTTCTCTGCGCCCGTCCCGTCTCTGCGGTGCTAAAACAGCCATTGGCACCGCAGAGGCGGGACGGACGCAGAGGTCCATGGAAAGGATTCGGTGAACGCATAGGCTCTGTTGTCCCGGACAGACGGTGCGGCGCAAGGAAGCGTTTCATGCCTTGCCCCTCGAGATGATTGGCGAACCGGTCGAACAGCGAGGCCAGCCGGGCCAGTTCCTCCGGCGGAATCATGAGTGGAGCTTGAGCATCTCCGACGCGGCGTAGCGAATCTCCAGCATCCGGTCCAAAGCCGGATGGACGCCGGGGCGGCGGCTCGCCAGCGCCTGCGCGCGGGACACTGAACCGTCAATCAACTCCACCGCGCTCCGCCACACGTCGGCGGCCCGCTCGAACTCGGTTTCCCGCTTCGCCGCCAGCACGCCGAAGCGATAGAGCGTCAGCAGGAAGACCTCGATTTCGGTCAGCTTTCGGTCGAACTCCGCTTCGGGCGAATGGCCGAGCTGCTCCAAGGCTTGGTCGCCGGCCTCGCGCAAGTCTGCGATGTCCAGAGTGAGCGTCATGGCGGGAAAGTCGCAGGCGGGCGGGGAAAATTCAAGCGTCGCGGGCTGCGTTCATCCTCGCGCACGAGGCGACGTTAGTTCGGCGTGCGGACGGCCCGGTTCCCGCAAGTCCCGCAATCCTCCCACGCCATGTCATCGGCGATGAACAGGATGAAGTTCGGCCGCGCGGGCGCGGCGAGGGTAGCGTAGGCGCAGAATAAAATCTGTCCGATCAGCAGATAGAGCGAGCGCATGTAAAATGCTGACCAAATCCCAAGTGGGGGCCAAGAGGCATGACAAAACATTAGCGTTGGCCCTTGCGATTTCTAAACCGATAGATGTTGTCGGCAGCGATGAGTAGCGCTGCCCATAGAGAAAGGGCAACCTCAGTTGCCTTACTTTTGCCCATCTCGGCCACGTCGCGCCACGCGCTTAAAGTCTCTAGCATCCCTCAGCCTTTCAAGTCGAATACCCCGCTCCGAATCATGCCGATTTGGCTGCGCTTTGCTATTCGAGCTGACTCGAAAGAAAGATCGCCATGGCATCGAATCAATTCCATCGGCTTTTTCCCTCACGGTTTGAACACGCGAAACGCCGCGTTACCTCGGGTGGCGTAAGAACTAACCGTCACCGGCGTGAAGTCCTCCTTTGATAAACGCGAACATGGCCGAACCATTTTTCGTTGTTGTGGCAGTCAATACACAACGTCACGAGGTTGGTCAGAAAATCCTCACCACCTGATGAACGCGGCAGAACATGGTGCACTTCCAGTTCACTTGGATGCTCTCGGCAGCCACAGGTCTGACAAGTAAACGTGTCCCTGGCTAGCACGGTTTCGCGATACGAGGAGATACGGGAAGAGGTTGAGAATGACCGCTGATCGAGAGAAAACTCGACGGGCTTTTTCACCGGGGCCACGGACTTCGGCGGCTCGGGATGTTCGGCTTCATACTTGAGCTCCAACCGCCATTCGATTTCCTTCGCCAGCCAAATACCCAACGGAACACCCAGAATCAGACCGGCTCCTGGCATGAGGAAGAACCCTCCGGCTGCAACTACTGGGACCGCAAACCATGCATTTTTTCCAGACAGTGACGCGCCACATTCCCATCGTTGATGTTCTTGAGCCATCTTACAGTGTTCTTTCCATTCGCAACCCCACCGCTCTGCCTCCTCCGCTTCCAGAGCACCAACACGCTTCTTCGCGCAGCGGTAACATAAATTGCAGCCTTCGACGATGATACACGGTCGATTGTGAAGTCCGATGTGGCAGTGTTCACAGTTTTTCACGCAGGCTCCCTTGAAACTAGCTTGCCGGAACTACTTCAACTGCGTTCGGAAGGTTGGTCTTCGAAGCTAAATGTTCTGTCCGGCTCCGCCTCCCCTTGCCGTGCTCGCAAATCAGGTCCACGAGGCGCTCGACGGCTTCAGTCGTATGCCGTTCAGAACTCATACACTTCCCACTTAAACCGCTTTGGCCTTGGTCTTGACCACTTCAATCCGGGCGATCTGCGCCAACGGGCACACCACAAACTCAACTCCCAGTTCGTGACCGGGACCGGAGGCGAGGATGAGCGAACCCTCTGTCACGAAGGCGAAGTCAGGATGTGAAAGCTTGTAAGTGGCACCGTCCGTGACATGAATCCGCAGCGGCTGCTGGGCGGACTTCTCGATGAACTGCTTCATGGAGGCTTGTGTCATGGCCGCAGGCTAGTCCGGTCGCCGATGGGCTGTCAAACGGCGGCTAGGTCGCGGCCACCGCCTCCGGCTCCACCCATTTCCCGTGCTCGCGGATGAGGTCCACGAGGCGCTCGACGGCGTCGGCCTCGGGGATGTTGAACTTGATGGGGGTCTTGCCGACGTAGAGGTTGATCTTGCCGGGCGCGCCGCCCACGTAGCCGAAGTCCGCGTCCGCCATCTCGCCGGGGCCGTTCACAATGCAGCCCATGATGGCGATCTTCACGCCCTTGAGATGCTCGGTGCGGGTCTTGATGCGCGCGGTCACGGTCTGGAGGTTGAAGAGCGTGCGCCCGCAGCTCGGGCAGGCTACGTAGTCGGTCTTGAAGCTGCGGCAGCCGGCGGCCTGAAGGATGTTGTAGGCCAGCCGCAGGCTCATGCCCGCGCCGCTCTCGCCGCGGATGAGAATGGCGTCGCCGATGCCGTCGGCGAGAAGCGAGCCGATGTTCACGGCGGCGCGGAGGAGGGCGATTTTGGGTTCGAGGGGCCAACTGGTTGCCGTTGCCCCCTCACCCCGGCCCTCTCCCCCGGTGGGGGCGAGGGAGGAAGACGCGTCGCCGAACGTGAGGCAGTCCTTGAGCAAAATCGGGTTGCGGCGGCCAAGGCGGTTGAACTGCGCGACGAGCAGGCGGAAGGCGGTGATGGGCGGGAGGTTCACGCCGTCTTTCACGGTCACGAGCTGGGTGTCGCAGTTGATGTCCTCGATGCGCAGCTCATGCGTGGGGTCGAGTTCGAGGAGGTTCAGGTCTTCGTAGATGCCCTCGGGCTTCACGTCGTCCTTGGGGCGAATCTTCGGCGCGACCTTGTCGAACGTGGCGCGGGTGACGACGACGCGGACGGTTTGCTCGCCGCCGCATTTGGCGCTGTCGCTGAGTTCAATCTCGGGAGTGGAGCGGCGCTCGAAGTGGAACGGGTCGAAGGGAAATGCGGAATGCGGAGTGCGGAATGCGGAATTGGAGAGCAGCGGAATTTGCGCGAGCAGGTCGTTGCACACTTCGATTTCGCGCGGGCTGTCCTCGGTGAGGCTGACGCGGATGGTGTCGCCGAGGCCGTCGCACAGCAGCGAGCCGATGCCGATGGCGGACTTGATGCGACCGTCCTCGCCTTCGCCGGCCTCGGTGACGCCGAGGTGGAGCGGGTAATTCCAGTCCGGCCCTTCCTGCGCGAGGCGCGTGGTGAGCAGCCGGTAGCACTCAATCATCACCTTCGGGTTGCTCGACTTCATCGAGAACTTGAAATTGTGGAAGTCGTGCTTGCGGCAGATGCGGGCGAACTCCAGCGCGCTCTCGACCATGCCCAGCGGCGTGTCGCCGTAGCGGTTCATGATGCGGTCGGAGAGCGAGCCGTGGTTGGTGCCGATGCGCAGGGCGCGCTTCAGCTCCTTCAGCTTGAGCACCAGCGGCGTGAACTTCTCCTCGATGCGGCCCAACTCGGCGACGTAGGCGTCGTCGGTGTATTCCTTGACGGCGAATTTCTTCGAGTCCGCGTAGTTGCCGGGATTGATGCGGACCATCTCGACCCAGTTCGCGGCCTCCATCGCGGCGTCCGGCTTGAAGTGGATGTCGGCCACGATGGGGACGTGGCAGCCGCGCGCGCGCAGCTCGGCGACGATGTTCTTCAAGTTCGCCGCGTCCTTCACCGTGGGCGCGGTGATGCGGACAATCTGGCAGCCGACGGCGACCAGTTCGAGGGTCTGCTTGACGGACTCGGCGGTGTCCATCGTGTCGCAGGTGAGCATGGACTGCTTCACGACGGGATGGCTGCCGCCCATGATGACGCCGCCGCGCGCGGGATCGCCGACAACGACTTCGCGGGAGACGCGGCGGTGGAAGAGGTAGGGAGAATCGCAGTAGCGCATGGGCTTCAGAAAGAGAGAGCAGGATTAGGATTAAGATTAGGAGCAGGAGTAAGAACGGCCGGCGCGGGCTTCCTGCTCCTGCTCGTAATCTTAATCGTAATCTCGCTCCCCATCATCAATCACTTCGCGGGAGTCGGGGTCGGAGCCGGAGCCGGGGCCGCCGGTTCCACCTGGCTTTTCTGGTCGAACATGGACTTGAAAAGCCCCGAGCGCTTCCAGACATCGTTGAACGAGACGTAGGCCATGAACGTGAGCAGCACGACAGCGAAGGCGGTGGTGGCGTATTCCTGAAGCCGCACGCTGATGGGCTTGCCGCGCAGCTTCTCGTAGAGGGACATCATGATGTGGCCGCCATCCAGCACGGGAATCGGGAACAGGTTCAGGATGGCGAGGTTGATGTTCAGCAGCACCATGAAGCTCAGGGCGAGGCGGTAGTCGGTCTTCACCTGTGCGGCCAGCATCGCGAGGATGCCGGGCGGGCCGCTGAGGTCTTCGATGCCCACGCCGGTTTCCTTCGAGTGGAACAGCGCGTTGAGCGTGCGCCAGGTGCGGTCCCAAACTTCTTGAAGCTGCACCCACGGCAGCGGGCCGGGCTTCTGCACTTCGTAGCGCGTCGGCGTGTTCGCGAACATGATGCCGATGCGGGCCTTCTTCGCCCCGGCGTCGAGGACGCGCGGGGTGATGCTGAGAACCTCGCGCTTGCCGGCGCGCTCGACGATGAGTTCCGTCGTCTGTCCACCGCGCTTGCCGACGAGGTCAATCAACTGCGCCTTGCCCACGACCGGCACGCCCGCGAAGCCGATGATGACGTCGCCGGCCATCACCTTCGCCTCGGCGGCGGGGCTGGTGGGCGAGATGTCGCCGACGACGACCTTCTCCTCGGAGTCGAGGTTGAGCATCTTGAGCTTGAGCGCGTTGTCGGCGCTCGCAGTGAGGTGGTAGGTCTTGCGCTCGCCTTTGCTCTCGATGATGACGGGCAGGACATTCGTGGGCGCAAGGATGGCGGCCTCGAAGACCTCCGACCAAGATTTCACCGACTGGCCATACACGGAGACGATGCGGTCGCCGTTGCGGATGCCGAGCTTGTATTCCTCGGAGTCCGCTCCGACGTGGCCGATGACCGAGGGGTTCACCGGCACCGGCAGGCCGACGAAGTAGATGAACGTCGCGATGGCGCAGGCGAAGACGAAGTTCATGAACGGCCCGGCCACGGCCACGAGAATCTTCGACCAGGGCGTGACCGGCGGGAGCGGTTCACCCTTCTGCTCACCCTCCAGCGCCTCCGACGTGAGCATCTGCGGCAGCTTCACGTAGCCGCCGGCGGGAATCCACCGGATGGAGTATTCGATGCCGTCCTTGGTCCAGCCCCAGATTTTCGGGCCGAAGCCGATGGCGAACGCCTCGACCTTCAGCCCGCGCTTGAGCGCCACCCAGTAGTGCCCCCACTCGTGAATGGCGATGGCCGCCCCGAAAAGCAGCAGGACGGCGAAGACGACGTAAATCCACTCGAAGACTTGTGCCATGTGTCAAAGCCGGTTGTCCGGCAGGGGCGCAACGTATCGGAAGCCTGTCGGGCTGGCAATTGGACAAACACCCGGTGCGGCCGTTCAAGGCGCAGGGGCGCGAGGGAATCACTTCGCCGCCGGGTCGTAGTTCAGCCACGGTCCGAGCCAGCGTTCGGCCTCGGTCTGCGGCTGGCCCTTGCGCTGCGCGTAGTCGGCCATTTGGTCGCGGTCGAGCTTGCCGACGGCGAAATACTTCGAGTCGGGATGCGCGAAGTAGAGGCCGCTCACGCTCGCGCCGGGCCACATCGCGAAGCTTTCGGTGAGCTTGATGCCGGCGTTCGTTTCCACGTCGAGCAGCGACCAGAGCAGGCCCTTCTCCGTGTGGTCCGGGCACGCGGGATAGCCGGGCGCGGGGCGGATGCCGCGATAGACTTCGTCAATGAGCTGCTGCGGGGTGAGATTTTCGTTCCTGCCGAAGCCCCACTCGTCGCGGGTGCGCTTGTGCATGAACTCGGCGAACGCCTCCGCCAGCCGGTCGGCGATGGCCTCAATCATGATGGCGTTATAATCGTCATGCGCGGCCTTGTAAGCGTCGGCGAGGGCCTTGGTTTCCTCGCCCGCCGTGACGGCGAAGCCTCCGAGATAATCCGGTTCCCCCTTCGGCGCGATGAAGTCAGCAAGGCACCAATTTGGTGAACCGTCCGTCTTGTCCGACTGCTGGCGGAGGAAATGGAAGGTCGTGCGAACGGTCTGGCGCGATTCGTCGGTATAGACTTCCACGTCGTCGCCGACGCGGTTCGCCGGGAACAGGCCATAGGCACAGCGCGGCGTGAGCAGCTTCTCGCGGATGACCTTCGCCAGCATCGCCTGCGCGTCGGCGAACAGCTTGCGCGCTTCCCCGCCGTGCTTCTCGTGGTTCAAGATGGCCGGATAGACGCCGCGCAGTTCCCAGGTGTGGAAGAACGGCGTCCAGTCAATGAACTGCGCGATGGTTTCGAGCGACACCGGTAGGGGACGACGTGAGGAGTCTCCATCTGAACCCGGAACCGAAGAAGTGAGACTCCTTACGTCATCACCTACAAGGACTCGGATCCCAGTGAACTCCGGCTTCGGCAGATTATCGAATTTGAGCTTCGGCGCATTGGCCCGCGCAGCGGCGAGGGAGATGAGTTTCACCTGCTGCCCTGCGTGCTGCTGGCGGACGCGCTCGTATTCCTCGCGGTGCGCCTTCACGAAGGCGTCCTTGCCATCCTTGCTCAAGAGGCTCGTCGTCACCGGCACCGCTCGCGAGGCGTCGAGGACATGGACGACCGGCTGGCTGTAGTGCGGGGCGATCTTGATGGCCGTGTGCGCCTTGCTCGTGGTCGCGCCGCCGATGAGCAGCGGGAGCTTGAAGCCCAGCCGCTCCATCTCGCGGGCGACGTGCTGCATCTCGTCCAGCGACGGCGTGATGAGGCCGCTCAAGCCGATGAGATCCGCCTTCTCCTCCACCGCGCGGTCCAGAATCTTCTGGCACGGAACCATCACGCCCATGTCCACCACGCGGTAATTGTTACAGGCGAGAACCACCCCGACGATGTTCTTGCCGATGTCGTGGACATCGCCTTTGACGGTGGCGAGGACTATGCAGCCGGCATGGTCGGACTCGGTTAGTGAGCCGCCGCCAGCTTCGCCTGCCGTTCCCGCTCCTCCATCTCCGCGCGGGCCTGCCCCGCCTTCCGCAGGGCGTTGAGCGTCGCCTCGTTCAGCCGGCGGAATCGTTCCATGGCCCGTTCCCGTCTGGAAGAATCGGCTGCGAAGATTTCCCGCTGCGAAAGCACTGTCTGCTCTGTTTTCATGGAGGAAAGACTCGGCGATTTGACGCCCTGTTTCAAGGAGTTTGTCCACAGACTCATGCAACTGGCCGCGCAACCAGCCGATGTTCTTCGCGAAGGGCTTGTTGAAATCCGTGTTGTCGAAAACGTAGATGTCGGCGTCGCCGTTGAGCGTTCCGCTGTCCACCAACGAAAGCACCGTGCGCGCGGACTGGAAGTGTCCACCTGCCGCCCGTTTCAGTGGAACGACACGGCCCGTCTCCTTCGCCCCGCGCCGGAGAATGTTCCGCACCGCGTTTTCCCAGGGGCAATATACGAACCGAATTTGCACGTCGCACCCGGCGGCCAGTGCGGCGGCGATGTGCGTCCGGCTCCGCGCCTCGTCCTGGAGCGTCCCGTCCATCAGGATGTCTGCCGCGCGCTCGACTTCCGCCTCACGCGTCGCCGTGGTCTTGCCGCTGCCTTGACCGCCGGCGTTGAAGGCGATGAGGCTTTCCGCCGGCAGCTCGGCGAGGCGCTTGTGGAACAGCCAGTCAATGAACGCCCCCGACGGCCCGAGCGTGGCCACGCTCATGCGCTGTCGGCTGTCGCGGTCGGCGGCGTAGTCGGCGCTCAACTCCTGTGCGTTGTTCCGGTCATAGACGTTGTGGAACTCCAGCTCATAGCGCCGCCGCGCGCCGTCGAGGTCGGCGGCCAGCTCGGCGGCGAAGCGCACCTCCACCGCGTGCTCGGCGACGGTGAGGTCGGGGAACGGCTCGTAGCTGAAGCCTTCAACCAGCGTCACGCGGCCCGTCGGCGTCTGGCGCTCCGCTTCAGCGCGCAGTTCGCGCACGCGCCGGGCCTTCGCCTTCTCCGCCTCCATGAAGGGCGTGAGATAGGCCACGGCCTTCTTCATCACGCGCGCTGACTTCACCACCTGCGGGAGAAACATTTTGCCCGCGCCAAACAGGTCGCCGACCACGCCCATGCCGGCCATGAGCGGGCCTTCGATGACGAGCAACGGCTTGCCCAGCTTGGCGCGCGCCTCCTCGGTGTCCTGGTCAATGTAGAGGTCAATGCCCTTCACCAGCGCGTGCGAGAGGCGTTCCTCGACGGTGCCCTTGCGCCATTCTTCTTCGACCTTCTTGTCGCTCGCGGTCGTGCCGGCGCTGGCGGCCTTGAGCTTTTCGCCGTGGGCGACGAGGCGCTCCGTGGCGTCGGGGCGGCGATTCAGCAAGGCGTCTTCGACCAACTCCTTCAGCTCTGGCTCAATTTCCTCATACACTTCGAGCATCCCCGCGTTCACGATGCCCATGTCCATGCCGGCTCGAATCGCGTGGTAGAGGAACGCGCTGTGCATGGCCTCGCGCACGGGGTTGTTGCCGCGAAAGCTGAACGAGACATTTGACACGCCGCCGCTGACTTTCGCGTGCGGGAGGTTCTGCTTGATCCAGCGCGTGGCCTCGATGAAATCCACGGCGTAGTTGTTGTGCTCCTCGATGCCCGTCGCGACGGTCAGGATGTTCGGGTCAAAGATGATGTCCTCGGGCGGGAAGCCGACCTCGTCCACGAGGATGCGGTAGGCTCGCTCGCAGATACGGATCTTCTCGGCGTAAGTCGCGGCCTGGCCGTTCTCGTCGAAGGCCATCACGACCACCGCCGCGCCATACTTGAGCACCTTGCGCGCGTGTTCGCGGAACAACTCCTCGCCGCCCTTGAGCGAGACGGAGTTCACGATGCCCTTGCCCTGAAGGCATTTCAGGCCGGCCTCGATGACTTCCCACTTCGAGGAATCCACCATGAAGGGAACCTTGGCGACCTCAGGCTCGCTGCCGAGGAGCTGGAGGAAGCGCGTCATCGCGGCGACGCCGTCAATCATCCCCTCGTCCATGCACACGTCCACGACGTTCGCGCCGTTCTCGACCTGCTGGCGCGCGATGGCGACGGC
>Ga0169931_10010328_pt1 | contig 13312 bp, 7 predicted proteins | sample Kivu_15m_20L_FD_129675 | JGI IMG/M metagenome (GOLD analysis project Ga0169931, IMG submission 129675) | Freshwater microbial communities from Lake Kivu, Western Province, Rwanda to study Microbial Dark Matter (Phase II) - Kivu_15m_20L... | ecosystem: Environmental > Aquatic > Freshwater > Lake ...
CTACTCTCAACTTTCTCCAATCTACTGCTCTATTTTTTTGGCGTCCTTGGGCCGTCAAAAAAATTGGAGCGAACGACACGGACCTCGAAATTCAAACAGAGACATTTCGATTTCGAAAACGCCTCTGCGATTCCGGAAGGTTCAAAAACCGAGGAAAAATGGCGATTTTCAGCATCGACTCCGTGAGACCGAGCCGGTCCACGAAGGTCCCCTGGGCATCGCAGAGGGATCAAAACCCCGCAGTCAGCCTTCGAATCTGCAGCCCACCACTTGCCCCGGTGTCGAAACATTTTTCGACCCCGGGGTTATTTTTTGCGCTCCCTTTGAGCCCCGGAAAAAGCGTCGCCGTATCCCGCTTTCCCGCAACAACTTGCGATGAGTCCCGAACTCGGTCCCGTACCTCTGTTCTCAAAAAAGACACGGCGAAGCGGGCCGTCCGTAGCGTCTCAACCCCCGGAAGTGCGTTTTGTCTCTTGAAGAACCAGAGACACTCACTTGGGGTTAACACCTCTAATTAACATCGTTGTTCGAGAGCAAAGGTGAGGGTTTCTGTTCGTCCCCAACCCGTTCACCATTCACATCATGGACTCACGGAGCAAGGTGCATACGCCACCAACAAGTTACGTCAACGACGCGACTACCTTCTGTACCCGTGGAACCCGATTCCGGCAAGGGAAAGGGCCTCCCAAGCCCCTATTGCTCCGGCCCGCGATCCGTTGCGACTGGCCCGCTACTACCAGTCTCTTCTGGATTCCGGTGAGTTCAAGAATCAGGCCGAGTTGCCCCGATTTCTCGGAGTCAGTCGGGCCAGAGTGACTCAAGTGCTCAATCGTCTGAAACCGAAAGCATTCCCTGAAGACACAAACACAGAACGGTCGGCGTAGATTTCGCAGAACGTCGTCCATCACCGAATTCAGCGCCGCAGACGTTTCACCTCTTCAACGGTGATCGAGCCACATCAGGTTTTCGCGCTGAGCCGCAGGGTTTTCGTTCAATTTCCGTTTGCCGTCGATGTTGCGGTCGAGGCTTCTCTGGAGTTGATGTCGTCGCCGCGAGCGATCAAGGCAGGCTGAAGCCATTACGGCGTGGGCGTGTCAGCGAGTCATCGGCTGCGGCGTCTTCAGTGAACTGTTCCCGAACTGGATCCCAATGCAAAGGGCGATTCAAGTCTCGCGCGATGTTCGCCAGGTGGCAAATCGTCACGGTGCGATGTCCGGCTTCGACAGGAGCGTTGAGCGGCGATCCATCGCGGATCGCATCGAGCCAATTCACCAGATGCGGGCGAGCGACATGACCGCCCCCTTTCCACTTGTCGATTGCGGCAGCGTCGGGGCCGCTGGAGATGAGGCCGGGCGGATCGGTCTCGAAGTGGTTGCGGCGCATCTTCAAGCGGCCCTTCTCTCCGTGAAAGACGATGAAGTCAGGGCCATTCTTTAGACTTCCGGCATGCGTTGAATCCCACGGAGTGAAGTGCAGCTCTATGCCGTCGGCGTACTTCATCGTCACCGGCCAGAAGCGACGATCGGAAGTTGAGGTTGCAGAGTCGCCCACAGAAGCTGGTGTCTTCGACTTCCAATGCGGCCATAAATCAGCGACGGCGTTCGGTTGGATCGCACGCACTTCAACCGGACCGGTGTCGTCGCGACCGAGGGCGAGTTGCACCATGTCGACCGTGTGTGCTCCCCAGTTCGTCATCAGGTGGCCGGAGTAGTCTCGAAAAAGATCCCAGCCGCGCCACAAGAGATCGCCGACTCTGAAGTCTTCCTTCATCCACAAGTGCCGGTGATGCGGCCTCAGTGGAGCCGGACCGCAGAACAAGTCGAAGTCGACTCCACCAAACGCTGGCTCTTGATCGAGCGACGGCATCGGCAACGGTCCCGGATAGTTCGGTAATTCGACTTTCGTGATCCGTCCCAGACCACCGTTGTGGATGAACTCGCAGGCGAAGCGATTGACTTCCATCGTCCGTTGCTGACTGCCGACTTGCAGGACCCGCCCCGTGCGCTTCACCGCGTCGGCGAGCAACCGGCCTTCGCGAATGGTCACGGTCAGGGGTTTTTCGAGATACACATCCAGTCCCGCTTGCAGCGCGAGAATCGCAGCCTGTGCATGATGATGATCCGGCGTCGCGATGATAACGGCGTCGAGTTTGTCTTTGGCTTTCGCTCGATCGAGCAAACGGCGGTAATCGCGAAACGTCGCGCACTTCGCGGCATCGGCTTGCGTGAAGTGAGCGAGTACTTTTGCGAACTCGCCTTTCGGTTCCATCACGCTCGCGATCCGTAGCGACGAGCAATCGCAGATCGCTCCGACCGTCACTGACGGTGGCAGATTACCAATCAAGTACTTGCCGCGCACGCCCGTACCGATGACGCCAACACGGACGATGTTGCTGGCGGATCGTTCGGACTCAGCCTTCGCCATGATTGTCCAGGCGGTGGCGATACCGACTGCTCCGAAAAACTCGCGACGAGAAAATGTCATAAGTCCAGCTCCTCTCTCGCGTACTTGACGCTGGCTGCTATGTTGGCGTCTTCCAATTCGACCTGCTTGTCAAGAGACAGCGAGCCGACTTCTTGCAGGCTCTTCGCCGGATGCTCGCGCACAAAGCGAAGTGTTCGTGCGAGGTCGGTGCCAGACACCTGCGGCATCGTCGCCCAGAACTTGTCGGTGAGGCACGTCACCTTCAGCGGGTCGCGGGTGATGAGTTCCAGCATCATGCGGATGTCGGGCTTCGCGCGTTTGAGGATCGCCGCGATTCGTTTCATGTCGAAGCTGCCCTGTCCGAGCGGGATGTCGGCCAGCAGGAAGCCATGCTCGTACTCGCGCAAGGCCTGATCTTTGAGATGGACTGCGAAGGCATACGGAGCCAATGCCTCGATCGCACCATACGGATCGTCAAGCAAGGCAAAGCTGTTGCCGGTATCGACTGTTGCACCAATGAACTCGCAGCTGAGGTGCTTGTAGAGCCCGATCCGTTCGTCGATGCGCTGATCCTTATGGTTCTCGACGGCGAGCTTCACGCGATGCTTCGTAACAATCGGCACCGCGAGTTCGAGCATCCTCGACGCCTTCGCTTCGGACTCGCGGACTTCGGCGAGCGAATTGAACTGCTCGTACCGCCGCCCCGGCATCACGACCGTGCGAACAGCCTGCACTCCGACTTCCGCTGCAGTGCGAATCTCGGCGTCGAACCGCGGGAGGTCCCCGTCGTCCTTCGGCGGATTGACGATGCCGTCGATACTGAGCGAGTGCTCAGCCGCAAACTCTTTGAGCGACTTCACTCGCGCCACATCGAGGACTCCGAGCGATGTCTGCATGCCACCAGCACCAACACTGTGACAGTGCTTGAGAAAGTTGAGCGGCTCGAAGAGATCAAACTTCGGATCTCGCTGCTGCAACCACTTGCGGCGGATCGCGCAGTTGAAGGCGACCAATCCGAGGCGACTGCGTTGCTGCGTCTCTCTCGCCATAACGACCGCCCCCATCGTCGACGCCGCGATGACGCCCAAAGCGGAGCGTCGCGTCATCGTGGAACAGACTTTCTGGCTCTCGTCGGTCATGAGGTCACCTTTGTGCTTGTCGTCCCGGCTTCAGCCGCTGCCTTTTCTCCTGATCCACCACGGGCGCCTGAAGGCGGGACTGCGAGCAGTTGAATTATTTCATCGGGATCAGTTTCACAATCTCCTCACGCGGGACGACGCCGACGCGAGTGGCCCATGACTCGAACAGGCGGGTCATCGACTGTACGCGGTCCGGGTGTTGAGCGGCGAGGTTCGTGGTCTCACCGGGATCGTTCATCGTGTCGTAGAGTTCCCATTCGCCGGTGCGCGGGCCGGTCTCCGTGATATTGCCGTCCTCGGTGCTCGCGCCATAGCCGCGTACCAATTTCCATTGGCCTTGCCGTACTGCTTCGTTACCCATGCGCTCCCAGCAGAGCACTCGGTCAGACTGCAGCGAACCGTTGCCACAGAACGCGGGGAGCAGGCTCAGTCCTTCCGGCGGCAGCACTTCGTGGTCGCGGAACGACTTCGGTTGCTGCGTGCGAGCGGCGTCGAGGCACGTCGCGTGAATGTCGATGACATGCCCGATCTCGCGGACGATCCGGCCTCGTTGCTCGCGGGCGATTCCGTTCGGCCAATGCGCGATGAGCGGCGAGGCAATCCCGCCATCGTTGACCGACACTTTGAATCGACGGAACGGCGTGTTGCTCACCTGCCCCCACAGCGGCCCGCGCACGGTGTCCGAGCCGTTGTCACTGAGGAACAGGATCAAGGTGTTGTCGAGTTGTCCGCGCTCGCGCAACCGTTTCACGACGCGCGCGAGATTCTGATCGACGCGATCAATCATCGCCGCATAAGTCCGCATCCAACGGTCGCGAGTCTCCTTCTTCGCTTGCTGAGCTTCGGACGTGACCGTGTCATCCAACTGCGGCAGCCGCGCGGCTGCCGGCACGAGACCGAGTTGTTTGAGCCGATCAAAACGCCGCTGCCGAATCGCGGCAGGGCCATCTGCATACGTCTCGGCGTATTTCGCGACATCTGCTTCATGCGCCTGGATCGGCCAGTGTGGAGCGGTGAATGCCAGGTATCCGAACCACGGGCGCCCCGGTTCAGCGGCATCAATGAATCGCAACGCGTAATTGGTGAACGTGTCGGTCGAGTAAAAGTCGCTCGGCAGCTTTTCGACCTTCTGCCCGTTCTCGACGAAGAGCGTGATTGGTCCCTTCTGCTGCCACGAGCGATACCCCGTGAACTGCTCGCACGCGCCGCCGATCAGCGCGAAGCTGCGATCGAACCCGCGCGAGTGAGGCCAGCACTCCGGGGCCTTCCCGAGATGCCACTTCCCCGCCATGAAGGTCTGATAGCCGGCCGCTCGAAGAACTTCGGGCAAGGTGACAATTCCGCGCGTCTTCAGCCCCAGATACGCGGGCGAACCGACTCGTTTCCAGAACTCGTTGTTGGCCCCTTCTTCATTCATGTCGCCGACACCGGCTTGATGCGGATAAAGCCCGGTCATGAGCGCAGCGCGTGTCGGACAACATTGAGCACAGTTGTAGAACCGCGCGAGCCGCACGCCATTCGCCGCCAGTGCATCAAGCGTCAGCGTTCGGATCTCCCCGCCATAACAGCCGAGGTCCGAGTAACCCATATCGTCGACCATGACGAGCAGGATGTTGGGCCGGTCGTCCGCCGACAATGAGAGAGGCGTGCTCAAGCCAGGTAGCAGCAGCAACAGACACATGAACGTCTTCATGTCAGTTCCAGCCCGTGCAACGTGCCAGTCGAGGTGGCGAAGGATTTGTCGTCGAAGCCGAGTTGATTTAGCACGCTCACAAACACGTTGCACAGCGGCACGGTGCCGGGCGCGAAGGCGAGATGCTGGCCGTGTTGGAAGCGGCCCCCGGCGAGCAGCACGGGCAGGTCTTTGTTGCTGTGGCTGTTGCCGCTGCCGAGGTTTGAGGTGACGAGGATCATCGTGCGATCCAACAGCGTGGCGTCTCCTTCCGTCGTGTTCCTGAGGTTCGTGAGCAGCGTTTTCAGCTCGTCGAAGAAGGCCCGTTCGACTCGTTTCAGTTGGGCGATGTTCCCTTCGTCCTGGCCGTGATGAGAAAGGTTGTGATAGCCGACGTTGACTCCGGGCACGGCAACGGTGTCCTGACGGAAGTATCCAAAGGTGATGACGCGGGTGCTGTCGGTCTTGAAGGCGAGATGGGTCAGGTCGCAGACGCCGCGCAGGTTGGTGATGATCTCGTCGGGCGCGAAGGGAGCGGGCGGTTTTGAGTTCACTTGAGGCTTCGGTTGGTGAATCCATTCCTCGGACTTCACGAGACGCTTCTCTGTGGCACGGACCGTTTCAAAGTACTCACCGAGCTTCTCGCGGTCGCGTCTGGAAAGTCGACTCTCGAGGTCGCGAGCTTCATCCAGAATATGATCGAGTATGCTCTTGCCGCGACCGATCTCGCCTAGAACCTTGGCCTTGTTCGCCGCGCCCTCCTCGGCAAAGAGCCTCGCAAAGGCATCGCCGATGCTCTTTTCGGCAGGCACCATGCTGCCGCCGTCGGTCCAGCCAAAGTCGTTGGCCCCGGCGCTCAACGCGAGCGAGTCAAAACGCGTGTGCTGGCCGAGCGTGGCGGCGACGTACTGGTCGAGCGAGCGGCGGTTCCGCTCGGCCGAGGGTACACCGGTGAAGATGCGCGGCTGTGAGGCGTGACCGCCGCCGACGCCCGGATGCTCCAGACCAGAGAAAATGCTGAAACGATCCCGGAGGTCAGCCAGCGGGAAGAGATACTCCGTGAGCTCGTAGCCGGCTCCGGATTGCTTCGGAATGAGCGAATCCCGGAAAATGCCAAGCGGCAGACAGACCAGCAACAGGCGGCGCGGCTCTTTTCCAGCGTCTGCGGCATGGGCGATGCCACCGAGCGATTCGAGCCACGGCAAACAGAGAGCGACGCCGGCTCCACGAAGGAAACTGCGGCGGGAAGCGAGGGCGGGTTGAGGATTCATGGGTGTGCCTTGGTTGGCTCATGGATTGGTAAATACAGGGCTGGAGACGATGTCCAGCACGAGCGACTTCATTCCACTCTTCTTCTCGCGGACGTTGGTCGCGATGTCCTTGAGCGGTTGGCGGTCGGCGAATCCGGGGGCTCGGCCGAGGGCGAAGGTGGCGAGTTGGTGCGTTAGGTTTTGCGTGACGAGGTCTTCACGCTTTTTCACCAATTCACGGAACTCCTGAAAATTGCTGAATTGGCCCACACCCGCCCATTCATCCGAAGAATCGACCAACGGGCCATCGGAAAGTTTGGCACGGGCACCGGGCCTTGGCTCGACAAGAGCACGGTAATGATCCCGCCAGCCACCAATGACATCGAAGTTCTCCAGAGCAAATCCAGGCGGGTCGATCTTCCGGTGACACGAGGCGCAACTGGCGATGTCGCGATGTTTTGCGAGTTGCTCCTTGATGGTGGTGGCACCGCGAATGTCCGGCTCGATGGCCGGCACGTCCGGCGGCGGTGGCGGCGCGGGTGTGCCAAGGAACTTTTCGAGCACCCAGGTGCCGCGAATCACCGGCGATGTCGTGCTGCCGTTTGAGGTGACCGCATGAATGCTCGCGTGGGTCAACAATCCGCCGCGCATCGTCTTCGACTTGTCCAAACTCACTCGCCGGAAGTCCGGCCCGACCACGCCAGCGATGCGGTAATGCTTCGCGAGGCGTTCATTGAGCATGGTCCAGTCGGAGTCAATGAGATTGGCGAGGGGCAGATCGCGCTGGAACATCTCTGCGATGAAGTGTTCTGTCTCCCCACGCATCGCGGCTTCGAGCTCGGTGTCGTATTCGGGGTAGAGATCGGCGTTCGCCTTCATCACGCCGACTTCGCGCACTCGGAGCCATTGGCCACTGAAGTCTTTGACAAAACGCTCAGCCCGCACGTCTGCCAACATGCGTTCGGCCTGCATGCGCCGTTTCGTGGCATCGAGCAAGCTGCCATCCGCAGCAGCCCTCAGCAATTCGTCATCCGGAGTGGAACGCCACAGGAAGTAAGACATCCTCGATGCTGTCGCCCAGGCGTCGGGGCCGTTTGGCGGTTCTTCGTGATAGAGAAAACGGGGCGAGACCAGCATCGCGGTCAGCATGCCACGAAGCGCTTCGTCGGGCTTCATTGTTTTCGCGAACTTCTCATACAGCGCTCGGTACTTCGCCACAGAGGCCTCATCCACGGGTCGGCGAAAGAGCCTCGGAGCGAGATGCGCCGCGATGGTGGCGGCTTTCTCCGACGTGGGCTGCGTCGGATCGATGTCGCCAAACAAAGTGCGATGCCCCTTCGGTGGCCAGCTTTCATACACCGGTCCCTCAATCCCGAAGGAACGGATGGCGATGAACGGCCCCGGCTGATCGATCATCGTCCGGCCCTGCGAGTGCGGCGCGCCATCCATGATCGTAAACACCACGCGGTCGCCCGGCTCCATGTAATAGCGGGCTTCGACCTCGCGCGGCTGCTCGTCGGTGAAGGCGAAGACGCTTTCCGCTTTCGGCAGCTTGCCTGAATAACCCTCATGGACGGTGAACTTCAGCCGCGCGGGCTTGCCGTCGTTCTTTAGCGCATAGGCCACCGCTTTCACCCGATACCAGCCGCGCCCTGCGGGAAGGCCGAGTTGGGGCTCACCGCTGAAATAGTTCTGCACCGTCATGACAGCATCGAGATGCGGACCATCGGTCGGCCTGGGTGGTCGCAATTCGCCGTTATCCAGCACCGGGAAGCGATAACCGTGGGATTCAGGGTCGGCCTTGGCCGCCTCTTCCATCTTGCGTGTGTTGGCTTTTTCCTGGGGTGTCAGTCTGTCGAAATTTGCCAATCGGTCCGCGAGTCCCTTGCGGGTGAGTTCGATGGCTCTGCGATTGCCGTCATGTAGAGTGAGGGTCTTGCTCACCGTCTCGGGCCGCTTGGCCGGCGCGATGGCGCGGGCCAGGATGAAGTCGGCGGCCTTCATGTATTCCAGCATCTGCGCGGCGGAAAGCATGAGAGCCGCGCCGTTATTGTCGAAGCCGTGCTCCCGCAGGTCCTCGGGAAACCCGACCGCGAAATCGCCGTGGACGTCAAAGAGGTCCGCGATCGTGTTCTCATACTCCACGCGATTCAGCCGCCGCAGAACGACTTCACCGCCGGTCCCCTTGAGTTCCGCGGCCGCTCGCGACAGCTCGTTCTGAATCCAACTGGTGACTTGCTCCACCTCGGCTGGCTGCGGCTGCCTGGCGTCCTTCGGCGGCATCTCGCCGAGTTGCAGATTGTCGAGCACGAGCTGCCAGTTTTCCGCATCCGCAGCGTTCGTGCAAATCTTCAAGGCAGCAACGCGAAAGTCCCCTTTCGGCTTCGTCGCGCCATGACACTCGACGCAGTACCGCTTGAGAAACGCGGTGACTTGAGGATCGACTTCGCCAGCCATCACGCATTGCGCATCACCAACGCAGAATCCAATAGCCGCTACAACAAATATCGAAATGGCAAAACGACTCATGAGTTTCTCACGCCTGCGCTGTTGGAAATGAGTGCCGTTCCAGTGTCGAGCAGCCCATGCGATCCTGCTCATTTCTTCGGCCCTCCCACCATGTGGAATCTGACCTTCGGCCTGGCGGCCTTGAGCGCTTCCAGATCGGCGTCGGACCAATCGCAGGAGTTCCAGATTTCTACGACTGCGAGATTCGGCAACGCCTTCAGTGCCGCCAATGCTCCGTCGTCAAGCTTCACGGCGCTAAAGCTCACGACTTTGACTGAGCCAATCTCCGCTAGTTTGCTCGCGGTCGCCCGATCGAGACTCGCGTGTTGGATTCCGAGCCTTTCCAGGTTCGCCAGTGCTGCCAGGGGTTCGAGATCGGAGGCGGTCACCGGATTCTTCGGCTTGCCGTGACTCTTCACGCTGGTGAACGCAAGCGTCAGCGATTTGAGCGTTTCTATCTTCGCCACAGCCTCGGTCAGATCGCGCATGGAACCTCCGGCGGGCGGGGCCTGTTCTCCCGCGTGCAGCGATTCGAGCGAGCGCAATCTGGCGAAAGCCTGAGCCCCGGCCCTGGTGAGCGGACTCTCAGGGACCGTGGCCCAGTGACCGAAAGAAAGCGTCTTCAGTTTCGGCGCGTCAGCCGCCGCGGCGACGATTTTGTCATCGGCAAAGACACCGAGTCCCGCGTGCTCCAGTCCCGCCATTCCTTTCAGGAGGATGACCGCGCCTTCGACCGGCAACATGACGTGGTCCAAGTTCAGGCGAGTCACCTGATCCAGTTCGGCGAGCGCGTGGTAACCCTCGAGTGATCCGGGCGGGAACATTTCCGAGAACTGACCAGGGCCGGTGCCATTCAAGCTCAGCTCGCGCAGCTTCGTCAGACCTTTCAGCGCGGCGAAACCCTTGCCAGTGAAACGTGTCGTGCCGGTAATGCGGATGGCTTCGATCTCCTGATGGGCGGCCAGCATGGCGATCTCGTCGTCCGTCGGAGCGAGGTCGATGCCGCTGGTGTCCGCCGTCCCTTTCCAGGACGCAGTCACTTTGCCGCCCACAGGTTCGATAGTGAATTTCGACTCGGCCCCCGCAGCCGATAGTGCGGCGGACAGGAACAGGATCAGCAGGAAGAATGGTCTCATGAGATTCATGATCCAGGGCCTTAACAATCGGGTTCAGACGAGTTCTTTGATAATGCCGTCGGCTTCGCCCCCCTGGAAGTTGTCGGGGACTTTGACGCCAAGGACCTGGAAGCAGGACTGCCACAGGTTGCCCAGGCGCGTGTCCTTTTGACTGAGGTGGCCCTGATGTTTGACGCCCAGTGCCTTGCCGCCGAAGAGCATCGCAGGCAGCTCGGTGTTGTTGTGCGCGTTCAGCGTGCCGCCGCTGCTGCTCCAGGTGAGCAGCGTATGATCGAGCAGCGTTTCGTTGCCTTCTTTGACGCCCTTGAGTTTCTCGATGAAGTAAGCCCACTCCGCCGAGTACCAGGTGTCGACTTTAGTAAGCCACTCCAACAGCTTCGAGTCTTCGCCGTGGTGAGTCATTTCGTGATAGTTGTACGGACATCCCAGGGAATTGAACGTGAAGGTTCCGTCCGACAAGTCCATCCGGGGCATGTAGGAGATGACGCGCGTGCTATCGGTCTGTAAAGCCAGAGTGATGACGTCATACATCAGCCGCTGATAGTTGCGGTAATCGAAGGTGTCGCCGCGGCCCTGATTGGGATCGATCGCCTGCGTCTTGCCGAAGTTGATGGGATCGACTTTCGGTCTCGGTTTGGACATCCAGTCGAGATCGGTCTGCATCTGCTGCTCAACTTGGCGGATCGAGGTGAAGTACTCGTCCAACTTCTGTTGATCGTTCTTGCCGAGCTTCGCATTCAGCCGCCTGGCGGACGCATCCACCATATCGAGGATCGATCCTCGCCGGTTCGAAGCCTGTTTGCGGGCGGTGATTTCCTCGGGCGTCTCGGCGCGGAACAAGCGATCGAAGATGACATCAGGGCGATTCTCGGCCGGTAGCGGAGTGCCGAATTTGGTCCAGGAAAGCGTGTGATCGACCGTGAGACCGAAGCCCGTGCCACGCCGAACACCCAACACCATGGACGGAAAGCGGGTCTCTTTGCCAATGGCTTCGGCCAACTCTTGATCACAGGAGACACGCAGCTTGGCTCCACCCGCACGCGTGTTGGTGCCGGTGAGAAAGGTCCGGTCGCCACCGTGGCCGCCGGAGTGGGTCAGTCGCAATCCGGAGATGATCGTGAATTCATCCCGCAGGTGTTCGAGCGGCTTCAGGATCGGCGTGACCTCCCAGTCCTTGCCAAAGGTCATCGGGGTGTAGTCGCGACCGTTCACCCCCATGCCCCACATGCAGAAGACGGCTCGCATCGGCCGCTCGGTTACCGAGACGCCGCCGGCGTTCGCGACCGACCTGGACATCGGGCTCATGCATTCGAGCCACGGGAGCGCGATGGCGACACCCGTGCCACGGAGGAAAGTGCGGCGGGACAAGATCTTGTTTTGAGTCAGCGTCATGGAGTTGGTTTCCCGTGTGTTGGATCGTTCTTTGTAGCACGGAGCAAATGTCGGCTTTTGCTCCGCAAAAGCACGTGCTTTCGCGGAGCGAAAGCCGACACTCATTTCGTCGAAAACAGTCGGCTCTGAGTAATCGCGTGCATCACCGAGTGGACTCGGAACTCGTCTTTCTCCAGTTGCTTGTAAATCTCGTCGACCGCATCCGCGTCAATGACTCCCACCGGACGCGTCAGCGCGTAGGTGAGCGCCGTGGTCACGAAGGCCCGGCCGAAGCGATCTCGCTCCGCCAGGAGCGCTTGCTTGTACTCCTTCAACGTAGAGAACGTGCGGCCTGACTTGAGACTGCCACTGACGTCGAGCGGTCGCCCATGAGGATGGGGACGTCCCTCGCCATCCTGAGCCGTGCTCCACGCGCCGATGGCATCATAGTTCTCCAGAGCCATTCCGTAGCCGTCGAGCGTGGCGTGGCAACTCGCACAGGTCGGTTCCTTGCGATGGAGTTCCAACCGTTGACGCACCGTCAAGTTCGCTCCCGCGGTGTTCGGCTGGATCTCCCCGGCCCCCGGCGGCGGAGGCGCAGGCGGATCGTTCAGCAGCTTTTCACGCACCCAGGCGGCGCGACGCACGGGCAGCGTTCGATTGCCGTCGGACAACAACGTCAGCAGACCGGACATCCCCAGCACTCCGCCGCGCTCGACGCCTGCGGGAATGCTGACCTTGCGGAACTCGGGCCCCTTCACGTCTGCGATCTGGTAGTGCGTGGCCAGTCGATCGTTGATGACGAGATAGTCCGAGTCGATGAAGTCTGTGATGGGACGATTGTGATCCAACACGTATTGGAAGAACGCCACCGGCTCCTTGCGAGACGCCACCTCCAGTTCGTTGTCATATCGGGTTGGCCACGGGGGGATGCGACCCCGGTAGTGTTCCGATGGTTGCACCGAGCCGTATCGCCTGACATCCAACCATTGCCCGGAAAAGCTCTCCACAAAGCGCCCGATCTTTGGATTCTTCAGCATGCGATCCACCTGCTGGCGACGGATCGCAGGTTCGGTCAATCGACCGGCCGCAGCCTGTTCGAGCAGTTCGGCGTCCGGCATCGAGTTCCAGAGAAAATACGAGAGACGATTGGCCAACTCGTAGTTGTCCAGAGGACGCGCCGTCTTCTCCTGCTGCGGTTCCTGGATCATGAGGAATCCCGGCGCGACCAGCAGTGCCTGCAATCCGTGACGCAGAGTCTCGTGATGCGACAACCCGAACTCTCGCTGTGCGTTCAGGATGTTGGAGACAATGGCGTCGACCTCCTGGGCATCCACAGGCCGACGGAACGCGCGGGGGATGAACTCGGAAAACGTGCGGCGGATCGCCTGCGCGTTCGGAGCGTCGCTCTCTTTGAACCCCAGGGCGAGATGCGATTTCGGTGGCCACTCTTGAATGGGGCCTTCGATTTCAAAGGTGCTCAGGAAAATCTTCGGCGCGGTCTCGAGGCTCTTGCCGGGGATGATCTGAAAGACCTCTTGATCGAAAGTGGCGAGAGTTTGGAAGGCGGCTTCGCGGTCTTGAGTGAGCTTGGCCATCGTGGCCTCACCCTCATTGTCCGTTCGGCCCCTGGCGAGTTTGTTTTGAGCCCCCATGAATCCCATCCACGCAGCAGTGTGTGCGGGATTCGTCATGAGGATTTTGGGGGCGTTCCAAGACCAATTCAGGCCCACTCTTTGATCAGGCCCGGGCGCTCGGAGAAACATCAGGACTTCATGCATAACCGGCTGGTCGATCGTTCCTTGCACTTCC
>Ga0169931_10010329_pt1 | contig 13312 bp, 12 predicted proteins | sample Kivu_15m_20L_FD_129675 | JGI IMG/M metagenome (GOLD analysis project Ga0169931, IMG submission 129675) | Freshwater microbial communities from Lake Kivu, Western Province, Rwanda to study Microbial Dark Matter (Phase II) - Kivu_15m_20L... | ecosystem: Environmental > Aquatic > Freshwater > Lake...
AGCACCGACACCACACCTACCCCCTCGTTGTACGCGGGAATCACCACGGAGACGGCGGGCTTCATACGAGCACACCATGGCCGAGTGCGTTCCACACATCGACCACGGGTTGACGGGGCTTCAGCGTGCGATACGCCGGATGAGGCGTACCGACCACCAGAACGTCCGCCTCGGCGAGAACGGTTTCGAGATCTACCAGATTCGGGTCCACCGTCACGTACGGATCGGTGCACAGTACGTCGGCAGCCTTGTAGCGCAGGATTCGCCGCAACTTGTACGAAAGGCTGGAGCGAATGTCGTCGCTCTCGGCCTTGAACGCCATTCCGAGAATGCCGACCTTCATCTTCTTCAGTTCGAATCGCCTCTCCATGCGATCGACCAGGTACATGGGCAAGCCTTCGTTGACCATCATGCTCGCGTGACCGAGGAAGAAGTTGTTGTTGTTGAAAGCCGCCAACTGCATGGTGTCCTTGAACAAACACGGTCCGGCCGCGAATCCGGCCCCAGGCATGTCGGCGGCACGCGGATAATCGAAGATGATTGCATGTCGAACGCGTTCGAAGTCGATGCCGTGTTCGTTCGCGATCATGTAGAACTGGTTTGCAGCTGCGAACTTGATGTACCGCCAGGTGTTGGTGAACAACTTGGCCAACTCGGCTTCCTCTGGCGATGTCTCCACGATCGAGTTCGTGAGCAAGGAGAAGACCTCGGTCGCGGCTTGGACGGCTCTTGCTGTGCGGCCCGACACGATCTGAGGCAACGAATACAGTTCGACGAAAGCCTTTCCCTCGGCGATGCGCTCGGGGCAAAAGGCCACCGCGGTGTGCTTGTCGGCCTGAGCAAGTCGTTCCTCGACGAGGCGCGTGACCCCCGGGAACACCGTCGATCGCAGGATGAGGGTCTGGTCGTCGCGCAAGTGTGGGACCAACGAGGCAACGGCGTCGGGTACGGCCTGGGTGTCGGGATTCAGATGTTCGTCGACGGGTGTGCCGATCACCACTATCACCACGTCAGCCCGACCGACCTCGGCCGAGTCGGTGGACGCCGAGAAACGCCCGGCGGCCAACACCTCGGCCAATACTTCGGGACCCTGTGGTTCATCGAAGGGCATCCGTCCGGAATTGACACCGTCGACGGCCCGCTGATCAATGTCGAATGAACACACCTCGGCCCCCGCCCGGGCGAACGCGAGGGCCAGTGGCAGACCGACGTGGCCACAACCACCGACGACGCAGATCCGACCCACCGACACAAATGATGAGTCTATGAGAGCCGAACCTCTGGACGGAGCCCGTGACAGCGGGGGCCACCCCGGGCGGGCTTTCGCGTTCCGTCAGCGGCCACAAGTCACGACTTCGACCTGATCGTCGAAGACCAGAACGTATGGAACGTCGATCCCGTCCTCGGGAGCGGAAAACTCGAGAATCGCCGCGTCGAACTCCCTCGAGGCCGACCTTGTCGACTCGGGGGCGAAACGTCGGATGTTGACGGATCCCGGCGCCCATGGCGACACCAAGAGCGACGACCCCGTGGGTAGGAGAACCTCTGACGTCGATGGACCCACTGCGACACAGTCCTCACCGACATAATCCGTGTGCTCGACCACGACGAGTGTCGTGAGGAGCGCGTCCGCCCCGGAACGAGCCTCGACGTTCGCCCTCACGACGTCTCCCATGGGCCTCGACGAGACCGCTCCGAGCTCCGCCACCAGATTTCGATAGACGTCAACCGTCAACTGGGGTGCGTGAACCGAATCGATCACCAGACCCGGATCTAGTGCTTCGCCATAAAAGTCGACCACGGCGAGCTCGGTCGCAACGATGTCCCATTCCCGTCGGAGACTGTTCGCACCACCGCGCAACACGTCGTGCGAACCCCACAGAGCGAGAGCAGCCAGAGATACCGCCGCCCATCGACCACCGCTTTGAGGCCAACCCCCACCGGCGATGCCGAGAGTGACGATCAACACCACGGCACCGAGGTAGGTATAGCGACTGGCGTCGGGCTCGAAGTTCGTCGAACGTGACAAGGTGGCGAGGACGACGAACACCACGTACATCGTCGAAGGCACGACACTCCAGAGGAGTCGCTGGCTCCTGCGGAGGCTCACAACCACCACGAACAACGACAATCCCAGGATCGACTGGCCCCACGCCACGTCGAGACCGAAGATCCCGCCGGCCGATGCACCGGCGTTGACGAGGGCGAACTGTGGCACCCGGTGCAAGGCGGCCGGATCGACGGAGCTCGTTCCGTAGACCAGATACCACAGGAAGTAAGCGGCGGACGGCCCCACCGGGATCCACCACAGCCTCCGTCGTCGGGAATCCAAGACGCAAAGCACCCCGATCGCCCCGAGTGCGGCGACTCCTACACCGGACATCGCCACCGAGGCCAGCAAGGCGAGAGACACCCACGCCCCACGTCGTGCACCGACCTCACCGAGATCCGGGTCGAGGAGAGACCACGCGACCAAGAAGAACGCGATGCTCCCGACGAACCCGATCTGAAACGCCCAGAAGATGTTCTGCCAACCGATACCGAGCAACGCGACGACAACCAAGGTGGCGACCGCCGCCACGTTGCCGCGCGATCGGCCGATTATGACTGCACACATGATCGCCACGAGAAGGTGAACCGACAGGGCGAGAAATCGAAAAGGCGCGTACGAGTCGACCCCGAACACGGAGCCGAACACGGAGTAAACGGCGTTCGGGATGACCACCAGGTGACCGTTGTGAGGTTGAAGAATGGTCTCGAGGGCCAATCCGCGCCGGTGGGTCAGGAAATTCCATTCATCGAAGAAGAATCCTGTCCCTCGACCCATGCGTGCCAGAAGCCCGAACAGAAGAGTCGAAGGGATGGCCAGCACTCGGAACATCTTCCGATGACGCATTACCACTGGCAGAACGATCGAATCGTCATTCACACGGAACCACCGGGGCCGAGAACGTCAACGACAGCGGCGAATCGCGAAACGCACCGAGAATCGCCGCCTCGTAGGTGCCGGAGGCCAGTTGTCGTCGTGGCGCCTCGGGACCATCCGAGGACATGGCGAACACGCGAAGCTGAACCTCGACTTCGGCGGACCCCTCGACCCGGAAACGGACCGGCACTCCGTCCACGACGCTCAACTCCGTCGTGGCGGACGAGGCCGAACAGGGGTCGTTCGACGGCTCGATCGGCATCAACCCGAAGTCGGACATGGCGACGTCGGATGCGACTCGACGGGCCGACGAGGTGAGAAGCTCCGTCGAGCCGTACACGCGGGGCGCGCCGAAACGATCCACCGCCTCGAAAAAATCTGAGGCGGTGATCAAGGTGTACCCCCAAATGGAATGAACTGCCGTGTCATCGGTCATGGACGATCTGTTCACGAGTGCGATCGTGCTTCGAACAATTGCCACATCTTCGGTTCTCGACTGAAACCTCGCGTTGTCGACGAACATCGACCGAGAACCGAGCGAGGACAGAAGCACCAGCAGGACCCCGACGCCCCAGACCCTTGCTCGCTCGACCTCCAACCGTCGAACCGGCAACAACTCTCCGACCGTCAGCACCAGACATATCTGTCCGACCCACAGGTAGCGACTGGAGAACGGGTCTCCGAAGCCGGCTCTGGAGAACGCGGTGACGGCCCAAAAGAACAGGGAGAAAACGAACCACACGAGACGCCGGGGAACGAAACCCCGCCGGCGCGCGTCGACCACGATCCACGCGAGCAGCAGACCGATCCCCAGTCGCCCCCACCCGACATCGACTCCGAACGTGGCCGAGATCGATCCTGCCGAACCGTCGAGGACGAAACGTGTGATTTGACCGATCGAGGCACGGGCGTTCGGCGTTTGCTCGGCGAACCGGAGATACCACGACCCGTAGAAGACCGCGGGGACCACGAACACCCACCAGTCGCGACGCCAACTTCCCCGTGCGACGATCATGACGGCCAAGGTGGCCAAAGCCGAGACACCGACGCCACTGAAACTCAAGGACGCGATGACCAAGATGCACGTGGCGATTCGCCAGCGGCGGGAAACGTCTCCCCGGTCGTAAGCGACGACGGCAAGAAGAAGACACACGACCGATCCGATGAAGGTGATCTGGAAGCCCCACACGTAGTTCTGTGCCCCCGCGCCAGACAGAGCGACGACCAACCCGGCGCACACGGCGACCGTCGCCCCGCTCCTCCGAAGCAGGTACCTCACGATGAACAGCGCCGCTCCCAGATGTGCCAGCACGGCCAACACAGCGAGAAGTCGATACCCATCGAGCCCGACGAGCCCGAACACGACCATGTACAGAAAAGCCGGTATCGCAACAAGGTGGCCGTTGTGGTCCGCGAACAGGGTTGATGGCGCGATTTCCTGGCGGGCCGCCACGAACATCCACTCGTCCGCGATGAAGGTTTGACCGGTGCCTTTAGAGAGCAGATACGCCCCGATACCGATGAGCACGGCGAGCGATCCGCCAATCCAAACGGACCGAACGAGACCTGTACTCTTCACCCCATCCGGCACTTCTCCATTCTACGACAGTCTCCGATCCGGCCGATCACAACTATCCTGAGAGCGTGCCCCAGCAAATCGCCGTGATCGGAACCGGCTACGTCGGTCTCACCACTGGTGCCTGTTTGGCGCACCTCGGTCACACCGTGGTGTGTGCCGACATCGACGAGGCCAAGGTCGTCAGTCTTCGAAGCGGTCGCATTCCCATCGTCGAACTCGGTCTCGAACAGTTGGTAGCCGAGGGACTGGCCAACGGACGCCTGTCGTTCGTGGTGGGCGGGGAAGCCGCGGTCGTCGACTGCGACGTGGCGTTCCTCTGCGTCCCCACTCCGCAAGGCGACGACGGTTCGGCCGACCTGACGTACGTACAACGGGCCGCCGAACAGATCGCCCCCCACCTTCCCCACGAGTCGATCGTCGTGAACAAGTCCACCGTTCCGGTGGGTTCCACGAAAGTGGTGGAGCGAGCGCTGAAGCGACCCGACGTGCGAGTCGTGTCCAATCCCGAGTTCCTCCGCGAGGGTTCGGCGGTGCAGGACTTCCTCAAGCCCGATCGGGTGGTCATTGGATCTGACGATCAAGGTGCGGCGATGAGGGTCGCCTCGCTCTACGAGGGACTCACCACCCGGGTCATCATCACCGACCCCGCCTCTGCCGAAACCATCAAGTACGCCGCTAACGCATTCCTGGCCACCAAGTTGTCGTTCATCAACGCCATCGCCGCCATTTGCGAGGGAGTCGGAGCCGACATCAACGACGTGGTGGTGGGCATGGGCAGCGACAAGCGGATCGGCGAGAACTTCTTACGTCCCGGCCCGGGCTGGGGCGGAAGTTGCTTCCCCAAGGATTCGCGAGCCCTCATCAAGATCGCCGAGGAGGCGGGTTACAGCTTCGATCTGTTGGACGGCGTGATCGCGGTGAACGACCAGCAGTTCGAGCGGGTCGCCAACAAGGTGCGCGACGCCGTGGGCGGAGACCTCGATGGCAAGCGGGTCGCGGTCTGGGGCCTGGCGTTCAAGGCCGGCACCGACGATCTGCGCGATTCCCCGGCGGTGGCGGTGTGCGAACGCCTTCGAGCGGGCGGCGCCACGTTGGCCGTCTTCGACCCCACCGTCGATCGTCCGCGTATCGGTGTTCCCGCCGAGGTGCAGATCGTCACCGACCCTCTCGATGCCTGTCGCGATGCCGACGCCCTGATCGTTCTCACCGAATGGGACCAGTTCAAGTGGATCGAACCGGCCGTGGTCGGACCTTTGATGCGTTCCAAGGTGGTCGTCGACGGACGCAATGTGCTCGATCGTCTCGATTGGCAGCGTGCGGGCTTCACCCACCGGGGCATTGGTCGCTGACATGCGGGTGTTGCTCGCCGGAGGTGCGGGATTCATCGGCTCGCACATGGCCGACGCGTTGATCGCCCGGGGCGACCACGTGGTGGCCATCGACAATCTGTGCACCGGGCGACGCCAGAATGTCGCGCACCTGGTCGACACTCCATCGTTCACGTTGATCGAAGCCGACATCACGAACGAGTGGCCGGCCCATGCCGAACTCGACCGGCACTTCGACGCCGTTCTCGACTTCGCCAGCCCCGCCTCCCCCAACGACTTCGCCACCATGCCCCTCGAGATCTTGGCGGTGGGCAGCACCGGCACCCGACGACTTCTCGACCGGGCGCTCGCCGACCGCGCGTTGTTCTTCCTCACTTCAACCAGCGAGGTCTACGGCGACCCGCTGGTGCACCCTCAACCCGAGAGCTATTGGGGCAACGTGTCGTCCATCGGTCCCCGAAGTTGCTACGACGAGGCCAAGCGCTTCAGCGAGGCGCTCACCATGGCCTATCACCGGGTGCACGGACTCGACGTGCGCATCGTCCGTATCTTCAACACCTACGGCGAACGCATGCGCCCCAACGACGGCCGCGTCGTCAACACTTTCGTGGTTCAAGCCCTCACCGGCCAACCGCTCACGCTTCACGGTGACGGGCACCAGACACGCTCGTTCTGCCACGTGAGCGACGAAGTACGCGGCCTGATGGCGTTGCTCGATTCCGACATCACCACCCCGGTGAACATCGGCAACCCGGGCGAGTTCACCATGCGCGAACTGGCTCATCTGGTGAAGGAGATCACCGGATCGACAAGTCCGATCGTCTCGGTTCCCCAGCCCGCGGAACGGGAGGGTGACCCCATGCAGCGTTGCCCCGACATCTCGTTCGCCAAGAGCCGCCTGGGTTGGGAGCCGACCATCGCGTTGGCCGAGGGACTCGACCTGATGATCAGACACTTCCGCGATCACGAGGACATGACGTGACGATTCTGGTGACGGGCGGTGCCGGCTACATCGGATCCCACACCGTGCGTCAGTTGCGCACCGAAGGTCGCGACGTGGTGGTGCTGGATTCTCTGGAGAGGGGCAACCGCGAAGCATTGTTGGGTGCCCCCTTCGTGCAAGGCGACATCAGCGACTCGCCTCTGGTGGCCGAAGTGTGCCGAAAGCACAAAGTCGACTCGGTCATCCACTTCGCGGCCTACAAGAGCGTCGGCGAGTCGATGACCGACCCGGCCAAGTACTGGCGCAACAACGTGCAGGGCACCGTGGACCTGTTGGAGGGGATGTTGGCCGCCGATGTGCGACGGATCGTGTTCTCCTCCTCGGCCGCCGTGTACGGGAACCCCGAGACTCTTCCCATTCGCGAGGACGCACCGTTGCGACCGGAGAACGTCTACGCCGAGACCAAGGCGGTGATGGAACGCGTCATTCATTGGTACGGCCAGACCCACGGGGTGCGTTGGGTGAGTCTTCGCTACTTCAACGCCGCCGGGGCCAGCAGCGACGGTGTGCTGGGCGAGAACTGGGACACGTCCACCAATCTGCTGCCACTGGTGATGAAAGCGGCTCTGGGCGCGAGCGGCCCGGTGAAGGTCTTCGGCGACGATTACCCCACGCCGGACGGCACCGGAGTGCGGGACTACATCCACGTCGAGGACCTGGCCGTGGCTCATTCGAAGGCTGTCGATTATTTAGCCGCTGGGCGCGACGACGTCACCTTGAATCTGGGCACCGGACGGGGTTACTCCGTGTTGGAGATCATCCGCGCCACAGAAAGGATCCATGACGCATCGGTCCCCCACGAGGTGGTCGCTCGGCGCCCCGGTGATCCGGCGACGGTGTACGCGGACCCCACCACCGCGAATCGTGTCCTCGGATGGTCGGCATCCAAGGACTTGGCCGACATCGTTCGAGATGCGTTCATTTGGCACCGCGCACGTTCCGATGGACAAACACATGAAGGGCCGAACGGCTCCACGACAACGCTCTAAACTCATCGACGATGACACGCAGCGACTCGGCCCTGTATGTCAGAAACCTTGGAACGAATGTCGAGGCACTCAATGGCATTCGGGGATTAGCCGTCCTGCAGGTAGTTCTCGCACACACCCATTACGTCCTCAGCAAGGATCCCTATGCCGTCGATGTCACTAGATGGACCTTCATCAATCGGATCTTCGAGCCCGGTTACCTCGGCCTCGACATCTTCTTCACTCTCAGCGGCTTCCTGATCACCTCGCTTCTCCTCCGCGACCTGGTGTCGTGGCGACGAGGAGACGAGAGTGGAGTTTCGATTCTCAGACGCTTCTACGCCCGACGCGCCCTGCGACTGCTACCGGCTCTGTACGTGATGCTCGCCGTCAGTTGGGTCTGGGTGCTGTCGACGGACGACGTTTCCCACGCGCCTCACTGGGGATCGACCTACAGCGCGATTCTCTATATCGCCAACTGGGCGATCGTGTGGGGTTCACCGGCCACCAACCCTGATCTGGGCCATCTTTGGAGCCTGGCGGTCGAGGAGCAGTTCTACATCGTTTGGCCCTTCGTGTTGATGCTTTTGGTCAGACTGTGCAAGAGCAACGTTTTCAAAATCGTCCTCATCGGATCGGTCGCGCTGCTCGTGTTGTGGCATCGCGCGAACGTCTACGGCGACGGAGTGAACTGGCTCGCCACGTACATCCGCACGGATACCCGCGTGGATTCGATGTTGATCGGCGCATTGTTCGCCATCGTCCACCGCCACTTCAGAATCGACCAACGAGTACTCGGCATCGCCGCATGGATCGGTCTGCTGGGAATCCTCTATTACAAGTTCGGCTCTCCCCCACCCGATCGATTCACGTTCGGCTTCACCCGCACGTCGATCTTCACCGGTTTGTGCCTCCTCGCCGCGGCGAGTGGCGCATGGTCGATGAACAAAGTGCTCTCGTGGAGACCGCTCGCCGCGTTGGGTCGGTATTCCTATGGACTGTACCTCTACCACCATGTCGTGTTCCTCGGCGTCGGACGTCATCTGGCCCAGTTCAGCCAGTCCTTCCGCCTCTTCGTTGCCTATGGGCTATCCGCACTCTTCACCTTTTTGTCGTGGCGGTTTGTGGAATCACGATGCCTCAAGCTCAAGTCGCGATTCGAGTAACCCTCAGTCTTTTGTCGTCCCACGAAACGGTGGCACCGAAGTTCCCCTGCGCTTGAGGTCGTCGAGGATCCATTCACAATCTTCGTATCCAAAGACCTCCGAAAGCAACGGCACCAGTCGTCCGAGAGTCGGACATCCAAGCGGGTTCTTTGCCAGAAGATCGCGCTTGATGAAAGGCATGCCGGCGCGTAACAACTCTTCCCAAAAACTGTGGGTCGTGTTGACTGGCGTTCCTCGGATCAACGATTCGCGAATGTCAACCATCCACCGAATGACTCCCTGATCCTTATGACGCTCATCAAGCGCCAGGCCGGCCGTCCTTCGCCCAAATTCGGTTAGAAAAACGGTGCTGAGACTCCCATAATCGTAAAGTGCCCCTATCTCTAAACCGTCGGCCAGAAGAAATTGTGAAAGTCCGATCTCCCCGTCGCGAACGATCGACGATTTGAGCCTTGGGAAACCGTATCCCTCAAAGAAACGTCCGAGGGGATCGGATTTGATCGCTCCTCCTCGGAAAAGAAGGAAATTCGACTGTAGGTGATACCCCCCGAACCACCCATCGGTGAGCGAGGTCACGTCGAAGTTCTTGGAACGTATGCGATCCAACAGCGGGCCGAGCTCGGCAAAAGGACCGAAGCACGAGTCGTTCGTCAGGAGAACCTCCCTAGCCCCATTCAGGTCATCCGAAAGAAGTTCTCGAGCCGTGTCCCAGGAAGCAAAGTCCCATCCTTCATTGATGCGATGGACCACGAGATCGGCACCGAAATTGGTCTGCAGAGGATCGGCGGATGTATCGACGACCACCACGGTGAATCCTGCGCGTTGTAACGCTCTGGCATAGTCGGAAGTCGCACGATTCGAGACTCCGATCGGTCGGAAAGCCGAAATGATCGCGATTGATCCACCGCCTTTCGCAATCGTTTGGACCTCTTGAAGATCACCATGAAGATCGATAATCGAAGCGGTACCACGATGTTCCGGTGGAAGAATCGGATGTCCACTCTGGAACGAAACACGAACGCTCGATCGAAACAATTCCTCGCCCGATTTCACATGCACGAGTGATACCTCGCGGGGCATCGCATCAGTCACACATTCGTGAGCCGGAATCGAAAATCCACACCAGCCCGACCAATGTCCAGCCTTGAGGACATCGGGGCGAGGGTCCTCTGCGAATACTCGTGCAACCATTTCCCCATCCACCACCAGCGCAACTTCGACCGGATCAGATGGCCGATCGAGATCTATGACCCAACCAGCCACACTCGGAGCCCAGGAATCAATAAAACCTTCGATTCGTGGTCGGGAGATTCTCCTAAAGACCATTTGGAACCTTGGTCAAGATCACCCAGAATTCGATCGCATTCCACATTGTCGGATACAGACGTTCCAACCGGAGATCTGTCAAATCGAGCGAGGAAAGGTCATCCATAATCGACCGGAAGGATTCCGGGGTAAAGAACCATGAATGTTCATTCGGTGGCTTTCCGTCGACGCTCTCGTATTCGTGTATCGCGCGTTGCAGCAGTGCGCGGCGATCCAAACCATGATAATTGGGATTGTCACCGCATATTCCATGATCGCCCGCCCAATGCCTCACCGGATCGTTGTGGGTAAGAAGTGTCAGGCGTTGAATCACCGAACGAGCGCTGTGCCATTTGTGTCCCTCGAGATGCGCTCCGAGGATCTCTTCGATCGTCGAAAGAGGTTTGTAGTGATCGAAGCAATAGCGATGGTCGGGCACCGCTAGTAAATACACGCCGCCATCGCCGAGCAATCGGGAAACCTGCTGCAGGTGCCCGACGAGATCAGGCTGATGTTCGACCACATGACTGGAAAATACGCCCTCAAAGCTCCCGACGACCGAAGACAAATCTGTGGGGGCAACGACGAAATCGATGTCGGGTACTTTGCTCTGGTCGAATCCGGAAGACTCCGCGATCGCACGCAATTTCTCGGTGGAATAGATGTCGGCGTACTGAATCCTCTCGCCTCTCAGGCAAGGGAATGCGAAAGGGCCGATTTCCAACGTGTGGAAAGGCGCGAGCGCACAGAATTGGATACGGTCGGCCAAGCAGTGTGACCGACGGCCTTCATTTCTTCCGAACTCCTCGTAGTGCCGCGCCGCTTGCTCCACCGACATGTGATGTAGATCATCATGCGACGTGCGGTAAATATCGACGTCAAATTCTTCTGGGAACGTCGATCCTGCCACGACACCGAGTTTAGACGTCCTTCAACCGTTGACGATCCAACCATCCCAACATCATCGCCATCGCCCGCGGGTCGTGGCGCAAACGGTGTCCGGCCCCGTCGATCACCCGCATCTCGGCCGCACCGTGTGACTCGGCCAGCTGGCGCGAATCACTGGCCGGCACGCTCTCGTCGTCGTCACCGTGTAACAGCAACAGAGGGCGCGGGGCGAAGCGCTGGGCGGCCGGAACGGGCCGGAAGCGCCGCAGCTCACGCGTCCATTCATCGAGGTCCGAAGGAAATCGCGGTGTGCGCACCGCACCCACCTCGCGGCAGTGGTCGAGGAACTTACGGGGCTGCGCCGCCCAATCGTCGAAATCGGCGCGAGGGCCCAGCAAGGCGCATCCCCGCACACGCGGGTCGTCGGCGGCCACGCACATGGCCAAGGAGCCCCCGGTGTTTGAACCCACCAGCCACAACCCCGTGGGCTGGGCTTCGGCGATCATGTGATCGATCGCCGCCCGCAGATCGTCCACCCAGCCCTGTAGCGAGAAATCACCGGGGCTGTCGCCGCATCCGCGAAAGGTGAAACACATGGCGGCAAAGCCCAACTCGTTGGCGATGCGGTCCATCAGTTCGGGAAACGTGCTGGCCGAGTGGCGGGCATCGAAAGGACCGAACGGAAAGGAGTGACACATGATCACGCCGGGCAGCGCCTCGGTTCGGCCCGCGGGTCGAGCCAGGTACGACGGCAGTTGTAGTCCGCCGGATTCGAAGGTGCCGTTGCTCTGCATCGGCGGACGAGCCTCAGGCCCGCGGCTTGCGGTGACGGCGCGTCTTGCCCGGGACGGCCTGTGTGTAGCCCCGATTACGGGCCTCGGCCAAGGTGTCGGGGCCGAAGCACAGACCGGTTTCGGCCTCGACGATCTCCTCGATCACGGCCTCGTCGGTCCAGGTGTCGAGGTCGTACACCAACTGGGTGCGCTTGTCGCCGAGGAAGCGTGTGTGCTCGAACTTGGTGGGGCGTTCCATGATCGAAGACTACCCATTCACCCACTGCTGACGGGAAGTCCGATCGCCCGTCTCTCCGAACCCCGTTGTCCTCTCGCCGTCGGGAGTCACGCCTACCATGTCGTCATGGACTACGCGGCGCTCTACACCTACAGATTCAAGGACGTCGACCAACAACAACGCATCAAGGTGTGGGCTCCCATCAGTTCGTTCGTCACCTCTTTGGCCGGAGAACCGCGCAAGGTACTCGATCCGGCTTGCGGACTGGGCGAGTTCATCAACTCCTGTCCCGCTCCCGAAAGATGGGCCGCCGATTTGGGCCTCGACGGTTCGACCCTCGATCCTTCAGTGACATTCCTGAGTGGATCTTTCTTCGATGTCGATCTTCCCGACGAGCACTTCGATCTGATTTTTCTCTCGAACGTCCTCGAGCACATGCTCGACCAGGAACAGGTGAACCATTGCCTCGTTCGTGCAAAATCGAAGCTGCGACCCGGTGGCACGATCGTCGTCATGGGCCCGAACTTCAGGTATTGCCCGAAGGAGTACTTCGATTGCGCGGATCACACGGTGATCCTCACCCACGTCGCGGTCGAAGAGCACCTCCACACCGCGGGTTTCCTGATTCATCGCACCGTTCCTCGATTCCTTCCCTACTCGTTCCGCTCTCGGTTACCGGCTTGGAGGTGGACGACGAACGCCTATCTGAAGTTCCCGCCGATCTGGAGGGTTCTCGGCAAACAATTCCTGTTGGTGGCCACCAAACCATCGTGAAAGAGTTCTATTCGACCGGTTCGAGAAGGAAAGGATGAGACCGATGGAGGCATCGCCGAGCGTCGACTTCTACTTCGACCCGATGTGCCCGTACGCGTACCAGACCTCGCTGTGGATCCGCGAGGTGCGTCGCCAAAACGGTTTGCGCATCGATTGGAAGTTCTTCAGCCTCGAGGAGGTCAACCGCCCCGAGGGGAAGAAACACCCGTGGGAGCGCGAGATCGGGTACGGCTGGAGCCCCATGCGGGTCGCCACCCGCTTGCGTCGACGCGACGCCGACCTCTGCGACGCCTGGTACCTCGCCTGTGGTCGAGCCTTGCACGAAGAGGGACGCAAGCCGCACGACCCCGAGGTCGCCCGCGCG
>Ga0169931_10010330_pt1 | contig 13311 bp, 15 predicted proteins | sample Kivu_15m_20L_FD_129675 | JGI IMG/M metagenome (GOLD analysis project Ga0169931, IMG submission 129675) | Freshwater microbial communities from Lake Kivu, Western Province, Rwanda to study Microbial Dark Matter (Phase II) - Kivu_15m_20L... | ecosystem: Environmental > Aquatic > Freshwater > Lake...
AATGCCCATTGGCTTTCAAATCGCCTAACTATCCCCAAGAGTTGCTTCGAAGGGTGCAGAACGACCATACACTTTTAAAAACATTTGACAAATAAACTCCCCATCCACCCTCGCACCCGTAATGATCACGACCGATCCTCCTATAACACCATCATTCATGCATTAATTGATTCCTTCATTCATTGATACATTGAGTCATACATTCATTGATCCATTCATTCATTGATTCATTCATTCATTGATTCATTCATTCATTGATTCATTCATTCAGTCATTGATTGATTCATTGCTTCATTCATTTATTGATTGCTTCATTGATTCATTCATTGATTAAATCATGCATTGATTCATGCATTCATTGATTCATTGCTACATTGAGTCATTCATTCAGTGCTTCATGGATTCATTGCTTCATTGATTCATTGCTACATTGATTCATTCATTCATTGATGCATTCATTCATTGCATCATTCATTTGATTCATTCATTCATTGCTGCTTTACTTCATCGATTCATTGCTTCATTCATTCATTGATTAATGCATTCATTCATTCATACATTCATTCATTCATTCATTCATTCATTGATGCAGTTATTCATTCATTGATTCATTCATTCATTGAGTAATTGATTCAGTGCCTCATTGATGCATTCAGTCATTGATTAGGACATTCATTGATTCATTCATTCATTGATGCCTTCATTCATTGATTCATTCGTTTAATTCATTCATTCACTGCTTCATTGAGTCATTGCTTTATTGATTCATTGCTACATTGAGTCATTCATTCATTGAGTAATTCATTCATTCATTCATTCATTTATTCATTGATGCATTGCTTCATGGAGTCATTCATTTGATTCATTCATTCATTGCTTCATTCATTCACTAATTCATTGCTTCATTGCCTCATTGATTCATTCATTAATGCATTTATTCATTATTCATTCATCCATTCATTCATATATCCCTCCATACATTCATTGATTCATTCATGTTGCAGTTTACTTTACGCGGCTCCCAGACCTTTTCCGGAGAAGTGATGGATTCCTGTTTTCGCATGAGGATGAAGTCCTACACGCATTTAGCAAGATGAAGGACCGATGACGCTAATAAAAGATAACACATTTAATTAATGGGATAAAAGCCTCAAAAATGCGGGAATGGTAAGCAGAAGGATGTTCAGACTGACGTGGTCTGACGCGGCGAGAGTAGGAGGTAGATCTGATGGCATTGAACTTGCTGAACTTGTTTGACGATGCCACGGCTCCTGCTACGAATCAGAGAAATATCACGCTTGGTGTTGTTTCTCTGGCAATATTCCTTCACGGAAAATTGCTGTGGCGTAATCTGATGCGATGGTTTAATGTGCTTGATCTACGGACTCAAGTAGGAGCTGTTTCTAGACCTCATTCAGATGATTATATACCTAGGTTGGATCGTCCTATACAGCCTTTGCTTCTTCAAGTTTCAGAAACGCCTCATAATTGTCACGCTTGTACTAGGACTTACAATTGGTAAGACCTAGGTACTTTTTGGTAGGAAGGGCTGACCGTCGTATGATCAGCAGTTTCTAAGGCGTACCAATTATAGAGTGTCCTGATACATGAGTGACATTGATTATGCGTTTCTGAAACTAGTAGAAGCAATGGTTGTATAGGACGATTCAACCTGGGTATGTGATCTTCCGAATGGGCTCCAGGCACAACTCCTACATGAGTTCGTACATCAAGCCATCGCATCATGTTACGCTTAACGCAATCCTTACGCCGACCGGGAAGGATGGTTACCAGAGAAACAAGCCCATATATCGAGGATGTTTTCAGATCCTGATGAAACAACTGTCACCTTCTGTCAGTAGGCTTTACATGGACGCTTGGAGCCAGGGTAGCGGTGGAACAATTATGCCGATTAGGAGAATACAATAAAGACGATCTATATGTATCTTACAAGAAAGGAGTGCGTTTTTCTCTCTATGCGTTGACTAACTTACCAAATACGATGATTCTGAAGATATTAATCTCATGAGGAAAAGTCTAGCTCATAAATATATGTGACTTTTAAGTTCACAGTGGATGGTAAAATGAGTTATTAGGATTGAATTTCAAGATGAAGCTCTGGAGCTAAACATTTCCCTACCGTTAGCGATTGAAAATGTTATAAGTTGATTGTATTGGTGGTAAATCAGTATCACCCGCAGAAACGAATTTATTCCAAGATAATCCAAGCACCCACTGAAGAGAACAGGTCAAGCTCCTACGAGTAATATTTACGTACATGCTTTAACGAAAGCATGTCTAATAAATCATCGGTTCATTCGAAGTGCATGACATAGATGATAGACATGTTTATGATAGTTTACAATAAACGGGCTCCAATAATCAATAACCCTACGCTATGCAAGCGTAAATGTAATTTTTAAAAAACAGGTCCGCTCTGGGAATCGAACCCAGGACCTCCTCCACCCTAAGGAGGAATTATACCCCTAAACCAAGCGGACAGACATTAGCTTGTCTACTGGACCGTTGCCTTACGTTGCCGGAAACTAACATATATATATCCTATCTGTTTAGGGATGGGAAAGGATTTAGCGTTTCAGCTGACGTTGTCTCAAACCTCGACGTATTTCTTCTATTACTCAGTGACGACCGTCCCCCTCTCAATCACCATTACACAAAAAGTCGTGGAAATCATTTCCATTTTGTAATGATTTATGTCAAACCGAAAATGAAATACTTCTTTCTGATATACTTCGTTAACATCTTCATAGATTCATTGGCATTTGCACCTCGTCCCTATGCATCTACAATCATCGATACCCATCCTGCTGCTCCTATCCTACGGATAACAGTTCCTGTGTTTGCAGAGAAAGATTCCGAAACCAGTGCAGTCGCAGACACGTTTGAGGATTCAAAAGATGATAAAATATCATTAGAAACCGTGGAATCTTTAGGCAAAGGAGCAGCTAAGGTTTGTTCTATATATTCTCTTATTTCACTCATTATTTAAAATTGATTGTAACACAATTCTTACTACACTTCAAAATCAAGGCAAAGCGTGGAAAGAGAAAGGCTGGGGACAGCGATTCGTCCACTTACTCAAACAAGCCTGCTGCAACGTTAGTACCCGAAGAGACGTTTTATGAAGGACCTCCAGCAATCACTGAAACCATCATACCCACTGTACGATGATTATGAATTATTATTTATAAGGTTTCTCATTTCATAGACCTTTCGAATAACATTTATTTTTCTTTAAAGATATCAATTCTGACAGTTGTTGGAATTATCCCAGCTGCAGCGGCATGGCTTCGACAATTATGGGTTCGGTACAAGATTACAAGCCGTCGAATTCGCGTCAACTCAGGTATTGGTGGTAATGAAATGGCTGAAATCGTATATCCTGATATTGTTGAAATGCGGACAGTGAAGAGGTTGTTCGGCGATGGAGACATGGTAGCATTTTTGAGAGATGGAGCCAAGTTTGAAATGAGAAATATCCCGAATTTCGACGCATCCATTGAATTTATGTTGAAATACGTTGACCCAGAAGTTGCAGCTACATATCGTAAGAAAGGAGATGTAGGCAAAGCTTGAAATAGGTCATTTTGGATACATACACATACACCTTGAATCAAATTTATAATAAGCTATCATAAAACTCTCTATTGACATATCTGGAAGAAGTAAACTGAAGCACCTGAAAGACGGTTGATTGTCTTGAACTTGAAAACCCTCCGTTCTCATCTAAACACAGATACAGAAGAATCAATATGCAGCTTTCAAACGATATGTCTGTAAATCAGATACGAATGTTGTTGGAAAGTTAATTGATAACCGTTGTAGACGTTCTATAGAAGACTTCCGGCACAAGAAGTGAGAGGCGCATGCTCATTCTTGCATTTTTTCGGTACAGTAGTACTTGATAGCTTTTACCTTTTACCGCATGACATCTCTGACGATCTTTTACAGTATAATACTGTGCCTTTTATACCTGTATTCATCCGAGCAAAATACAGTTCTGTATCTCTTCCTTGTTAACATATACACACAATAAGAATGGTTTTCTTTTGCTCTATTGTCACACTCCTACTGACTATTGGTCAGTATACACAAGTAAAATCTCTCGTGACGACATATAAGAAGGTTCAATTTTCCCACCCAAGGATACCAGTGAGATTACAACAACAGCAACGAGTAATCAATGCTCGTCACTTGCCATCAAGATCTTTATCTACCGCTCACCATAAGTTTTATTCAAAATCACTATGGCAAACTTCGGTGATCTATTCCGTATCATCAGGTACCATTGAAAAAATCCCTGAGCCCTTGTTTGAAGGATTCGGTAAAGGTTTATTACGAGATTATAAGGCGAGGCTACCCTTGTACATGTCAGACATCAAGGATGGCTTCAATATCCAGGTATGTTTCTAAGTCTAAGGAGAATTATATTGACTCAATGACTGCATTGGTGTTAAACTCGTAGCTTATGTTTCCTGTTGATTTAAGTGTCTTGCAGCAACACTTTTCCTCTTTTTCGCGTGCTTAGCTCCAGCTGTAGGATTCGGAGGTCTTTTTCAGACGGCAACTGGTGGAGCTATTGGAACGATTGAAATGGTTTCATCGACAGCATTTTGTGGTATGATTTATTCTCTGTTTTCGGCTCAACCTCTCACGATTATTGGCTCGACAGGACCGGTTTTAGCGTTTGTGGCTGTACTCGTACAAATGTCAAAAGCGATTCAAGTTCCCTTTCTTCCATTTTATGCTTGGACCGGCCTTTGGACATCTTTTCTACTATTTATATCTACTCTCACTTCTGCATCGAATACGGTCAAATATTTAACACGGTTCACTGACGAAATATTCAGCGCTCTGATATCGACAATTTTTATTGTGGAAGCGGTTTCAGACATTTATAGAACATTCTCTTCCCCTGCATCTACACTCGTTAAGGCCCTGCTTACGCTTACAATTGCATCCGTCACATATGGTACTGCAACGATTTTCAAGAGTCTACGAAATACATTCTATTTCAACAAAACTCTGCGAAATAATCTTTCTAATTTCGCTCCGACCATTGGAGTTGTCATCGGATCATACCTCGCCAGATCAGCTCGTATAGCTTATGGCGTTCAAGCGACGCTTCCAAGTCTTATTATTCCAAAAGTTTTTGCTCCAACTATTGATCGCACTTGGCTTGTCCCTCTTTGGGATTTACCTCTATGGGCGCGGTGGGCAGGTACGTATTACTCAAAATGTTACATGTTTAGCTCCACATAATGCTGAATACGTCTCATGTTTTCGTAAAAAGCAATTATCCCAGCCCTAATGGCATATGTTTTACTTTTCCTCGATCAAAATATTACTGTGAGAGTGGTTAATGCACCACAGTATAAGATGGAAAAAGGAAGAAGGAAAGGAAACGTCTTAGATGGTATGCATGCAGATTTGTTCGTCATCAGTGTATTGACAGCCTTCACCTCCCTCGTAGGCCTACCATGGCTCGTTGCCGCTACTGTGCGATCAATATCTCACGTTCGTGCCCTTGGAAAGTTTGATTCAAGTGGTAATCGTGTTGGTACTTTGGAACAACGATTGACTGGATTTTCTATTCACGCGCTGATAGGGTCATGTGTACTTTTTCCCAAACCCCGATCATTGTTGACACAAGTACCATTACCTGTGTTAATGGGTCTATTTATGTATCTTGGAACTTCTGCACTTCCAGGGAATGAAATGTATGAGCGAATTAAGAGACTCTTTATGGAAAAGCGACTTGCGAAGAAAGAAAGATGGTCGTCTATTCCTGATAGCGTGGTTACTACTTTTACTCTATTTCAAGTTGCATGCTTATATGCAATGTTCTTGGTGAAAGAAAGTTCGATTGGTGTGTTGTTTCCTGTTGTTATAGCTATGCTTTCACCCTTCCGCTTTGGATTGGAAAAGACTGGCATAATCAAGAAGGAACATATGGACATACTTGACGAGGAATAAGATTTGCGAGAGATTATAATATTGAAATTTCTTTATCAGCGGCATAAGCATGATGCCTTTTATTATGTCTCCTCTCGGAACTCGTATTTTGTTCTGGCGCTTAACCCAAGTGAGCATTGAACAGGTCTTCAGATGCCATCTTCACTAGCTTGGTCAAGGAGACTTTACCTCGTCCCTTTTTATCCAGCTTTCTCCAGAGTGTGAGAAGTTGTTGTTTGTTTAGATTCAATCCAACTTTTTTGGTCATAGTTTCAAAGTCATTCATATCAATTTTATCATCAATGAAAGAATTCTTGACAAAATACTGACGAATATCCGAGGCTTTCTCCGCAATAGAGGCATGGAGTAAATTGAAGTTACTGAAAGGGAAAGTCTTATCATTCTCCATCAGTTTATATGTATGCTCATCAGCGTCAAGAAGCTCAAAGCGATGACAAAACAAGTCCACAATATTTCCTATAAACATATCTATGGGGCTATAATTTGTTCCGTCAGGTTTCTTTACTCCTTGACGTCCGAGGAAGATGCCACCTAATATCCCACTGTTTCTGACTGGAGGCTCATGGATGTCAATCGTATCATCCTCCATGAAATATTGGATAACGAAGCGTCTATTCATCTGCACAGAAAAGGCAAAGTAAGATAAACAAACATCAAGAGAGACCCCGTACTTTAAATTGTTTTTTCATACTTACACTATCACTGAGAAGATGAGCACTAAATCGAAGGATAGCACCCTGCTTTTCTCGCATCTTGGAAAAGTCTTTCTTTACAGGTGGACAGTATATACGACCACTGCAGCTTCGCAGAGAATCATCTTCTGAGCCAAAACCGTTGTATGGTGGAATGTGTCGAATAACTTCAACTTTAGGTTCATCAGTTTCAAGTGATAAATCGTCCTTGAGCTGAACACCCTTGCTACTATAGTATTGTCTTGTGAAGGAATCACATTTAGCCAATAACATAAATCGACCTAATATATTCAAAACGACACCCACTCCTAAGTCGTTCCATGAATAATACTCTACAACTTCATCCTCTCTATGTGACATTTTCCCATGTTTTGGAAGTTTCATACGATGCAAAAGTTTCGGTATTTGATCTCGTCCATCATTTTTCTTGTGTACGGGATGAATTTCAATCGTCCCATCTGCGAGGTAGAAGAATAATCGAAAAAGCTGCATATCCCCATATAATCGTTGACGATCATCCCATACAGCGTGGAAACATAATGCATCTTGTCCACAATCGAGAAACATGCCTCGATCCATTGTGGACATGTGTCTACCTAACATAGACTCCATAACTTGTTTTAATTCATGCATTTTGCGTTTACGATCGACACCCGGAACACCAGATTCTCGTCTCATCTTTTCCTTGTAGGCTTCTGCAAAGTTATCACGAGGTACTGGACATGTCGCGATCTCTTCTTGAGTCCATCCATGATGTGCTGTAACATACTCCCTGGTACTCTTATTACAATCATAGATAAAAAATAGTCTCGAATATATTTCTACTTGATTTCCCATTTTAAAATCATCAATTTCAAAGTAGGTTGGGAGAGTAGGATTATGACTATCGCTATCATGTTTCTTCTTTTCGACTCGACTTCTTCGTAAAAAAACACCTTGGGGCATACCACTATTTTCTTGTTTTGTTCGTATAATTTCAAGTGTCCCATCTTCGACATAAAAAAATATTTCACATAATTGTATTCGTTGAGTTTCTGTTGCACTTTGATGTACTTGTTCCTGATAATATGCATTAAATAAGAGAACACATCGATCATGTTCTAAGAAGGAGGGTAATTTCGAATGCGGTTGAAAAGGAAGAATAATCTTATTATTCTCACGATCTGTCCGTTGTCTCGTTAAACTGTATCTTCCACTCAAGTCTGTAGGATCCACAACTTGGTTATGATTGATCAATGATGTGGATGGAGCCGAGAATGGACGTGGTTTCTCCCCCATGGATGATGATGATCCTATCAGAGACGATGAGGAATCGAGCAATGCAATCTGGGGTATAATAGGAGGAGTATTCACCATTCTATATCCATTAACGAAATGCAGCGTCTGATTCTGAAGAGGAAAAAAAGAATTGAATTATATTGAGATATTGGTTTTAAAATATCCTAGAGACTGTTCACTTCAAAACCTTACTCTTGGACTTTGAGATCGAAAGTTTGAATATCTCGATGATCCAGGAAGATTTGGAAATTCTAAATGAAAGTTTTTTAGCAGTTGTATGGATTTAGAATTTTCCATGAGTTGTCCATGAGAAGTCAATGGACGACCATTGTTGTTGTGTACACAGAGTTGGCTCATTCTGTTTCAAATATCATGGAAAGAAACTAAGACATGTATAAACACATTCAGAAGGCTTTGTTTTGTTGTTGAAAAACTTGTGAGAGAATGAGTTGTGATTCCATGGTATCATTGAATCACAATCCTTTCTCTCTCACAACAACAAAGCAAAGCCTTCTGAATGTGTAGTTTCTTTCTATGATATTTGAAACAGAATGAGCCAACTCTGTGTGAACAACATCAATGGTCGTCCTGAGTGTTCACAATAAGAGAAACAGAACACACATCAAACCTTCGACATAACTGATGGTTTCAAGTTTCAAATTATAGACTTGATTACTTTACTCTGTATGTAACGCGCCAGAGCCTGCAACGCCTGAAAGTACCAGTCTACAGTCTACAGTAGTACATTATACAAAACTGTACATACCTACATGATCGCGTATTCTGGTTTGGTACTAGTAAGTACTGTAGTTTACTACGTTGGCCCTTCAGATAGTCAGTCAACGACCGGATTTTTCTCTCCGCTGTTGACCATGCTACATACATAGAAAAAACACAACGCCCACCCCTGTATACAATAGTACAACTTTTGATAAAGAGAAAGAAGAATCCTTGGCCTAGATATTGTGTAATCAATTCCTCTGAGCTATATCCATCCGGCAGATTTTAGTATATTGCAAGCCGTATTGAACGAAAACAAGACTTTGAATAAATAAACAATGACGAGCAACGCATCCCGTATTGAATACAGCGATAAATATGCAGATGAAGAAAATGAATACAGGTTTGAAAAAATACTCATACTCTTTGGTCGTTTTTTAACCGATCTAGATTCACTCCATATCAATAACAATATCTTCTTACGTGTCACCTCAGGCATGTGATTTTACCCAAGGATATTGCCAAGACATTACCAAAGGGCAAATTGTTAACAGAGACTGAATGGAGAGCTGTTGGAGTTCAACAATCTCGTGGATGGCATCATTATGCGATTCATCGGTAAGAAATCGTTTGGTTATTCGCAATATATCAAGTTCTTATGGATTGAGAACAAGTAAACCTTCTTCATACTTTGTGATCTTTTTTCATTATACTTTGTTGTCATGTCTCCTTAGACCGGAACCACATATCCTTCTATTTCGCCGTCCACTCGGAACAGATCCGCAGACTGGTCGTGTAGATCCTGAACTTTTGAAAGTTGCGAAAGAAGAATATAAAGCTCAACCTGGACTATTGAGAAATTGACTTTTTTTTTGAAAAATGACAGGAAATGATTTTCTTGTTACGTACGTTGCAAACAATATACAATCTGTAATGGAAAATATTCTTGGGATAACATATAAGAACATGTTTCTTGTTATATCCATTAACAATTATTACTTCTTTTCCTTCTCATCATCCTTTTGCATCGATTTCAAACCCTCTTCGGGTCGTGTCAAGATGGAATTAAATATACGACCAGGTACACCCATACCCTGAACATCACTGGGATCGACATCGCGGGGTTGGAAGTAATCGGGATCTCTCTCCTCTTTATCTTTCATAGCTTCTTCATCTGCGGCAAGTTGTTTATAGTCTTTAGAACATTCAAAGGCATGCTCTGTAGCTAGTAAAACCACATCGTGTGCATAGGTGGTAATAGTGGCTATTTCATCGGAGGTTAATTTTCGTATCATTTTCGCTGGTGAACCTGCCCACATTTCTCCACTAGGCACTCGTGTTCCTGGTGTAACAATCGATCCAGGTGCAATAATCGAATGTGATTCGACAATGGAACCATCTAAGATTTGAGCTGATGCACCCACAACCGAATGATCATGAATCGACGCTGCATGAATCATTGATCCTGCGCTAATGGTTACATGATTTCCAATAACTGTGGGAAAATCACCTTGAATTTTCGCTACATGTACAATAGCTCTATCCCCAATACTTGTATTATCCCCAATAACAACTTTATTAACATCACCACGAACTGTAGCTCCATACCAAATACTTCATACGAAAAAGTAAGTATTCAGACAAACAAGTACAGAATAATAACAGGAATGGTAAAAAAATAATTACCTTGAGTTCTTTCCAATCGTCACGTCACCAATCACATTGGCTGATGGCGCAACAAATGCAGCTGCTTCGGATACTGTAGGTGCTATCCCATTCACTGCAACAAATCGAGTGGATGGGACAAGTCTTTCTGAATATTTTAAAACTTCCATAGTACTACCTAATTTATCCAAGCTTTGACTACGCATAATATGATAAATCCATGTTGTGTTGTAATGGTTTGTGTTTAAAATGGCGTATACAATCAAGATGTTTTAGATAACACACACACACAAACACATACCCTAGACTCCTTGCAAAGTTCGATGCAGCAAGAACTACTCTTCCACCGATAGATGCCATGGTACAGTAGATTTGAAAGAAGAGAGATCCTCAGAAAAGATAACAGAGAACAGAGTATACCGTCTGATCACAGTATGTAGAGGCCAATATAAGGGCAACCTCTTCAGTTCGGGGATTACTCGTCTCCGTTTCTGCGTGTGTGTGTGTGTGTGTGTCTTTTACCCCTGCATCGAAGCGCGCAGGCAGCAAGCAGCCCGTGAATAATAGAACGTGCAAATTCTGATATTATCTACATGGAATCGCAAAGTTGTTTGTTATAGATGTCATATGGACAAATATTATACTGTCGAAATAACATCATTTTGTTACAGAGGTATTCTATCAAAAGAGTGGTGGTATATATGTTTATTGTTATTTAGAAAAAGTTTTTTCATCTCGGAGGTTCTACGTAAACCCCTGACACAATCATTTCCTGCTAATAGCCCGAAAGATAGAGAATGGACAATTATCTTTATATGGTTCCCCCCAAGGCTCGTAAATCTTTGACAAAATCAATAGCACCCTTAATACCAACAGGAGTAGCTACCATCAATGGAACGGAGGGTACATTTACATGAGATATTGTAGTCATTTCTGTTTGATGTGGATTTCCTGGAACTGCTCTTAGTAAATTTACATTGAGAAGAATTTCACTCCTTTGACGATGGCTTGTATTGCTGGAGGTATCCAGTTCCTTACTGGTAGGAACAGCTCTACTTACAACTACATATCCTAAAGAAGAAGAATATTCTGTTGATATAGTTGATGATGATAATTTAACTGCCTTTGTTGGATGAGATGATAATGATGCTGATGTTCGTTGTATAGCCTGAATATTTTGTTTATCATGTCTACACAGTAATGATGAAAATCCTGGACCAACATCATCTTGTATCTGTAAAGGTCTTGCATACATAAAGGTAATAAATTCCAATACTTTACTGGATAAAGGTGGTTGAGTTAAGTTTCTAACAATCTTAGCAACTCCTGGAAAGTTTTTCGTAGTAGTAGGATTTGAATGGGTCGATTCTTCTTGCTCCTTCTTGTTGTAATGATTCCATTTCATCATTTTAGTTGGAGGAGGTAATGTGCTTTTTTTAAATAATAAAGAAGATCCTTTTGTTACTGTAGATTTTGTGTCTTTAGCTTCCTCCCCTTCCTCCTCCTGTAGATGATGATTTGTAAAAATCACTTCATCCGTTCTTCCAATACTCATTTTATTATATTCTCTTACTCGATGTGAGTCTAGCAATAACATGGTCAAAGCTTTGGGTGAAAAGGGAACAATACTTGTTGTTCGAATAATGGGGTTTTCACCTCCCTGATACTCTTGTAATAATCCTTGTGTTTTGGATTGAAATTGACCTACCCATACAAAAATATGCCCCTCCTTTTCTTGTCCCTGTGAATCATATAGCTGTAATGCATCTGAGAGAATAGGCTTTGAGGGAGAATCATTTTGTTGTTGTAATAATAATTTTGTTTTACTATCTGGTTTCCAAAGTATATGTATTTCATCCTCATTCAACAACGACGACGACGAGGAATGAATCCTGTTGGTTGGAGTAGATGGGATACGTTGGACGATGGATGTTGCAGCACGGAATAAGTCTTTTGCCATGGTTATTCCTGTTTGAGCTAATGCTACCCTTGCACTTGGATGATAAAACTCCCGCCCGTTGAATTGATCCCATAAAGATTTTGATACTAATGGAAAGGATACATAAGGACTCGTCTTCGTGGATCCCTCCTCGTCTATTGATGAATCATCATTATACTGAAGGTTTTGCGGTTTTGATGGTGTTAAGATGTTCTCCTCGTCAAGTAATGTAGTACTGTCCAATATCGGATGACGACGTAAACGTTCGTGAGTCCGAGTCTTCGTAATACTCGCTAGCATGATATGTTTTCGAAAAAAAAATCCATCGCTGTATCCTATTATACTACTATTACTACAATGATGCACGGTTTGATACCGTTTTAAGTTTGCATACGGTTCAACTCCTTTATCATATTCATCATCTTGGGATAAGCAAACAGGTATGTGATATGTAGACGATAACGACGACGATTGTTGATGAGGATGAATGCTTTGACTCCTTCTATGTCCTTGTACGTATACCAGGACACAAAACAAACCAAGCATCGTACAGCAGCTATAATAATACCCGATCATATTCGTTGTACCATTTCCTTCTATCTCTTCTTCTGTTCATGCATTTAAAAACACAAATCAGGACCGTATTGATCAATAAAATAAGTTAAAATAAGGATGATGAGATAAGATAATAGACTCGGGAGTCTGCGCGCTTACGACGTCTCTGCATGCGATCACAATAACCCAGAGTAGACTCGTCAGAGACATTAACCAAGTCCGCAACACACACACACACACACTCCACTCTCTCTCTCTCACTCTCTCTGTCAACATCAATCAGTCCATGAAAACTTAAAGCAAAGGAGAGACTCACATATACAGTAGTATCATTCAGTTCCGCTTTTCTCTCTCTCTCTCCCAAAAGTGTTGGCTCTATTCACACACTCTATTAGTATTTCATCGAGGAGGATCCATCATCGGTTTTGGATTCTTACTGTTTGTCGTCGTTATTATTATTCTCAT
>Ga0169931_10010331_pt1 | contig 13311 bp, 10 predicted proteins | sample Kivu_15m_20L_FD_129675 | JGI IMG/M metagenome (GOLD analysis project Ga0169931, IMG submission 129675) | Freshwater microbial communities from Lake Kivu, Western Province, Rwanda to study Microbial Dark Matter (Phase II) - Kivu_15m_20L... | ecosystem: Environmental > Aquatic > Freshwater > Lake...
AGCCCGCCTTCTGGGCGATTGATTAACTCTAGTTTTCCTTTGTGCAACTTGGCGATACGGTCGCAAATCGCTAAACCTAAACCGCTACCCTTGGTATTCGAGCGAGCGGTATCCAAGCGTTCAAAGGGCCTAAGCAAACGACTCTTTTGCTTTTCTGGAATTCCTGGCCCATTGTCTAGAACGCTGACGACGATAGACGATGCTTCTAGCACTGAGCTAATCGCCACTTGGCCATTGCCGTATGCATAAGCGTTGTCGATTAGATTGCTGATCAGGCGTTGCATGGCTAAAGGTCTGAGAGGGATTAAGTGGCTGGGGGCAAGCTGTATATCCAAGTGACGGCCAGCGCGTTGATGACGGTCACATACCGAAACGAGCAAATGATTGATGTCGACCATTTGTGAGGATTCGCCTTCTACACCGCGAACGAAATCAAGGAATTGATTGATGATGTTATCCATATCACCGACGTCTTCAATCATGCCTTGCTTATGTGCGGCACATGATTCGTCGGGTAACATCTCGATGGCTAGGCGCAGACGGGTGAGAGGGGTACGCAAATCATGCGAGACCCCTGCTAGTAGCAAAGTACGCTCAGAGTCTAGCCTTTCCAGAGATTCAGTCATTTGGTTAAAGGTATGACTCACTGCTTTTAATTCGTCTACGCCTTCTTCCGGGAGACGTATTGGTGTCTCGCCACCGCGAATTCGGTTGGCTGCACGCACCAAAAGATTGAGCGGGCGATTAATACGTGCAGCAATTAAATATGCGCCAGCCAAAGACAACAAGATGACCAGCGCCCCCCAGTTGAGCCACTGCCATGGAAAATGCCGCTCGGCTTGCAGGCGCGGAATGACTACCCAGTAATCGTCTTGATTAATACTAAAGCTAATCCATAAGCCAGAGACACCAAAGTGATTGATGGTGACGAGCGTTTCACTGCCCAAGGCATTACGAATTTTTTGTGCCAGCATTCGAATAAAGGGATCATCGGGAAGTGGTTCTATCTCTTCAAGAATGTCAGCCGCATAAATCCGTACACCCTCACGACCTGATAATTCAGAGAGTAGGGCGACGCGGCGGTTTTCATGGGATGCCATGAGAGATACTTTGGTGAAATTGACGATGGTGATAGCTTGCAATGCAGCCGCATTGGCACGTGGTTCTCGTTCGAAATAGTCAAATAATTTGAGGGCAGCGAATTGACCCACTGTTAACAGAATGGCAATAAGCAACATCACACTCGCTAATAGCGTGCGAGGTACTAGCTTATTTTCTAAGCCAACGAGGAAGTGCTTGATGACTTCCAAGCGGTACTTACTTTTGCTCACCATCGGGGACAAACACATAACCAAAGCCCCACATTGTTTGCAAGTAACGTGGGTGGCTTGGGTCAGCTTCTATCAATCTGCGTAAGCGGGACACTTGTACGTCTATACTGCGGTCAAACACATCTAACTCACGGCCACGCGCAAGTTGCATGAGGCGATCGCGCGATAGTGGCTGGCGTGGATGATCAATAAATACTTTTAACAGTGCATATTCGCCACTGGTAATGGTAATGGTCTCGCCATTTCGGCTCAGGCTGCGGGTGTTTGAGTCGAATAAGAAATCACCAAACTTAAAGGTGGCGTTGGATACCCCTGGGGCAGAGGGAATGGTTTTAACCTGACGGCGCATAATGGCATTAATTCGTGCCAGTAGTTCGCGTGGATTAAAAGGTTTAGGGAGATAATCATCGGCGCCCATTTCCAGTCCGATAATACGATCTACTTCATCTCCTCTGGCAGTCAGCATGATGATTGGCATGGCATTGCCATTGGCACGCAGTCTTCGGCATATCGCCAGTCCATCTTCACCAGGCAACATCAAATCTAATACCAATAAGTCGATAATTTCATGCTCCAGCACTTGATTCATTTCTCGTGCATCGCCGGCTGTTTTAATGCTAAAACCCTGTTCTGTGAGATAACGTTGTAATAGCTCACGCATTCTGATGTCATCATCCACGACAAGAATTTTTGCATGTTGTTGAGCTGGATCTGTTGCCATCTTTCTACGCCCTTTATTAAAGCGAGTTACCTAAAGTGAGCATTATACGATTTACGTGGAAAAAGGATGGATTTGTTTACATTTTGTTACAAATGCACTGATTTCTGAAACAATAACTTTACAAACTTGGCGCAATATTCTCATTGTTTTTTAGCAGGCAATTTGTTTTTGGAGGGGCCATTCGCATGCTTTGTAATACCAAACTCAATGAACCAAGACCACAACTATTGGTCTTAAACTTTTGTCAATTTTCCTAAAATTCCTAATTGATGCACTTCGACTCTTCCATTTTAGGCGGTATGGTCTCCCGGACGCTGACGTTTATGGGATCAGGCTTTATGCGTGCATGTTGTGCCCTAATGCTTGGAACCTTCGCCCTCACTTTTGTGAGTCATAACCAAGCCGCTCAAAGAGACACCCCATCAAAAGAATATCAGCCTAATCCAGACGAATCCAACAAATCCAACGAAACTAGCAATAACAAAAGCATCATTATTCCCGATGTCCGTGGCGTGAACATAGATGAAAATATTCGCCTACGTCGAGATTTGGACGAGTACACACGTACAGTGGATCCTGCTCACGTGCAAATTGAAGAGCGCAGACGTTTAATGCATAAAAGATTGCAAGAGCGTTTTGCCCAAATTGATAGAGATGGCGATGGCATGATCTCAAGAGATGAAGCCTTAGATGGAATTCCTCAATTACTCAGACATTTCAATAATGTCGATTTGAATGGCGACAACCAGTTATCACTGGATGAACTTGAAGCGCTTCAGGCAAAAATCATGGAGCGTCAACGCACGATGACGGTTCGTGTTGAGCCCACACCTGATGTTGATCAGCCCAGCAAAAAGAAATCCAATAAAGACAATCCCTCTCGCAAACCTGCTCTGTAGTTTTCTAAGCTACCCATCTCACTTGTTTTAGTTGACCTTGATTGACTCGGTAAAAACACTGGTAAATTTTTTAGCTGCGTTTTATAGTTTCAGAGCTTTTCATAAGGCCTTTGCTTAATTGGTCTTGAAACTCAGCATTAAATTCCGGCACTAGACTGGGAACTTCCTAATGAATCGAGAGGTAAACATGGCATCTTTTTTATCTAAAGAGAGAATTATTGCGTCTGCCAACTACAATCGTTGGTTGATTCCCCCCGCAGCACTTGCAGTGCATCTTTGTATTGGGATGGCTTATGGCTTTTCTGTATTTTGGAAACCGCTAGCCAAAGAGGTCATGGTGGATGGTCAATCTGCGCCAGCCTGCGCGGCTGGCGCGATTACTTTTGCCGAGAAGCTTGAGGGCACAGGCCGCGCTTTGTTTGCTACCGATTGTAACTGGACGCAATTTGATTTGGGTTGGATGTATACCTTGTTTTTTGTTTTGCTGGGCTGTTCTGCAGCTTTATGGGGTGGCTGGCTTGAGCGTGCTGGTCCGAGAAAAGCGGGCGTAGTGGCGACCATCTGTTGGGTGGGGGGCTTATTGTTAACCGCGTTTGGTATACACCAACATCAACTATGGATGATGTGGCTAGGCTCAGGCGTGATAGGGGGGATAGGCTTGGGCCTTGGCTATATTTCGCCAGTATCGACCTTGATTAAGTGGTTCCCGGATAAACGAGGTATGGCGACAGGCTTGGCCATCATGGGCTTCGGTGGTGGTGCTTTAGTTGGCTCACCGATTGCTACTAAGTTAATGGAACATTTTTCTGTGGCCGGTGGCACGGGGGTATGGCAGACCTTTGTGGTGCTTGCTGCGGTGTATGCTGTATTTATGTTGAGTGGCTCTCTGGGCTATCGCGTGCCTCCTTCTGGATGGCAACCTGAAGGCTGGCAGCCGCCACCACCTAAAGAAACCAAAGGCATGATTGCTACGCGCCATGTGCAACTGAAAATGGCGCATAAAACGCCTCAGTTTTGGTTGTTATGGCTAGTGCTATGTATGAACGTTTCCGCGAGTATAGGTATCATCGGCGCAGCTGCTCCTATGTTACAAGAAACTTTTGGTGGTGCTTTATTTAATCAGCCAGAGGTGGATTATTCACAAATTAAAGCCGATGAAAGTATGACGATCAAAGCAGCCGAAGTTGCGGCAGCGTTTGTTGGTCTGATTTCTTTATTGAATATTTTTGGACGTATTGCTTGGGCGAGTTCTTCAGATAAATTGGGCCGTAAACAAACATACTTTATCTTTTTTACTTTGGGCGTGCTCATGTACTTGCTGGCAGCTTGGGCGGCACACGCCAAGGTCATGCCTTTATTCCTGTTAGCAATTTTTGTCATCGTGTCTATGTATGGTGGCGGTTTTGCCACTATTCCGGCTTATTTGGCAGACATGTTTGGTACCCAATTTGTCGGTGCGATACATGGCAGACTGTTGACCGCTTGGTCAACAGCGGGGATTCTGGGGCCAGTGATTGTGAATTACATGCATGATATTCGTATGGAAGAGAAAGTGCCTTTTGGGGAGATTTACCATCCCATTTTCTATGTGCTCGCAGGAATATTATTGATTGGCTTTATTGCTAACTTGTTAGTTAAGCCAGTCGCGGATCAATATTTTATGAGCGATGCAGAATTGGCAGCGGAGAAAAAATTAGCCCATGAAAAACCGCTGGCGAGTGCTAAGTCTGTTTCTTCTCATGCATCCCAACGCGGTATGATGACCTATTTGGCATGGTTGGCAGTATTGATTCCAATCGCCTATGGCGTTTGGAGTACGTTGCTAAAAGCCAAGGTATTATTAGGTTAAGTATCCCATCAATTAAAAAGGCCGCAGTTGCGGCCTTTTTTTTGGTTCAGCAACTTAAATCAATTTATGGGCCTTCAGCTCTGCTTTGATGTAGGCGTAGAGGATAGGGGCTAATAAAAGTCCGTTGATGCCGAACAAAGCTTCCATCACTAGTAATGCCAACAGAATTTCCCATGCGGCAGCATTGATTTTGTGGCCTATGATTTTGGCATTCACGAAATACTCCAATTTGTGGATCACTACCAAAAACACCAAGCATGCCAGCGCGACTTTGAGAGAAATACTTGCAGCGATAATGGTAATAACGGTGTTTGACATTAAATTACCAATGACCGGCAATAAGCCAGTGACGAAGGTGAGTAACACTAAAATTTTGTCATAAGGAAGCGGATGACCAGTGCTTGGCAAAACAAACAATAAGAAAATAGCGGTTAATGCAGTATTAACCGCTGAAATTTTTACTTGGGCAAATACAATGTCTTGGAATGCTTGCCCCAAAAACATAAAACGTTCACGGAGCGCTTTCGCCAGAGGTTTGCTCTGCGAGATGGGATTGAAACTATGCAAGCTCAAAATAAATGCGATGGCGATACTGAGTAAGATCTGCACCAAAGTGTGCGCCCCTTTTTTGCCTGCAATACTAAGCTCAGCGGCGTGTTCTTTAAATAATTCTCCCATCGAGCCTGACTGATCTAGCCAGTCCTTAGGGATGTATTGAATAAGCTCGGGAGGAAGGTCTGCTTTTAAGTCGCCCACAGTTTTCTGCAACATTTGCATCAAACCATGCAGGTTTTCTGGATCACCAATCAGGCTAGAAAAACTATGACCAACCACATAAATCCCCAGGGTGATGATTAAGGCAATGAATACCACTGACAAATAACGGCTGGGCGTTTCAGGCAAAAAGCGTTTGAGCTGCAAGCATAATTTCTGCGCTAACAAAAAAATCAGCAAGCCAATTAACAGCGCCGGCACCATGCGCATATTTAGCACGATTAGCAGCATCGCTGCCATGACAGCATAAGCGCTCAAAACGATTTTACTCATAGCATTTCTTTCATAACAGAAAGCAAAAAACGGCCACCGCAGTGGGAATTAGTGCGACTAACAAGAGTTGTAATGCACTGATGGCTTCATCGGTAAAGCCTTTGCGTAATAAAGCAACACCTGCCGGATTCGGGGCATTCGCAATGACCGTTAAACCCCCGCCCGCAACTCCACCAGCAAGAAGCGCATATTTAGCATCTTGGCTAATATTGGGGATTAATGAACCTAAGTAAGTCAGTGCTGCATTATCAGTCACCGCAGTTAAGGCAGCGGTGGAGAAGAATAGTTGCTTGGGTTGTAAAGATTCCACAATCGGTTGCAACCACCATTGTTGCTGACCACCCAAAACAACCAGCCCAGCAAGAAATAAAGCAACCAGCATGGCCTCACGCAAAATCAGTCGATTCTGATATCCGGCAAATGCTTGCGTAAACCCCAAAAAGATTAAGAATAGCGCAATAAATACGCTGGCATGGTGAGAGAACATCACGATGCCGACCAAGAAAGCAATATGTACCAAACTAATTGCCAGTGGGACAGGACGCATATCCATGCTCTCGGGTGCGCTTTGCATCAATATAGATTGTTTGCGCAATAGCCAAGTCAGCAAGCTGGCATTAATCAGCACAGCCAGTGCGGCACGATCGCCGAAATGTAAAAACATATACATGCTATCCCATTGCCAAACATTCGCGACCATGAGTACGGGCGGTGCGGCGTAAGAGGTGAGTACACCCCCTATGGAAATATTCACCAACAACACTGCCAGCGTAGCGTATTTATAAGTTTCGGGAATGCGTTGCATGAATACGCTACGCAACAACATCATGGCGGCAATCGTCATGGCGGCAGGTTCCGTAATCAATGAGCCTAATAATGGCACCAGCGCTAATGAGAGCCAAATCTCAGTCAGCCTCGCCTGAGCGCCAGTGCGTCTCGACAGCATATGTAAGCAGCGTTGTACAAAGAAAATCACTGGTCTCGATGCGGCTACCACCATGATGACAAATACAAAAGCGGGCTCGGTGTAATGTCTAGTCTCGAGGTAATTTAATGCGACAGGAGCACCTTGCCAATAGCTCATCACCAGTAGCAATACGATAGACCATATACCAAACACCAGTTCGACTTCACCAAACAAATGCAGGATATGGCGATAGCGTGGCAATTGATGGGCCAAATGCTCAAAATACTTAGTGCTAAATATATGTATAAGCGCGAGTAAAAAAATCAGCGCGGCAGCAAATTGCATAGATTCCCTTGGGTGTATGGCTAAAACAATGCGGTAAAAAATTGTACTGATTATACCGCCATGCATTTCAAATCGATTTGATAATCCCCTCAAGATGGTCTTTTTCGATGTTTTTTTGTTCTTGAAAACAAGTTGTCATAAAAAAATTAGAAAATTCTTAGTCTAGCCTGATGAGTAGGGGTCAAATGGATTTATAATATTTGCGCTCTAAAAATCTGAGCATCCCCCTTTTCGTTAATCAACTCCAAAAGAGAAGAAAATGACACCCAAAAATGCTGATATTGGCCTAGTTGGCCTCGCTGTGATGGGGCAGAATTTGGCCCTAAATATTGCCGATCATGGCTATACCATCTCCGTGTACAACCGCGATCCTAAAAAGATGGTTAATTTTATTGAATACTGCAAAGACAATGAACCCTCACACGAGAATGTGATTGGCCATGCTGATTTGGCCTCTTTCGTGTTGAGTATCAAGCGTCCACGCAAAATTGTCTTGCTGGTTAAAGCAGGAAGTGCGACAGACGTGACGATTAATGCATTGCTACCATTCTTGGAGCAAGGCGACATTATTATTGACGGTGGTAACGCCTTGTGGACAGACACCATCCGCCGTGAAAAAGAATTAGCAGCCAAAGGCATAGAATTTATCGGTTCTGGTGTTTCTGGTGGTGAGACTGGTGCACGTTTCGGTCCTAGCTTGATGCCTTCTGGTACACGCCGTGCGTGGGCAAGTCTTGAACCAATCTGGCGTGATATCGCTGCCAAAGTAGATCCAAAAACGGGTGAGCCATTAGAAGGCGCCAAGCCAGGCAAGCCTGTACAAGGTGGTTTCTCTTGTGCCGAATACATTGGTCCTGATGGCGCTGGCCACTATGTCAAAATGGTACACAATGGTATCGAGTACATCGATATGCAATTGATCTGCGAAGCCTATTGGTTGATGAAAAACTTGTTAGGCATGACTGCGGGTGAGATTGGTAAAGTATTCGAAGAGTGGAACAAGGGCGAACTGTCCAGTTTCTTGATTCAAATTACCGGCGATATTCTGCAACAACAAGACCCAGTGAGCCAAGGCTTCTTGGTCGACAAAATTATGGACGCTGCAGGTCAAAAAGGTACAGGCCAATGGACAGCGGCGAATGCTTTAGAGCTTGGCTCCCCAGCCAACGCGATTGCAGCAGCGGTATATGCGCGTGCTTTGTCTAGCTTGAAGGAAGAGCGCGTTGAGGCCAGCAAGATTCTTAAAGGTCCAGTGGTTACCGTTGAAAAAGACAAAAAGGAAATTATCGAAGCGATACGCAATGCCTTGTATTGCTCCAAGATTTGCGCGTATGCACAAGGTTTCCAACTGATTGATAAAGCGCAAGTGGCATACAACTGGAAATTGAATTTTGGTGAGATTGCACAAATCTGGCGTGGTGGTTGTATTATTCGCGCACGCTTCTTGCAAAAGATTACCGACGCTTATTTGAGTAACTCACGCCTGAAGAACTTGATGCTAGATCCATACTTCACACAGGCCTTGAGTGAAGGTCAAGCAGGCTGGCGTAAGGTAATTGCTTTAGCGGTGTCCAATGGTATCCCTGCGCAAGGTTTCTGCGCAGCCTTGGCATACTACGACGGCTATCGCAGTGCTGTATTGCCAGCCAATTTGTTGCAAGCGCAACGCGACTATTTTGGTGCGCATACTTATGAGCGTTTGGATGCCCCTCGTGGTCAGTTCTTCCACTTGGACTGGCCGGATGCAAAACGTCCACAATTTGAGGTGTAATCACTCAATAGTAAAAAAGGCAGCCTAAGCTGCCTTTTTTATTGCTGCGATATACGCTTTAGCATTTAGGGATTCACATAAACAGGGATAGCCAATGTACCAATTCTTTCCGCCATTTGATTCAGCCAAGCTTCGTCTAATCTACCTAAGCGCGGCGCCTCTGGTTGATAAGAGGGGCGTGCTACGCTGTAAAGATGCACGCCTTTAATTTCAGTACTCACTTGTTTGATTAAGGCTAAATAGTCGGCAATATCTGCCTCGCTAGGCGCTATCTCATCAAGAGCAAACATACATGTTTGTACTAAGGTAGGGCATAAGGCTGCGCAGGTTTTTAGACGTTTGATATGCGCTTCTGGGGTCATTTGGATATCATTAATTCTGGCAAAGCCAGCGCGATTGCCTGCATCGATTTTGAACCAAACTTCACCGTTGATTTGCGCCAATTTTTTCATCCAAGCTTGCACTTCTACTTTGTCCATTTGACTACCATTGGTAATCAAACGTACTTTCACGTCTTGCTGGATTAAGTCATATTGCTGCATCACTTCGGCCACTATGTCGAGCACTTCACCAAATTGCTTACAAGTGGTGGGTTCGCCATTTCCAGAGAAAGCGATGTCCATTAGGCGTCTTTCACTCTCAGCGACATAACGTTGCATAAAATCACCATGCAACAGCGCTTGCATCATGCTGTTTAATTCTTGTTTTAATTGCGCTAACTCAATTGCAGGCGGACCACCGCGAGTCAGGTTAGGCACTTGGCAATAAATACAACGCCAGTTACAAGCATTATTGACATTCAAATTTATTCCGACGGATACCCCTTGCGCACGGCGTGATACCACTGGATAAATGTAAGTCATCCCCGTGACATCGCGGTTGTGGTCTTCAGGAACGAGATAGTCGTTAGGCACGATAAGGAATTAAATACTTGTTTGAAGGTTGCACAATTGTTTTAGTTGGTCAGCGTCAAGGATACTTACATAGCGTTGTTTGACCTCAATGATACCGTCCTCGCTAAATTTTGAGAAAGTACGGCTAATAGTTTCCAATTTAAGTCCCAAATAACTGCCGATTTCCTCGCGTGTCATACGCAAAATCAGCTCGGACTGAGAGAAACCACGGGCATGCAGGCGTTGCACCAAATTGAGTAAAAATGCGGCTAATCTCTCTTCAGCGCGCATATTGCCCAACATCATCATCATTCCATTCTCACGCACGATTTCACGGCTCATGATTTTGTGCACATGGCGTTGCAACACTGGGAATTCGCGCGACAGATGTTCAACATTGGAGAAAGGCATGATGCAAACTTCTGCATCCTCAAGTGCCACAGCGTCGCAGTTATGATGATCAGTCACGATACCATCGAGACCAATAATTTCTCCGGCCATTTGAAAGCCAGTCACTTGTTCGCGACCATCCTCACTGGCGACACAGGTTTTAAAAAATCCTGTGCGTATGGCATACAAAGAAGTAAAAGGATCACCATTGGTAAATAAATGCTGACCTTGTTTGACCTGTTTGCGCGTAGCAACAATCTCATCCAAGCGTAGCATTTCTTCTGCATTAAAGCCCATCGGTAAACAGAGTTCACGTAGATTGCAATTCGAGCAAGCCACCTTGAATTTATCTGAAGTGATTGTGGTTGCCGTGGTTTTCGATGTATTGATATCGGTCATATTGTCAGTCTGTTGCCCATTATAATCGGCATTTTTGGGAATGCCGTATTGCCTAATACCACCATTTTACACCCATATTTTGTTTGACTTAAATCAATGTGCTAGGTCAGCAAAATGTTCATACTGGCACATCTAAGATAGGGTTTTTATAGGGCATCGCCGTGACTGTGCAATTGACTAAGCAAGAGAGTTTTTCTCAAGATATCAGCATTGATATGTTGCAAAAATATGATGTGTCAGGACCACGTTACACCTCATATCCTACTGCCGATCGTTTTGTAGAAGCCTTCACCGAGGCTGACTATATTCAGGCGCTTGAGCAAAGACGAGATCGTAATGCCGGCTCGCCACTCTCTATCTATGTACATATCCCATTTTGCGATTCGCTATGTTTTTATTGTGCCTGCAATAAAATCGTAACCAAGCACCATGAGCGCTCGCGTGAATATCTAGAGTATTTGCGTCACGAGGTCGATTTGCATACCGCCCATTTGGGTAAAGGGCAAACGATTTCTCAGCTTCATTTAGGTGGTGGCACCCCTACATTTTTTAGTGATGATGAGCTGACAGAGTTGATGGAAATGCTCAAGCGTAGCTTTAATTTCGTGTCTGGGGGCGAGTATTCTATCGAAGTTGATCCGCGTACCGTAGACGAAAAACGCTTAGCGCATTTAGCCAAGCTGGGGTTTAATCGACTCAGTTTTGGCGTGCAAGATTTTGATAAGGATGTTCAAAAAGCGGTACACAGAGTACAGCCTCATGAACAAGTTTATGAGCTGGTGGCGCAAGCCCGTGCACTAAAATTTGATTCGATTAATGTGGATTTAATCTATGGTTTGCCCAAACAAACGCCAGCATCTTTTAATCGTTCCCTGCAATTAATTGGTGAATTGAAACCGGATCGTATTGCATTGTATGCCTATGCACATTTGCCAGAGCGATTCAAACCTCAACGTCGAATTCATGCTGAGGATTTACCTGCAGCAGGAGAGAAAGTGAGTATGTTATCCAATGCCATCACTCACTTTCTAAGCGTGGATTATGTCTATGTGGGAATGGATCATTTTGCGCTGCCTAATGACCTACTGGCGGTTGCCAAACGTCAGGGGCGATTACATAGAAATTTCCAAGGTTATAGCACACAGCCTGATTCGGATTTGATTGCTTTAGGAGTCTCCGCCATCGGTCGTGTTGGAGGCACATATAGCCAAAATGCGAAAACTTTGGAAGATTATTACGATAGCCTACGTCAAGGGAAAATGCCTATCGTGCGGGGCATAGCGCTTTCCAAAGATGATATGGTGCGTCGTGCCGTCATTATGGCGCTGATGTGTCAGGGTGAGCTGTTGTTCGAGTCTATTGAATTGGCTTATCTTATAGACTTTAAGCAATACTTTGCCAATGAGTTGAATTCGTTAAACGCCCTACAAGACGAAGGTATGCTTGAGATTGATGAACAAGGCATTCAAATCAGCAGTCGAGGCTGGTTCTTTGTTCGTGCCATTGCCATGAAATTTGATCGTTATCTTTTGACAGACCAAAATCGCGCAAGATTTTCAAAGATTATCTAGACAGTTCTTTTATATTCCAGCATTCAAAAACAGGAGCGCATCTCCTGTTTTTTTATGTCAATTTTTAAACAAAAAAACCCCCACACGAGGTGGGGGAAAAGGGTGGAACTACACCATGAAACTGAAAACTTAAATCGATAGCTAAATTCTCAGAATTTTTTACCAAAACCAACTGAAACCACCCATGGGTCGATATCTAAGCTGTCGATCTTGCGATAGCCGCCACCATTAACGTTAAGTTTTACGTCTGTATCAACAAAAATCTTTTTAACATCAAAGTTAACCAACCAGCGGTTTTCTAAGTTCACATCTAAGCCGGCTTGAAGCGCTGCGCCCCAGTTGTTACGATCGATGCGAATCGGTTGGTTACCTAATGCTGTTGACTGAGCGGTTAGACCATTATCCATTGCGCGAACATAAGACACACCAGCACCTACGTACGGATCGAACATTTGGTCTGGATTAAAGTGCCATTGTAATGTTAGTGTCGGCGGTAGTAGATTCACTTCACCCAAATTTTTTGAGTCGAGAGCAGCGCCATTGCTGGTTGTTCTGACGTCATGTTTTGAGCCAAGCGCTAGAATTAATTCGGCAGCAATGTTCTTGGTGATGTAGTAAGAAAGATCAAGCTCAGGGATAGTATTGCTATCAGTTCTGAGCTCTGTGCTCGCGTAATTCGCGCCGTATAGGAGCGTAGCTGTGGCAGCGTCATAGCTCTCAGCAGTTTGCTTACCCAATTTACTGCTCTCGTCGGCAGTAATGTTAGTCGCACGCAAACGTACAACGATGTCACCCGCTTCAGCCATCGCTAAAGAAGGTACTAAAGCAGCACATACTGCTAAAGCTAATAATGTTTTTTTCATGTGATTCTCCAACAAGATAATGCAAATTTAACAAATGCATCATATCGATGGAGTGCTGGGTGCTATTTGATTTACATCAAATAAGATCAAACTAGGGGTAAAAAAGTCCGGATTTTTTGCGGACAAGCGCTAAAAATTTATTTTTTGACGGATACCAGAGACTTCATAGAGATGGGGTTTTTGGTGGTGATGGAGGGAATCGAACCCTCGACCTCAGGATTATGAATCCTGCGCTCTAACCGGCTGAGCTACATCACCAATCCAGACTTTTCGTAAAAACGAAAGCCGCGCATTATAGCCTGAGACTTGAGAGTCGGCAAGGAAG
>Ga0169931_10010332_pt1 | contig 13310 bp, 11 predicted proteins | sample Kivu_15m_20L_FD_129675 | JGI IMG/M metagenome (GOLD analysis project Ga0169931, IMG submission 129675) | Freshwater microbial communities from Lake Kivu, Western Province, Rwanda to study Microbial Dark Matter (Phase II) - Kivu_15m_20L... | ecosystem: Environmental > Aquatic > Freshwater > Lake...
ACGCAGTTTGGTCACCAGCGGCGACAGATCGGGCGACGTGGCGGCGTAGCCCTCCTTCAACACCACCTGCATGCCGAGTCGCTTGCAGGATTCCTCGTTGCCGGCCGCCACGCCGGTTCCGTATGGGCCGTCCTCGTAGATCACGGCCACACGAAGGTCCTTCGCTTCCTTTCTGAAGCGGGACTTGGCGTTCTCGGCAACGAATTGACACGAGGCTTCACCGAACTGGTCTGAGTGCACCTGCGCACGGAACACATAGCGCAGGTTCTTGTCCTTTAAGACTGCCGAGGCCACGCAGACATTGGCCCACATGAACTTACGGGCCTGGTCGACGCGCTGGGCCATCGGCACACAATGGGCCGACGAAAATACGCCCATGATCAGGTCGACCTTCTGCTGGTTCAGCAGTCGCTCGGTTTCGTTGATTGCCACCTCGGTCTTGCTTTGAGCGTCGACATAGATGGGCACGATCTTGTAGCCTTCGACGCCGCCTCGCTCGTTGATGATGTCGATGGCGTACTTAGTGCCGAGCTGGCTCGCCTGGGATCCCCCCGCAGCGAATGGACCGGACAGGTCGAAGATGACCCCGATCTTGATTTCCTTGGGCTGCGCGAACGCGCCACCCACGGCGAAAAAGCCGGCGGCCAGCGCCGCCAAAAACGACTTGTGCAACATGTTGTGACTCCTGGCGTCGGTTGTCTAACCACCCCCTTCTTCCGGAGGGCATCTCTATCGATTTGATTGTAATCCCGATCAGTCGGGAAATCCAACTGCCACAGAAAGGCCCTTCGTGGGTTCAGGAAGCGCTCCACGCGTCATCGCATGAAACGCTGCACGTAATCGGCCCCCAGGCCCACCGACTCGAAGTGGGTACGATATTTATCGATGCGGGTGAAGACATCGTCATAACCGGTCGCATGGCCCTGCGGATCGACATACATCAGCGAACCGAAAACGGTGAATAGTGTCAACATCTCGTTGCAGTCCTCGGGCACCACCAGCGTATGGGTCTCGCCGGGGGGCTCAAAAACGTAACTACCCGCTTCGGAAATCCAGTCATGCTCGAGGTAATGCCAACGGCCCTTCAGCGTGTACGCATGCACCTGGCCGGAGTGGCGGTGGCGCTGCAACAGCCCCGAGCGGGAAACCTTCAGCAGGTGTACATAGAACCCGCCAGTGACATTGAGGTGGATGGGGCGCGACCAGATCAGCGGCGCGATGGGCGCCCATAGCCTGGGATCATCCGACAGCAGGTCCGGGACGACCATGTCAGACGTCATACCCCACGGCTGGGGCTTTTGGTACGGGACCCTGTCATCGGCGGAGATCGTCGCGACGGCGAGCAGGTCGGAGGGTTTGTTCATCGATAGGCTCCCGGTTCAGAAAAGTAGGGCGCGAGGAGGCTGTCGGGCCGCCTGTACGCTGAGCAGTCGTTCGACTGCGAACCTGCGGCAATCCATCGCGAATTCGAGCTCCCGTACCGGCGGGCGATCGAAGTTCGCACGCGCACAGGGCCTGGCCCGGATAGCCCAGCGCGTCAAGATATCGCGCGATGAGTTAGGATCCCTATGCCAGTGGGAACACGCTCGAGAAGCGCACCCGCTCGATCCGCAACCTTTTTTCCGCATTGACCTTGCGCAGGGTAGCACAGCTGGTACGAAGCAATAGCCTCCCGGGCTGTCCGAGGGCAGGTGAGCCATGCGCTTCATCAACTGCCGGCTCGGCCGGTGGATACGGTAGCCGATGACCATGGGGCGTTTGAACGGGGTGGCCTCCAGCGTCGTTGTGCCGTTGGCCACTGAGCGTCAGCGCTCGGCGCGCCGGCCCGGGGTGATGACCACATCAACGGTCTCACCGGTGAACGGAAAGGCCCCATGGCGTTCGTACAAGTCCCAGTGCACGGGGCCGCGTCGGTCCCTATTGTCCAACGGGTAGGCCAGGTGCTGCCACGCAGCGGCATCGAAGGCGGCCTTCAAGGACGCGAGGCGTTCGGGGTGCCGCTCTGCCACGTCCACCGCCTCGGAGAAATCGGTTTCGAGGTGGTACAGGGTCCAGTTGTCGAGGTCGATGGGCTCGCCGCGCTTCTGCAGCGAGCGCGCGAACCAGCCGTCCGTTGGCCTCGGCCAGCGCCGGCACTCCACAAAGTTCCAGCAGTGTCGGCATCACGTCGATGACGTGCGCGAACTGGCTGCGGATCTCGCCGCGCGCCGCAATGCCTGCCGGCCAGGAGGCGATCAAGGATACCCGTCGTCCGCCGCCGCCGGTGTAGGTCTTGAAAGAGGGGAAGGGCGTGTTCGATACCTCGCCCCAGGCCGTGGGGTAGAGCGAGGCGCTGCGCGGGCCGCCGAGGTCGCGCGCGCGGTGCGTCGACCTTGCCGCGCAGGAACGCTTCCCACTCGCGAGCCTGCAGTTGACGCTCGATGAACTCGCGTATTAGCTCCCTCACGACCTGGGAAGCAGGGCGGTGGCTGGCCTGGGCCTTGGCCATGACTGCGTCACGCAGCTCGGGCTCTAGCTTCATGGTGAACACGGCTTCCTTGGACATGACCGGCTTGGGCAGGATTGGTGTGTAGAAAGTACATACAACACAAATACCTGATTCGGCGGTGGCGGTTCAAGGTCGGGACCGGGCGTGTGATCACGCTCACCCTGCGAGCCAACAGCGCCACGATACTCATCCAAACCGGCTGGCAAACCCCCTCATCCGACACACGCGCAAGATGTTGATCCGATTTGGGGTCTGCGTGTGCTGCGGCGAAACGGTTCGCGAAGGTTTCGAGAACACAGAGAACAATATTGAATCGAACTACGCCATTCTCGGCCCCATGCCGAGAGCGCCGTGGCACACGCAGAACGGCCCGCTGTCCCGCAAGGCGCAGGCCTCGCGCAAATGAAAACGCCCAACCGAGAACGGTCAGGCGTTGGGTATTGGTGGCAGAGGGGAGTGTTAAGATTTTCAGCAGACTAATGCTCGCCAGTGCGGGACAGCACTGGTAAGTGCGTGCTGACGATGAATTTCAAGATGCAAACGCGCTACCAGCCCTCCGCAGAAAACTGCATCGACTCCGTATCCCGTCGCAGCGTCGCCTCGCGCGGCGACATCGCCAGGTACCAGGTCTGCCGCTCGGCATGCGGTTTGGGCTTGGCAAAGCCCGCTGACATCAGCAAGGCCAGGCACCACGACGGCTGGGGGTCTCGGACTGACCGATACAGAATGCCGCCGACGTTGGCCTCGCGGGCAGCGTACGCAAACTGCTGCGTCGGTGCGTAGTCGGTCGGGTGTTGCCAGATGGCGGCATCCTCATCGATTGGTGGGCGCTGTAGATTGACCGCCTGTATGGCCACCTCTGCCCGGAAGGCCGCGTGGGCCACCGGTTCGATACGATCCAGGTCGACGGCGTCCTTGAGAAACTTCCAGCGCCAGTAACCCAGCTCTGCGCCAGCCGTCCGGACCGATTCCGCGCCATAGAACAGGCCCGGATCCGTAGCCGCCCGAAAACGCGAACCGCCCCGCTTGGGGTCGTAGCGAAACGGGGTGGCCAGCAAGTAGTCGAGGCCAGCGGTGTCATCGCGCTGGGCGGACTTGCTTGATTCCAGCAAGGACTCCAGCAGATCCTGCTCATCGCGGTCGTCGACCAGCTTCATGGTGGCGGCAATGTGCTGGAACTCCACCATGCGCCAGACCTGGCCAGCGTCAGGCCAGGTATTGGCTCGCCTCCATCATCGTGTCTTCCACATTCACAGCGCCCTTGGCAGATAGGCAACTCGATTTGTCAGACCGTTTCGCCCGGATCGAAGTCAAGCTCGACTTTCGCGCCGTTCGGATCGAGACTGAAGAGCTGCCAAGTGCCCGCCCCAGGCTGCCTCTTGAGGTCATAGGAGATCCCGCGGGCCTCGAATCGCGCCTTCACCGCCTTGAGGTCTCGCGCGGAAAATGCCATATGATCGATCACGCCGGTGGCAGCAGCCGGCTTGGGTCGCTCCCAATAAATGTGCAGGATCGCCCGATCTGCACCAGGGGCGTACAACCAGGCGCCAGGAAACCCCAGATCGGGGCGCTCACCCTCGACGAGCCCCAATAAACCGCAGTAAAAGTCGAGCGTTTTCGCGCGGTCCTGCGCATTAATGGTGAAATGATTCATGGCCTCGATCACGTCATTCTCCTGACCGGTCAGACGACCAGTACCAGTGCGCCGGTGGTTTGACGCGATTCGAGCCGCTCGTGGGCGCGCGCGGCATGCTCCAGGCCGTGGCGTTCGATGAGCGGCGCACGAAGCTGGCCCTGTGCCAGGGCCTGCCAGACCCGTTCTGCGCGTTCGACCAGACGGGTGCGGGGCTGGGTATAGGCGAAAACGACGGGACGCGAGAAACTTGCCGACTTCGCCACGAGCCAATCCGGGTCGATGGGCCGTAGTGCACCCGTCGCCTGACCCAGACTGATCCAATGGCCTGCAGGCGCGAGGCTCGCGAAATTCTCGTCCCGGGCCTGTTCACCCAACCCATCCACAATCACATCGGCACCCTGACCGAAGGACCGTAGAACCGCGCGTGAAAACTGGTAGTTCGGCGCGACGATCACGTCCTCACACCCGGCATCGCGGGCGATACGGGCCTTGGATTCGCTCGATACCGTGCCGATGACCCGGGCTCCCAAGGCCCTGGCCCAAGCGCACACCGCAAGACCAAGGCCTCCGGCTGCCGCGTGCACGAGCCATCGCTGTCCGGAAGACACCCTGCCCAGATCCCGCAACAGATAGTCGGCCGTGATGCCCTTCAGCAAAAGCGCAGCCGCCACCTCATCGTCAATGGACGCCGGAAGGCGAACCACCGTTTCGGCCGGCACATTTCGGATGCTGGCATAAGCCCCAGGCTGCGGGCACAGGTAGGCAACCCGGTCGCCCGGCATCAGCCCCCCCACTCCATCGCCCACATTCAGCACCGTGCCCGCTGCCTCCATACCTGGGGTTCCAGGCAGCGGCATCAGTGCCGGAATCAAGCCACGCCGAAGGTAGATATCGAAGTAGTTGACCCCAATGGCGCGCTGCACGATGCGCACCTCGCCCTGACCCGGGGCAGGCACCTCACCCTGGCTCAGCGTCAGCACCTCAGGCCCGCCGTAACGGTCCTGCCTGACCTGACGACACGAAACCGGCAAAGCCGAGGGCATGACTGCGGCACCCCTGTGCTGCAAATCCATACCCTGACGCAGATGCCTGCGCAGATTCTCAAAGCCCGCTTCATATACGCCGGTGGCCACCAGATCGCGCAGCCTGCGCTCTTCTCCGGGCGGGGTCGCAAACGTCGACTCCCAGTGCCAGAACGTACGATTCCCGTCGGTGACGGGTTTGAGCGTCACGGTCGCCACATAGCGCCGCAGCGGAACGGTCGCCTCGACGATGCAATAGGTCGAGCGGTATTCGCGGTCATCCAGCGCAAGCAGCTGTTCGCGAATGAAATTGCCGTCTTTCAGGCGAAAGGCGCGCACACATCCGACCTGGGACGACTGGCGCCCTACCTCGATGCGGCTTTCCTGAACGACCTCATGCCACTGGTGGTGGCTGTTGAAGTCCCGCAGGACATCCCAGACACGTTCGATGGGTGCATCAATGACGGTTGAACGGACGACTTTCTGAAGCATGAACGTCGCGCCGTCTAGCGGCGTGAAAACAGCTTCTTGAGTGCGTCAAAGCCGCCCTGAAAAACGCCCTGTCCGATCAGATCGGAGAGCTCGCGCTCGCGTCCGGGCGCACACTCGAACTCTGCACTCCATTCGGCAAAACAGCGCCCCCCATCCGTCACCGGGGTGAGCTTGAGCGTCGCCACATAGTGTTCCACGCCCATCGGGCTTTCCAGAATCTCGTAGGTGCAGGCAAAATCGAAATCCGACAACGCCAGCAGACGTTCCCGGATCAGACCGCCATCACGCGTGTGAAAATGCCGGATGCATCCGACCCGGTCAGCCGGCTGCTGATTCTCGATGCGGCTGTCCGCAATCGCTGGATGCCATCCCGGAAGACCATTGAAATCCCTAATGCGAGACCAGACAGAGTCCGCGCTGGCATCGATCACGCTTGACACATAGATTCGAATCACTGCCTGAACTCCCCGAGGTGTGGCCTCAATCCTTGCTACTGAGCGGCGCCTCGGGCAGCGCCGTCACCGCCCCACCGCCCGCACCCGGGCCCGCAACCAAGGCCCCTACCGCACCAGAAGCCAGCCGCTGGATATCACCGGCCTCGAGCCCGATCTCGCGCAAGAGGTGATCGACAATCGGCGCCTGAGCCCGGTACCGCAGCGCCGAGTTGACGATGCTGTCAGCGAAGCCACCCCCGCCCCCACTCACGCCTGAATCGCCCCTGCCCGAGCCGCCGCCCCCCAGTCCATCGACCTGAAGGATCTTGATGCCCTCGATCCGCTCCATGGGCTTGACCGATTCGCGGATGATCGCTTCGGCTTTTTCAACCAGCCGCAGGCGCAAGGCCGAGGCCCGGGCTTCCGGCGAGAGCACGTTCTGGGCCTCATTCATCATTCGGGTTGCCTCAGCCTCGATTTCGGAGCGCACCTTGTGCGCCATCGCGCGGATCCGGTCGGCATCCGCTTCGGCCTCGGCCTCGGCCCGGATCGCCGCACCACGGTCTGCGCTGGCCTCCTTCTGCGCGGCAGCTGCTGCGGTGACGGATAGCGCCTCCCGCTCCGCTTCGAGCCGCGCAGCAATGATCTCGATACTCTTCTTGCGTTCGGCCATCTCGATTTCCCGGGCCGTGAACACACGCTCCTCGGCTGCGACCGCTTGGGCCCGGGCGACTTCGGCCTCGGCCTGGGCTTCGCTCTGGCTCTTGCTCTCGCGGGCGATGGCAATGGCACGCTGCTGCTCAGCCAGCTCCACAGCCTTGCGCCGCTCGATCTCGGCCGCTTGGATCTCGCGCTCCTTGCGTATGCGCTCGTGCTCGAGGCTCTGTTCACTGCGAATACGGGCCGCTTCGATTGTCTGCCTGGCTGCAATCTGAACACTCTCGGCGTCCTGCTCGCGCTGGGCGCGCTCGGAAATCACGTCTGCGCGCTGTCGGGCCCGCGCCATCTCGACTTCCCGCTGCTGAGCCAGCCGCGCACCCTCGCTTTGCAGGTCGATTTCCAGCGAGAGCTTTTCCGCTTCCAGATTCTTGTTGCGAATCGCGATCAGGGTGTCCTGCTCGACGTCATTGCGCTGTTTTTTACGCCGTTCGATCTGCTCGGTAAGCCGTGTCAGACCCTCTGCATCAAAGGCGTTGCTTGGATTGAAGAACTCCATGGCGGTCTGATCGAGCTGGGTGAGCGACGCCGCTTCGAGTTCCAGACCATTCTTGGTCAGGTCTTCAGCCACCGCCTCACGAACCTTGCGCACATAGGTGCCGCGTTTTTCGTGCAGCTCCTCCATGGGCATCTCGGCGGCCGCAGTTCTGAGCGCATTGATGAACTTGCCTTCAACCAGTTCCTTGAGCTGCTCGGGCTCCATCGTGCGCAGGCCCAGGGTCTGCGCAGCCGCCGCCACGGCCTCGGGCTGAGCCGCCACCCTCACGTAAAACTCGGCGATCACATCGACCCGCATCCGATCCTTGGTGATCAGGGCCTTGTCACGGCCACGACTGACCTCCAGACGCAGGGTGTTCATGTTGACCGGGATCACATCGTGCAAGATGGGCAGTACAAAAGCCCCGCCATCGAGCACCACGCGCTGGCCGCCCAGGCCGGTGCGAACAAAGGCACGCTCCTTGGAGCTGCGCAGATAGAGCCAGTGCAGTAGCCACACCAAGATGGCCACGATGATCGCTACGACGATCAGTCCCAAAATGAAGCTGCCAAATTCGGCGCCAGTCATCGTGTTCTCCTCGTTCTCTATTTCCGCGACCGCTTCACAGCGCGCCGAATCTGCGTGAATTCACGCGTTGTGGCTGTCAAAGCCTGCTCGGTCGGCAACCGTTCCATCGAACTGGCTCCGTAAAAACCATCGCATCCTGGACACCTCGTCAAGATAAAGGTGGCATCCTGTGGCGTGGCAATCGGTCCCCCGTGACACAGGACCAGCACCTCCGGCCGAAGCTTGCGCACGACGCTCGCCCAGCGGTTGATCGGCTCCACGCAGTCCTCGAGCTTGGGTGCCGTGTGCGCGCCAATGGAGCCCCCGGTGGTCAAGCCCATGTGACATACGATGATGTCGGCCCCCGCCCGGGTCATGGCCCGCGCTTCGTCTTCGTTGAAAACGTAGGGCGTGGTGAGCAGATCCAGCGCTGCGGCCTCGCGAATCATTTCCACCTCGAGGCCATAGCCCATTCCGGTTTCCTCCAGATTGGCCCTGAAGCTTCCGTCAATCAGACCCACCGTCGGGAAATTCTGCACACCCGAAAAACCCAGCTCGATCAGGCGACGCAAGAAAGGCTGCCGCAGCAGAAACGGATCGGTCCCGTTGACGCCTGCCAACACGGGGGTATTGCTTACGACCGGCAGCACTTCCCGGGCCATATCACACACAATCTCATTGGCATTGCCGTAGGCGAGCAGACCGGCAAGTGAACCTCGGCCCGCCATCCGGTAGCGACCGGAGTTATAAATGACAATCAGATCGATGCCGCCGGCCTCCTCACATTTTGCGGACAAGCCGGTGCCGGCGCCGCCCCCGATAATGGGTTCGCCGCGGCGGACCTTGCTTCGAAGCCGCTTGAGGATGGATGTGCGGCTCATGCGTGGCATAGGGGGCAATCTCCGTTCGTTAAACCAGGGACTGTGACGGGTACGCGGGCGCGACCTCGCGCCATGCCTTGACCACCGCCAGGGCAAAACCCTCGTCATTGAGGTGATACGGGACTTCGAGCAGATGCCGATCCGGTCCGCTTCGGAAACCCTGTTTCAGGGTCTCGAAGAGCACGCGATCGGCCTCGGGATCGTGGAAGGGCTCGCCCTCGCGATCAATCGCCGATACGCCGAGCAGGGGAATCAGAAACCGCACAGGGCCCCGCATGGCGTTGATCTTGGTGACCAGGTACTCCCCAATGGCACGGCACTCCTCCGGCGTGGTCCGCATGAGGGTTACGTTCGGATTGTGCCGATACAGGCGCCGCTGCCTGAATGCCTCGGGAACCGACTCCCAGGCACCGAAGTTAGCCATATCCAGAGCGCCACAGGATCCCACCCAGGCAATCTCATGGCGCGCGAACACATCCAGTCGGGTGGGTCCCGCAGACAAGATGCCTCCCGCAATCTCATCGGCAATCTCGGTGGTTGAAATGTCGATGACACCCGCAAGCAGTCCCGAATCGGCGAGCTTTTCCATCGACTGGCCCCCCACGCCGGTCGCATGAAAGACCAGACAGTCGTACTCTTCACCCAGCGCCTTGGTCACCGCCTGTACGCAGGGCGTTGTCACGCCAAACATGGTCAAGCCGAGCGCAGGCCGGGTCGACTGAGATACCACCGGCGGATGGGTCATCATGCCCGCCAGGGCATGGGCGGCGTTGGCCAGAACCCGCTCGCTGATCCGGTTGATGCCCTGCACGTCGGTCACCGAGTACATCATGCAGATGTCGCTCGGTCCGACATAAGCGCGGGTATCGCCGCTGGCCATTGTCGAGACCATGACCTTGGGAACGCCCACCGGCAGGGCACGCATCGCAGCCGATGCAAGCGTTGTCCCACCCGATCCACCCGCCGAAATCAGCCCGCCGAGATCGCGACGGGTCAGGATGAAGCGTTCAAATGCCAGGGTCATGGCAGCCACTGACCGACCCCGGTCACCACTGAAAACCGCCGACTCGCCGCCCGGGTGGTGACGCGCAACCTCGCGGGGGTGCACGCTTGCCGTGGAGGTGCGCCCACTCGTCGACAGATCGACTGTGATCACCCGCAGACCCAGCTTTTCAAGACATTGACGGATAAAGAAGAACTCCCGGCCCTTGGTGTCAAAGGTACCGGCCACGTAGGCGGCCCGCCCGCTGGTCACCGCAACCGGCAACTCGAATACCGCCCCTGGTGCCTGCCACGCAAGCCCGACCGCGCCTGGGCCCAAAGCCGTACCCGCGTCTGCCAAAGGCCGGTCGCTCACCACCGCGGTCGGTTCCGCCGTATTCCAGCGGGTGTAGCCCCGGACGGTTGCAGCACCCTCGGGCAATCGGGTCTGCGCTGCCAGCGGCTCGTCTTCGGCATGAGCACGCAACACCCGGAAAATAATCGGCTCTTGCCCCGCGGCCGGTTCAGGCTCGCTTTCAGGCGAGACCTCCTCCTCTTCGGGGCCCGAACGAACGCCCAGCAGGCGCTCTTGCAAAGCCCGGTCGGCGGCGAGTTCGGACGCCGGCATTTCGTGCCCCAGGCGGCCGTTGGTCATGACCGCAATCCGGTCGGCCACGCTGATCGCAACCCCGAGATTCTGTTCAATGAGCAATACCGTGAACCGGCCTTCGCGGGCGAGTTCGCGAAGCGCTGTGGTCACCTGTTCGACAATGACCGGTGCCAGCCCTTCGGTGGGCTCGTCCATCACAAGCAATCGGGGGTCGAGCAGGAGCGCGCGACCAATGGCAAGCATCTGCTGTTCGCCGCCCGACAGTTGCCCACCACCATTTCCCTTGCGCTCGGCCAGTCGGGGAAAGAGAGTGTAGACCCGCTCGACCTCGCGGCGGTGGCTTGCCACCAGCCTGAGCGTTTCGTCCACGGTCAGCGACGGCCAGACCCTGCGGCCCTGGGGCACATAGGCGATCCCGCGGCGGGTGATCTGATGTGGCGAGAGACCCAGAATCTCCTGTCCCTCGAGCCGGATGCTGCCGCGTGCCGGAACCAGTCCGGTGATCGCATTACAGAGGGTGGTTTTACCCATGCCGTTTCGGCCGACGATACCGAGCACCCCCTCGGGGAGCGCAAGACCGACACCCTGCAAGGCGTGGGCCCGTCCGTAAAACACATCCAGCCCGGTAATCGAGAGAATCGGCGCCGACACGGCTGCCGAGCGTGCCTCGGCCTGCGGTCGAGCTCGACGCGGCGGGATTGCCTCGGGTCGCGACATCAGTGACGTGTTCCCATGTAGATGGCCTGCACCTGAGCATCGTTTTCGATCTCCGCCGGCGTGCCGGTGCGCAGAACCTTGCCGTTATGCATCACCGTGACTTTTTCCGATACCCGCAGGGCAATATTCAGGTCATGCTCGATCAGCACAAAACTCATGTGTACCGGCAGTGCCCGGAGCAGCAGCACCAGTTCGCGCCGTTCGGCGGGCGAGAGTCCGGCCGCAGGCTCATCGAAGAGGATCAGACGCGGCGCTCCAGCCAGAGCCATGCCGATTTCGAGCTGCCGTTGCTGGCCGTGCGACAGGTTGGCAACCGGCTCATGGGCAAAGGCCCTCAAGCGGACCCGGGACAAGAGGTCCTCGGTCGCCACCCAGGATGGGTGCGATGGCCCCGGTCGCATGAATCCGAATCGACCACTTGCCACGCCGCGAACCGCCAGAAACAGGTTGTCGCGCACCGATAGGTCGCGAAACAGCAGCGACGACTGGTAGGTTCTGCGCAGCCCCTTGCGTATCCGCTCATAGGGGGGCAAATGGGTGATGTCCTCGCCAAAAAACTCGATCCGGCCATCGTTGGGCGGAAAGTCACCGGTAATCGCATTGAAGAGCGTGGTCTTGCCCGCACCATTGGATCCGAGTACGGCGTACTTCTGGCCTGCGGCGACGCTGAAGCTCACCGATTCAACCGCACGAAGCGCCCCGAAGGCGCGGGTCACCCCGGACAGGGTCAGGGCATCGGACGAAGCCAGTGGTGAGACCACCCCGCCCGCCCCGGACGGAGAACCGGGGCGGGTCGAGGACGGCGCCTTGCGATCAGCAATCGAGGCCAAGCAACACCCCTTCAGCGGACCATTGCCCAGGCATCAGGGGCAGGCCGGAACATCACGGGTGCCCATCTGGAACTCCTCGGGCTTCATGCCCAGCGTCTGATCGACGTTGTCGACCTTGCGCAGTACCCGGGTGGTCAGATCACCCTTGCTGTCCTTGACCACCTCCGTCACAAACGTCGTACCGATGGCCTGGCGGTTGCGATCAAGGCGAACAGTCCCGGTTGGCATCTTCAGTTCGAGCTTGGTCAGGGCATCACGATACTTGGCCTGACCGCCGGAGAGATCTCCATTGACGGCCTCGAGCGCGTCCAGCGCCGCCTTCATATTGGTGTAATACACCAACGCGAAGAGGCTGGGACTAGGATATCCACCGGCCGATACCGGGAAATTCTTCCGATAATCCGCCACGAAGGCTCTCCAGTCGGCACCGTCAAAGCTGTCGGCGTAGGGGCCGGCCGATATGGTTCCAACCAGCGAGTCGCGTCGCTTTCCCCGATAATTCAGGACATCCTGACTGACCGTGATCGAGCCTCCCATCATCGGTTTGTCACCTCCCGCAGCCTCGTACTGGTTGAGGAAGTTCACCGCATCCGCGCCGCCCAGAACCACCAGCAGGGCGTCGACATCACGGGGAATACGGGCAATCACCGACGAGTAATCCTTGCCACCCAGAGGTACCCAGGCCTTCACGGGAACCCTCCCGCCAAGCCGGCAGAACTCGGCCATGAAGCCCTGAACCTGCGAGTACGGGAAGGCGTAGTCCTCGGCAATGACCATGACGCGTTTGTAGCCCTTGTCAATCGCCGCCTTGCCCAATCCAACCATCCACTGAGCGCCCTCGGTATTGAAGCGGAAAAAGTTCGGACTCTGACTGACCAGGGTGGTTGCCTGCGCGCCAGAGCCGCCATTGATGAAGGTTAGGTTGGGCTGGGTCTTGGAATAGTCCTTGACCGCGATACCCTCGCCGCCCGAAAGCGGGCCCACCACAATGTTGACCTTGTCCTGCTCGACGAGTCGGCGTACGGCGTTGACCGCCACGTCAGGATTTGCGTTCGACGAGGCCTTGATCATCTCGATCTTGCGGCCTGCCACCACCCCGCCGCGCGCCCTGATTGCAAGCTCGGCACCCCGCATTCCATCCGCACCACCCGCTGCAAATGGACCTTCGAGCGTAGCGAGCACACCGATACGAACCGGCGCACCCTGCGCCCACGCACCACTGACCACCGCCGCAGACAGCGCGGCCGCAGAGAGGGTTTGCACCATCATTCGCCTTTTCACTTTCACAGCCGTCTCCTTCGTCAATCGGCCCCTTGGGCCTTGTGGTTAAAGCGGGGATTTGCGGTTTTGCAGGCGTGCGCGAAGCCACGCCCACAAGCCCAGCAAACCATCGGTCGAAAAAAGAACGATTCCGAGAAAAACCAGTCCGATCACCAGATTGAAGCGCTCGCGGTCGA
>Ga0169931_10010333_pt1 | contig 13310 bp, 9 predicted proteins | sample Kivu_15m_20L_FD_129675 | JGI IMG/M metagenome (GOLD analysis project Ga0169931, IMG submission 129675) | Freshwater microbial communities from Lake Kivu, Western Province, Rwanda to study Microbial Dark Matter (Phase II) - Kivu_15m_20L... | ecosystem: Environmental > Aquatic > Freshwater > Lake ...
CCCGCGCAGCACCGCAAGTCGGTCGCGGACGCGATCGAGCTGCTCGAGCAGCGCTCCTTCGACTTCACGAAGGACGCGCAGGAGGAGAAGGAGGCCCGCGCCCGCCTCGCCACGCAGGGCGTGACCTGGCACCCGGACTTCTCCGCCGCCGACCAGGGCGCGATCCGCGAGGCCGCGCTCAGGACCTGGGACAAGATCGCGGCCGAGTCCGGCAGGACCGGCCCGGAATACCGCCAACGCATCCTCAAGGCGCTGGGACGCTGAACGAAGGCGCGCGCGGAGGGGACGGGATGGAGGCCATCGGCAGGATCCTCGACCTCGTCGCGCGCGCCCTCGCGGCGATCGCCGCCGCCGCGGGGGCGGCGATCTTCGCCTTCATCCTCGCGGCGGTGGTGATGCGCTACGTGGTCAGCGCGCCGTTCCGCTTCACCGAGGAGCTCTCTGGCCTGCTGCTCGCGATGATGGTCTTCCTCGCGATGCCGCTGGCGCTGGCCCGCGACCTCAACATCCGCGTGACGCTCGTCACCGACGCGCTCGGCCCCCTGGCGCGCCGCGTCGCCTGGATAGCCTCGGAGCTCATCCTCGTCGCCTTCGCGGCGATCTTCGCCTGGCAGTCGTGGAACCTCACGGAGTTCCACCTGCGGCTCGGACTGCGCTCGGAGCAGGCGCGGCTGGAGCTCTGGCCCTGGCTGGCCGTGATGACCGCCTGCGTCGCTCTCTGCGGCGCGATCGGCGCATGGAAGGCGACGCGTCCCCCGCCCGCCGGCGGCGGCATGCACATCTGAGGCGACGCGCGCATGGTCTTCTGGACGCTCTTCGGCGGCCTCGCCGCCAGCGTGCTCTCGGGCGCGGTGCTCGGCGCAGCGCTCGGCCTGACCGGCTTCGCGATCCTCTGGTTCCACGCGGAGGGCGCGCTGCAGATCGGCGTGCAGGCCGTCTGGAACATGCTGACGACCTACACGCTCACCGCGGTGCCGCTGTTCATCCTGCTGGGCGACGTGCTCGTCGCCAGCGGCCTCGCCGCCGGCGTCTACCGCGCGCTCGCGCCGGTCTTCGCGCGCGTGCCGGGCGGCCTCCTCCACACCAACATCGCGGTCTGCACGATCTTCGGCGCGGTGAGCGGCTCGTCGATGTCGGTCGCGGCCGCCGTCGGCTCCGTCGCCTATCCCGAGCTCAAGCGCCGCGGCTACGACAGGCCCGCCGTCGTCGGCAGCCTCGCGGGCGGCGGCACGCTTGGCCTGCTCATCCCGCCCTCGCTGAGCCTCCTCATCTACGGCGCGCTCACCGACACCTCGATCGGCAAGCTCTTCGTTGCCGGCGTGGTCCCGGGCCTGATGATGGCCTGCCTGTTCAGCGCCTGGATCGCGTGGGCCGCGCGCAGGAACCCGGCCATGGCGCCGGAGCGCGGCGAGGCGATGCCGCTGGGCGCGATCCTGCGCGGGACTCTGCAGGTCTGGCCGCTGGCCGTGATGATCTTCGCCGTGCTCGGCAGCCTCTTCGCCGGCATCGCCACGCCGACCGAGGCCGCGGCCGTCGGCGTGGCCGCGGTGATCGTCCTTGGCTTCACGATGGGCGACCTGACGCTGGCCAAGCTCGGCGGGGCGCTGATGTCGACGACGCGGACCTTCGCCGTCGTCGGCGTCGTGTTCCTCGGCGCGGTCGTGCTGGCGCAGGCGATCAGCCTGCTGGGCCTGCCGCAGCGGATGCTCGCCTTTGTCGTCTCGATGGGGCTGTCGAAGTTCGCGGCGCTCGCCATCGTCGGCGTCATCTACCTGGTGCTCGGCTGCTTCTTCGACGGGCTGTCGATGATGATCATGACGCTGCCGATCGTGTTCCCGCTGCTGACGGGCCTCGGCTTCGACCCGATCTGGCTGGGCGTCGTGATCACCGTGATGATCGAGATCGGCATGCTGACGCCGCCGGTGGGCATGAACCTCTTCGTGCTGGTCGGGCTGACGGGCGGCGAGGTCCAGCTCGGGCCGGCCGCGCGCGCCTCGGTTCCCTACTGGCTCGCGCTGCTGCTCGGCGTGCTGCTGATGACGCTGGTCCCGGGCATCGCCACCTGGCTGCCCGCGATGATGAGGATCTGAGCCTTGCCGCGCAGCCGACGCGCGCGCTGCAAGGCAGCGCATCCGGACCCCGTCACCGTCTCGGTCATCGCCGGCCGCCTCTCCTCCATCGTCGAGGAGATGGGCGAGGCGATGATCCGCACCTCCTACTCGCAGATCCTCAACTCCAGCCGCGACTTCTCGATGGCGATGACCGACGCCGGCGGCCAGCTCGTCGCGCAGGCCGACCACATCCCCGTGCATGTCGGCGCGATGCCCTGGGCGGCGAAGGCGGTGATCGCGCGCTTCGGCGACGACGTCGCGCCGGGCGACGCCTTCATGCTCAACGATCCCTACCATGGCGGCAGCCACCTGCCCGACCTGACCGCCATCCTGCCGGTCTTCGACGGCGGCCGCCTCGCCTTCTGGCTGCTGGCGCGCGCGCACCAGAGCGACATCGGCGGCGGCACGCATGGCGGCTACAACGCCGCCGCGACCGAGATCTGGCAGGAGGGGCTGCGCGTCCCGCCCCTGCGCGTGCAGCGCGGCGGCGAGATCCTCGCCGACGTCGTCGACATGCTCGCCGCGAATGTCCGCCATCCCCGCGATTTCCGCGGAGACCTCGCGGCGATGATGGGCGCGGTGCGCCTGGGCGCGCGCCGTCTGGAGGCGACGATCGCCGAGTTCGGCGGCGCCACCGTGGCGCGCGCGGCCGACGCGCTGCTCGACGCCGCCGAGCGTCGCGCGCGCGCGATCATCTCAACCTGGCGCGACGGCACCTATCGCGGCGTCGCGACGCTCGACGACGACGGCCAGGGGCGGCGCGACATCGCGATCCGCGCGGTGGTGACCAAGAAGGGGGATTCGCTGGTCGTCGACCTCTCCGGCTCGGACCCGCAGAGCACGGCCTTCGTCAACTCCTCCTTCGCCAACATGCGCTCGGGCGTCGCGATGGCGATCGCCTACCTCATGGATCCCGAGGTGCCGCGCAACGACGGCATGCTGCGCCCGGTCGAGGTCGTCGCGCGCGAGGGCACGGTGGTCTGGGCGCGCGAGGGCGCGCCGGTCGCGCTCTCGACCAGCCACTGCGCGCAGGAGATCGTCGAGGCGATCGTCGTCGCCCTCGCGCCGGCCTGCCCGGAGCGCGCCATGGCGGGCTGGGGCCGGCGCTTCCGCATCGCGATCAAGGGCGAGGACCCGCGCACGCGCCGCCCCTTCATCTGGCACCTGTTCCACGCGCGGCCGGGCGCCGGCGCCTCGTCGGGCGGCGATGGCTGGCCGAACGCGGGCGAATGGCACTCCGCCGGCGGCATCAAGTTCGGCAGCGTCGAGGTCGCGGAGGTCCGCTTCCCCCTGCATTTCGCGCATCACGAGTTCCGCTCGGGCTCGGGCGGGCGCGGCCTCCATCGCGGCGGCGACGGCGTCGACCTCGAACTCGTGCCGCGCATCGAGCGCCCGGCCGTCGCCAACACCGCCGGCGACGGCGCGCGCCATGGCGCGCGCGGCGTCGTGGGCGGCGGCGACGGCAAGCCGCATCGCTACGAGCTCCGAAGGCGCGACGGTTCGGTGCGCGTGCTCAGGACGAAGGAGGCCGGCATCGTGGTCGAGCCCGGGGACCGCTTCGTCATCCGCTCCGCCGGCGGCGGCGGCTGGGGCCGGCCGCGCCGCCGCGCGAAGGCCTGAGGCATGTGGCGCATCGGCATAGACGTCGGCGGCACCTTCACCGACCTCGTCGCGGTGGACCAGCGCGGCCGCACGACGATCGCCAAGGCGCCCACCACGCCGGCGGATCCATCGATCGGCGTGCTCGACGGGCTGGAGGCGCTCGCGGCCGCGCTCGGCACGACGCGCGCGCGCCTGCTCGCGCGCACGCGGCGCATCGTCCATGGGACGACGGTCGCCACCAACGCGCTGCTGACGCGGCGCGGCGCTCGGGTCGGCCTGCTGGCGACCGCCGGCCACCGCGACGTGCTGGAGATGCGCGAGGGCCTGAAGGACGAGCGCTACGACCTGCGCCTCGCGCGGCCCGCGCCGCTCGTCCCGCGCGCGCTGCGCCTTGGCGTCGACGAGCGCATGGGCCCGGATGGCCGCGTGTTGCGCCGCCTCGACATGCGCAGCCTCGACGCCGCGATCGCGCGGCTCCGGCGCGCGCGCGTCGAGGCCGTCGCGATCTGCTTCCTGCATTCCTGGCGCAAACCCGCCCATGAGCGCGCCGCCGCGCGGCGCGTGCGCCGCGCGATGCCCGGCGCCTTCCTCTCGGTGTCGGCGGACGTGCTGCCGCGCATCAAGGAATACGAGCGCGTCTCGACCACCGCGGTGAACGCCTATGTCGGCCCGCTGGTCGCGCGCTACCTCGCGCGGATCGAGGAGCGCCTGGCGCAGGCGGGCTATGGCGGCCCGGTCCTGATCATCCATTCGAGCGGCGGCGTCGCCCCCGTGGCCGAGACCATGCGCATCCCGGCGGCGACCGCGCTGTCCGGCCCGGCCGGCGGCGTGGCGGCCGCGCAGCGCGTGGCCGTCATCGCAAGCGCGCCGGACCTCGTTGCCTTCGACATGGGCGGCACCTCGACCGACATCTCGATCATCCTCGGCGGCGAAAGGCCGCTCACCTCGGCGCGCGGCCTCGCCGGCGAGCGCATCGCGCTGCCCAGCCTCGACATCGCCTCGATCGGCGCCGGCGGCGGCTCGATCGCGCGCGTCGACGAGGGCGGGCTGCTGCGCGTCGGGCCGGCGAGCGCCGGCGCCGATCCCGGCCCTGCCTGCTACGGGCGCGGCGGCGTCCTGCCGACCGTGACCGACGCCAACCTCGTGCTCGGCCGCCTCGACGAGGCAGGCTTCCTCGATGGCCGGATGCGCCTCGACCTCGCCGCCGCGAAGCGGGCGGTCGAGGGCGTGGCGCGCGCGCTCGGCTGCGGCCTCGACGAGGCCGCTTCGGGCATCGTGCGCGTCGTCGACGCCAACATGGCGGAGGCCGTGCGGCTGGTGGCCGCGCGGCGCGGCGTCGACGTGCGCCGCTTCGCGCTGCTCGCCTTCGGCGGCGCCGCCGGGCTGCACGCCTCGGCGGTCGCGCGGGCGCTCGGCATCACGCGCGTCGTGGTGCCGCGCGTCGCCTCCGTGCTCTCGGCCTGGGGCATGCTGGGCACCGACCTGGAGACGACCGTCTCGCGCAGCCATGTCGGCGAGACCGAGGCGCTCGACGCGCCGGCGCTGCGCGCGCTCTTCGCCAGCCTGGAAGGCGAGGCGCGCGCGCGCATGGCCGGCTGGCATCGCGGCCGCATCGAGCTGCACCGCTCGGCGGACATGCGCTACGGCGAGCAGGTCTACGAGATCGACGTGCCGCTCGACGGCATCGCGTGGGAGCGAGCCGACCTGGCCGCCCAGGTCGCCGCGCGCTTCGCGCGCCGCCACGAGGCGCTCTTCACCTACGCGCTTCCCGACCGCATGCCCGTGATGGTCAACGCCTCGGTGCGCGCGACCGGGCGGCTCGACGCGATGCCGCGCGAGGCGGAGCGCGAGGCGGCGGCCGCGGCCGCGCCGCGCGGGCGCAGGCGCGTCCATGCCGGCCGCTGGCGGGCCGTGCCCGTCCATGCGCTCGACGCGCTCGCGCCGGGCCAGCGCGTCGCCGGGCCGGCGATCGTGGAATCGGCCACGACCAGCGTCATGCTGCTCGCGGGCGACGTGGCGCGCGCCACCGCGCAGGGCTGGCTCGACGTCGCGATCGGCGCGCCGCGAGGAAAACGCGCGGCGAAGGCATGACTCGCCTTGTCACCGCCGCGCGCGGGACGCTAGCGTCGACCATTCGCGGCGGGGCCTTCGGGGATCGGCGCCCTGCCGGGCCACAAAGGGAGACGACAAGATGAACCACACCATCCGAAGGGGCGCGCAAGCGGCCCTGCTCGCGGGCGCGGCGATGCTCGTCGCCGACGTCGCCGCGGCTCAGAAGTTCGAGTGCGGCCGCAAGGGCGGCAACCTCGTCTTCGCGCAGGAAGCGAAGGCGAACAGCCTCGACCAGCATGTCTCGTCGACGATCTCGACCCGCAACATCGCGATGAACGTCTTCGAATCGCTGATGACGCGCGACGAGAACATGGCACCGATGCCGGAGCTCGCGGCCGAGGTGATCGAGAGCGCCGACAAGAAGACGTACACGTTCAAGCTGCGCCAGGGCATCAGGTTCCACAACGGCAAGGAGCTGACCTCGGCCGACGTCGACGCCTCCTTCAAGCGCTACATGCGCGTCGGCAACGACCGCGGCATGTTCTCGATCGTCGAGAAGTTCGAGGCCGCCGACAAGTACACCTACGTGATGCACCTCAAGGCGCCGCAGCCGACCTTCCTCGAGAACCTCAGCTCGTTCAGCGTGCCCGTGGTCATCCACCCGGCCGAATTCGAGGGCGCCCCGGCGCTGCAGCTGCCCGCGGTCGGCACCGGCCCGTGGCAGGTGGCGGAGTTCGTGGCCGACAGCCACGCGCGGCTCCGGCGCTACGACGGCTACCAGCCCGACACGCGCTACAACACGACGGACGGGTTCGGCGGCTACAAGGTCGCCTGCCTCGACACGGTCGACATCCGGTTCATCACCGAGCCGGGCGCGCGCGTCGCGGGCCTGGAGACCGGCGAGTTCCAGATCGTCGAGGACGTCCCGGCGAAGTCGCAGCCGCGGCTCAAGGACAACCGCAACATCTCGCTGCTGTCGCTCAAGAACTTCTGGATCCAGATCGCGCTGACCAACACCCAGCTGCCGCCGATGAACAACCTGAACTTCCGCAAGGCGATCCAGGCCGTCCTCGACATGGACGACATCATGGAGGCGGCGACAGACGGCGCGTACAGCCTCAACATCGGCTTCCAGTATCCCGGGCAGGCCTATTACTCCGAGGCCGGCAAGGAGACCTACAACCAGAAGAACCCGGCGCGCGCCCGGCAGTTCCTCTCGCAGTCCGGCTACAGGAACGAGAAGGTCATCCTGCTCACCAACCGCGACTACCCGAACATGTTCATGGCCGCCACGATGATGGCCGAGCAGATGAAGTCGATCGGCATCAACGCCGAGCTGCTCGTCATCGACTGGCCTGCCTCGGTGAACATGTACCGCAACCAGGACGACGGCTGGCACCTGTTCTTCACCGGCTGGGGCACCAACTCCTCGCTCGGCGGCGCAGCGGCGCTGCGATTCTGCACCCCGCCCCTTAGCGAGTGCTACAACCCGAAGACCGGCGAGGAGGACAAGGTGTTCCTCGAAGCCTATGCCGCGGTCGAGACCAGCCCGACCCTCGAGGCGCGCAAGGCCGCCTTCGCGCGCGCCCAGCAGCGCGTCCTCGAGAACGTCATGGTCTATCCCTTTGGCTCGCTGACCAAGGTGCAGGCCGTGCGCTCGAACGTGGAGGGCTTCAAGCCCTTCCGCATCCCGCGCATGTCCAACATCTGGATCAAGGGCTGACGCAGGACCGGCGCCGGCCCCGACGAGGGGCCGGCGCCACCCTTCCCCGACGCGCGTGGTGACATGGGCAGCTACATCATCCGGCGACTGCTGCAGGCCATCCCGATCCTCCTGATCGTGAGCCTGATCTCGTTCGGGATCATGAAGCTCGTGCCGGGCGACCCCGCCATCGTCATCGGCGGCCCCAACGCGACGGCGGAGGAGATCGAGAACATCCGCCGGAACCTCGGGCTCGACCGCCCGTTCTACGTCCAGGTGGGCGTGTTCTACTGGAACCTCCTGCAAGGCGACCTCGGTCGCTCGCTGCTCCTCGGCAAGCCCGTGCTCGAGGCGGTCATCGAGCGCGCCCCTATCACGATCTCGCTCTCCATCTACGCGATGGTCCTGACCATCGTCTTCGGCATCTCGATCGGCGTCCTCGCCGCCCTGCGCCAGAACACGTGGATCGACCAGGTCGCGACGACCTTCGCGCTGATCGGCGTGTCGCTGCCGAACTTCTGGCTCGGCCTCGTGATGATCGTCCTCTTCTCGGTGCATCTCGGCTGGCTGCCGACCAACAGCTACGTCGAGTTCTCCGACGACCCCGTGCGCTGGCTGCGCCACGCGACCATGCCCTCGGTGGCCCTCGCCATGCTGCAGATCGGGCTGCTCGCGCGCATCACCCGCTCGACCATGCTCGAGACGCTGCGCCAGGACTACATCCGCACCGCGCGCGCCAAGGGCCTGCCGGAGTGGCGCGTCGTCGCGAAGCATGCGATGGCAAACGTCATGATCCCCGTGATAACGGTCGTCGGCATCATCCTCTCGGTCCTGATCTCGGGCTCCGTCGTGATCGAGTCCGTGTTCTCGATCCCCGGCATCGGCTCGCTGCTCGGCAACGCGATCCTGCGGCGCGACTACACGATGATCCAGGGAGGGCTGCTCTTCGTCGCGGCCGCGCTGATGCTGCTCAACATCCTCGTCGACATCCTCTACGCCTGGTTCGACCCGCGGGTGCGCTACGATGCCGGGAAGTGACGCCGCCATGGACGCGGCCGGCGCCATCGCCAGGCCGCGCGCGACGCCCTTCTGGCGCACGCCCACCTTCCGCCGGCTGGTCCGGCACCGGTCCTTCATGATCGGCCTCGCGATGTTCTCGTTCGTGGTCGCGCTCGCCGTCCTGGCATGGTGGATCGCGCCCAACGACCCGAACCGCACCGCGATCCGCATGCGCTTCAGGCCGCCCCAGCTCGACCGCGTGTTCCTGCTCGGGACCGACAATCTCGGCCGCAACATGCTGAGCCGCATCGTCCACGGCGCGCAGCTGAGCCTGCTGATCGGCCTCGGCGTCGTGCTGCTCAACATGGTGTTCGGCGTCCTGCTCGGCGCCGTCGCCGGCTACTTCCGCAAGCTCGACGGCCCGATGATGCGACTGGCCGACGCGCTGATGGCCTTCCCGTCGATCCTGCTCGCGATCGGCATCGCGGCGGCGCTGGGCCCTTCGGCCTGGACCGCGGTCATCGCGCTCTCCGTCGTCTACATCCCGCGCACCGCGCGCATCGTGCGCGCCTCGGTCCTCGTCGTGCGCGAGATGGAATTCGTGCAGGCCGCGCGCGCCTCCGGCGCCGGGCACTGGCGCATCATCTCGCGGCACATCATGCCCAACTGCATGGCGCCGCTGATCGTGCAGCTGAGCTTCATCTTCGCCTACGCAGTCCTGTCCGAGGCGGTCCTGAGCTTCCTGGGCCTCGGCGCGCCGCCGAGCATCCCGAGCTGGGGCACGATGATCAGCGAGGGCCGCACCTACATCCGCGAGGCGGCCTGGCTCACCATCGTGCCGGGCTGCGCGATCGCCCTCACGGTCCTCGGCCTCAACCTCATGGGCGACGGGCTGCGCGACGTGCTCGACCCCCGCCTGAAGATCGAGCAGGGCTGATGGCGGCGCAACCGCTCCTGAGCGTCCGCAACCTGCGCACCGTCTTCGGGACGATGCAGGGCGAGGTCACCGCGGTCGACGACGTCAGCTTCGACGTCGCGCCCGGCGAGGTGCTGGGCATCGTCGGCGAGTCCGGATCGGGCAAGAGCGTCACCGCGCTCTCGATCATGGGCCTGCTGCCGCAGCCGCCAGGGCGCGTGGCCGGCGGCGAGATCCTGTTCGAGGGCCGCGACCTCCTGAAGCTCCCGAGGTCCGAGCTGCGCCGGATGCGCGGATCGGCGATCGGCATGATCTTCCAGGAGCCGATGACGTCGCTGAACCCGGTCTTCTCGATCGGCGACCAGATCACCGAGACGATCCGCGTGCACGAGCGCATCGGCGCCGCCGCCGCGCGCACGCGCGGCATCGAGATGCTGGAGAAGGTCGGCATCCCCAGCCCGCAGCGGCGCATCGACGACTTCCCGCACCAGCTCTCCGGCGGCATGCGCCAACGCGTCATGATCGCGATGGCGCTGTCCTGCTCGCCCAGGCTCCTGCTCGCCGACGAGCCCACCACGGCGCTGGACGTCACGATCCAGGCGCAGATCCTCGACCTGCTGCGCGACCTGCAGCGCGAGATGGGCATGGCGATCGTCGTCATCACCCACAACATGGGCGTGATCGCCGAGTTCGCGGACCGCGTCGCGATCATGTACGCGGGGCGCATCGCCGAGGAAGGCCCCGTGGGCCGGATCTTCGACGCGCCGACCCATCCCTACACGGCGGGGCTGCTCTCCAGCACGCCGGACCTCGTCGGCGAGGTGCCGCGCCTGCGCACCATCCCCGGCACGCTGCCGAGCCTCTACGAGCTGCCGCCGGGCTGCCGCTTCGCGCCGCGCTGCGACCGCCGCGTGGAGGCCTGCGAGTCCGGCCGCCCGGCGACGCAGGAGATCGCGCCCGGTCATTTCGCGGCCTGCATCCGCGCGCGCGAGGGAGCCTCGGCATGAGCGCGCCCCCCGAGGTCCCGCTGCTGCGCGTCGAGAACCTCACGAAGCACTTCCCTGTCACCGACGGCTTCTTCGTGAAGCGCGAGGTCGGGCGCGTGCGCGCGGTGGACGACGTCAGCTTCCATGTCGGCCAGGGCGAGACGCTCGGCCTCGTGGGCGAGAGCGGCTGCGGCAAGTCCACCACGGGCCGCCTCGTCCTGCGGCTGATCGAGCCGACCTCCGGCAAGGTCGAGATCGAGGGCCGCGACTTCCTCTCCAGCACGCCCGCCGAGATGCGCGAGCTGCGCAAGGGGATGCAGATCGTCTTCCAGGACCCGTATTCCTCGCTCAACCCGCGCATGACGGTCGAGGAGATCATCCTCGAGCCGCTCTACGTCCAGGGCGCCAGGCCGGGCCCGGACATGGCCAGGCGCGCGCGCAAGCTGCTCGAGACGGTCGGGCTGTCGCCGAACCATGTCATCCGCTACCCGCACGAGTTCTCGGGCGGGCAGCGCCAGCGCATCGGCATCGCGCGCGCGCTCGCGCCGCAGCCGCGCTTCATCGTCTGCGACGAGGCCGTCTCGGCCCTCGACGTCTCGGTGCAGGCGCAGATCGTCAACCTGCTGCAGGACCTGCAGGAGGAGTTCAGGCTCAGCTACCTCTTCATCGCCCACGACCTCGCGGTGGTGAAGCACATCTCCGACCGCGTGGCGGTGATGTATCTCGGCAAGATCGTCGAGCAGGCCGACAAGGCCTCGCTCTACGCCTCGCCGCGCCATCCCTACACGCAGGCCCTGCTCGCCTCGATCCCCGTGCCGAACCCGCGGCTGCGGCGGCCGCGCGCGCGGCTCACCGGCGACGTGCCGAGCGCGATGGCCCCGCCCGCGGGCTGCCGCTTCAACACGCGCTGCCCGCACGCCACCGACCTCTGCCGCACGGTGGAGCCGCCGGCGATCGAGGCGGCTCCCGGCCATGTCGTGGCCTGCCACCACGTCGCCAGCATCCCTGCCGTCTCGCCGCTCGCGCCGCAGCTTTAACGGAATCTCCCGGGATCGGTGCGATGATGCTTCGTCGTCACGTCGAGGTGATTTCCAGGTGAAGCGCTCCGTTTCCTCCATCCTCCTCGCAACCGTACTGGCTGCAGCGTCGCTGGCCGCGTGCCAGCCCGACGGCAGCAGGCCGGCGCTGAACCTCGACCAGGCGCGCCAGGTCACGGCGGAATTCCAGGGCCAGTCCTTCGTCCCGCCGCCGCGCAGCATCACCGACATCACGGCGATCCTGGACCAGCAGAGGCCCGATGCGGCCCGCATCGCCGACCTGTCCTCGCTGGCGGATGCCCCGCCGCCGCCCGGGCTTGCCGGCGCCGGGCTGGCGGAGTTCCTCTGGCGCCGCTCCATGGCCGCGCAGGAGCTGGGGCGCGCGAACCAGCGCACGGACGACGCGAAGGCCGGCTACGAAGCTGCGGTCGGCGCGGGCCTGGAGGGCCGTACCCTCGGGCGATACCTGCGCGAATGGGCAGTGGCCGAGCATCATGCCGGCAATCGCCGCGCGTCGATCGACCTCTTCTCGCGGTCCGTGGAGGTCACCGATTCCCCGTTCCAGCGCATCCTGTCGCTGCAGAGCATGGTCCAGAGCCTGACCCTGTTCGGCGAACTCGCACTGGCCCGCGAGAAGCTGGAGGCGATGCGCACGATCCTCGACCGCATGCAACGAAACCCGAACCTCCCGCCGCATGTCTCCCTCGGAGCGCAACACCAGGTCAGCCGCGCCACCAACGCGGTCGAGATGGCCTCGGGACGCTACGCGGAGGCCGAGCGCGCAGCACGTGCCGCGCTCGCCGCGAACGACCGGCTCCTGGCGCAGGAGGCCAGGCTCGTCGCCGAGGACCAGGCCCTCCCCAACAGCTTCAAGTACAACGCGTTGTGGGCGCGCAACGACCTCGCCCGGACCCTCGCCGCCCAAGGCCGCATCCTCGAGGCGGAGATCGAGCAGCGCGCGGTGCTGCTCGGGCGGCTCTCGCTCCAGGGCCGCTATGCGGCGGAGACGCTGCAGGCCGTGACGAGGCTGGGCACGATCATTTCCATGCAGGGCCGGTCGGCCGAGGCCGAGCGGCTCGCGAGGGTGGTCGTCGAATCGCTCGACATGATGAAGTACGATCCCGCGTCTCTGCTATACACCCAGGCCCTCGGGCTCGCGGCACGCGCGGAGGGGGACCAGGGTGACTGGGACGCCGCGGCGCGGACCTACGAGGGGCTGCGCCAGCGACTGGCCGGATCGCCCGACGCGCTGCGCACGAACTTCGACGCCAACCGCCACTGGGGGATGACGGCGCTGCGCACGGGCCGCCTCGACGAGGCGCGGCGCGTCCTCGGCATCGTCGTCGAGGTCCACCGCCAGCGCTTCGGCGACCGCCACTGGGAGACCGCGACCAGCCGCGGCATGCTTGGCGCCGCGCTCGCGAGGTCCGGCGACCTGGCGGGCGCGCTGCGCGCGTTCGACGCGGCCGCGCCGATCCTCCTGCAGGCATCCCGCCAGTCCGAGGACGAAGAGGGCAGGAACGCCTTCCGCGACACGCAGAACCGGGTGATCTTCGAGGCGATGATGGGCGCGCTGGCGGCCTCCGGCAGGCCGGGCGCGGCCGAGGAGAGCTTCCGCCTCGCCGACGCGTTGCGCGGCCAGGGCGTGCAGCGGGCGCTGGCGCAGTCCTCGGCCCGGGCCTCCGCCTCCGATCCCGCGCTCGCCGACCTCGCGCGCCGCGAGCAGGATGCGCAGAAGCAGGTCGGCGCGCTGCAGGCGACGCTGACCGACATGCTCTCGCTCCCCGATCGCGACGAGGCGGCGGCGCGCACGCTGCGCGGCCAGGTCGACGCGCTGCGGACCGCGCGCGCGACGCTGCGCGAGGAGATCGAGCGCCGCTTCCCGGACTATGCCAGCCTCGTCGA
>Ga0169931_10010334_pt1 | contig 13310 bp, 6 predicted proteins | sample Kivu_15m_20L_FD_129675 | JGI IMG/M metagenome (GOLD analysis project Ga0169931, IMG submission 129675) | Freshwater microbial communities from Lake Kivu, Western Province, Rwanda to study Microbial Dark Matter (Phase II) - Kivu_15m_20L... | ecosystem: Environmental > Aquatic > Freshwater > Lake ...
CGGCCTCGGCGGCCGGCGTTTCTCCGCCCGGGGTCTGGGCTGCCGGGGTCTGGGCTGCCGGGGTCTGGGCGGCCGGGGTCTGGGCTGCCGGGGTCTGGGCGGCCGGCGCCGCCTCGGCGGCCTCGCTGCCGGGCGCCTCGGCGGCGGGCGTTGCGTCGGCGGGCGTTGCGTCGGCGGCGGCTTCGGCCGGGGCGGTTTCGGCCGGGGCGGCGGCGGTTTCGGCGGCCGTCGCGTCGGCGGCAGCGGCCTCCTCTTCCTCCTCTTCTTCTTCCGAATCGCCGGCGTCTGCGGCGGAATCGCCGGCGGCTGCGGCGGAATCGCCGGCGGCTGCGGCGGCCGGGGCTGCTGCGCCTTCGGCGGGCTGGCCTCCGGCAGGCGGCTCTTCGGCGGGGAGCTCGACGCCGGCCGGCAACGCGGGGGGCTCTTCCAGCTCGGGCTTGGCGACGTTGTTTTCGTTGAAGCGGGTCGACACGAACAGGTAGCGGTTGAGCTTGTCGCCGCCGGCCGCAGCCTCTTGGCCGGTCGCTTCGGCGGCGGCCTGTTCGCCTTCGGCCACCTTGAGCTTGCCGAAGCGGAGCACGTACTCGACGCCGTTGTTCAGGGCGCAGACCACCTCGCCCTCGCTGGAGAGGATCTCCGGCGGGGCTCCCCGCGACAGGCTGACGGGGGCGAAGCCCTTGGCGATCAGGCTTTCGACGGTCTGCTCGTTGTCTTTCGCGAGGAAGTCTTCGCCGGCCTTGAGGTCGGCGCTGAGACCTTTGGGTTTTCGTTCGACGTCGACGATCAGCAGGTCGTCCAGCGCGTTGCGGAGTTCGTTGAGGGCCGTGCCGTTGAGTTCCTCGTCGGGGGCGAGGGCGAAATCGACCATGTCGCCGTTGGCTCCCTTGCCGGACGGAAACTCCTTCAGGGAGACGGGCTGCCATTTGGCGTCTTGGCTGTCGTAGGCGACCTCGTACTGCCCGCGGCGGTCCCAATTGACCTGCATCTGCAGTCCGCCGGCCGTGAGGGCCATGCCCAGTTCGGCGGAGTAGTCGTTGATGAACAGGCGGTTGACGTCGAAGGCGTTAAGCCCCAGCAGATCGTCCTCGATCCAGTCCTCGAAGCTGGTGGTCAGTTTCTCGGGGTCGAGGGCGACGACGTACACGACGTCCTGGTTGACGCGGCGCACGTAGTACTGCCCTTCGGCGTCCTTGACCTGCTTGCCGACCACCAGATCGACGAGCGGCTGTTCCTTGGCGTCGGTCATGGTGACGCGGGAGCCGACGCCCTGGCTCTTGGAGTCGAGATTCTCGGCGAGGGGATCGATCACGCCGTATTCGGCGTGGTCCTGGGGTTCGCTGGAGGCGATGCGGAGCACTTCGCGGTTCTGCAGGCAGGTGGCGGCTTCGGCCATGTGCTCGGCGGCGTCGGCCGGGTAGCCCTGCTTGGAGGGGATGGTCCACACGCCGTTCTTTTCGGCGACTTCGAATTCGCGTTTTTCGCCCGTGTCGGGGACGAATTTGACGATCCGCAGGACCTTGGGGTCTTCCACGTCGAACTCGTTGATGCGGGTGCCGACGAGGGTTTCGACGTCGAAGTCTTCGCTGCGCGTGCCGAAGGCGAAGGCGGCCGCCAGGGCCAGCGCGCCGACCCCGACGAACGCGGAGGTTTTCTTCATTTCAGTCATGATGAAGCCCGTGGAGGGGGGGTGTGCGTGGTGAGGCAGGGGAGGGGCGTCGGCGGCGGGACGGCTAGCGGAGCCGCTCCCGCGAGACGCCCTGGCGCTCGGCTTCGCGGCGGCGGAAGAAGACCAGCAAGGCCAGCAGCAGCGGGAACGTGGGCGGGATGAGGATCGAGTACAGCTTGTACTTGTCCTGCACCGAGCGGACGTCCTGTTCCAGATCGTGCTCGATCTGCTTGACCTTGCGGCGGCGTTGGGCCTCGAGCGAGGCGACTTCGTCCTGCAGCTTGGTCTGTTCGGAGCGGCGGACCTGGGCGATGAGGGTCTCGCGTTCCAGGCGGGAGAGTCCTTGCCGCTCTTCGACGGCGGCGATCTTCTTGTTGAAGGTCTCCTGGGCCTGGTCGATGCTTTTCTGGATGTCGTCGATGAACGTCTTTTCCTCCTTGGCGGCCTCTTCCCGATAGCCTTGCGTGGCCTGGTCGATGAGGGTCAAGGTGCGGTGGACCGGAGCCCGCTTGCGGATTTCCAGGAAGCGGTCGTCGCCCGCCAGTTTGTCAATGACGTTGAGGATCAGCGTGACGTTCTGCGTGGCTTCGAGGAAATCCTCTTCGCCGCGTTCGCGGATCACGAAGAAGCTGGGGATGATCCAATCGATGTCGGCCACCAGCACGACGTGCATGTCGGGCTTGGGAGCGGCCTTTTCCTGCTCCTGCTTGGCCTTTTCGGCCGGGTCGTTTTCGTCGGAGATCTTGCCGTCGACTACCAGATCGTCTTGGGGCGGCTGGCCGGTCACCTCGGCGGCGACGATGTAGGCGTCTTTCGTCAGGACGCGGGTGAAGACCTCGCGATTGGCGCGTTCCATTTCCGCGCGGCTCAGGGCCCGCGTGGAGACGGTCCCCGAGTTGGCCACGCCGGAGACGGCCAGCTGGTCGAAGTTGGTCTTGGCGTCGTCGGCCTTGAGGAAGTGGCCCGGGTACAGCAGCAGGATCTGGTTCAATCCTTTGGTGATCGGGTTCTTGTCGTTGAACGGCTCGAGCGTGTCGAGGCCGCGGTCGACGAACACCCACTGCGGATCGTCCATCACGCGCACGCTCCGCTCGGGCTGGTAGTCTTGCCACACCACGTCGGTGGGATTGAAGCGGATGCCGAGCGTGCGCCACAGTTGCTCGATGTCGCCTTTGGGCTCGTTCTGCGGCCCGCCGAACATGCCGGCCATGCCGCCCATCTGCGACATCTTGGGATCGGCCGTGCCGGCGGCGATTTGCGGCGGGTAGAAGTAGGGGAAGGGGTCTTCGAACAGGGCCGTCGGCATGCCGGACTTGATGGCGTCGACGAGGTTGTCCATTTCCTGCGGCCCGAGCATCGAGGGCTGGGCGACCAGCAGCACGTCGTAGTTGTCGGCGATCGGCTGGGCGGGATCGACGCGCGACACCTCGTACTGCTTGCGGAGTTCGGTGATCAGCGGCCAGTCCCGCTCCTGCGACGACGCGACGCTGTCCATCAGCGGGATGCCGGTGTCGACTACGCCGAGCCGCAGCCGCTTGGGCCGGGCGACGGTCATGATCGACCGCACCAGTTCGTACTCCACGGGAATGCCTTTGTGGAGGAAGGGCACCACGACCTTGTCGAGTCCCGAGGTGAAGGCCACCCCCATAAAGAATTCCTCGACCTTCTGGCCTCCCGCTTCGGCGACGATCTGCTCGGTGGGCTTGATGTTGTAGGTCTTCTCGGCGATCTCGGCCTCTTCGCCGTAATTCTCGATCTCGTGCTTCTCCACGCGGATCTTGCCGCCGCCCAGCGCCCGCAGCTCCTCCAGCGTCGAGAGCAGGTTGAGCTTGATCGGGGCGTAGTCGGTGGGTACTTCGGGGCTGACGTAGGCGTCGATCTTGATCGGCTTGGCGTTCGGGTCGCTTTTCAGTTCGGCGATCTGCCGCACCGTGTCGGGGGCCAGCGAGCTGAGTTTCTCGCTGCTGACGTCGGCGCGGAGCCGATTGTGGTTCTGCACGAAGACGGTCAGACCGACGGCCAGCGCCAACAGCGACAGCGCGCGGACGACGTAATGCCCGAGCAGCGAGCCCTTCTCGTCGCGAGCCTGCCAGTGGCGGCGGCCGATCAGCACCATGCACAGGTAGACCATCACGGCCGCCAGGCCGACGAAGTAGACGACGCCGCCGAGGCTGACGACGCCCCGCTCGAAATCGCGGAACTGCTCCAGGGCCGACCAGCGGCGGACGTCCTGGGAGAGCGTCGGACTCTTGATGATCCAGTCGGCCACGCCCGCCAGCGCGAGCGGCAAATTGAACAGGCAGCCGAGAATGAAGCCGACCGTCAGGTTGTCGGTCACGAACGACGCCACCATGCCGATGGCGATCATCGCGATGCCGATGAACCAGTAGCCCAGGTAGGTGCTGAGAAACAGCCCGACGTCAGGGTCGCCCAACCCGTACTTGAACACGATGAAGATCGACACGGCGGAAAAGGCCAGCGAAACGCTGAAGATCGCTACCCCCGCCAGATACTTGCCCAGCACCACGTCGAAATCGCTGGCGGGAATCGTCAGCAGCAGCTCGTCGGTTCCCTGCCGCCGCTCTTCCGCCCACGTGCTCATCGTGATCGCCGGAATGAACACCAGCATGATGAACGGCAGCCACCGCGTCAGCGAGTCGAGGTTCGCCAGGTTGTTGGCGAAAAACTCCGGCGGCCAGAACGTGGCCCAGGAACTCAGCACCACGAATACGCAGATGAACACGTATCCGGTGGGGCTGGAAAAATAACTGACGAAATCGCGTTTGAAGATCGCTTTGAGAACGTGCCAATTCATGACTTCAAGTTCCTGGTAAGGAAACGCTTGATGGGCGTGACGCGCCGCGACGCGGCAAAGACGCGCGCGGCTCAGCTCGCCGCCACGGTGCGCGTGAGGTCGTGAAAACGGTCGTCGAGCGTGCCCGCTCCCGCGGCCAGCTCGGCCGGCGTGCCGTCGAACGCCAGCTTGCCCTCGTTGATGAAAATCACGCGATTGCACATCGCTTCGACTTCCTGCAGGATGTGCGTCGACAACAGGATCGTCTTTTTCGCCCCCAACTCGCGGATCATCCGCCGCACCTCCCGAATCTGGTTCGGGTCGAGACCCGCCGTCGGCTCGTCCAGGATCAGCACCTCCGGATCGTGGAGCAACGCCTGGGCCATGCCCACCCGCTGCCGGTAGCCCTTGGAGAGTTTGCCGATCGGCTTGCCGATCACCGCCTCCAGATGGCAGATGTTCACCACCTCCTCGAGCCGACGCTCCAAGGCCGCACCCGACAGGCCCCGCGCATGGCCGAAAAAGGCGAGCAGGCTGCGGGGGCTCATGTCGGGATACAACGGGCCGTTTTCGGGGAGGTAGCCGAGCTTCTCGGCCGCCGCCAGCCGCTCGGTCGCCACGTCGAAACCGGCGATCTTGGCCGTGCCGGCCGACGGCGCCAAATAGCCCGTCAGCAGCTTCATCGTGGTGCTCTTGCCGGCGCCGTTCGGCCCGAGGAACGCCGCCACTTCGCCCTCGTGGATCGAGAACGTGACGTTCCGGCACGCGGCGAAATTGCCGTAAAACTTCGAGAGCCCCGCGGCCTCGATCATCGTTCGCTGGCCGCGGCCGGCGGCGGAGGGCGACGATGCGTCGCGGGAGGGCGTGTTGGCTGGCATGGCGAAGCGCTCCTGATGGGACGCCAAAACCGCACCGCGCGTCGGGACGTCGCGCGCCGCGGAGGAAGGTTCGAGTGGGAAAAATTCCAAACGTCTGCGGCGACGACCTCCAGCGGGCGGCTCGGGGGGGAATTCGCTGCGGTGTTGCCCCGCGACCTGGCGGGAACGACCGCGCCGAGGGGAGCGACCGCCGGGACCTGCGGAGGTCGCTCGCCAACCGTTCGGCGCCGCGGCCCGTCGTCGCCCCGCGTCGTGATCGTTCACCGCCGTCGGGTCGGCAGACCCCACGGGACCCGCACGGTGCAAGCCCGCAGGGCGAACGACGACGCTCCGCCCACGACGTCTCGGGTCGAGGGCTTCGTCGCCCGGGGGCGTCCCGCAAGTTCGGCGGCTCGCCGGACTGCGGCGTCCGCCGCGGGTTGCGGGTGACGCAGCCGCACGGCGGAGAGGGACCGCGAGGCCCTGGGCCAACCGTTCCGAGCGTGGCTGCGGTGCGGTCGTCCTGGCGATCGTTCCGCCGCTGCCGAGCGACGGCCGGCGCCCTGCCTCGCAGTCTTTCGACCGGGAGGCGAGGCGGCGCGCGTCCCTGCGGGGCGGCACGATCGGTAAAGTCTCTAAACTATCGCCAAGCCCCGGGGGGGAGCAACTCCTATTTCGGCCGGAACCGGCCCGCCGGGCGGCAGCGGCCCGCCGGGCGTCGGCGGGGACGACGCGGAGGGGTGCGGGACGGGGGGGCAGGGGGCGTCAGGCGGCGGGGCGTCGGTCTCCGAGCCGCCGCTGCCAGTGGCGATCGTCGCGGCCGGGGAAATCGGCCCGGGCGTGGACGCCGCGCGACTCTTCGCGGCGGTGCGCCGCTTCGACCATGACGCTGGCGACGGTGAGCATGTTCTGGAGTTCCCAGCCGTCGGGATCGACGAACTGCTTGTTCAGCGCGTAGCGACTCCACTGCTCGATGGTGTGCAGGGCCTCGGCCAGCTCGCGGCCTTCGCGGCGAACGCCGGCGGCGCGCCACATCAGGCTCTTGAGCGCGTTGCGGACGTCCTGCAGGTCGAGGTGTTCCCGCGAGGGGACGGCGCTGGGGTTGGTCAGGGGGATGGCCTGGTAGGTGTCGGGTTCGGCCAGTGCGAGCTGCGAGGCTCCTTCGCCGGCGCGGGCGCCGTACACGAGGCCCTCGAGCAGGCTGTTGGAGGCGAGTCGGTTCGCGCCGTGCAACCCGCTGCTGGTGGCCTCGCCGGCGGCCCACAGTCCGGGGAGCGTCGAGCGTCCATGGTCGTCGACATGGACGCCGCCGATCATGTAGTGGGCTCCGGGCCGGACGGGGATGCGATCGACGGCGATGTCGATGCCGAATTCGCGGCAGCTCTCGGCGATCCCCGGGAAGCGTTTGCGCACGCGGTCGGCGTCGAGATGGCTCATGTCGAGATAGACGCACGGCCGGTGCGTGCGGTGCATCTGCTCGACGATCGCCTGGCTGACGATGTCGCGGGGGGCGAGTTCGGCCCGCGGATCGACCTCGGGCATGAAGCGGTAGCCGTCGGCGTCGACCAGCAGGGCGCCCTCGCCGCGCACCGCTTCGCTGATCAGGGTGCGGCTGCTGCCGGCGATGTACAGCACCGTGGGATGGAACTGCATGAATTCCATGTCCCTCAGTTCGGCGCCGGCGCGATAGGCGATTGCGTGGCCGTCGCCGGTGGCGACGGCCGGATTGGTCGTCTCGCGGAACAGTTGCCCTACGCCGCCGGTGCAGAGGATCGTCTGTTTCGCCCAGACGAAGGTCTTGCCGTGCTGGGGGTTCCAGACGAGCGCTCCGCGGCACTGTCCCTCGTCGGTCAGCAGATCGATGGTGAAGGTGTTCTCCCAGATCTGCGCGCCGAGATCGAGCCGCGCGCGGTGGATCATCGCCCGCATGACCTCTTTGCCGGTGGCGTCTCCCAAGGCGTGGACGATGCGGTTGCGGCTGTGCCCGCCTTCGCGGCCAAGCTGCAATTCGCCCGCTTCGGCGTCGAACGAGGCGCCCCAGGCGATGAGTTGGCGGATGTGCCGCGGGGCCTCGCGGACGACCATCTCGACGATCGCCGGATCGCAGAGCCCCGCGCCGGCGTCGAGCGTGTCGGCAATGTGGTCTTCAAAACGGTCTTCGGGATCGAGCACTCCCGCAATGCCCCCTTGGGCGTAGCTGCTGCTCGACTCCTGCAGCCGGTCCTTGGTGACCACCAGCACCGACAACTGCGGGTCGACCGACATCGTCGCCCGCAACCCCGCGATGCCGCCGCCGATGACCAGGACGTCCACAAAATGGTGCGGAACCCGTTTGGGGTCGAACGGCACAAGATACCGGGGAACGGCCAGTGGCATGGTGCGACCCGTGGCGGCAAGCGGGGCGAGCGGGCCGGCAGCGGCGGCGCGCCGAACCCGACCGCGGGCCGCCGCCCGCGCCCCGCCGCGCTACGGTCGTTCGGCTCCGTTGCCGGAATCGCGCTGGCCGACGCCCTTCTGGTAGGCTCGAAAACGGTCAAGATACTCCAGCGGCGTGCGCCCGCGATAGGCGTCGTTCAGATCGCGCAGCTGGTCGGCGGGCGCCGTGCTGCGGATGGCCTGCGGACCCCGCGCACGAAGACCGAGGCTGCGCAACGCAGCGTCGAGCTGCTGCCGCGCGCGCTCGGCGTCGGGGCCGTCGCCCGCCGCGCGGTCGCGGAGGCCCTTCCAGCGATCGACGAACCGGCGCAGCTCGTCGGCGTTCCACCCCAATTTGTCGAGCAACCCCGGATCGACGGCCCGCGCGCGGAGCTGCTCGTCGAGGCGATCGAGCACCAGATCGGTCTGGCGCCGGGCGTATTCCAGGTTCGCCGCGTCGGCCGTCTCCGTCGCACCCGAGCCCTGCGGCGGCGAGCCGCTGCCGCCGCCGCTCGAACTACCGCGCGACTCGGCCGCCCCCGCGCCCGACGGGTCCGACGACGCGGACTCGCTCGGCGATCCCCCGCCCGGTCGGCCCCCTTCGCCGCCGGCCCCTGGGGGGGTCGGTTGGGGGCCGGGTTGCCGCGCCGGGTCGGCCGACGGCGACGACGCGTCGTCGGCCGACGATTCCGCAGAGTCGTCGGGCTGGTCGGCGGCGGGCGGCGACGCGGCCCCGTCGCGCGGCGCGCCTGCCGCGCTGCCCGCCCCGCGCTGGTCGCTGCCCGTACCGGTCGGCTGGGCCGCCTGCTGCTGGCTGCCGGGGCGGGTTGAGGGGCCTTGGCCGGCCTTCGGCGCGGCGCCCGATCCCTGGTCGCTCGGGGAGTTCTCGCCGCCGGCTCCTTCGCCCGCCGCATCGGCCTGCTGGCCGGCTCCTTGCTGGCCGCCGCCGGATTGGTCGCCCCCTTGCGGACCCTCCGCAGCCGATTCCGTCGCACTGCGGGAGGCGGCCGCCGGGTCGCTGGGATTCGACGGCGACTGGTCGGGCCGCGGCGCCGCGCCCCCCTTGGCGCGCGGTCGCTGCGGCTGGTTGGCAAGCGGCGTTCCGGCCGCATCGCGCGGCTGCTCGCCCGCACCGGCCTCGCCCTGATTGGCGTTCTCGCCGCCGGCCGGATCGCTGGCGTCGGAACTCGCCTCAGGCGGGGAAGGCTGCTCGCCCCGCGCGCCGCCGGGCTGCTGGTTGCCGCGGCGCTCGGCGGGCGATCGGTCGGAAGAACCGGACGCGTCGCTTGGGGGCGGTGCGGACGGGGGCTGTTCGGACGGGGGCTGTTCGGACGGGGACGCGTCGGGCTTCGTGCTCGGCTGGGCCCCGGGCTTCGCGCCCGACTGGGTCCCGGGCTGGGCGGCCGCGCCGGGGTCGGTCTGCGGAGACGTATTGGCGGCGTTCGCCGCGCTGCCCGCGGGAGACTCGGGCGACTTCTGCCCGTCGCCCGGCTGGGGCGGCGCCTCGCCCCCCCCGCGCTCCGCGGATGGCTGCGCGGGCGTCGGCGTGGAGGAATCGCTGGGGCGCTGGGCGGCGTCGGCCGACGGTTGGGGCGTCGGGGCTGTCGGGCGTCCGCCTCCCTCGGCGGCCGGCTGCGCCGCCGCGTCGGCCGCTCCCGGCGGCGAGGGCGCGGCGTTCTTTTCGCCTCGGGAGGCGACGGGGGGCTGTCCGTCGGCCGCCGCGGAGCCGGCGCCCGCGGCGTCGCGCGGTGCGGCGGAGCCCGCCGGACCGTCGGCGGTCGGCGCCGCCGCATCGGCGTCGCCTGGCTCGCCGGGCTGCGGGTTGTCGGCGGTCTGCCGGTTGGCGTCTTGTTGAGCGAGGTGGTCGGCGATGCGATCGAAGGCGGTGGCGTCGTCGTCGCCTTGCGGCGAGACCGGGGCCGACTGTCTGCCGCCCGCGGTTCCGTCGGAGGGCGAACCGCCTTGCTCGGCTGAGGCGCCTTGCTGGCCGTTCGCTTCGGTCGGGGGCTGCGGGTTGTCGGCGGAGGAACGCTGGCCGCCGCGCTGGCCGCCTTGGGGCGCGGGTTGGGGAGCGGCAGTCGAGGGGGCGTCGCCATCGGCAGCGTTGCCGCCCCCGGCGGACGGCGCTGCGGCGGAGTCGTCGCCGCCTTGCGGGTCGGCGGCGGCGCCCTCGCCGGCGGCTTGTTCGCCGGTCTCGCCCTCCTGCGACGGGCCGTCGGCCGGGGCGCCGCCGGCTTGGCCCGCGCCGCCCGGCTCGCCCTGCTGCTGCTCGCCCTGCTCGCCCTGGCCGCCTTGCCCCGCCTGGCCCCCCGACTGTCCGCGCGGAGGCTGGGCGTTTTGGGGCGGAGCCGCCTCGGGGGGCGGCGCGTCGTCGCCCGGTTCACCGGGCTGCCGCAGGGGTCGCCGTTGCGGCGGCTGGCCGGGGGCGGAGGGATCGACGATCCGCAGTTTTCTCCGTTCGGTGGAGGCGCCATTCGGTTCGGGCTGCCGGTTGTCGCTGGCTTCGGCCCAAAACTCGAGCACGTCGCCGCCACGCAGGCCGAGGTCGGCGGGCGTCACGAGAGCGGCCCCGCGAAACTGTCCGGCTTGGGGCGCGGCGAGCAGTTCGGCGAGGGGCAGGCGGCGGTCGCCGCACTGTCCGACGAGCCGCACGCTGGCCAGGGCGAAATCGGGGTCGCGAGCGGCCACGGCGAGGCGGAGCGGCGCGTCGCGGGCGACGGCGGTTTCGGGCTGCTGGGGCTCGACGATTTCGATTTCGGGGGGATAGTCGGGGAGCACGTCGATCGCGTAGGCGACCGGATCGCGATTGGCGAGTCCTTTGTCGGTTTCGAGGCGCAGGACGTAGCTGGGGTGCTGGGGGGTGCGGCGATCGGGTCGTAAGCCGAGCGTCAGCGCCGCCGACGCGCGCTCGCCCTCCACCTGCATGGCGAGGTCGTTGCGGCCGTCGGCGGCAAAATCGACGTGTGCGGCGCGGATCGGGTGGTTGGCGAGCGCCGAGACGACGACGCGGGTTCCCTCCAGAGCGCGGAGATTGCCGTCGTGGGCGACGACGTGGGAGGGGTATCCGGTGTACGCCGGGTACTCGTAGCGCACTTCCTCGACGACGAGCGTCGGCCGCGCGAAGACCCGCACGCGGAAGTCGATCGAGCGTGCGTCGCCCGCCTCGATCCAGTAGACCAGATCCTGTTGCACGCCGGCGGCGTCGGCGCCGCGGCCGCCGCGGCGGGGCAGCGTGGCGGCGAACCGCAGGGATTCGGCGGGAGCGGTCATCGGCACGGCTTGATCCACCACGCGCTCGTCGAGCGTGGAGTAGAACAGCTGCGGTTGGTCGTCGCCCCCGAGTCCCTGGACTTCGGCGGAGATCGTCACGGATTCGCCGCGGGCCGCCTCGACGTCGCCGGGCTGGACGTCGACGATCTGCACGCGGCTGGGGCGGGGAATCTCGGACCAGGGGAGCAGCACGCGCCCCGCCGACGCGGCGAAGTTCTTCGGCGAGACCACGCCGTACAAGGCCGCGGCCGCGACCGCCGCCACCAGGGCGTAGCCAAGCTTCAGCAGCGCCGCGTGGTCGACCGCGCGATCGAGCGGCGCGGAGGCCAGGCCGCGGGCCGCCTGCTGCTCGAGCGCCTCGATCACGCGCGGCGGGAGCGACTCTTCCTGGCGGCGGAAGAGCAGCAGATTGACCAGACTGTTCTTGAACGACCTGCCGTTCTGCTCCAAGGCATGTGCGGCATAGACCGGGTTGATGGGCCGCAGCAACGGCGCGAACTGCCGCACGGCGTACCAGCCGACGCCTCCGACGAGCGCTGCGAACGCCAAGCCCCGGCCCGCCGCGCCCAGGCCGCCCGGAAGCAACCAGTGGTCGCAAATCGCCGCGGCCAGCAGAAACAGCACGATCCCGATCAGCAGCGTCAGCACGCCTTGCGCCATGTCGAGGCGGCGCAGCGACCGTCGCGTACGCAGGATCTGCGCTTCGATGAACTGCCGCTGCGGCGGCGCGCCGGCCGCCGTGGCGGGCGACGTCGGCGACGCCGGCGGAGCAGGGGCGGGCAAGGAAGACATGGCAGCCGGAAAGCGGTGCAGGGGGGCGGCGCGGCCGAACGACTCCCCCCATTATATCGCCCGCCGCACGCCAGGGGGCTGAGGTTGGTCCCACGCGCCCCCGCTGCTACGATGCGTCGGGCCCCGCGGCGCCCCGGACAACCGGCCGCACCTGCCGTTGCGGGCCGAGCAACCGGTGGAACCGCTACGGAGAGGGAGGGCGGGTGCGGGAGCGGCTGCAGCAGAACTGGCGCGAGGTGGCGAGCGGAGAGCGCCGCGGGATCGCCGCGGGGGTCGTCCGCGGCGCTTTGTGGGCGGCGTGTCTGCCCTACGGCGCCGCGGCCTGGTGGCGGAACCGGGGTTACGACCGGGGGCGGTACGCGGTCACGCGGGTCGACGTTCCGGTGATTTGCGTCGGCAATCTCACGGTCGGCGGCGTGGGCAAGACGCCGATGGTCAAGTGGGTCGCCCGCCGGCTGCGGTCGTGGGACGTGCGGGTGGCGATCCTCAGTCGCGGCTACGGGGCCGAGGCCGGCGCCCGCAACGACGAGGGGCTGGAGCTGGAACTCGATTTGCCGGACGTGCCCCATCTGCAGCATCCCGACCGCGCGGCGGCGGCGGAGGTGGCGATCGAAGAGCTGGGCATGGAGGCGCTCGTCCTCGACGACGGCTTCCAGCATCGTCGGCTGGCCCGCGATCTGGACGTGGTGCTGTTGGACGCGACGTCGCCGTTCGGATTCGGCCATTGCTTGCCGCGGGGCGCGCTGCGCGAATCGCCGCGCGGGTTGCGGCGGGCGGGAGCGGTCGTGTTGACGCGGGCCGACATGCTGGCCGCCGAGCGGCGGGCGGTCGTGCAACGCGAAGCGGCGCGGCTGGCGCCCCAGGCGGCGTGGGCCGAGGCGGTCCATCGACCGACGTGCCTGGTCGACGCGGCCGGCGCCGCGAGCGATCTCTGCGGGCTGCGCGGCGCGCGGGTGGCGGCCTTCTGCGGGGTCGGCAATCCCGCCGGCTTTCGCCACACGCTGGAGCACTTGGGCGCCGAGCTGGCGACGTTCCGTCCGCTGCCCGACCATCACAACTACACGCGCGACGACGTCGACGCGCTCGCGGAGGCCGCCCGATCGGCGCGCGCGGAACTGGTCGTCTGCACGCGGAAGGATCTGGTGAAGCTGCAGGCGCAGCGGCTGGGCGACCTGCCGCTGCGGGCCGTGGCGGTCGAGATCGGTTTTCTGGCGGGCGAGGCGGAGCTTGCGGAGCGGCTGGCGGGGGCCGTGGGCAGGTCGGCCGCCGATCGCGGGTGAGCGGCCGGCGGTGCGGCCGGCGGGCGAGCGCGCCGCCGGCGCGCGGAACTTCGCCCGGAGGGCTGACGCGGAGCATCGCCGCGAAGCGCCGCCCTCACGCGTGGCCGCGCCGAATGGTCTTGGTGCGTGGCCGCGCGGCATCGCCGTGGAGGCCGTCGGGAATCACCGAGGAGGCCGTCGGGAATTACCGAGGAGGCCGTCGGGAATTACCGAGGAGGCCGTCGGGAATTACCGAG
>Ga0169931_10010336_pt1 | contig 13308 bp, 14 predicted proteins | sample Kivu_15m_20L_FD_129675 | JGI IMG/M metagenome (GOLD analysis project Ga0169931, IMG submission 129675) | Freshwater microbial communities from Lake Kivu, Western Province, Rwanda to study Microbial Dark Matter (Phase II) - Kivu_15m_20L... | ecosystem: Environmental > Aquatic > Freshwater > Lake...
GGGCGGCAACGCCATGACCCGCTATGAAGCGGCTGCCCTGCTGAATGCCTGCCTGGATCGCATCTCCGAGCGAACCGACGAGCTCCAGAAGCTGCTCGATGAGTTCGACAGCGAGCTAACCATTCTCACCTCCCGCGTCGATGGCCTGGAGTCGAAGGTGGGTCAGCTGCAAGCCACCCAGTTCTCCACCACCACCAAGCTGCGTGGTGAAGTGAGCTTCGTGATCGGCGGCACGCCGAACTTCAATTCCAATGCAGTTACGGTAACCCCTGCGGTCGCTGCGGTCAGTGGTGTCAGAGTTGTGAACGGCGTGGCTCAGTCGTGCACTGGTGGTACTGGCTGTGTTGGCGCACGTGCCGCAACACCAGCCCGTACAGCAAAGCCCAATGATACAGCGTTTAATTACGATGCTCGCTTATCTTTTGATACCAGCTTCAGCGGCAAGGATCTGCTGCGCACCCGCCTGAGAAGCGGTAACTTCAGCGACCTCCCCTTCGGCAGCAGCAGAAATATCTTCAAGCTGGACAAGGCTGAGACCTCACAGGGCACTGGCACCAGTAGCAACGTCTTTATCGACCGCCTTTTCTACACCTTCCCCGTGGGCGATGAGATCAAGCTCACCGCCGGCGCCCTGGTGCGGAACACCGAGATCCTCACCTTCATCCCCAGCGCCTACAAGGCCGACATCCTTGACTTCTTTAATCTGGCTGGTGTCTCCGGCACCTACAACAAGGCCACCGGCGCTGGCTTCGGCTTCAACTGGAAGCAGAAAGTAGCCAAGGGCAAGCCTTTTCTCGTCTTTGATGCAAACTACATAGCAACTAACAACTTCAATAATTCTACTGTTGGAGCTTTCGACGAGGAAAGCGGCATCAACGTGTTAACCCAGTTTGGTGTGCGCGGCCCGAACTACGGCGCTGCGGTTGCTTACCGTTATGGTTCGGCTAACTCCACCCTGAGGGATGCCAACCTGCCTAACAACAGTGTGCTTGTAGGTAGCAGTCTCAATGGTGTCTCCATTGCCGGCTTCTGGGAGCCCCTGGATGCGGGCTGGATCCCGTCGATCAGCGCTGGCTATGGTTACTACAGTGGCGGCACCGGGCTTGCTGCCACCGGCACTGCGACTGTCGACACCCAATCCTGGATGGTGGGCTTCCAGTGGAAGGATGTGTTCCTGAAAGGCAACTCCGCGGGCTTTGCCTTCGGTCAAGCACCCTTCTCAACCGACGTGGCCAACTCCGAGTCCATGATGTACGAGCTCTTCTACAAATATCAAGTGTCTGACAACATCTCCGTTACCCCCGCTATTTTCTGGGCTAGCGATTATCAGCGCAATGCTGGTTCTTACACCTGGGGCGGCGTGATTCAGACCACCTTCCGCTTCTGATCCTCGGCTCGTTTTCAACTCCTCACGCAGACCTCAGCTGCACCTCTCACACAGCTCCAGCCTCCCCCCGCGGGGAGGCTTTTTTTTGGCCGGGCGGGCCTGGACGGGCCGATGGCGGGCAGGGCTTTGCCGGCCCTTAATGACTCCATAACGTATGCGGGGGAGGGCTTTTGCTTGACTGACGAAGGAACTGTCTCCCTCCTAATGACTTTCCTGCGAAAATCTTTTTCATTCCTTGTACTTGCTGGCCTAGTCGGCGGAACGGCCACCCAGGCTGCCGTGCGCCTCGCAGGTGCCGGAGCCACATTCCCCGATGCCATCTACCAGCGCTGGTTCGCCATGCTGGCCAAGCAGGGCATCAAGGTGAACTATCAGGGCATCGGTTCCGGTGGCGGTCGCAAGGCGTTCCTCGGCGAAACCGTGGCCTTCGGTGCCAGTGACGACCCCATCAGTGACAGCGACATCAAGAAGGTGTCCCGTGGTGTGGTGCAGATCCCCACCGTGGGTGGCACGATCGCCATTGCCTACAACAAGCCCGGCTGCACCCTGAAGCTCACCCAGAAGCAGGCTGTGTCGGTCTTCATGGGATCGATCAAAGACTGGAAGCAGCTCGGTTGCGCTGACGGCCCCATCAGGGTTGTCCACCGTTCCGATGGCTCCGGTACCACCGCCGCCTTCACCGAGTCGATGCAGGCCTTCTCAAAGGAATGGACCCTGGGCAGCGCCAAGTCTGTGGCCTGGAAAGTGGGCGTGGGTGGCAAGGGTAACGAAGGTGTGGCTGGCACCATCAGCACCACTCCTGGCTCAATCGGCTACGTCAACCAGTCATTCGTGAAGGGAGCCCTGAAGGCCGCCTCTGTTCAGAACAAGGCCGGTGAATTTGTGCTCCCCACCGCCAGCAGCGGCGCCAAGGCTCTCTCCAGCATCAAACTTGACAAGAACCTTGCGGGTACCAACCCCAACCCTGCCACCCCTGGTGCCTACCCGATCGCCACACTCACCTATCTCCTCTTCTACGCCAAGGGGAATGGTGACAAGGCGGCTGGCCTTCGCACCATGATCACCGCAATGCTGAGTGACAGGTATCAGGCCCTGGCCGATGATCTTGGCTATGTGCCCCTGCGTGACTCGATTCAGGCGGCAGCCCAAAAGGCGGTGGCCCGCATTAAGTAGTGAACAGCTAAAGCTGGTTCTCCAGGTTCAAGGGGGGGTCTTCTGACCCCCCTTTTTTTGTGCTGGGCCGCCGCGCCTGGTGCCGCCAGAGCCCCTACTTGCGCCACCTAGAATCACGGAATTCCCTCCGTCTTGTCCGTGCCCCCTGCCCCCCCGCTGGCCCCTGCGGCGCTGGATCCGGGCCAGGCGCGGCTGCTGCTCAAGGCCCTGGCTGATCCGATCCGGCTGCAGCTGATCGAGGTGCTCGGCGCCGGCGAGCGCTGCGTGTGCGAGCTCACCGATGAGTTGGGGCTGGCCCAGTCGAAGCTCTCTTTTCACCTGAAGGTGCTCAAGGATGCCGGCCTGCTGGCCGATCGCCAGAGTGGCCGGTGGATTTATTACCAGCTCCAGCCCCAGGCCCTTGAGCAGCTTGGCGGCTGGCTGGCTCAACTGGCCGCCGGCTGCACCACTCCGGCCCGGCCCTGCTGTTGATCGGTTTGGTGACGATCAGCTTGCCTGTCAAGCAGCACCGATACCGGCATTGCCATGGGCCAGTAAATAAAATCTAAATGATTAGTTAGCCCTATGGCATCTGCCCTTTCCCTGGGGAAGGCCTGCGGCCCCGTTGCGCTTCCCCTGCTGGTGCTCTCGTTGGCCGTTTTCACCATCGGCTTCGACCGGCTTGCCTTCTGGTGGCGATGGTGGCGGCGTGGACGGCGCCCCTGGCGGGAGATGGGGGCGGCGATGGCCCAGGCTCCTACGCCTCAGGCGCGCAGCGAGGTGCTCGAAAGCTGGGAGCGCCAGATGGCCTGGGGTGAGCCCCTGCTGCAGGCTGCCGTGGTGCTGGCGCCCCTGCTCGGCCTGATCGGCACCACGGCAGGGCTGATGGCCGTGCTGAGGCAGTTGGGCCCCCAGCTGCTGTTGCCCGCCAGCGCACCCCTGGCCGGCTACGGCGATGTGTTGCTGCCCACCCTGCTGGGATTGCAGCTCACCTTTGTGGCCCTGGCCCTGCTGCTGCTCAACCAGGGCCTGCGCCAGTGGCAGCTGCGCCTCGGGGCCAGCATCAAGCCGTGAAGCTGCAAGCGCTGGGGTTCAACCTCCAGACCCTGCTGCCGGTGCCCCTGGCGGCCGGCACCATCACCGTGTTGTTTGCCGTGGCGGCCCTGCCGGCCATGCTGCTTGCGCCCGTCCCCGGGCTCGTTGCTGAATCTCCGGCCGCTCCCAGCGAGAGCCTTGCCCTGGCTCGCACTGGCCAGGGCACCTGGATTCTCAATGGCATGACCCTGGCCCCAGCCATGTTGGCCCGGGTCCTGAGGGCGCCGCCGCCCAGTGTGGTGGCCCTGCGCTTCCAACCCTCTGAAAGCCTGAGTGCGGCCCAGGTGGCCGATTCCCTGGCCTGGTTGAAGCGCCACTCAGGCCTGCCGGTTCGGTTTGAGGCGATGCCGGTGGCGAGATGAACAGGGCCCTGCTGATCACGTCCCTGGTCCATGGGTTGCTGGCTACAGCTCTCTGTGGCCTGGCCCTCGGCCTGCTGCTGCTGCCCCAGCAACGCCGCCTCCAGAGCTCCCTGGCGGAGGGGGTGATCAGTCTCAATCTGGCTGCCGACGGCCAGTTGAGGCTGCTGAACCAACCCATCGCCGCCGCCGAGCTCCCCGGCCTGCTGACAGACCACCTCCGGCGGCGCAGGCTGGCCCGCCTGCGGCTGGTGCCCGACCCCGATACCCCCTGGGGTGAGGTGCGTCGTCTCCTCAGCCAGCTCGAATCCTTGCCGCTCTCCCTTGAAATCCAGCTTCCTGGCCCTTCCCCCGCAGCTGGCTGACCCCCGGGTCCGTCGCTGGGCCCCCGCCCTGCTGGCTGCTCTTGCCCTGCAGCTGCCGATCCTGCTGCTCCTGCATGCTTCCTGGCCCGAACCCAGGCGCCCCAGCCGCACAGCTCGGCTCGATGACACCCCCAGCCTGCTGCGCTGGAGTCGCACTGCCCCGCCAGCCAAGCCAGCGGCCTCCCTCAACACCATCCCCCTGCCGGGTCTCCTGGACCTGCCGCCCCCCCCTCCCCCTGTCACCGCGGTCGACGGCCCCCTGCCCCCCTCCGCCCTGGCTCCCTCGCCTCCCAGCAGGCGGGCAGCTGTTCCTGCCGATCCGCCCTCTCCCCTGCCCCGCCAGCCCGGGGAGGCCTTCCTGCTGGCAAAGCAGGTGGCCGCGGGGAGCCAGCCCGCTGATCCCTCCACCACTCTGGTTGCGGTGCAGCGGCGCCAGTGGTGGCCGCTTCCGGGCCAGGAGCAGGCCCTGCTGGCGATCTGGGCTGCCGCCAGGGAGCAGCCCCTGCCGGCCGGCCTGGGTGCCCTGCCCCCGGGCATTGAGATCCGCACTGTTGCCCCTGCTGCGGCCGAGCCCCTCGGCCTCGGTGACCTGCACGGCCGCTCGATTCGCCATGGCAACGAGCTCTGGCTGCTGTGGCGCCAGGGCGCCATGCTCTGGATCCTGCGGGGGGGCCAGGGCCCCTAGGGGATCAGCGGCGTCGCAGGCGTCCGGCCAGCCCAGCCAGCAGAAACACCGCCGCCATCAGCAGATAGCCCGCCGCCCAGCTTGAGCCCGTGCCCCAGCCAACTTGCAGCACGGTGTCCGCCTGGGTGAACCGCCAGGCATGGATAACCCCAAACCAGGCAAAGCCTGCCGCCATGGCCGCCGCCAGGCCGGCGGCCAGAAAGCGCTGCTCAATCACATACACGAGCATGGCCGCCAGCAGCATGGCGGTGATGATCTGGCCCTGCTCCAGGGCAAACGCGCCCGCTGCCCACACGTCCGCCTGGCGCAGGGGCTCCAGCAGGGCAGGCCCGAATGGCTGGGTGGCATCTCCAGCCCCGCCGGCCCTCAGCCCGGCCTTGAGCAGCAGGGATCCCCAGCCAGCCAGGCCCGGCAGCAGCCCCAGGGCTACCGCGGGGGCATGGGCACTGGGGGTGGCCTGGAACGCCTGGGCGGCGATCACCAGGCCGATGTAGAGCACGATCGCCATGCCCGCCTCAATCGGCACCAGCTGGGACACCACGCCAAACAGGCCCAGCAGGCAGCCGAACGCCATCACCACTCCGTTCAGCCAGGAGTAGCCGATGCGGGCGCCCATGGCTTTCCAGCCCGGATGGCCGATGTAGATCGTGGTCGGGAAGCAGGAACCGAGCGTCGCCGCCGCCATCGTGCCGATCCCGTTGATCAGCATGGAGCTGCGCACCGGGTAGCGATCTCCGGCGGCCTCGGCGCTTTCGATGTTCTGCAGGGAGCCGAGCAGGTTGAACAGCCCCATCGGCACGATCACCCCAGGCCAGCGCCATGCCCACCAGCACGGCCAGCAGCCCTCCTGGGATCGGCAGCTGCAATCGTCCGTAGTAGGTGGCCAGGATCAGGGCCAGCACCGTGAGCCCCACCAGCGGTTGGGCATAGGTGCGCAAGAAAAAGCCCAGGGCGATGTAGCCCAGCGCTATTCCCGCCAGGGTGGAAAGCAGGGCCGCCCTGGGCAGCCAACGCCTCAGCGGCTGGGCGCAGAAGGCCCCGCCCGCCTCGATCAGGCCCGAGCCCAGGCAGGCCACCAGGCCCGCCTGCCAGGAGAGCTGCACCGCAGCGGCTTCATCGAGTCCCGCCGCCAGGGCACTCAACTTCACCGGCAACATCACCAGAAACACATAGGCAAACAGGCTCACCGTGTTGATGCCGTAGGGCAGGGCCGTGCGGTCGTTGCGGCCCTCCAGGCGGGCCAGCCGGTAGGCCTGCACGGCGTAGGCCCCATTGCCCACCAGCAGGCTGATGCCGGTGGCGGGGAGAATTGTGCCGAGGAGCAGGGCGTCCGGGTAGCCGAGCACGCCGCGGCATAAACCCAGGATCAGCAGGATCTGGATCAGGTTGTCGAGCCCCAGGCCCAGGAACCCATCCAGGTCTCCTGCCACAAACCAACTGGGTGCGGTGACCCTGGAGTGGCCGGGTGGGGAACCATCATTCATGGCCCCAGCCTGGCAGGCGTGGCCCCAGCCTCCTAACCGACCCTTAAACACCGGACTACCGGGCCTTTGCCTCTGGCGGCGGCATGTTCCATAGGGTTCCTCATACCCTGGGCCTAGCCCGCGATGGTGTTTACGCCTTCCCTCCAGCCGGGTCGCAGCGACAGCGTGCGTGAGCTGCTCGAGGCCAGTTACGAGAAGCGCAGTCTGGTTCATCTCGCCCCTGGTTCCCAGGTGCCCCTCCTGAAGCGCAGCATCTGGCTGGTGGTGCGGGGAATGGTCAAGCTCAATTCGATCACCATCAACGGAGATGAGCTCCTGCTTGGTCTGGCCGGCCCCAACGAACCCTTCGGTGACCCCCTCACCAACGTGGATGCCTATTCGGCAACAACCCTGGTGAGCACTGATCTGCTCTGCGTGAGCTGTGAGGAGATCCACAGCTCCCCCCATCTGGCCATGGGGCTGCTCCAGGGTATGGCCGCCCGATATCGCCAGTCTGAGGCCCTGCTCGCCCTGCTGGGCCTGCGTCGCATCGAGGAGCGGGTGCGTGGTTTTCTCGAGTTGCTCACCAACGACTACGGCCAACCCTGCGAGCAGGGGCTGCGGCTGGACATCAAGCTCACCCACCAGGAGCTCGCCAGTGCCCTCAGCACCACCCGGGTCACCGTGACCCGCATCCTGGGTGCCCTGCGCGAGGAGGGCTGGCTGCACATCGATAGCCAGAGGCGTCTGGTGGTGCGTCACCTTCCCAAGCGTCGATGACCCTGGCTCCGCCGCCGGGCCGGTGAGAATGGCCCCATGCAGCCCTCCTTGCTAGTCGTCGAAGACGACGAAACGATCCGCGACACAATCTGCGAGGCCTTGGAACTTGAGGGTTTCACGGTCAGGCCGTGTGCCAATGGCCGCGACGCCATCCAGCTCCTGCAGGGGCCTGCCGAGCTGCAGGGGTTCGACCTGGTGGTGCTCGATCTCATGTTGCCGGGGCTGGGCGGCCTGGATATCTGCCGCAAACTCCGCCAGCACAACAACCAGACCCCAATTCTGGTGGTCAGTGCCCGCGACACGGAAACCGATCGGGTTCTGGGCCTGGAGGTGGGAGCCGACGACTACCTGGTGAAGCCCTTCGGCATGCGAGAGCTGGTGGCCCGCTGCAGGGCCCTGTTGCGCCGCTCCAGTGGCCCCATCGCCCGGGAACGGGTGCTCGAGCATGCGAACCTGCGTCTTTTTCAGGAGGAGTGCCGGGTAACCCGGGATGGCCTGGAGGTGAACCTCTCGCCGAAGGAGTACCGCCTGCTGGAGCTGTTCATGCTCAACCCCAGGCGGGTCTGGAGCCGTGATCAGCTGCTGGAGCAACTCTGGGGGATCGACTACTTCGGCGACAGCAAGACCGTCGACGTCCACATCCGCTGGTTGCGCGAAAAGCTCGAAGACAGCCCCTCAGCTCCGGTGCACCTGGTGACGGTGCGGGGCTTCGGCTATCGCTTTGGCTAGTTCCCTGTTCGCCTTCGGGCTCGGGGCTGCCCTGGCCTGTCTGGCATGCCTGCTGATTTTCTTCTTGCGCCAACGCGGAGGGTGGCGCCGTCCGTTGCCCCAGGCCAGGCAGCTGCTGAGCTGGATGGATTCCTCCACCACCGGCTGGATCCTGCTGGATCCTGCTGACAAGATCGGCCATATCAACCCCCGGGCGGAGCGGATCCTCCAACTCGATTCGGGCCGGCTGCAGTTGGGGCGTCCCTTCGGCGAGATCTGTGAGGATCCTGCCCTGGTCGGCAGCATCAGGATCGCCCGCCGCCAGGACAGGCCCCAGCGACTGCAGTGGCACTCCGGCAGCCATGACCTCGACGTGATGGTGGTTCCAGGCCGGCAGGGCTGGATCGGGGTGCAGCTGCAGAGCCGTCGTTCCCTCGATGCCCAGTTGCAGCAGCAGGAGCGTTGGGTGAGCGATGTGGCCCACGAGCTGAAAACACCGCTCACCGCCCTGTTGCTGGTAGGCGACAGCCTGGCCGGTCAGGTGACCAGCCAGAACGTGCGCCTGGTGGAGCGGTTACAGAGGGAACTGTTGCGACTCCAGGAGCTGGTTGGCGATCTGCTCGAACTGTCGCGCCTGGAGAACAGCCTGCCGGGCCTGGCTCCCTCTACCAGCCTGGTGGATCTGCCCTCCCTGGTGCAGCAGGTGTGGGCCAACCTTCGCCCCCTGGCCGACCCGCGCGGAATCCGCTTCGAGTTGCAGGCTCCCGCCCGGCTGCAACTGCGCGGCGACAGCTCCCGCCTGCATCGGGCCCTGCTCAACCTGCTCGACAATGCCCTTCGCTACAGTCCCGATGCCGGCCTGGTGCGGGTGAGTATCGATATCCGCGGTGACTGGTGCCAACTGGCTGTAACGGACCAGGGTCCGGGCCTCAGCGAGGAAGATCTGGCCCATTTGTTTGAACGCTTCTATCGGGGTGACCCTTCCAGGGCCCGCAGTCAACGCATCGGCAGTGGCCTGGGCCTATCGATAGTCCAGCAGATTGCCGCAACCCATGGTGGCCGCACTCAGGCCAGTAATCAGCCCACAGGCGGCGCCAAGTTGGAACTCATCCTGCCCGGGGTGATTGGAGCGGCCCATTGCTAATTGCAAAGGCCTCTGTTGCAACTGGCCCATGGAGGTGGATTCCAGGAGGCGAGTGGCTAGCTTGATAATTACAGAATTTAAGGTCATGCATTTCTGGGCTCCTGAGATAGATCCATCCCACCCGATGGAGTGCACCCAGGCCGAGCGCTATGCGCTCAAGCGCCTGGGGCACAGCACATTTGTGGCGATTGCCGGCGATGATCAGAGATTGGTTGATGTGGGCAGCACCACAGAGGCCTATCTTTTTCATACCCATGAAGCGGCTCTGCGGGCAGCCAATGAGCTCAATCGCGGGGGACGGGGCCCGATCGATGTTGTCAAGATTGAGTGGGAGCCGGCCTGATCAATCCTGGTTTGGCTCGGTCCCTCCATGAATTGATTTCCATGTCGCGATTTGGCGAGCTTTTACGGGCTGCGAATAATTTCAGGCTGCTGGCGGCGATAGGTCGCAGTGGCGGTGAGCTCAGTTCGGTCGCCGATCTGGTTGACAACATGATCGACAGCCCCCAGATGCTGGATGCGATCCGCCGCTTCCGGGCCGTCCCAGGGGGGGCAGAGATGCTCGATGGGCGCTACCCCCCGCTCCAACCGGATATGGACCGGTTGATCCAACTGCCCGAGGGCAGCCTCGGCCGCAGCTATGCCGAGTTGATCCGCCGGCTCAACTACGACCCGGAGTTCTTCCGCCCCCGCCCAACCAGCAGCGATGCCCTCTGGCTCACCCAGCGGGTTGCAACCACCCACGACATCCACCACGTGGTGGCGGGCTTTGGCACCATGCCCGCCGGAGAGAGCGGGGTGCTGGCGATCACCGCAGCCCAGATCGGCTTTCCGGCCTACGTGCTGCTCACCACGGCCGCCCAGCTGGCCAGCTTCCGCTTCCAGAGCGACCGTTTTGAGCAGCTCAGCGGCGCCGTGGCCCATGGCATGGCAATCGGCCACCAGGCCCACTGCCTGGTGGCGGCCCGCTGGGAGGAGGGCTGGGATCGCCCCATCAGCGAGTGGCGCCGCCAGCTGGGCATCGGCGACCCCGCTGACGGTCGCTCCTACGGGCTGGTGTGACGGACACCATCAAACCCAGGTGGTGCCAGGCAACCATTCCTAGGCTGGCCCGTGGACCTGATCTTCCGGTCTTCCCCTTCCCCGCACCGATCGGATGGCCAGCATCTATGCCGACAACAGCCTCACCATTGGCAAAACCCCTTTGGTGCAGCTCAACCGGGTTACCCAGGGATGCGGGGCCAGGGTGCTGGCCAAGATCGAGGGTCGCAACCCCGCCTTTTCCGTGAAGTGCCGCATCGGCGCGGCCATGATCGCGCGGGCGGAGCAGGAGGGCCTGCTGGGGCCCGGCAAGGAGCTGGTGGAGCCCACCAGCGGCAACACGGGCATTGCCCTGGCCTTCGTGGCGGCGGCCAAGGGCATTCCCCTCACCCTCACCATGCCCGAAACCATGAGCCTGGAGCGGCGCAAGCTGCTCACGGCCTACGGGGCAAAGCTGGTGCTTACCGAAGGTCGCATGGGCATGAGCGGCGCTATCGGCGCCGCCAAGGAAATGGCTGTTGCGGATCCGGATCGCTATGTACTGCTGCAGCAGTTCTCCAATCCGGCCAATCCCCAGATCCACCACGACACCACTGGCCCGGAAATCTGGAACGACACCGACGGCCAGGTGGATGTGCTGGTGGCAGGTGTGGGCACCGGCGGCACCATCACCGGTGTCAGCCGCTATATCAAGGGAACCCTGGGCAAGTCGTTGCTGGCAGTTGCGGTGGAGCCAAGCAACAGTCCGGTGATCTCCCAGGCCAGGGCCGGCCTTGAGCTCAAGCCCGGTCCCCACAAGATCCAGGGAATCGGCGCCGGCTTCGTGCCGGCCAACCTCGATCTCGATCTGGTGGATCGGGTCGAAACCGTCACCGATGGGGAAGCCGTGGCCATGGCCCGCCGTCTGATGAAGGAGGAGGGCATCCTGGCCGGGATCTCCTGTGGCGCTGCCACCACCGCTGCCCTGAGGCTGGCCCAGGAGGCTGGCTTCGCCGGCCGGACAATCGTGGTGGTGCTGCCCGATTCCGGTGAGCGCTACCTGAGCTCGGTGCTGTTTGAGGGGGTTTTCAACGAGCAGGGGCTGGCCCCCAGCTGAACTCCGGCCTATAAAGACCTGTGTCTGTGCCGCTCGCTGACTTGGCTGAAGTCAATGCCCAGCAGACCTCAGAAGCGCTGCTGAGGTCAGGAATTCTGGAGCTGCCTTCCCCGCCGGCTACATCGGAGATTTCCCAGGCCCCCCCCGCCCCGTTGGCGGAGCTTGCCACTCCCCCTGGCCCCTCCGCCGAAAGCCCCTCCCCTGCAGCTCCAGGCCTGCCTCTGCAGTTTCTCAACCAGCTGCTGCAGAAGCTCGGCTCTGCCCGGCTCCAGTCGCTCGCGGATCTGCTGCCTGCAGCGCGCATCCTGGTTCTGGCGGGGCTGGCCGGAGTGGCCCTGCGCCTCACCGGCGCCACCCTTGGGGCGATCAACGAGATTCCCCTGCTCGGGGGGCTGCTGGAGCTGGTGGGCCTGGTAGCCGTGCTCAATTTTCTGGCCCGCCACGCCTTCAAGCAGCAGAAGCGGGCCGAGCTGCTGGAGCGCATCCGCAAGCTCCGCAAAGACCTGCTGGCCTGAGCCGACCGGTCCAGCTCGGTTGATCTGCCCAGCACCGGGGTGGGCGCCCGGGCAGAGCCTGTTCAAGATGGAGAAGCCCGTTCAGCCTCCGCTTCCGTGCTGCTTTCGGCCAGCCAGCCGATCTGGTGCCTTCCCGCCGACGCGGTGCCGGCGGCGCTGCAGAGCACGCCCGCAGGCCTGGGCCAGGGGGAGGCCCTCAGCCGTCTCGAGCGGTTCGGCCCCAACCGCCTGCCGAGCCTGCGCCGCCGGTCCCTGCTGCTGCGCTTCGTTGACCAGCTGGTGCACTTCATGGCCCTGCTGCTGTGGGTGGGCGGCGCCCTGGCCTTTGCGGCCGGGACCCCCCAGCTCGGCTGGGCCATCTGGGCGGTGGTGCTGATCAATGGTCTGTTTTCCTTCTGGCAGGACTACCAGGCCGAGCGCACCCTCGAGGCCCTCAAGCGTTCCCTGCCCCGCCAGGTGCGTCTCTGGCGCGATGGCCTGCCTGTCTCACTCAGCGCCGAGCTGTTGGTGCCCGGCGACCGGATCCTGCTGGAGGAGGGGGATCAGGTACCTGCCGATGCCCGCCTGATCAAGGCCGTTGAACTCAGCCTCGATCTGGCCGTGCTCACCGGCGAATCGCTGCCGGTGGCCCGTCATGCCGATCCGATCGCTGCCGGGGAGTCCGGCCAGGGCGCCCCCATGCCCACCCGTGAGCGCGCCAACCTGGTGCTGGCGGGCACCACCGTGGCCAGTGCGTGCGCCGAGGCCATCGTCTACGCCACCGGCGCCGAAACCGAGTTTGGCCATGTTGCCCACCTCACCGCTGCCACCCCCCGCGGCGTCAGCACCCTGGAGCAGCAGGTGGGGCACATCGTGCGCACGATCACTGCCATCGCCCTGGCGATGGGAGCCATCACCTTCAGCCTCAGCCTGTTGTTCGTGGGGATGGGCCCCCTGGAGAGCCTGGTGTTTGCGGTGGGAATCATCGTGGCCAACGTGCCCGAGGGCCTGCTGCCCACCGTCACCCTGGCCCTGGCCATCAACGTGCAGCGCATGGCCGGCCAGAACGCTCTCGTGCGCAGGCTTTCGGCGGTGGAAACCCTGGGCTCGGTGAGTGTGATCTGCAGTGACAAGACCGGCACCCTCACCTGCAATCGCATGGCGGTGGAGGGCCTGTGGCTGCCCCAGGCCGGACCGGCCGATGAGGCCGCCCTGCTGGCTGGAGCCTGCCTCTGCTCCAACGCCCGCCTGGATCTCAGCGGTGTGGCCGTGCGGGCCCTTGGCGATCCCACCGAGACGGCCATGCTGCTGGCGGCATGGGCCCGCGACCCCGGCATTGAGGCTCTGCAGCGGAGCCAGCCCCGCCGCCGGGAGTTGCCCTTTGACTCCCATCGGCGCCGCATGAGTGTGATCGTCGAGAGCGATGGCGCCCTGCGGCTGATCACCAAGGGGGCCCCCCTCGAATTGCTGGCCCGCTGCGCTCCGCAGGGACGCGCCGAGGCGATTGCCGCCAATGACGACCTGGCTGGCCGGGGCTAC
>Ga0169931_10010338_pt1 | contig 13306 bp, 12 predicted proteins | sample Kivu_15m_20L_FD_129675 | JGI IMG/M metagenome (GOLD analysis project Ga0169931, IMG submission 129675) | Freshwater microbial communities from Lake Kivu, Western Province, Rwanda to study Microbial Dark Matter (Phase II) - Kivu_15m_20L... | ecosystem: Environmental > Aquatic > Freshwater > Lake...
CATCGGGCTTCGCGGCCTTCGCCGGCGGCAAGGCCGCCCTGCGGGCACTCGCGCAGTCGATGGCCCGCGAGCTGGGCCCCAAAGGACTGCACGTGGCGCATGTGGTCATCGACGGCCTGATCGACACGGCCTTCGCGCGCGAGCACTTTGCGCAGCGGGTTGCCGCCGCCGGACCCGACGGCATCCTCGACCCCGACCACATTGCGGAGGCTTACTGGTGGTTGCACCGGCAGCCGCGGGATGCCTGGACCTTCGAGCTCGACCTCCGTCCCGCGGTGGAGACCTGGTGACCTCCCTGGCCAGGCCCGCTGTCTTCGGCGCCACCGACCAGGCGGACAGACGCCCCGTCGGCAAGGCACAAGCCCAGGGGTACCAGACGGCCGCGCACGTGCTCGTCCGCGCGACCCAGAGCATCGGCCACGGAGGCACGCCATGACACCGATCCCCTGCAGGAGAACCGATGACAGCCGCTTTGCGGTGCTCCCCGGTTACCCCTGGGCACCGCACTACGTGGACTCGCTGCCGGCGCTGGGAGGAATGCGTCTGCACTACGTCGACGAGGGGCCCCACGAGGCGCCGGTGACCTGGCTTTGCCTGCACGGCAACCCGACGTGGAGCTACGTGTACCGCCGCATGATCCCGGTCTTCCTGGCGGCCGGCCATCGGGTGGTCGCGCCCGACATGCCCGGCTTCGGCCGCAGCGACAAGCCCGTCGATGTCGGCCAGCACACCTTCGGCTGGCACCGTCAGGTTCTTCTGGAGTTCGTCCGGCGCCTCGACCTGCAGCGCATCAATCTGGTGGTGCAGGACTGGGGCGGACTGCTCGGTCTGACGCTTCCGCCGGTCGAACCGGCGCGCTACCGGGGATTGCTGGTGATGAACACCATCCTCGCCACCGCCGAGGCGCCCCTGTCCGAGGGTTTCGTGCAATGGCGCGACATGTGTCGCAACCGACCCGATTTCGGCATCGGCCGCCTCCTCCTGCGAGGCAATCCGCACCTGTCGGAACAGGAGTGCGCTGCCTACGATGCGCCTTTCCCGGATCCGGGCCACCGTGCCGCCACCGGGGCGTTTCCCGAAATGGTGCCCGACACGCCCGAGGCCGACGGCGTGGCCGAATCGCGCGAGGCGGCGCGGTTCTGGGCCGAGGCGTGGTCGGGTCGCACGATGATGGCGGTGGGAACGCAGGACCCGGTCTTCTCGCCCGCGGTCATGGAAGCGCTGCGACGGAAGATCCGCAACTGCCCACCGGCCATGCCCGTCGCGGAGGCGGGGCACTTCGTGCAGGAACACGGTGAACGCATCGCTGCGGAGGCGCTTCGGCACCTGGGCACCTGATCCCGCCTGAGGATCGCGTCCGGCCGCGGGATCACAGCGGCGCGCATCACGCGACCCGCGCTGGCTGCCACGCGAACCCGGGTGCTCCATCAGGGCGCGGCACGACCGCAAGGCGCCCGCCAGCGCCCGCGGAGGCCGGCAAACCACATCGTACCGACGGCCAGTTCGCTGCACACCCAATGCACATCGGTGCGCAGCACATTTTCGGGGCCGACCGGGTGAAATCTCCAGGCCAGTCCACGCCCCGGACTGACCCGGCGACATGTCAGTGTCGATCCAATGCGCCAACGGGACGCAGTGCGCAGGCGGCCTCGCGGTAGGATTCGCGCTCCGGCGCCGACGGTGCCAGTCGACGGGGGAAGTCCATGAAGGTCGCCACGATCGAGACGCTTGCCTGTGACGCGGGCTGGCGCAACTACCACTTCGTGAAGCTCGTGACGGATACGGGCGTCGTCGGCTGGAGTGAGTTCGACGAGGGGTTCGGGGCCCCGGGCGTGGGCGCCGTGATCCAGCGGCTGTCGTCGCGCGTGCTCGGGCGGGCCGTCAACGACCACGAACGCATACGGGCGGAGTTGCTGTCCGCCACCCGACCGGCCTCGGGCGGTGTGGTCGCGCTGGCGATGGGCGCCATCGAGAACGCCCTTCTGGATGCGAAGGCCAAGGGGCTCGGGGTGCCCGTGGTGGAACTGCTCGGAGGACGGGTGCGGGACCGCATCCCGGTCTACTGGTCGCACTGCGCCACCTGGCGCATCTTCCAGCCGGAGTTCTACCCACCGGCCATCACCGACCTGGACGGCGTTCGGTCGATCGGCCGGGAGGTCCGCGACTCGGGCTTCCGGGCGCTCAAGACCAACGTCTTCACCTATGACGCCCAGGGGTGCAACCCCCGCAGCTGGGCGCCCGGGTTCGGCTACCCGTTCGAGCCTGCACGCAACGTCGAGCGATCGGTCCTCAGGGACCTGCGGCGGCATCTCGAGGCCATCCGGGACGGCGCAGGCCCCGATGTGGACATCCTGCTCGACCTCAACTTCAACGCGGCCACCGAGGGCTATCTGAAGATCCTGCGGGCCCTGGCCGATTTCGAGCTGTTCTGGGTGGAGATCGACAGCCGCAGCCCGGAGGCCCTGGCCTGGATCCGCCAGCACAGCCCCCACCCCATCAGTTCCTGCGAAACGCTACTCGGCCTGCAGGAGTTCCTGCCCTACTTCCGTCACCAGTCCATGGATGTCGCCATCGTCGACGTCCCCTGGAACGGCGCGTGGCAGTCGATGAAGATCGCAGCGGCGGCCGAGGCGCACGAGATCAACGTCGCCCCGCACAACTTCTACGGGCACCTGTGCACGATGATGAACGCGCATTTCGCGGCGGCAGTGCCGAATCTGCGCATCATGGAGACGGACATCGACCGGCTCGCGTGGGACCACGCGCTGTTCACCCACGTGCCCGAGTTCGAAGACGGTCACCTCAAGCTCCCGGACCGCCCGGGCTGGGGGATCGACCCGATCGAGGAGGCCCTGCGCGCCCGCCCCCCGGGGGCGCGCACCGGCATCGTCAACGTCGATGCGCGAAAGGGATGATCACCCGTCGCCTGCCGTCGACGGCTCCTGTCACCTGCTTCAGGGCGACCCATCGGGGTCGGACCACGATAGACTATTGTTTTTATTCATCTAATCCTCGAAAAATGCCGAATTTTTGGTCTTAGAGAGCCATTTTTGGGGGTGTTTTCATGCGAGAGGTCCGGTACGCGCAGGGGGCACAACCCACCACGGACAGCAGTCTGTGCCTTTGGTCCGGGCAGAGACGAGCCGACTACAGACGACCCTGCGTACGCCTGGCGGGCCATGGCGGAAGAGATCGAGACGGTGTGCGTATGCCGCATGTATGCCGGCCTGCCCGTGGTGCCCGGCCCCGTCTGCGGCAACGGCATCACAGCTTGGGAGGGGCCTCGACCAGACCCGGGGCGGAGCGCCGCGTTTTGAGGGTCGAAAATAACCCTCCAAGCCAAAAAAATGGCCCTTTCGGGCCATTTTTTCCTTTCGAATCAGAGACCACCCGAGGTCCGACCCCGGCTTGGCTTACTGCTTGGAGCTGGACATCACCGCTTCCATCACGCGGTCGAGATTGAAGCTGCCGGGCTTCTGACGGGGCGGGAACTCCCTGAAGCTCTGCAGCCAGCGGCCGACGTAGGCACCGGCGGGCGCGATGGCGAACATGCGGTCGAGGTACCAGCGCTGATAGCCCATGGCGTTCTCGTGCTCGGCGCGCTCGAAGGGGTCCATGCGCAGGTTGGTCAGCGTCGGGGCGCGCAACGCGGTGAACGGCTGCTGCCACACCTTGAGGCCCTCGGCTTCCTGCTTGAGGAAGGTGACTTTCCAGTTGTCGTAGCGCAGGGCAGCCACCTGACCATCGTCGGTCCAGTAGATGAACTCGCGCCGCGGCCAGGCCGCCTCGCCCCGCAGGGCCGGCCCCAGGTCGTAGCCGTCGATGTGGACCTTGTAGCTCCGGCCGTCGATGGTGCGCCCCTTGAGCAGGTCCTGGCTGACGGTGGTGTCACCGGCAGCCGCCAGAAGGGTGGGCAGCATGTCCTCGTGTGCACCGATGTCGTTGACCACCGTCCCGGGCTTGATGACGCCAGGCCAGCGGATCAGGGTGGGCACACGGTAACCGCCTTCCCACTGCGTGTTTTTCTCCCCGCGGAACATGGTCGTCCCGCCATCCGGCCAGGTGAAGGTCTCGGCACCGTTGTCGGTGGAGTACATGACGATCGTGTTCTCGTCCAGGCCCAGCTCCTTGAGTTTGGCCAGCACCTGCCCGACGTGGCCGTCGTGCTCGACCATCCCGTCGGCGTACACGCCCAGCCCGGTCTTGCCCTCGGAGGCCGGCTTCAGGTGGGTGAAGATGTGCATGCGGGTGGAGTTCCACCACATGAAGAAGGGCTTGTTGGACTTCTTCGCCCGCGTCATGAAGTCCAGCGCCTTGGCAGTGACCTCGTCGTCGATGGTCTCCATGCGCTTGCGGGTCAGCGGCCCGGTGTCAGTGATGCGGCCGTCGGCGAAGCTGTGGATGACGCCGCGCGGCCCGAAGCGCTTCTTGAACTGCGGGTCTTTCGGGTAATCCGGGCTCTCGGGCTCTTCCTCGGCGTTGAGGTGGTACAGATTGCCGAAGAACTCGTCGAAGCCATGCGCCGTGGGCAGCATGTCGTCGCGATCGCCGAGGTGGTTCTTGCCGAACTGGCCTGTCATGTAGCCGCGCGCCCTCAGCAGGGTGGCGATGGTCGGGTCTTCCTTCTTCATGCCTTCCGGGGCGCCGGGCAGGCCGACCTTGGTCAGGCCGCTGCGGATGGGCGCCTGCCCGGTGATGAAGGCGGCGCGGCCGGCGGTACAGCTCTGCTGACCGTACCAGTCGGTGAACAGCGCGCCGTCCTTGGCGAGCTTGTCGATGTTGGGAGTCTTGTAGCCCATCATGCCGTTGTTGTAGGCGCTGATGTTGAACTGGCCGATGTCGTCACCCCAGATGACCAGGATGTTCGGTTGGCCCGGCGGGGCACTGAAGGCACTCGGCGCCGCGGCCAGGAGGCCGAGGGCAATGCCGAAGGTCAAGGCAAGACGCTTCAAGTGTGTTCTCCGTGTCTGAGTCCGGTCAGGAGTGATTGACGCCACGAGCTCTCCAGGAACTATGACGGCAGACGAAGACTATCAGAGCCAGGCTCCTGAATCACCGGGACACGGGCCTGCCGCAGCCCGCGACGCCCAACGAGAGTCGGGTACGCCGCGCGGCGGGACATGCGGGGGCTGCAATACGACCGCGTGGTGAGCCGCCACCTGATCCCGCGCCCCGCCCATCAGGTGCTCGCGGCGCGGCGATTCCCGTCGCGGGACGCGGCGGTGGTCCTGATCGTGTCCCAAATGCCACAACGGAGTATCCGCCCACCGAAAAACCCCGACACGGTACCGGTGGCAGACGGTCCCCAGCCCGATGTGATGGACTCCTCCCTCCCGAGCGGCATCGGGTGCCAGACTGAGGGTGTGATCAACAGTCGAAGGGAAGGAGGAGTCCATCACATTGGGCTAGCCCCCCAGGCCACCCGGACCCGCTCGGCCAGCGTGGGGGTCAACTCCCTCCGCACCGGACGCACCGGCATGCGCATGTCCGCTCCATCCGCCAGCGCCCGAAGTCTTGCCGGATAGCGCCGCATCGGGGTCGGACCAAGGTAACCATATGTTTTCGTGTATTTCTTCACCGAAAATAGGCCCTTTTTCGGGCTTAGAACGCACTTTTCGGGGGGTATTTCACACCCCTGGCTGCGCTGGGCCGCGCCCGTGCGGCATCGGAATGCGCACGGGCATCACATCGACCACCGAACTGCTGCAGGCCCCACGTTCAACCGCCGACCGCGTCGGCCCACATCACGCCGATCTCGGTAATGCCGCTGGAGGTACCGCCCTCGTGCACGACCAGACTCGGACAGGCGAATTTCATCGGCATGGTCAGCCTGTGCTGGCGCACGTACTCGAAGCGCTCGCCGAGGGCCGCGTGGACCGCCGGGGCCAGCGCGGTATCGCCGATGACCAGCGCGCCCTCGCTGGCGTCGATCCGCGGCCGGTGCATGGCGGTCGCGGGGTCGTCACCGAAGTCGACCAGGAAGGACAACAACTGGGTCACGGCCGGCAGGATGCGGCGCCCGCCCGAGGCACCGATGGCAAAGCGCCGCACGCCATGCTCGCCGACGATGGGACAGTAGTTGGTCAGACAGCGCTTGCCGGCGCCGAGCGAATTGGGGCGGCCGGGCTCGGGGTCGAACCACATGATGCCGTTGTTCATGAGCACGCCCGTTTCGCGCAGGCTCACCCGCGAGCCGAAGATCGACAACAGCGTCTGCGTCACCGAGGCGACGTTGCCGTGGCGATCGACGACACAGAAGTGCGTGGTGCAGTCCGGCGCCCGTGCGCCGTCCACATCGCCCATGGCGGAAAGCCGGTGGCCGTACGCCTGCTGCAGGGCGCGCGCATAGGCGACATAGGCGTCCGGGTCGGGTACGCCGGCAGGATGCAGGCCGGACTCCAGCAGGCGCAGAGCATGCGCGAGCGTCGGGCCGGCGGTCAGCTCCGGGGTGGCCGCCACCCGGGCACCGCGGTAATCGATCATGCGCGGCTCACGCACCTGGGCCTCATAAGCGCGCAGATCATCCGCTGACAACCGCCCGCCGAGCGCCTGGATCTCGCCCGCGATGCGGGTCGCCAGTTCGCCCTCGTAGAAATCGCGCGGCCCGACCTCTCCGAGGTGATGCAGCGTATCGGCCAGTCGCCCCTGCGGCAGGCGCAACTCGCCTCGCGCCGTCCACGCAGCCACCGGCGGCAGGCCGTCGATCAGGTAGGCCTCTCTCGCCGCAGGGTAGCGCTGCAGATCGGCGGCGGCCGAGGCGATGTGCTGGGTCGTGACCCAGTCGACCAGCAGGCCCGCGTGCGCCAGTTCCACCGCCGGTGCCAGCAGGTCGCGCCACGGCCGGGTGGCATGACGCTCGTGGGCCAGGCGCATGCCGTCCACCACGCCCGGCACGGCGATGGCGAACGGCCCGTGGATGTTGCGGTCGTCCCGCACCCGCGCCCAGGGAAAGATATCGGTCGCCACGCCCTCCCCGCTCACCGGGTAGTCGGCCACCTCCAGCGAGGCCGGCGCCCGCATGCCGAAGTCGATGACGCTGTAGCGTCGTTCCGCTGCGCGGTAGAGCACCATGGCCCCGCCCCCGCCGATGCCGCTCATCCAGGGCTCGAGCACGCCGAGCGCGAACGACGTGGCAATGGCGGCATCCACCGCGTCGCCACCGTCTGCCAACACCGCCGCCCCGACCTCCGCCGCCCGACGGTGCTGGGCCGCCACCACCCCGCCCCGCGACGACACGACCGCCTTGCCGACCTGCAACGACGCACTGAAATTGTCCATGGGAGCTCCTGCGCATGAATCGAGAGCATCGCACAGGCGACCCGCATGAGGATGGCGGGCGGCATCGGGCAGGGTCCCGGAGGCTGCAACGACGTCGGGGGCACCCGCCGGTGCGCACCCTCCGAAGGTGTTGCCGCAGTTGGGCGCACGACGCCCGTGCGCCGGCCAGGGCATCGGTCGACGGCACGGCGGCATCGCTTGCGGGGCGGAGACCGGCACTTTCGGGAACGGGAGCCGTGGTCCACGACACCTCGCCCCCCCTTCAAGCCGTCTCTTCGAGCCGGATCGGTTGTCCTTCGTGGTCCAGCCCGCTCGGCCTCGACCGCGGTCTGCCCCGCCGAGGCCATTCCGCCCGGGACGTGATCAGGATCAATGAAACGGTTCCACCGCCGGGGGAAGCTTCGATTCATCGCAGGCATCCCCGGAGGACACCCGTGAAGCATTCACACCTCTTCGTGCAGCCCTTGGGCCGCATCGGCTTCGCGGTCACCCTCGCGGCGGCAAGCGGATCCGGCATCGCCGAGGAACGGTCACCAGGCAAGTGGTGGATCGGCCTCGAAGCCGGTGCTGCGTCCGTGCACACCAGCGAGGGAGCGCTGAGCGACCGCAGCGGCCGCTTCGCACTGGCGTTCCGGGGCGGCGTGATCGCGGCGCCGAGTCTGCTGCTCGGCCTGCAGCTTGGGGGGTTTATCGAAGAGTCGGCGGACGTCAACGATCCGGCCAAGGGCGAGGGCATCAGCCACGCATTCGCCATTGCGCAGTGGTACCCCGGACCGCGTCGCGAGGGGCCCTACATCCGGGCGGGGGCCGGTTATGCGGACCACTGGTCGAACCGGCCCGGCGGCCGCGCCTCCCACGGCTGGGGGCTGAGCTTCGGCGTCGGCTGGGACTTCACCGCAGGAGCGATGGGTGCCTTGGGCCCGTCACTGAGCTGGTTCCAGGGCCACTCGGGCGACATGGACTACAGCGCGCTGTCGCTCGGCCTGAACTGGACCTACCACTGAGCCCGGCACCTCGCATCGGCCCGGGCGACGCCAGTGGTGCGACCGTCTTGTCGTGACGCTGCCAGAACAGGCTCTCGCACGCGTACCCGACCGACGGCGGCCAATCCCCTCCGGCAGCATCGCGCAAGCAACGATCGGCGAATACGCGACGAAAACTACCAATAAACGGGAATTTTTCCCGGAAACGATAGGGAGTTTCTGGCCTTTTGAGGCAGGAATATTGAGTCAGCCATGCACTACGGCGATACTGGCGTTGTCATGGACAAAAAGCACGGCGGCGCGGCACTCTCGCGTGACGAGCATCATCAGGCAGGACTGACGATCAGCGTCGGAAAACACGCCTTCGGGTGAACTGCAACTCCATGACACCCCCCGGCCGGCGATGGATCCCCTCCCCTGAAAACCATCCGTCGCCGCCACCCGCCACCTCTGCCACGCAGTCGGCTCAATAGTTGACCCAAAGGAATCATCATGAAAAAGGCATTGTTGTTCCTCGCCGCCCTGTCCGCATCCCCGCTCGCCCTGGCCGATTCAGACGGCGGAAAACTCGAGGCCTGCCTCAAGGCCGCGCTCGCCAAATTCCCCGGCGAAGTGCGCACCATGGAAGTCGAGATCGAAAAAGGCCGTCGAATCTACGAGTTCGACATTATGGGTACGGACGGCGTCGAACACGAGGTCGAATGCGACGCAAAGACCGGGAAGCTGACCGAGCACGAAGACGAAGTCGCCAGTGCCGACGTTCCGGCCTTCAAGGACAAGGCCAGGATCTCCCTCGAGGAAGCGAAAAAGCTGGCGCTCGCAAAGCGTCCCGGCGAGATCGTCGAGATCGAATACGAGATCGAGGCCGATGGCACACCCTCCTACGAATTCGATATCCGCGACGCCAACGGCAAGGAATGGGAAGTCGAGGTCGATGCCGTGACCGGCAAAGTGCTGGAGGAAGAGCAGGAGTTGTATCAGGTCGGTACCGAGGGCTGAGCGCGACGGGGCTGCCCCGGAAGCGTCACGCTCCGGGGTAGCTCCGGTACCACCGGGCCCGGGCAACCCTGCGTCGCCCGGGCCGCTTCGAGACCCCCGACGCAGAACCCCTGACACCCGCCACTGACAGGCGACATCGTGGGTATCGAACATCCCGTGTGAATCATCATGGGCGACGCCGGCGGTATCGGCGAAGCCACAGCGCGTGCCCTCGGCGCCCGTGGCTACCGCCTGGTCATCGCCACGACCGAGGTCCTCCCCCGGGAGTTCGCAAAGTCCGGCACACGGGTAAACGCGGAGTCCCCCAGTCTCACCATCACGGCATTGGCGCAGCGGCAGCCCGACCGGCTGCCAGAGGGCGCCTTCGAGCGTGTGGTCGCGATGACGCCGATGGGCCGCTCCGCGCAACCCTCGGAGGTCGCTGAGCTTGTCGCCTTCCTTGCCTCGGACGAGGCCTCGTTCGTGACCGGACACGACTGCAACGTCGATGGCGGCAGCGCCATGTGAGGTCCGGCGTCTCGAACACCCAGGGCGGCGGACGCCGGCGGGCCAGCGCTGGAGTACCATCCGCCCCGAGATGACGGCCCGGGGTCGCATGACGCGTGACCGAGGGCGTCTGCGGGCTACGAACCGGGTGGAAGACACGTGAAGGCACAGACGGGAGCACAGGCCGCAGGCCCTGCCAGTGGACCACTGGCCCTTCTCGACCGCGGCATCGGCTGGGTGACCGAGCCCGTGGTCGCGCTGCTCGTGGTGGCCGAGATCGTCATCCTGTTCGCGGGGGTGGTGTCCCGCTACCTGCTCGAATCCCCCCTCGTATGGAGTGACGAACTCGCCTCCATCCTGTTCCTCTGGCTGGCGATGATCGGCTCGATCGTGGCCCTGCGGCGCAACGAGCACATGCGCATGACGGCGGTGGTGGGCATGGTCGGGCCTGCGGCGCGGGCATGCCTCGAGGTGTTTGCCGTCTGCGCCGCCCTGGCCTTCCTGCTGCTGATCGCCGAGCCCGCCTGGGAGTTCGCCCGCGACGAGACCATGATCTCGACGCCCGCGCTCGACATCTCCAACGCCTGGCGTGCCGCGGCACTGCCTGTGGGAACCGCGCTGATGATCCTCACGGCGCTGGTGCGGCTGGCCCGCTTCGGCGACTGGCGCCGTGTGGCCGCGGCTGCGGTTGTCGCCTGCCTGATCATCGGCGCGGGCGTGGCCCTGCGACCGGTGCTGCACGACCTCGGTAATGTGAATCTGCTGATCTTCTTCGTCGGCGTGGTGTCGCTGAACGTCTTCTCGGGCGTGCCCATCGCCTTTTCCTTCGGTCTCGCCACCGTGGGCTACCTTGGCATCACCACCGACGTCCCCATGCCCGTGGTGGTGGGACGGATGGACGAAGGGATGTCGCACCTGATCCTGCTGTCGGTGCCGCTGTTCGTGTTCCTCGGCCTGCTGATCGAGATGACCGGCATGGCACGGGCGATGGTGAGCTTCCTCGGCAATCTGCTGGGCCACGTGCGCGGCGGCCTGTCCTATGTGCTGGTGGGCTCGATGTATCTGGTGTCCGGCATCTCCGGGTCCAAGGCAGCCGACATGGCCGCGGTCGCACCGGTGCTCTTTCCGGAAATGCAGGCACGGGGCGCGAAGCGCGGCGATCTGGTCGCCCTGCTCTCCGCCACGGGCGCCCAGACCGAGACCATCCCCCCCAGTCTGGTCCTCATCACCATCGGCTCCGTCACCGGGGTATCCATCGCCGCCCTGTTCACCGGTGGTCTGCTGCCCGGGCTGGTGCTGGGTCTGACGCTGTGCTGCGTGGTCTGGTATCGCTACCGGAACGAGGACTTGTCGGGCGTGCGCCGGGCAACCGGGGCCGAGATCCTCAGGAGCCTGCTGGTGGCCGCCCCCGCCGTGGCCCTGCCCTTCGTGATCCGCTCGGCCGTGGTCGGCGGTGTGGCCACCGCGACGGAGGTGTCCACCATCGGCATCGTCTATTCCGTGCTCGCGGGCCTGCTCATCTACCGGCGCTTCGCGTGGCGACGCCTGATGCCGATGCTGGTCGAGACCGCGTCACTGTCGGGGGCCATCCTGTTCATCATCGGCGCCGCGACCGCCATGGCCTGGTCGCTCACCCAGTCGGGCTTCTCGCAGGATCTGACGCGCATCATGGCCAGCCTGCCCGGGGGCGCGGCCGGCTTCATGGCGGTCTCCATCATCGTGTTCATCGTGCTCGGGAGTGTGCTCGAGGGCATTCCCGCAATCGTGCTGTTCGGTCCGCTGCTGTTTCCCATCGCCCGCGAGGTCGGGGTGCACGAGATCCACTACGCGATGGTGGTGATCCTGGCCATGGGGGTGGGTCTGTTCGCCCCACCCTTCGGCGTGGGCTATTACGCTGCCTGCGCGGTGGGGCGTGCCTCGCCGGACGAGGGGATGAAGCCCATCGTCGGCTACCTGCTCGCGCTGGTGGTCGGTCTCATCGTGGTTGCGGCCGTGCCGTGGATCTCCACCGGCTTCCTCGACTGACGATTCAAGCAAACACGTTTCACAGGGGGAATCTGAAGTGTCCGATATCCGACGCCGCCGTTTCGTGCAGGGCGCTGCCGCCTTGTCGATGGGCAGCCTGACCGGCCTGAGCCGTCGGGCCCACGCCGCCGAGTACACCTTCAAGTACGGCAGCAACGTCCCGGTGACCCACCCGATCGCCGTGCGCATGAAGGAGGCGGCTGCGAACATTCTCGAGGAGTCCGGCGGACGGGTGGAAATCCGCTTGTTCCCGAACAACCAGCTGGGCGGGGATACCGACATGCTCGCCCAGTTGCGTTCCGGCGCACTGGAGATGTTCACGCTGTCGGGAAACATCCTGGCGACACTCACGAAGCCGACCGCCATCTTCGGGGTCGGCTACGCCTTCGCCGACTACCAGCATGTCTGGAGCGCCGTGGACGGCGACCTGGGCGCCTACGTGCGCGGCGTGATCGGCAAGATCGGTCTCCATGCCCTGGACAAGGTCTGGGACAACGGATTCCGCCAGATCACCACGAGCAACAAGCCGATCACCACGCCCGAGGACCTGAAGAGTTTCAAGATCCGCGTCCCGGTGAGCCCGCAATGGACCTCGCTGTTCCGGGCGCTGGGGGCGTCGCCGACGTCGATCAACTTCAACGAGGTCTACTCGGCCTTGCAGACCCGCATCGTGGATGGCCAGGAGAACTCGATCCAGCTGATCGAGATCGCCAAGCTCTACGAGGTCCAGAAGTATGTGTCCGTCACCAACCACATGTGGGATGGGTTCTTCTTCCTCATCAATGGTCGTGTCTGGGCGAAGCTGCCGCCCAACCTCCAGGAAATCGTGGCGCGCAACATCAATGCCGCGGCTCTCAGGGAGCAGGAGGACATGGTCAAGCTGAACTCGATCTCGGAGGGGAAACTGCGCGCCGCCGGGATGGTGTTCAACAAGACCGACCCGGCGGCGTTCCGCGCCGCGCTCTCCAAGGCCGGGTACTACAAAAACTGGAAGGAGGCCTTCGGCGCCGATGCCTGGTCACGCCTGGAGAAGTACACAGGTCCCCTGGCCTGAGACGACAAGCACGGAGACTGGCATGACGGAATCTGCCTCGGCGAGGCGGCTGGCACTGGTCACGGGGGCCGCCAAGGGCATCGGTGCGACCATCGCGCAGCGTCTCGCGCTCGCCGGTCATCACGTGGTGATCGGCGACATCGACGACGGTGCGGCGCGCGATACCGTGGCCGCCCTGGCGGCACGCGGGCTCCAGGCCTCGGCCGTCCGGCTCGACGTGAGCGACGCCGCCTCGGTGGCGGCCGCCTTCGTGGAGATCGACACGACCTGGGGCCGGTGCGACATCGTGGTCAACAACGCGGGCATCGCGAAGACCTTCGCGTTCGTCGATTTCCCGCTGGAGAGCTGGCAGGCGCACCTGAACGTCAACGTCACCGGCGTGCTGCTGTGTTCGCAACACGGTGCGCGCATGATGATGCGCCAGCGCTGGGGAAGGATCGTCAACATCGCCTCGGTCGCCGGCCTGCGGGCCGTGGGCGTC
>Ga0169931_10010339_pt1 | contig 13306 bp, 13 predicted proteins | sample Kivu_15m_20L_FD_129675 | JGI IMG/M metagenome (GOLD analysis project Ga0169931, IMG submission 129675) | Freshwater microbial communities from Lake Kivu, Western Province, Rwanda to study Microbial Dark Matter (Phase II) - Kivu_15m_20L... | ecosystem: Environmental > Aquatic > Freshwater > Lake...
GCAATATCAATAACAGGCCCAGCATAAAAAAATCGACCTGCTTAAATTCCTCTAGCATATTTTATCGACTGCAGATAGGGGTGGTTTATTAACCGCTCACAGTATAGTTGTAGAGAAGAGTAAAAAATAGCAAAAGGTAATGCAGAAAAAAGTCGTAAAAAAATGATAAGAGGCAGCGTAGATAAACTCATAAATTGATTACTTTGCTTGATCCATAAGCAATTCAACCATTTTGGCATGCGCATTTTCTATTGCTAAATCTAAAGGAGTGCTACCGTGTTTATTTTTGAGAAATGGATCGCATCCAAGATTTATCAAATATTTTGCCATACTCACTTTTCCGGAAATTGCTACCCAGTGTAGTGCTGTATTGCCAGAACGACTAATTCTCTTTGGATCTGCACCTTCTGCAATAAGATAATCAACAATTTTTTGTTTTCCTTGATTGGCAGCCCAGGTTAATGCAGGATCTCCATCTATATCAATAGCATTAATATCAGCATTCTGTGCTGCTAAATATTTTACTACGGGTAAATGTCCGCAGTAAGCAGCCCATTGCAGTGGTGTTTGTTTTAAACGATTTCTTACATCAATTTTTGTTTTATGCTCAACAAGAAGTTTTATAAGAGGAAGTGCGCCTTCTTTTGCAGCAATGTGTAAAAGCGTATTTTCATCTAAATCATAGCGTCGTAAAAAGACACCCGTTATCTTGTGTAGCGTTGCCCCATTGTTTAACAGTTCTTTTGCTTTTTGCAATTGATTATTTTTTATAGCTAACCAAAGCATCGTATTAATTTTCAGCAATCTATCCTGTACATGTACTTCTTTGATGAAATCCTTATCCATTTCTTTCTCCCTTAATAATGATGAACGCACCATTACTTATATCTGTCACAAATGCTTGTATCGTACCTAATGACTGAAATTCTTGAGCATTAAATTCCGATATAGGTAGCTCATTTTGGAGCGGTAAAAGCCACTGCTTTCCATTATCAAAAACAACTTTTTTAATAGTCACTACCTGAGAGGTCAAGTGTTTTATTAATACATAAGAATTATTGATCAATTTAGGATCATTCTTAACAATTAGGACAGATGCTTCATGAAAAGGTGGGGGTATTTGTTTTACGATAACATGTACTGCATAATAAACTGCACCCTGTTCTTCTTGTGCAGGAATGGGATGCCATTGCGGCCATGTATTCACTGTTAATGAGTCTAAGTGACCATGAATGTTGGGAAGTTCATCATATGAAATAAGTGGAACAAACCAATTATCTTGTCTCTGTGCTTCTGGGTGAGTAAACACAGGATGTTCGCTAAGCAGTGTATCTATTGTTATATTAAAATAATTAGCAAGTGGAGTTAAGGTAGAAATCTTGGGGTCTGGTGAAATTCCACTGGAAAGCTTATTGAGTGTAGTTTGAGGCATGCCAATAAGTTTTGCTAATTGGGCTACACTACGAATACCGAAATGCTCCATCAAAAGACCAATATTTCTGCTGATTATTCCTTTTTTCATACTTTCCTAAGGCTAAATGCTAACGGTTTTAAAAGTAATTTAATAGTAGCATTATTCATAGCCCTTTCCAATAATAAATAGTGTCTGCGAACTTAAATGCTAGGAAAAAATATTAGCGTTTTTGTGTAAGCGCTGCATTAACCACCTCTGATTCCAAAAAAGAAATTAGCTTAAAATAAAATTGTGATCAGCGTGAGAAGGTTGCGAGTAATTGAACGGCAGGAGTGCTACGAGTTCAGTAGATGTAGAGGCTGTAGAAATAGCAGCAAGGACATGCTTGAAATAAGCATAAGGTTCCACACCATGGATTTTGCAGGTTTGGATGAGCGAATAAATAGCGGCACCCGCGTGAGCACCTTCAGGCTGATCACAGAACAACCAGTTCTTTCGTCCGATGACGAAAGTTTTAATGCCACGCTCGCTGGCATTATTATCGATGTCGAGACGACCATCGGTTAAGTAATTCATCAAGGCATCCCAGCGATTGAGCGTATAGTGCATCGCTTTGGCCATCGCACTTTGCGGCGGAGCTTTGGGATACTGTTCTTTCAAGCGCTGTTTCAAATCGAGCAAGATAGGCTTAGCCTCTGCTTGCCTGCGCGCATAGATTTCTTCAGGCCGAAGCGCTTGTTCCTTAAACTGTTTTTCTAAGTGATACACTTTTTTAAGAAGATTAATCACCGTGACGGCAAAGCCCGGTGGTGTTTTACTGGATTTAATGATCTCAGCAAACTTGCGCCGTGCATGCGCCCAGCAGGCCACATGAATAATCGGGTTGGTTTGGAATGACGCTTCATAGCCACTATAGCCATCACAATGAAGATAACCCGTAAAGCTTTTCAAGAAATCACGCACGACTTTCCCTTCCCGCGTGGGATGATATTCATAGACAATGGCGCGCTTCTCAGGCGGGCCACCTGCAAAATACCACATCATGGATTTTGATTCCGCTGGCCGACCTTTTTCTTTTAAGACTTGAATCGAGGTTTCATCCGCATAGGCAATATCATAATCACGAATGCCCTCACGCATGAGATCAACTAAGGGTTGCAGCAAGGCGCCACAGCGAATCATCCAATGAGCCAGTGTTGATCGTGCAATATCCACACCAATGCGTTGCAGCATATCTTCCTGGCGATAAAGCGGTAAATGGTCTTCATACTTACAGACTAAAACATGCGCTAATAAGCCAGGGCTTGCGATACTCTTAGGAATCGGTTGTTTAGGCAGAGGGGCTGTTCTAACGGTTTCTTCGCACGCTTTACATGCCCATTTTTCACGCACGTGAACCAGCACTTTGATTTGCGCCGGGATATAATCTAATTGCTCACTGCGATCCGCGCCAATCTTCGTGAGTCTACAGCCGCAGGGGCAAATCTGTTCAGCTTCAGGTAACGTGTGCAGAATTTCTTCGCGAGGTAAGTTTTCCGGCAGCGCTTTTCGTCCACCGGTTTTCTTGCGCGTGAAACTTGCCACTTGAATTTCTGCTTCTGCTGCTTCAATCACAGGAAGTTCTGACGCCTCAACCACCGCTTCATCAAACAAGCTGTCTTGATGAGGGTGAGTAAACTTTTCAGAGCGAGAACCAAAGCGAGCGAGCAAGAGGAACTGGATGCGTTCATTGAGTAAAGCGATTTTGGCGGCTTGTTGTTCGAGTTGAGTTTCTAGATGATGATTTTTTTCGATATGTTTTTCAATTTCAGTTTGCGAAAATTGAATGACATTCAGCAATTCCGCTTTCGTTTTTTGATGTAAATCTGAAGTCATTTGCATGAAAGAATTATACCACAGTGTTAGCTGAAAACACAGTATTCACGCGGCTTTGAGGCGATCGGAGAAACAAAACTCATGCCCGATAAAAGGCATTCTAACTGCAATCGATTCAACTCGATTTTCCCCTCGCGAATTTTTGGAAATTGAAACTTTCCAACCTCCAATCGCTTGTATAGCAAGATAAACCCATTTTTATCCCACCACAGTGCTTTAATTTTTTTACGTGATCCATCGCAAAATAAAAACAGATAGTCTGCTTGTGGCAACACACCAAATGTCGATTGAATCAACGACAACAAGCCATCCAACCCCCGGCGAAAATCAACAACCTCAAAGCTCACATATACATGAACCGAAGCATCAAAGCGAATCATACATAACCCCGCAAAGATTTTAATATGCTCACCAAGGATTCTGACGTAGGGATCTTTAACAACAAGCCTTTTGAAAATGAAAGCTCATAATGCTGAAGAACTTCAGCACTAGCCTCCATCACTCTCACCGGAATAAACGACTCTACCGCGACAGCCTTCACATTTTTTTGACGTCGATAGCGACACAAATGTTTCTTCAAGGTTTGAATCGATAAGTCATGTTGTTGACAATAGGCTTCATAAGTTTGCTGGGTCTTTGCACAGCGTTCAATATGCGCCACCCACTGATGATGCATCAGCCGTGGACGTCGTGAACTTGTTGCAGGATGATTCGGTGATGACATAGTGGCAGCTCCATAAATAATTAAAGCTGTACTATGCAAGAAATTTTTAAACTTCGTTAGGTGGGGTTAATCTTGCGCTTACCTTACACCAGCAAGATCTTTAATTTCTTCTTCAATAGAATTTGAATTAATGATAAGGCGGTCTTCTAATTTTTTCTTAAGACTTTCAGGATCTTTCGCTCGTACTTGAATTGTTTGCGGAAAGCGAATCTCAGATATTTCCGCAATGCTTTCCTCAAGAATAAGTCTTACAGCTTTGGCAAATTCCTGATAATTAGCCCACCTATTTTTATAGTCTTCCAATGTCATAAATGATTACCAAAATATTTTGTAAACTCAGCAACATGCTTTGCTCTTTAAAATTGAGATAAGACTTTCCTTATAATATCTACTACAGAATCAAATGCATAAAAATACTTCCTTAATAAAAACAAGTTATTATACGCCAACCTATTTTACCTTTTGAATATTATTGTTCACTTCTCTAGCGGGTTCTAGTCATAACCCCTAGCAAAGCCTGAGTTTTCCCAATGCCTATTTTCTTGACATGAATTGTGTTCTCTTGCCTATGATAAAAATAAATTATTTATTAAGCAGCATTTTGCATATTATTTAAATAAATTAATTTAACACTCAATTCTGAAGTACATGCCATCCTCTGTTGATATAGATCCTTAAACAATTATGCAATTTGACATAATTTCCGTGATTGGTAAAAATAGATTTTGTCAAAAAGGGAGGATCATCTCAGCATTCTTAGTTCTATTTTAGTATTTCTAAATTACCGTTCATGAAAACAACTTTAAAGAAGTCATTAAAAATAAATCAAGCTTACTGAGCATTTTTTAGCTTAGCATTTGAAAAACTAAGGATAAAAACATGCTATCATGACATAAAACGATCTTTAAAGCTTTATCCAAGCTAGATAGTAAAAACTTTCTTGCTTGTTTAAGCAATTTAAGTACTTGACTTTAAGATGTACCAATTTTGTACCAAACTATTGTCGATTTAGGTAGGTTTAGGTACATTTAGGTAGATACAAAAAATTGCTAAAAGCTATACAGGCTGCGGGTTTAAAGGGTTTTGGACATTTAGAATATCTGCCTACGAACCAGTAGGTCGGGAGTTCGAATCTCTCCGGGCGCACCAGCATAAAAAATTCAGATGTACCCGCTCAGACTTGATCGGACAGTTCCCGGTTTTTCAAGAAGCGACTGTCAGGTCAAATTTAGTCTAATGAAAACGATTAATCAATCTCTCAACCTGAAAGCGATTCAAGCCAGTGTTGTCCCTTTTTCAAAAAAATTGAGTCTGAATCTCCTGGTCGAGACATAGTTGTTGAGGCTATTTGGTCTTCAAATAGGGCAAAATGTTTTTCTCCCATATTAATTTTTGTTGTTTCATCTATTGAGATCGTATGGATTTACTCATAAGTTGTCAAATAAAAAAACAAAATTGTAAGTCTGGTAAGCTTACCCGAGTTGTTGTTTCAGTTGTTCAAACATTTCTGGCGTGAGAGAAGCTGGCATCGTTAAATTCGGTGCTTGTAAATGGTCTGGGTCAGAAAGGTAGCGTGGCACAATATGCCAATGTAAGTGTTCTACCGCATTACCAAAAGAGGCAAGATTTATTTTGTGGGGTGCAAATGCCTCATGAATTTTACTGGCTACTTGTCGCAGATTGTTATGCAAAGCAAGCGCTATGTTTTCTGGCACTTCATGCCATTCACGCAAATGTTGCTTGGCGATTAATAAACAATAACCTTGGTAGTATTGATTGTGCGCAGCGACCCAATAAGCATGTTCAAATTCATGAATGAGTTGTGCGGTAAAATTTTTTGCATCACAAAAAGGGCAGGTGTTCATGGAATAATCTTTAGAAAAATTTTTTGCTGGTATAGCATTGCTTAAGATTTTACCGTTTCAGATAACACTTCATAAAAAGCTTGTTTGATTTTTTTTATGTCTTCTTTGTGCTGTGCTTCAAGAGATTTTTTTTGTTCAAAATTTAATGAAGTGGCGCCACGTTGCTTGGCAAGAAAATCACCTTTAATTGTTTGGGTATACGCCGTGACGGAAACAGGCGGTTGTGTGACCATCGCAGCGTTGGTTGCGGCTGTGGGCATCATCATGTTTGCTGCTTGGGTGGTTGTCAACACAGCGCCAGCAGTGGGTTGGTTGCTTATGCCGGTTAGGCCAGTGGTATTTGTGACGGCAACCGCTACCGAAGGTGTAATGGTTTGACTACTGCGAGAAGCAAAGCTGATGCCGCCAATCACTTGAGCTGCTAGCCGCGGCAAATAAGCAGAAGCAAGCACAAACAACAAGCCCGTAAATAAAAAACCAAGGGGTGCATTAATATTCATTGTGTGATCATAACTTTGCAGCTTCATCACCGACCAAACACTGACCGCTGCTGAAACCAAAATCATTTGTACCATCAAGCGAACCGCTGCCTGTAAGACGTTTTTGACGCTTTGCGATAGAAAATCTTGTAGTGGGCTAAAGACAGATAAAGGAATAAACAATAAACTCATGGCAGCCACCAAATAAAACGCAATGACTTGAACAAATATTTGAATGCCAAACAAAGCAATGGTGCATAAAATGCCAAAACCAATGAACATTAAAATCATCGGTAAGGCAAAGCCATCAGCACTGGCGGCAGCTTGTAGTAGGCTAATGGAAAAATTATATCCGTATGACCAAATTAAACCGGGGTTTAATAAAATATTTTCAATCCCAGGCGATTGACTTAAATGAACGCCAATAATCATCAGGCTGCTGAGCACGCTATTTAGTATGACATTGAAATGATCAACAAGAAATAATACCAAGCCAATTTTCAGCAGTTGACCAAACAAACGTTCGGCAATTTGGCTTTGATAAAATATCCAAGCAAAGCCACAGAAGATGATTTCGAAGCCAGTGAAATAATAGAGTAAATGTTTTGCGTAAATGCTGAGGGTGGCAAAGCCATTGATGATGTTGGAAAGTAGTAAGCCTTCAATCGAGTTAATGCTGGTGACGTCTAAGCCGATCATAACACATACCTTACAGGATTTTTATTGCTCATCGTCTAGCACCAATACGTTTACGACATTGGTTGGATTTGCCAAATGCTGATAATCTGCCTGATCAAACAGTGTTTTTATTTGCGTTAATTGTTTTTGACTGGCTGAAATAGCTACTTGACCATTTTGCCCGATAGCTCCAGAAGATGGTGGGGTGGTAGTGTCGGAAAAACATAACTGCATGATGATCAGTAAGGTGAAGAAAACACTCGCCTGTGCTGTTTTATAGAGTTTTTTGCACATAGGGTTTTAATACCATATCTTTATTCACAATCACCGTAAAATTAAAACCAGCAGGAACGGTTAGGGTCGGCTGAATGTCAATAGCACGATTGGTAATGGATTGACCGGTTTGAGAAATACCGCTTGCTGCGCCAGCAATGCCAGATTGTTGTGCGCCAGGATAATAATAATTTGGGCCTGCATTGCGATCGGCTGCTACTCCTGCCCCAAAACTAAGCATAGTGGAAATAGTCGCGGCGCCTAAAATTTTTGACCAATGGTTATCAACACCTGCCATAAGACCTGAGCTGCCTGCTGCATCACTGCCAGTAAAATTGCTTAATTGAATCGAGCTGCCATCAGGGCGAACAATTCTATCAAAGCCAATGAGGATGCGCTCTTGCCCATAAGCCACTGAGGAGTCATATTTGCCTAATAGTTTTGAACCTTTGGGAATAAGTAAATATTTTCCACTGACACTGTCGTAAACATCTTGACGCACTTGCGATACGATGTCACCTGGTAAGGAAGTATTGATAGCAGTTAATAAGTTTGCTGCAATGATAGTGCCTGCTTGAACTTCATAAGGTGATTTAGGAGTAATCATGTTGTATTGATTATAGACATCTCCTCGTGTTTGCGTGCTTTGCAGAAAATTGCTTTTTTGCGTTTGCATGTTTTGTTGGGTGTAAGGGGTGTTGATCATGCTGTTTGGATAAGGGTTTTGAGCATTTTTGTTATTGAGATCTGCTTGAGTAGGTTTTGCAGCAGCAAAAAATAAATCGCTTTTAATGGCTGCTTCTCTGCCAGGGTCAGTGGGGTTGTCAGGATGATTTTGCATGGCAGAAAGTTCTGCTTGCAGCTTTGCTTCTTCGGCGCGGAGCTTGTTTAGCTCGGCAGAGACTTCTGGTGAGAGAGCATCCTCGTTGCTGAGATATTTTCTAATAGCATTTACATCTTGATAATTTTTTGGCAAATTGTTGAGCAGTGGGCTTGGCGCTACTTGGGTATTTTGATTGCTCATGCTGAGCGTTTTATCTTTTACTTGCTCTGTGGGTTCTAGGGCAGTAATAAAAGCCCATAGAATAATTAATACAACAATCGCGCCGGCAACAATCAGCAACGGACGATTTAATGTCGTGGCTTTGGGTTCTGGTTGTCTGATACTAAAGTTTTTCATTTTAGGATGTGGTTAACCGTGATTTTCAAGTTTCTAAACTTCGTCATCCCAGTCAAGGATGGCCGATAGCCAAAACCAGGGATGGAAGAGCGTTACAATGAACACTTTACCATCCATGGCATTGGTTCCCGGCCATCCCTGGCCGGGATGACGTACTTTCTATACCGCTCGTACCTGCAGAAGCCGGTTTTGGAATCACCTCTCCCCTTGCGGGAGAGGTCGCGCTCTGCGCGGGTGAGGGGTAGTATCCGTGCGCAGCACACAACCCAAGCTTTTTACTGGATGTGCGCTCCGCGCGTTTTTTCTACCCCTCACCCGTTAAGGCTCGCCTGGTCGACCTCTCCCGCAAGGGGAGAGGTAATCCCAAAACAAGTTTGTTCGGGTTGTTTGAGGGTATTATACCATGTGTAACATCTTTCCATCCTTGATGATGGGCTTTTTTTACTTTTTATAACTAATTTCTATGATCGTTTGATATCGTCCCGAACCAGAGGTCAATTCCGCGCTGGTGATTACTTGGTCGATGACATAATAATGACCCACCACACGATAGTTAACTGCTGCATCACCGCTACCACTTTGTTTGATGAATAAGGTGGGTGCGGATTGAATGTGGTCGGGGAATTCAATATAAGTTTTGCTACCATCATTGAAAATAGCTTTTGGCATCCAATCGGGTCTATCGCCATTGATTAATTTTGTACGATAAGAAAAATTTAAAGATTCGGGGTTAAGAGATAAATTTTCGTTTGGTTGTGTAGCAGTGCTGTCGGTAGGCGCATCACTATATTTCCATTGCACTGTTGACATGTAAGTATTTTTTGTCGACTTTAACAGCATATGATACGTACGCTGGTTAGTTGTGACTACTAAAGTGGTGTTTAAATCTTCTGCCGAAGGTTTGATGAGCAAATGTTCGGTACGGCTTGCATCATTACCACTAATGGTTTTTGAAATTTGCCAGCGCGCAGTATCTCCTGCTGCAATGGAAATGGTTTCTTCACCAGGCTGCAATTCAACATCTGTGATGTTTAAAGGCGTAGTATAAACTTGATATAGTGCGCCTGCTTCAAAAGGATAAGCGATGATGGAATTAATGGTATTGGCAGAGCTTGGTTGGATGACCGCATTTTTATTTGCTTCATCGACTGCGGCGGCGCCTAAGGCATGCGTAATATGTTTTGCATGAGTGAATGATTTGGGGTTGGTTGTATCCATTTTTACCGCAACAGCTGGCGCTGGAGCAGGCGCAGGCGCAGGCAGTGCTTGATGATAATCTGAAGCGGGCTTAGGTGTAGGAGTGCTTGATGAAAAATTTTCACAACCGCTGGCGAGTGATGCCAGTAAAGTAACAAGCAGTAAGCGTTGCAGCGTCATATTAGAGAATCCTCAGTTAAGATAATCGAGGCGACATATGGAAATCGACAATATAAACCCCGAGTGGATTAGCCAGCATTTCCTCTTTTGTTGTAGGGGTTTTAATGATGATGGTAAAAATACCACTCATTAATTGTTGACCAAGCAATTGACCATTTTGTCCCACTGATTGTTCGGTCCAATCAACTTGAAAAGAATTGCTGGTCAAAGGGTTGATATCATTGATGGTCACCGTAACGGTTTTTTTACTTAAGATCGCAAGTGGACTATTTTTTTTGAAAAAATCATTTAACACATCAGCGCCGCGATTAGTTAGGAAATGATATGCGGAAGCCCAATTGTTATGTGCAGCGACAGGGTCAAGCGGCACATTACGAATCAGTTTGATAAATTGCACGATGAAATATTCTTCTTGTGCTTGATTGGGTTGATAGCGTTCTGCTAATAATTTTACATTCATTACTTGGCCATCTTGGCCGACTTCTGCAATATAAAGTTTCGGTTTGTGCCAAGATAAGCTGATGAGTAAAGCGATCAATAATAAAACCGCAAGGCTGATGGCTACCACTGCACAGCGACGCCAAAGATCAGCGCCTAGCGCAAATGCAGCAGAGCGTTGATCCCACTGTTGTTTGGCGCGCAGATAAGGTGTTTCTGCTGCGGGCGATCGGTAGGTGGGTGTTTCTCGATTAAAGTTGGTACTCATTGCTGTAAAATCTCCGCGGCCCAAGATAACTGTTTGTAGTGTAAGAATTGCAATAAAAATTGTTCGGTATCTAATGTTTCGTGTTGTTTTAACCAATGGATATCTTCTGGGCTACTGGCGGCGCAAATCGCTAATGCCAAGGCACCTAGCTCCAGAGAAAATAAGCGATTACCCAAGCGTGATTGATAATAATAGTTTTTCTTTGGTTCTGCGTTCATGAGTAACATGAGTTGTTTTTCATTTAAGCCTAAGCGTAAATAGTCTGCTTTAATTTGTGGCTCAAGTGCGCGATCATTTGGCAAGAAAACTCGTGCCGGACAAGATTCTAATAACGTTGCTGAAATAGGGTGGTTGGCAGAATCAGCAACCGATTGCGTGGCAAAAATAACCGAAACATTTTTCTTACGCAAACTTTTTAGCCAGTCGCGAATTTTATTGACGAAAATCGGATGATCTAAAAATAGCCATGCTTCATCTAAAATGAGTAATGTCGGCGCACCTGTGAAATCGCGCTCGAGACGATGGAATAAATAACTCAGCACCGGTGCAATTGCCGAGGGCATGTTCATTAATTCTTCCATTTCAAAACACATCCAATTGCTGTCTTGAAGATTATCGGTTTGCGCATCCAGCAATTGGCCAAAAGCGCCGGCAACAGTGAAGTTGTGTAGCGCATGACGTAAGGAAAAATCTTGTAATAATGCCGACAATCCAGAAAGCGTACGTTGCTGCTGTGGCGCATGCGCTAAGCTTTTTAAAGCTTGCCATAATGCTTGTTTGATTTCAGGTGTGACAGTGATTTTTTCGTGAATGAGTAATTCTTGCAGCCACTGCGCGGCCCAGGTTAATTCGTCTTCTGAATCAATATGCGCAAGCGGCTGAAAATGTAAGCCCTCTGGATTGCCAAGTTCATAAAAATGACCACCAACACTGCGGGTCGTTGACCAGAAACTTCTGCCTTTATCAAAAATAATAACGCGTGCCTGCGGATAGCGTTTGAAGGATAACGCTAAAAAATTTAGGAAAACAGATTTGCCAGAACCGGTTGGGCCAATTACCATTTGATGGCCGACATCGCCGATGTGCAGTACGTAACGGAAAGGTGTGTTGCCGTAGGTATATGCGTAGAATAATGGGCAGTCCTGGTTTTTAGCTTTATTGTCACCTTCATGATGTTTTGCGGTGGTATATAAATGATGATCGCCTGATTGGCCACTCCAGACTGCGGAAAAGGGTAGTAGGTGCGCTAAATTTAATGTATGTAGAATCGGTTTGCGTACATTGGCATAAGCGCCACCTGGTAAAGAAGAGAGCCAGGCTTCAACAGCATTGAGATTTTCATTAATAGTAGTAAAGCCGAGCCCATTAATGACACGTTCTATATCACGCAGTTGTTCCTCTGCAACGGCCTCGTCTGGGTGGCGTACACTTACCGTGCAAGTAAAGTAACCAAAGTTTACTACATCATCACCCAACAGCTGCAATGCTTCATCCACTTCCTTAGCTTTTTCTATGGCGCCTTGATCTTGCAAAGCACTTTCTTGTTTAGTGAGTACTTCTTGCAAGAGATTGAAAATGCTTTTGCGTTTGGCAAACCAGCGTTGCCGGTGGCGCTTGAGTTGCTCTTCGGCATCGAGTTTGTCCAGGGCGATATAACGCGTCACCCAGCGATAGGGGAAAGGTAAATAATTGAGTCGATCTAAAATAGCTGGTGTGCTTGCTGAAGGAAAGCCAATGATGGTGAGCGTTTTCATGTAGTGATCACCCAATTTCGGATCAATCCCACAAGTTAACGGGGTGTCGGCAAGCAAGGCATCTAAATAAATAGGGGTTTTTGGTACGTCCACGGCATGTGGTTTATTTGAAACGGTGCTGTGTAAATAAGTGAGTGTTTCAGCGTCTGATAAAAAATGCGCTTCAAAGCATTGTTCTTTTAAGATATTAAAAATGCGCTCAGTTTGCTCGATGAAGTCTTGTAGTGATTGCTTTTCTGCTTGTTGCAGTGCAACCGCTTGTTTTAAAAAATTACGCCATAAACTATTTTGTAATTGGGTTTCCGGTAAATATTGCAAAGTTAAATAATAGCGTGATTGAAAGTTTAACGGTTGTTCACTAAAGCGTTTGTGGTGTTCGAGGTCGATTAATAAAGCGAGTTTATTGTCAGGAGAAAGTGGCGCAGGGCAAGCCATTGCTTCACGTCTGGCTTCAACAAAAATTACCCAACCAGAACCCAAACGTTTCAGGACGTTGTTGAGTCGCGCCATTGCTGCCATCATTTGTTCATCGGATGCTGATTCGAGATCAGGGCCGCGAAAAGCGCAGCTGCGTTGCAGTGAGCCATCTTTATTCAGCACAACGCCTGGTGCCACCAGCGCTGCCCAAGGTAAAAGATCAGCTAAACAACTTGGGTTTTTATAAAAGGTACCGAGTTTAAACATCATAGTAAGGTTTTTGTTTTAAACTACGCAGTGTCACAGAAAAAAAATAAGGGTCTTTTTTTGTGAAGACCACAGCCAAAAAATGTAGCAAAATAAAAATAGGCAGCAAGTAAAGATTTTGCATGGCAAACACCGTTGCTGCGCATAATGTGCCATTTAAAATAGCAAACTGACGCGGCACACCACCCAGTAAAATAGGTGTGGTGAGTGCTTGAAAAATTTTAATTTGCTTTAGATCTTCTTGCATTAATTGCTGACCCCAAATAAATGCATGATGAGCGCTGCAGCAGAATAAAC
>Ga0169931_10010340_pt1 | contig 13305 bp, 13 predicted proteins | sample Kivu_15m_20L_FD_129675 | JGI IMG/M metagenome (GOLD analysis project Ga0169931, IMG submission 129675) | Freshwater microbial communities from Lake Kivu, Western Province, Rwanda to study Microbial Dark Matter (Phase II) - Kivu_15m_20L... | ecosystem: Environmental > Aquatic > Freshwater > Lake...
CAATGGGTCGAGACCGCGGCATCGATCGCGCCCACCTCACGAGAACGATGCCTGACCCACTCCAATTCCGCAGACACATCGTCTTTGAAAGCATTGACCGCGACAACGACCGGGATGCCATGGGCCCGTGCATTGGCAATATGCTGTTCCAGATTCGCGAAGCCCTTCTCCAACGCCGGCTGATTGGGGCCGGTCAATCCAGAGGGCAATGGCGCCCCCACTTTGGCCGCCCCTCCCCCGCCATGCAGCTTGAGCGCCCGCAAGGTCGCCACCACGACGGCGGCAGCCGGCTTCAGCCCCGACACGCGGCACTTGATATTGAAAAACTTCTCGGCGCCCAGATCACTCCCGAACCCGGCTTCTGTCACAACGTAATCGGCGCACCGAAGCGCCAGGGTATCGGAAAGAAGGGAACAATTGCCATGGGCGATATTGCCGAACGGCCCGGTATGCACAAAAGCCGGCGTCCCCTCCAAGGTCTGCACCAGATTGGGCATCAAGGCATCTTTCAACAACACCGCCATCGCCCCCGCACAGCCGAGTTCCTCAGCGGTCCCGATCGCGCCGGATTGCTTCATCCCCACCATGATCCGCCCAAGCCGTTGGCGGAGATCCGCCGGACCGGAGGCCAGCGCGAGCACGGCCATGATTTCTGAGGCTTCCGTGATCACAAATTGGCCGCTTCGCCGGTGCATCTCCTCTCCTACGAGAACCTGCCGAAGCGCGCGGTCACTGATTCCCAATGTTCTCGGCCAGGTGATGCGAGCGAGATCCAACCCAAGTTCGTTGCCATGAAAGAGGTGATTGTCGAGAAACGCGGAGAGCACATTGTGGCTCGCCGCGACCGCGTGGGCATCGCCGGTAAAATGCAGATTGATCTCCTCCATGGGAAGCACTTGCGCACGGCCGCCTCCCGTGCCCCCGCCCTTGATGCCAAGCACCGGACCGAGAGACGGCTGCCTGAGCGTCACAACCGCGCGCTTGCCCAACCGGGACAGCCCCATGGCCAATCCAATCGACGTCGTGGTTTTTCCTTCTCCAAGAGGGGTCGGGTTAATCGCCGTCACCAGCACATACCGCCCTAACGGACGTGTTTTGAGGCGAGTCCCTGCCCGCAATGAGACTTTGGCCTTGCTTGAGCCGAATGACAGGACTTCGTCGTCTTGAAGTCCAAGCTCTGCCGCAATATCAAGGATAGGACGAGGGCGAACGGATCGGGCAATTTGCAGATCAGTCACAATAACCCAGTCGAGATAGGGGGTGAATCATCAACGACCGGCGCAGAGTACACCATGCCTTTGCCGCGAGGCTAGAGGAATCATTGCACAGGTAGGGGCAAAACAAGACGGGCTCAAGGTTTCCCTTGAGCCCGCCGGAAGAAAAACAACAATGGCCCATTACGACTATTCAAGAATATATTTATTGGGATCGAGCGCCTGGCCATTGACCTTGACCATATAGTGAAGATGGGGGCCTGTTGCCAAGCCGCTGCTTCCGACAAGGCCCACCACATCGCCACGCTTCACCCGCTGCCCCTCTTTCACGAGAGACTTCGCCAAGTGGCCATAGACCGTTTCAATACCAAATCCATGGTCGAGACGAATCAAATTCCCGAGCTTGGGATCAAACCCGACCGACGTCACTCGGCCTTGGGCGGGAGCCTGGACCGGAGCATTTTGCGCCGCTCCAATATCGAGGCCATCGTGCCAAGCCGGCTTTTCGGTAAATGGAGAGATTCTCGGGCCGAACCCTGACGTGACCCACCCTTTGACGGGCCAGATCGACGGAGTGGCTGCCCAACGGGACGACCGCTGTTCAGCCACTTGGGACAATTCGCTCAAGATCTTCTCCTGACTGACAGCCTCTTTCGTCAACCACTCCAAACTTTCCTTGACAGAGGCCGCGACTTCTTTCTCATCCCCTGGCAAGCCCCCAGACCCCGCAACCGACAAACCGTGAGCGCCCTCCCCACCCTGCAGGGCGCTTGAGGGGGATCCCGACGAATCGGAAGCCTTCAGATTGTCCATGCCCGGAACCACGCTGCCTTCAGGAAGCGGCGTTTCTTCACCACCTCGCCCGTTCACCAAATCGCCGGGCTTGGCGGAGGTATCGATCCCCAACATGACTCTGAGGCGTTGGTTCACCTCTTTCATCGCCACAATTCGCTTTTTGAGGTCTTCGATCGCAGAAGAAAAGGCCGCTGTCTGCTCGCGGGCACTCATCGCTTCGTTTCGGAAAGCCGCCAGCTCCCACACTTCGCCGGTCCTCACTACATAATGGGAGATGACCAAGATATCGGCCAGGATACAAATACACCCGGCAATCAATAAGTTACGAACAAACTTCCGTGAAAAACTAAAACGGAGCGGCTTCGCAGTTGACCCGCGAAAAATGACGACGGTGTAGGCGTCGCTGCTCTCTTGATTCGGTGTTTGTGCCATAATGATTACTCCCTCGCTGCCTGGGAGACCCTGCTCTCTTTACGGATTGTGGTACTGTACCTTCCCTTCTACCCAGGGTCAACCATTTTGATGATTCTGCAATCAGACCAATCCCCAAAAGTCAATTAGATGGACACCTCTCGTGCCACCCACTCTAGATATTGTGGCAATCCATCCTTAACCGAAAGCGCTACAATCTCCGGAACCTTGTACGAATGTAATTCCTTGATCGTTTTCTCGATGGCCCTGTAATGATTGGCCGTCGTCTTCATAATCACCATCGCCTCTTCTTCCTGCGCAATCTTTCCTTCCCACCAGTACATTGAATGAACTGTGGGCACGATGGTCACACAAGCCGCTTCACGAGCGGTCAAGACAGCCTGAGCGATCTTCTTGGCCTCATCGAGTCCAGACGTCGCAACCAATACAATAATGATGCCCTTCTTCTCTATCGCCATTCTTGACCGAGAACCTTACCCGAGTACAGATGGCGCTAGCAATCCAGCCATCGTTTCACGCACCTCACGAATACCTCTCGCAACTCCCGTACCCTTCCCGCCATGATGGCAAATTACAAACTCATTACAAAACAATATGTTGCACATCATATGCTTGCGCAAACGCACTACCATCCCTGAAAAAGTGTTGGCAAATTGCTACAGAGTGACGATTTATGGCACTGCCGGACAAAACTTACCACCCGCCTCATCGGTGGATCCTCTCAACAATACCCCCGTCAGGCGGATAGGCATGCACCAAACAGCGCCTCTTCTCCCAAAAATTTGACAGGCTTTTTGGCGGTCACTTATGATGCACGACGTAATTGATGAGGAGGATGCTCAATGAGCTATTCAATCGGTGTGAAAGAACTGAAGACCAGACTGGATAAAGGGGATAAACTCGTTCTCTTGGACGTCCGTGAACCATGGGAGCATGCCCTGGCAAAGCTCGACGGGTCAGTCCTGATCCCTCTGGGCACCTTGCCGCAATCACTCGCTAAACTGGATAAGAATACGGAAATTATCGCCTATTGCCACCACGGTATGCGTAGTGCCGATGCAACAGGGTTTCTGGTTCAGCAGGGGTTCGCCAACGTGAAGAACCTGGTCGGGGGAATCGACGCCTGGTCAACGCAGGTTGATACCAGCGTTCCCCGGTACTAGGCACCTTCCGTCCCTACACGTTTCCCTTCGGGATGCACGCTTCTCCCAACGGATACCCTTGACTTAACTCAGCTTCTCTCGGAAATAGGCCACGGTTCTCTTGAGGCCCTCAGCGAGATCGACCTTCACTTCCCAGCCCAGTTCTTGGCGGATTTTTGAGGAATCCACGAGGCTGCGCTGTTGCTCCCCCTTTTTTGCCGGTCCATGCACTTCCTTGGAAGACGCCCCGGTATAATCCGCGACCATTCTAAAGAGTTCATTAATGGAGGTCTCCACTCCCGTCCCCACGTTATACACGCCCTTAATTTGCTGACCCATCACCGCCAGATTGGCTTCGACCACATCATCGACAAACACGAAGTCGCGGGTCTGGCGGCCGTTTCCATTGATAATGGGCTGCTCATTATTCAAAATCTTCTGGATAAAAATCGCGACGACCCCGGCTTCCCCTTCCGGATCTTGCCTGGGCCCATAGACGTTGGCATAGCGCAGACAGACGGTCTGAATCCCGCTGGTCCGCTCAAAATACGACACATAGTGCTCTCCGCACAATTTGCTGATCCCGTACGGCGACAGAGGATTCGTGGGATGGGATTCCGGCGCGGGATAGATCTCCTGCTCCCCGTAAATCGCCCCGCCCGATGAGGAAAACACGACCTTCCTGGCGCCATGCAGCACGGCCTGGTGCACCACATTCATCGTGCCCAAAATATTTACCTGCGCATCGAACACAGGGTCTTCGACTGACTTCCTCACACTCACCTGCGCCGCCAAGTGAATGACGACGCTGGGCCGCTCGTTGCGGAAAATCCGTTCCAGCCGCGAGCTCTGGATATCCGCCTTATAGAGATTCGCCGCGCGGTTTACATTTTTCCGCTTCCCCGTCGACAGATTATCCACGACCACCACATCGTGGCCTTCCCCGACCAGCCGATCGACGACATGGGACCCGATAAATCCTGCGCCACCCGTCACCAACACCTTCATGCATCCCTCCAGCTCATGAGGCTCCACTGCGCCTGTCCGGTTCCTTCATAGCACAACTAGCCGCATCGAACTCGAAAATTGCCAAAAATTCCAGATTCCCCTTCTTCCCTTTGATCGGAGAGTCGAGCGTCGCCTTGGCCGCCAACCCGAGCGGCGCGGCAGCCGCAAGGATCCGCTGTAGCGCCGACTGCCGCAGCCCTTCATCGCGCACAATCCCGCCACGCCCCACCTGCCCTTTCCCCACTTCAAATTGGGGCTTCACCAATGCAATCACGATTGCACCGGGACGCAGAAACTGGATGATCGGCGGCAAGACCATGGTCAGCGAGATAAAGGAGACATCGATCACCACCAGGGAAACCGGCTCAGGAATCAACGACCGATCGACATAGCGAATGTTGGTGCGCTCGAACAACGACACGCGCGGGTCCTGGCGCAGACGCCAGTCGAACTGGCCATAGCCGACATCCACGGCATACACGCGCGCGGCGCCGCGTTGCAGAAGGCAATCGGTAAATCCCCCGGTCGAACAGCCGACATCGAGACAGACCGCGCCCTGCGGATCGACGGCACAGGCTTCGAGCGCGGCAATGAGCTTGTCGCCGCCCCGGCTCACAAACTTGGTGCCCTGCGACACCACATCCAGCGTGGCATCGAGAGGAACGAGCTTCGCCGGCTTGTCGGCTAGCGCCCCATCCTGCCTGATTTCTCCGGCCAGAATCATCCGGACGGCGACATCCCGGCTCTGGGCCAAACCGCGCGCAACGAGCACACGGTCGAGCCGGTCTTTGGGAGGACGAATCTGAGTTCCCATGCGTGAGACAGCGAGCGGGTTGAAGAAGAGCTACACGGACCGAGCAGACCGCCTACGACTCCAGCGAGGCCGTCTCGGCATCATCATCGAGGGAGAAGGCCCGTAACTGCTTTTTGCCGTTCGTATCCTGCACCAATACTTCCACTTTGCGTTCGGCGTCTTCCAATACTTTGAGGCAATTTTTCGACAGCCGAATGCCTTCTTCGAAAATCTTGAGAGATTCATCGAGCGGGAGATCGCCCTTTTCCAGCTCCCCAACAATCGCTTCCAAGCGCGCCATCGCCTGCTCAAACTTCACAGCAGCCACAATCGACTCCTCATCCTAGACAGCATTCTGTGCATTATAACGACTCACCTGGTGATTTCAAGCCGCGTGGTCCGGCTCAACCGCCTTCACTGTGCAGAGCACCTGTCCATCCACAAACTGCGCCTGAAGATCTTCTCCGACCGTCACCTCCTCCACCCTGCGAATCACAGAGCCGGAAGGAGCATGCCGGAGAATACTGTATCCCCGCCCCAAGGTCGCCAGTGGGCTGAGCGTGTGTACGTTTCCCAGACAGGCCTGAACCCGCTGTGCACGGGCCGCCATCGCTCCCTTCATGCCGCGATGAAGACGGGTGAGCCATTGCGGCACTACGGCCAAGCCATGGCGGACGGTCGCTTCCGGACTCTCCGACAACAACGATCGCTCCAGCACCTGCCGCCGGTCCTGATCGGCCTGAACCGCCAACCGCACCGCTGCCGTCATGCCGAATACGGCCGCATCGACCCGCTGCATTTCCTCTTGAATCCGATAGCGGACCGCCGCCATCTGGTGCGTGGCCAATCGCAACCGCTGCCGCTCTTCCTCCATCCGGCGCGTCACGGCTTGCTGTAACCGCGCCGTCAACTCCGCCAACCGGCTCACGATCTGCGCCAGCACCGGCGCCACCGCCTCGGCGGCTGCCGAGGGAGTCGGCGCGCGCAGATCCGCCGCGAAATCGGCCAGCGTCACATCCGTTTCATGTCCGACCGCAGAGACAACCGGCACGCGAGAGGCCCCTATCGCCCGCACAACAACCTCTTCGTTGAAGCTCCAGAGATCCTCCAGCGACCCTCCCCCGCGCCCGACGATCATGACATCGACTAGGCCGGAATCGCTCAACAGCCCGATGGCGGCGGCAATCTGCTCCGCCGCCCCTTCCCCCTGAACCGGCACCGGCACGATGATAATTCGCAACGTCGGGCAACGGCGATGCAACACGGTCAACACATCGCGCACGGCGGCTCCGCTCAGCGAAGTGACCACGCCGACCGCGCGGGGCCATTCGGGAAGCGGGCGTTTGCGCGCCTCATCGAACAGGCCCTCCGCGTCAAGCCGCGCCTTCAACTGCTCGAACGCCACCTGCAGCGCGCCGCGCCCCTTGGGCTCCACAGCATCCAGAATGATCTGGTACTCCCCCCGAGGCTCGTAGACCGTCACCCGCCCGCGCGCCACCACATGAAGGCCATCCTCCAATCCAAAGCGCAGCCGACCGGCCACCCCCTTGAACAGGACGGCACGGATCTGACTCGACTCATCTTTCAAGGTCAGATACAGATGGCCGGAGGACGGCGCACGGAGATTGGAGATTTCCCCCTCCAGCCAGACCTCGGAGAAATTGGTTTCGATGGCAGCCCGAACCAAGCCGGTCAGTTCCGAGACAGTCAGAATCTGCCTGATCGGTGGAGGCGGGGGGAACATGGATAAGGACGTTGGGAAGCCCGTAGCGCGGTCTCCCTTACTCAAGTATACGTGCAGCCGTTTCAGTAGCCTGTCAATCGATGACGCGAACTCGTTCAATGGCGATCGCCTGGCCAAGCCGCGCGTCCAGCTCGATCAACACCGCACAAAAAACCACCGGCCCCGGCGCCGGTTCAAACCGTTTGGGCATCCCGGTCAAAAATTTCTCGATCGCCAATTCTTTTTTGACGCCGATGACCCCATGCAGCGGCCCGGTCATGCCGATATCGGTGAGATAGGCCGTGCCCTTGGGCAGAATCTGGTCGTCGGCCGTCTGCACATGCGTGTGGGTCCCGACCACCGCCGACACGTCGCCATCGAGATAATGGCCCATCGCCATCTTTTCCGACGAGGCTTCGGCATGCATGTCGACGATGACCGCCGCGACCTCCCGCTTGAGCTTGGCCAATTCCCGCTTGGCGACCTGAAAGGGACAGTCCAGCGTCGGCATGTAGGCCCGCCCCATCAACTGAAGCACGGCCAGCCGTTCGCCGCCCGCCGATTCCACGATGTAGCTTCCCTGGCCAGGCACACCGATCGGGTAATTGGCCGGCCGCAACAGGCGGGGCTCACGCGGGAAATAGTCCAGCACCTCTTTTTTATCCCAGGCATGATTGCCCGTCGTAATGACCGACAGGCCCATTTCAAACAAATCTTCCGCCAGCTCCGGGGTAATCCCGAATCCCCCGGCGACATTTTCGCCATTGCCGATGACGATATCCACTTGGCGTTGCGACACGATGCGCGGCACCATGCGGCTGACCGCCCGGCGTCCCGGCTCTCCGAAAATATCGCCGATGAAGAGCACTTTCACTTGGCATACTCCACGTACCGGCTTTCACGAATGACCGTGACTCTGATTTGGCCGGGATACGTCAGCTCCTGCTCGATCTTCTTGGCCAGATCGCGCGACAGTTGGAACGACTCCGTATCAGTAATGTCTTCCTGCCGGACGATGACTCGAATCTCACGGCCGGCCTGAATCGCATAGGCCTTCTGCACCCCTTTATAGGCCACGGCCAGCGCTTCCAATTTCTCCAGCCGCTTCACATACGACTCCAGCGCTTCACGCCGGGCTCCGGGCCTGGCCGCCGACAAGGCTTCCGCCGCCGCGACGAGGACCGATTCTGGGCAGATCGGCTCCACCTGTTCGTGGTGCCCTGCAATCGCATTCACGATCTTCTCATTCTCGCCCCACTTCTTGGCGATCTCGGCCCCCAGCATGGCATGCGGGCCTTCTTCTTCGTGGCTGACCGCTTTCCCGATATCGTGCAGCAGCGCGCCCCGCCGGGCCAGCTTAACGTCGAGCCCCAGCTCCGAAGCCATGATGCCGCAGATGTAGGCCGCTTCGCGCGCATGATAGAGATTGTTCTGGCCGTAGCTGGTCCGGTACTTGAGCCGGCCGAGCACCTTGATCAATTCTGGATGAAAATCCGAGAGCCCCAACTCGAAGATAATCTTCTCGGCCTCTTCATACATCAGCTTGTCGATATCGACCTTCACCTTTTCGACGATCTCTTCGATCCTCGTCGGGTGAATGCGGCCATCGTGCATCAGCCGTTCGAGCGACACCTTGGCAATCTCGCGGCGCAAGGGATCGAACCCTGAAATAATGACCGCCTCCGGCGTTTCATCGATAATCAAATCGATGCCGGTAGCCGCCTCGATCGCCCGAATATTCCGCCCTTCGCGGCCGATGATCCGGCCCTTCATCGCATCGTTCGGAATCGGCACCACGGAGATCGTGGACTCCGACACATAATCGCGCACCACACGCTGAATGGACCGTGCAATGATCTCGCGCGCTTCCCGCTCCGCATTCTCGCGCGCCTCTTCCAACGTCCGCTTGGCGATGCCGGCCGCATCGAGCTTGGCCTGGCTCTCCATTTCCACCATCAGATGCTTTTTGGCCTCCTCGGCGGTCATGCCCGCGACACGCTCCAGCGCGTCGCGATGCTCCCGCTCCGCCTTGGCGCAGGCCGCCTCTTTCTTGGCCAGGCCTTCTTCACGCCGGCCGAGTTCCTGATCACGCTTTTGAGACTCGGCCTCGCGCTTCTCGACGGCGCCGATTTTCCGGTCCAGATTCTCTTCCCGCTGCACCAGCCGTTTTTCCGTCACGGCCCACTCGCCCTGCTTCACCTTCTGCTCTTTTTCAAATTCCGTCCTGGCTTGAAAAACCAAATCCTTTGATTCCAGCTTCGCCTCTTTAATGATGGTCTCGGCTTCGCGCTGAGCGTTCTGCACCACATGTTTGGCTTGCTCTTCCGCTTCGGCTTGTTTCCCAGCGGCAAGATTGCGGCGAACCAGTTCAAGGAGCCCGGCCCCGATTAAGGCGCCGATCAGCCCGCACAAAATATACGCAACGATTGAGGTAGAAATGGGAGCACCCCCTTCTTGGAGACAAACGGCCACAACTGCCGATCGTCTACAATCTGTTAGCCATGAACCGCTATGCGGGGGTATGGAGAACCGAGGAAGGCTGAAACCGACGGACTATATCATCCCAGAAACAACCGCACTCACGAACGGGACAATCCGGCACCTGTGTCTGTGTATCTACCTCTATCCGGCCGAGGCACTCCTACTCGCAACCCGATTCTCCGCCGAAGAGGGACTGCAGCGAACACCGGCTGCCCTTGCGACACGTGTCCTTGCGTAGGCAGAAGCGCCGACGCGACGTCGGCACTCCGGTCTAGGACCGTCCACACGAACCGCCGAATGGGAATCACCCACAGCGTGAGGATCCACTTGACTACACATGCATACACAGAGAGAGGACTGTTCATTGGTGCGTTCACGATTCGACTATCTCGACACATGACCTGTTCTGGATGATATTCCTGAAAGACCTTTCCTCAGACTCGACACACGCATAACGCAATACACTAGACCCACGATAACAAAGGCCTTTTCCGAAAGCAAGGCGAAACTCACCGGAAGAGCGAGGTCGGCATCTGCTCTTCGATGGATTCCATCAAATTGACCATGCGGCGCTCCACATCGGCCTCGCCTTGCGCCCGCTTCTTTTCCGCCTCGAAGAGCTGATGCGCCAGATTGACGGCGGTCAGGACCGCGAGTTTGGAGGGCGTCGCGGTCTTCATGCCCTCAGCCAGCCGCTTCATATGATCATCGACAAAGCTGGCCAGACGCCGGATATAGGCATCCTCCGCCTGCCCGCGGATCGAGTATCGTTGACCGTAGATTTCGACATCAATGGTCTTAGTCAAGAGCCACCTCCTTGGTGTCTTCTAAACATTCCAACAACTCGATCTCGCCCATCACCTTTTCAATCCGTGCCTTAATATCGACTCGTTCCTGCTCCCACCGCCAATTCAAATCGTCTTGCGTGGCAATCCGCTGCCGCGCGGCCTTGAGCTCGTCTTCCAGCATGACATTTTTCCGCTTGATCTCCTGCACCAGCTTCACCAGATCACGAATCCGCGTTTCCAAAGCATCAAGACGTTCCAAAGCCATACCGGCAAATCTCCTTTAAAAATTCAATAGATGGTGGGCCACTATAAAAATTTCACACCACCGTGTCAAGGAAGGGAATTAGGACCCTCCTGCCAGCCGGAGATATTCCCGAAAGCTCCGCAACACGCGCTTCACGTACTGCCGCGTCTCGCGAAACGGAATCAGCTCGACAAACTCATCCTGGCTGCGCCCCCGATGCTGCGCCGCCCAATTTTCCACCACAATCGGCCCCGCGTTATAGGCGGCAATCGTCTGGATCACGTTGCCGGAAAATTGCGCCAGCAACTGTTCCACATAGCGCGCGCCGATGCGGATGTTCGTATCCTGATCGAACAGATCCTCCCGCGTCACCGCGGGAAAGTGATGCCGTTGCGCCACCGCATTGGCCGTCGCCGGCATGACCTGCATCAGGCCGATGGCCCCCACCCGCGAGACCGCGCGCACGTCGTACTGGCTCTCCTCCCGGATGATGGCCGCCACCAGGTAGGGGCTCACGCCGCTCAATTCCTGCGTCTTGATAGCCGGAATCAGCCCCGTAGGATAGGCCACGTTCCACAGCCCCGGCGCCACCGTCCCGCCCGTGCGCTCCAGCTTGTCCCGAAATTGCGCCCGCGCCAGCCGCAGCGCCGGATGATAGGCCCCCACTTCATTCAAACGCATCGACAGCGTCATGAGCACATCGGGGTTATGGCTATAATGATCCGTCAACGCCGCCAGTTCGCGCGCCGCATCGGCGTCGAGCCCGAGCAGCTTCAGCTCCACCGCGCGGCGATAGGCCGGCTGCTGCTCCACAGCCCCGCCGTTCCCCGCCTGAGCCACGGCCGCCTCGCCATTCACCGGAGCAGCGGCCGGCTCCAGTGCCGCCGCACGGTCAGACGCCGCTTCCGCCGATTGCTCTTTCGCCAACTGGCAATAATAGGTGTAGGGAAACTGCCGGCAAAGTTGCGCATAGACCTCACGCGCACGAGCCGCATGCACCTGCGTGAGAGACCGCCCGATCCAATAGAGCGCTTGCGGCTCAAAATCACTGTCGTGCTGCGCCACAATCTGTTGCAGCACATCGATCGCGTCTTTGTAACGCGCCGTGCGGTAGTGAACCCAGCCGATCCGCCAGAGCGCTTCAGCCCGCTGCGTCGCAGGCTCCCCCCCCTTCGCCACTTGGCGATACTTCGCGACCGCCGCCTCGTATTGACCCTGATCCTCCAGCCAGATACCGGCAAATAAATGGATCTGCCCCTTCTGTTCCGCCGACAAAGCCTGCTTCTCGATCGACCGGCTCAGCTCCAACAGCTTGGGCCCCATTGCCTGACGCAGATAGACCCGTGCCAGCCACACCGTCGCCTCATCCGACTCCGCCACCCGATTTGCCATAAGGGCATGAAACGTTTCACGTGCAAGCTCGTATTGCTTGAGCCTGACTTGTGCGATGCCGAGTTTGAGTTTTGCGCTCCCCCGTTGCGGCGAGGCCGGCTCCATGGCCAGGAACTGCTTCAACTCGTCGATGGCCTCCGCGTGCAGCGCCTGCCCTAAAAACGCCTGCGCCCGGCCGAAATGATCCTCCGCCGTGGGAACCCACAACGCTCCGCCGAGGTTCGTGCGGAGCAGTGCCTCCGCCTCCTTGGCTTCAGGCGCATAGGCGAACCGCACCCACAACTGCGTGAGCGTCGCCCGGCCGTCCTCCAGCTGATTCTCGCGCAAATAACAGGCCGCCAACCGCAACCAGGCTTGCGGCGCCAGCGGATCTTTGTCGTTGTTCGCCACCGCTTTCGCCAGCCACCCGACGGACTCAGGACAACTCGACGCTTGATACCAGGCTTCCCCGGCGCGGAATGCCGCCTGCGTGAGCAGATTGGAATCAGGCACCGCCTGCCCGATGCTTTCAAAGAACCCCGCCGCCTCTTTGGCATCACCGAGATGCAGCAAGGCCTCGCCCATCCAGAGGCGGAGATAGTCGTCAAGCACCCCAAAATCACGCTGCCCCCCGCGGAGAAACTGTAGGGCCGCCGCCGGATTCGGCTCGATCAGCAACACTCCGGACAGCACGCCCGCGCGTTTCGCCCAAAGCGAACCGGGAAACCGCTCCATCACCAACCGCAACCGTTCGAGTTTGAGCGCCGAGACTTGATCTTTGGTGAGTTGATTGCCCAATCGCTCCTTGGGCTGAGCAGCAGCGGCAAAACATTCTTCGGCAGAGTCACAGGGCGCGGCAGCAGCCACATCTCCGTTGCCCACCTGCGATGCCAACGCCCAGGCAGGGCAAGCCCCCAACACGGTCAGCAGTAAAGAAGAGATGCAACGTAAGCGCAGAGCAATCATCATGTTGAAATCTACTATCATATTATATCCTGCGGGGGTAGGAGATACAGCGCTTGCATGCACGTGGCCCTCAGAACGGATACTGCCGAAGCCCTGCAGGCTGTGTTACCCTGCATGCTGATTATTGACTGGACGCCTGTCGATGACTGAACCTGCTCGCCCACAGACCAACTTGCTGAGCTTGAGCGAAGCCCAGATGACCACGCTGGTGCGCGGATTCGGCTGGCCAGGCTATCGGACCGGGCAGATTTTGCGCTGGCTCTATCAGCGCCGGGTGCGCACTATTGCGCAAATGACCGATCTTTCACAGAAGGACCGCGAAAAGCTGGCTGAAGCAGCAAGAATTGA
>Ga0169931_10010341_pt1 | contig 13304 bp, 11 predicted proteins | sample Kivu_15m_20L_FD_129675 | JGI IMG/M metagenome (GOLD analysis project Ga0169931, IMG submission 129675) | Freshwater microbial communities from Lake Kivu, Western Province, Rwanda to study Microbial Dark Matter (Phase II) - Kivu_15m_20L... | ecosystem: Environmental > Aquatic > Freshwater > Lake...
ATAGTCAGTGCAGGTGCCCCATCTGTACATGAATACTCTTGACCTCCATCGAAATTACTGCCCAAGCTACTGGATATTGTAAATCAAGAACGATGACGAGTGTGATTACATCATCAGCCTCCAGAGACACCTTTGTTGTTACTACTTCTTCAGAATCAGGCCATCTAACCACGGACAGTGCCAACTCCAATGCGGAATACAATCCTATTCTTTTGGGCAAATATTATTTACGTCTTTTTCCATATCGTCTTTTTCATGCTTGGATTTCCTATGATACCTCATATCTTCAACGAAAAGTTTCGAATACCATTATGACTCAATCGTCAACCTCAAAAAATCTCTTCTCGAAACGTGAATTCTCCTTTACCATTGAACCTACACCGGGAGAAGAAATTTATATACGTTATCAATCCTTTGAAACTGAAGCCGAATTTGCTACGGCTGTGAATAAACGTCGGCCTACGAAAATCGATATTGGAGCTGTTTTCACATTTAGTCCACGAGATCATCTTGCGTTACAAGGGAGTCAGACACGTAAATTCAATACTGAACAACGTGAACTTGTTTTTGATGTCGATTTGACTGATTATGATGATGTACGTAAATGCGGTTGTTCCAATGCTAATATATGCCATAAGTGTTGGAAATTAATGACCATGGCTGTCAAAGTTGTCGATGCCGGTTTACGAGAAGATTTTGGTTTTGAACATATCGTATGGATTTACTCAGGACGTAGAGGTGTACATGCATGGGTATGTGATGAAGCTGCTAGAATGCTATCCAATGAAGGACGAAGTGCTGTAGCAACCTATTTTCAGGTAAAGTGTGTTTGTATGTACTTCTTAAAATATCCAAATTTTTCAAGATTCTCATATCGAACATTGATCCATGTGGTTTAACTGGATCAGCTTACTCTTGGAACTGAAAATAATAAGAATATGAATATTCCACTTCCACTCCATCCCATGCTTGCGAGGGCATATCAAGTCCTGGAACCTTTATTCATTCGCGATATACTTCCAGAGTCAGGTCATGGTCTTTTAGCATCCAAAGAAAATTGGACAGGGTTATTGTCTACCTTACCTCCGGCTGCAAATGCTGTAGCGAAAACGCTTTTGAGTCATTGGGATGAGAACGTCAACTCTACTCCCCAGAAAAAGTGGGAAGAAATAAAGGAATGTGTCGTTAATATAGTCGGTAAGAAACAAGATATGGATGGGAAAAGGGCTAAGAAGCTCATGACACTTTCAAATGAAGAAAAACAGAAGATTGAACAATGGCTATATGAAACAGTCTTTCGATTTACATATCCTCGTTTGGATATCAATGTCAGCAAGATGCAAAATCACTTGCTCAAGGCACCATTCTGTGTTCACCCCAAAACTGGTCGTGTATGTGTGCCTCTCAATATACAAGATATTGATGATTTTGATCCCTTTACTGTGCCTACCCTGCAGACTGTTATTACAGAACTTGACGAATATGCAGAGCAGGAGTCCAGGGAAGAAAAGATCGATTATGAATGGCAAAAAACAAGTCTCAAAAAATATTTTGATCATTTTAATACGAATTTCTTGATTCCTTTGCTAAAAAGTGTGAAGAGAACGGAAAGGTCTGAGAAAGAGCAACAGGCCTCGTTGGTCGGAGACTTCTAGTGTAAAATAGATATTTCAGGCGATTCATTTCATCCTCAAGTGGTTGTTTTACAATTTTCAATAAAGTAAATGATTTTTTTATATGATTTTTATCTATGCTGATTGTACGCTGTCATAACGTTTTATTATAAGTTAAGTAGATGGAGGACTCACTAAAGCCAAGACATCCATCCAACGTAGAGTTGTACAAGATTTTCATGGCAACACGCCTCACTAATCATTTTGTGAACTTGCCCTTCAACGGATAGTGGAATGATATACGCCATATCATCATCGTCCGTGAGAGACGTGTGACCATCTGTACGCCTGATCGTTTTGTAGTTCGGATTTCTCAAGTTGTATATTCCTCTTAAGCGCTCCTCGATTACCTTGATTGAGCGTTTCATTTCAATAGCACCATCGGAATCCTTGTCTCCAAGCACGAATTGCTGTCCACGATGCCTTTTCCAATCAATTATAGGATCTTTCACGAAAGGCTCTAAAACAGACAAGAGCAATTTACGATTTTCTCGTAATGCTGACATTACTGAGCGTAAACTTCCAGAGTACGCCCCATCAGCCCCGCAAGGACCGAACGCATCTAAGAGGTTCGGTGTAAGCCGAAAAGGCACAATTTCAGGTGTTGGTAGATGCAATCCTTTATCAAATAAGCTAAAAATAAAATGAGGAAAAAATGCATGTATACCTGTTTTGACTTTGAAACGAAACGGACTAATAAAGCCCAAACATACCAGTCAAAATCAACCTGAACACATTCACCAGAAGAAACGTCGATTAAAATGTTTTCAGCGTGTCTATCTCCTAAACCAATAACATGACCAACTGCTGACCAAACAGCCGTCGATATAGTAAATCGTGTTCTCGCTTCAAACCATTGATGAGGATCCTGAAACTTGACAACAAACCACCAATATAGCAGCGGAGGAAATTGCTTAATACACAATTCATCGAACAATTGGACTGCACCAGATAGATTTCCCCCTTTCATATACAGATCCTGACACTTCTGGAATCTTTCCCGTAAACTGGCATCACTAAAATCTGCCATGACCTCACCTCTCCTCTTTGACGATAAAGGTGGCGCTTGTGGATTGTATGCTTCGTCCTGAATGAGATTTCTTAAAGAATTCGTATGCGGAACCCATTCTATAATGCCACAGTCCTCGGATAAACAGACCACAGAGAAAGTACGGAGCCGTAATTCTCCTAATCTGCGCTTTTTCTTACCCGAGCCGCCTTGAATCGATGATGTTGCAAGTAGTCGATTCACTACATTATTGAAATCTTGCACTCTTGCATCTTTTCTCAAATCACCTTTGGCCTCCTGCTTTATTAGAAAGTGCATTTCTCCAATATCCCCAGGCTGAGCCCCGGTACCATGAGCTGGAGTAGTTGTGTCATGAGGTGACCATCCAAGCGGAATAGCGAATGCTGTCAATTTTTTGGTCTCGCCTTCGATGACATAACTGATACTTGAGTGTTAAAGGCCCTCATCCTTGGGACAAACGGTGGGAAAGACTCTATGTTATTACCAGATGAACCTCCAAGAGCATTTCGGGTAATCGTAAGAGCCGCTTGAACGGGAGGAAGAAATTCACTTAATTCCACCTCACCAACCCAGCTCCGAACACTTATAGTGCGAATATCTGGCTTTTTCGGTTGATACTTCGCCAACTGGATAAACCAGCTGAAGAGTGCCTTTGTTGCCATAAGAAGATCATGAGCTTTCATGTCGTTTCCTCGTTGGAGATTTTTCTGTGCTCCTTTAAATATTTCCTCTCCCTGACACTGACGGTCATGATCTACAGAATTACGTAACCATGCTAAACTCCACATCGCCTGCTTACAGTGCTTAGTGAGTACACGTTTCAAAATCGCCGATACGATCGCTCGCGTTTCTTGATGTTGGTCTTTATGATTCAGACGTGATACCAGTTGAGGTAATACGGCATAGAATGAAATCGAGGGAATATTCCGAAACGAATCTCTCAGTAGTGCATTCGATTTCTCTTGATTCGACCTCAAAATTGATGAGCCCTCTATTGATGTTATGTAAAACCATAATGTAAGCATTCTTGGCAAACAAAGAAGAGCGTGCTTTTGATTCAATTGTAAGGCCATGACATATTCGTGTATGGCATCCAGAAGTAGCTTTTGACAACCCTCATCACGTTTCAAAGCTTCCATTCGAAGTAAATCGTCATCCATCTTCAAATCGTCAGTCTTAGACCGTGAGTTCGCCCTATGTTCAAATACAGAGTCAAGGTATTTGGCAAATGAAAAGTGGGCTAGAAAGAGATTTGTGAGACATAAACTAAACGAGGGGCGACCGATTTTCTACGAATCGTGGGGTGTTTTTATGTTTACCTTTTTCCCATGATGGAACTAATCTTAGTAAAAGACGGTAACGCGAAATGACTTCAGTTGCATTTTTGAAACCTCCGTCGCTCAACCATTTAGTCGTTTGAAGTGCATTTCGAGATATTGCTTCCATATCGGATCTTAACGATTCCTTTTGAATTTCTGTATTCAACTCCCCGGGAATAAGAAGCTGGAGCCGTTGAAAAGTTTCATCTTCAAGCATTTGTAATGCAAGTGAAGACTTTCCACTTGCGTGCATTATCTTTGCTAATTGCAAGCGGCAGTCATTGGACGCTATTTTTAGAGAGTGACCAATTTCACTTTCTTCCATCGCGTTTTGCTCCGTTAGTAATCCATATAAGACCTCAGCATGGGCCAGAGCGTCAATCGCGATATTGTGTTGTCCACATTTCCGCGCTAGTTTTCCTATGTCGAACCACAAGCTCGCCTCCACCTCCTTCGCCATTGCAAGACGAGAAAGACTGACGCGAACGTTTAGTAACGGCACGGCGGTTTCTGCGTCGCGCCCAGTCAAGTTGAGGCGAGCTTTCCAGTTCCAGCCTGGAAATGTATTGCGAGTTGCGATATCGGCGAATCGAATCAACGAGGCATTCTGATTTTCGTTCGAATATAACAAGTGAGCTGCATCTTCAATTTCGGTCAAACTGTGTAAAGTAATAAGATAAGGATACACACGTGAGTAATTATCTTGGGCGGTGATGGAAAGTGCTGCCATAACAGCATTCCTACAATCTTCGATAGCAGTTCGCACAAGTTTATGGTCGTTTGTGTGAATACCAAGTAATGCTTTGCCGTAGTATACCTGGTATCGGTTGATTTTGTTATCAAAAATTGTGCGCACATCATATCTGGTGTTTGTTGAACGTATGAGTTGGTCAAGATGATCCCATCGACTGAGTCTCCATGAGGCTTCTATGGCGCTTGGAAGCAAAGTCGCTCTCTCTGATTCAGAATCGCAACTTAGCATACCTTGAACGTGAAGATGTGCGCTTTCGAGTCGTCCCATCTTCAGTAAGGCGCGTATGTAGCATCCATTCAAGGAATCATGATAGGCAGTCGATCTGGTAGGTATGTGTAATCCTATTTGCACAGCCTGCTCATAAACTTGAATGACACCGTCATAATCACAGCTATATTCTTTCTCTTGAATCTTATCTTCATACGTTCTGGTTAAGCCGTTCCTGTCACGATATTCCGCCAGAGCTACCATCGAATCGAGGTCATTTAACTCGCCGAGAGTGAACTGCATCAAGCTCAGGTCGATATTATCAAGATGCGTCTTCGCAATTGTAAGCTTTCTCACTCCATTTTTTGATCCGTCACTTTGTCTCACTCTTTCTGAGGGTTGCTCGTCGTAATCGGCGGAATGATGCCATCGACCTTCCATCTCAATGTGAAGCAGTGCTCGGGCGTGCATTCCAACTGATGCCGCAGTCTTTGCTCGAAGACTCAAAGGAATGGCATCCAATAGGTCATCAATAGCGTTTATGCAAACGTCGGCAGACCAGGGAATGTGGATACCGTCGAGGGAACTCGCAGAAGTCACATTGTTTTCAGTGTTGTTCATAGTCTTAGGCGAAGATAGAACTCCACTTGTATGTTGGTACTCTACTCCAGTGTGGCACCATCTCTCTAGGGTGTCGAGCATTGTAAAAGTGCAGTCTATAGACTTGACAAGTTCTAAATGATTCATCTTGAGATTGTTCATATGTTCGTGAGCGCTGAGAACTCCTGTGATTTCGCTGACAATCGCCTCCTTACTTGCTTCGTCTCCGAAAACGATTGCCTCAAGAACAAGCAAAGGAAGGATATACACGATAATTCCTATTCCAGCCTGAGATCGTATCGCGGATCTACAAGCGAAAAATACACCAGAAAAAGGACTCTTTCCAAGCCGATGACTATTCTCTATCAAATAGCGGCTCCATGAAGAAACCCAAGAGAAGAAGGTCTCTGATCCATGATAGAAAGGTGGATCGCGATGTTTAGAAGGCTCTTGCTGCCGATTGAAAATCATATTTGTGAGACTGAAGCAAGGTATAAACTGCCAAGCACTCCAAAGTTTACTTACTTGCTTGTATTCAGAAGTCCAAAATGGTCTTATGACATCGATTACGTCAGCCTCTGTCAAAGATTCGATAAGCCACGGACTCATAGACGTCCGACGATTCATAGAAGTCGATTCTATGAAGTCGTTCTCGCTTGCTTTCTCCTGGGTGGGTATGCTACTATTCAGCAGTTTAAGGACTAGACCATATTATAGTTGAGGAGCACGTAATTGTGGAATATTGAAATGAGACATCTGAAGAACAAGATTTACCTTCTTGGATAGCGAACGCAATTTTATGCTGCTCCCTAGGCGTAGGGCACGCTTTCAAGGCAGTTACAAAATACTTCGTGACGAGATTCAGTTGGAAATCAACGATTACACGATGAGAGTTCCATGGTATCAAGTTCTTCTTGAAACTATTGTTGTTGTATTTCTCGATATCTATGCTCGCCGAAGAACATTGTTGACCGATAAAAGACGGGTGAATAGCCCCAATTTCTCCCAGACAGGATGCTAATGCTATTCGGTTTCTTGCATTTGCCTCTTCTGTGCAGCGACGTAGCAGTGATTGAGTTACTGTCGAGATACTTCCGCCTAGAGGCCAAGAGTTTTAGAAGAGGTGTTAGAAATTCGAGTTTGTTTACCAACTTGAAAGCTTCAATTTCATACCTCTTAATAAACTGAGATTGCAGATTTTGTCGAAATCTTGGCTGTATAGGGCATCGGAAAATTGATCGTCCCTGATGACTGTGAGGAATCTAGTTTGGACGTCTTCGCTCTCGATCAGAAAATGAAGAAGACCTCGATTTGTGCTGAGAACTAGCTTTAGGTGAGATAAGGCAGCGTATCGTACATTCTCATGTTGGTGTCGCACTAAATGTTCGCTGACACGTAAGTAAGCTCGCAGAGCGTCGCATTTATTGCTATTATACGACGCATTCAACTCCTCATTTCCTGATTCTGCTAGCGACGATGCGTCAGCATCAAAAACCTTGTTGCCGTTAGTCTCAGGAACAGATCTTTGCTGATGGCATTCTGTGCCAGATGTTAAGCTGTCTAAATCAATACCTTGTCGAGATAAACACGAACGAGTTCTTTGAAGTAAGGGATGAGAGGGTAGAAACGGTACAAACCGAAAGTAACGAGCTAGATCCGGCCCTCTAGTTTCGGTTAGAAAGGATTCCAGAATCGTGGTTGCTACTATGGTCGCTCGACGTTGATAGGGATCATTCGTTGATTCGTTAGCTTCATCATTTAGCAATGGAGACAGAATCACAACAATATGACAAAGGGATTCTCCAACGATCTTAAATTGGTGACTCAATGCTAAATGAATGAAGTGCTTTAGCGAGGAAACACCCAGCAATCGGAGACGGGAAGAAGCATAGGGTGGATCGAATTCATTGCAATTTAAAAGCATAGCGGCATCAATCATCGTTAGAACCTGCGTCATAAATTTGGAGGCGTCCTCTGGTAGAAGGAATCTAAGCAAAACCTTCAGGCACTTCAACGCTTGAAGTTTGGACAAAGCACGACCTCCTTTCGACTTAGTGTTGTCCACATTCACAAGAAGCATCATGAAATGGGATCGGACCCACTTTTCAGTGACTTCAATCGTATCAATGGACAATGACTCTTTCGCCTTTTCCATATCGTTCAAAGCTTCGATGCATTCCTCTACATTTCTTCCATCGCATTTCAATATTGTTGCTCCTCGTATCAATGCTCTGAGAGCGCCGTTGTCGAATTTATCATCCGTCCACACCGAGTACATATCAAGATCCGATCTTGAATCATCTGGATCTATATCTTTTTCTAGGGCACCGAGCTCCCAAACGATTCGAATAATGATTTTTATTTCATGAGCAGCAAAGAGATCCTTAAGAGGCAACTCCGACTGCATTACTACTTGCTGAAAGAAACATAACGGAGTCAGTGTGGGCTGTAGTAATAAGCTGAAAGCGGTTGTTGGTTGGGTGAATTAAAAATTAGAAGTAGCCACTACTGACAAATAAGATATGATACAAACGGATTCATACCTAGAGAGGAGACGTCCAATGATCTTCAAACTGTTAATGTCACTGCAGCATAAAAGTGACGTTTGCCGCATGAGTTCCTCTCTGCTAAACGAATTTGTAAGATTATCTCTATAAATTTGATGACGGAACACCATTCCGATGATATACTCAGAAGTAAAATGTCTCACTCTATTCTTACTAGCAGCTGTAACGTATCGAGCTAAGCTCCATCGAAAACCAGTGCATGCAAGAAGAATCTCATAATCTTGATTTACTACGAGACTTGAGACTACAGTTGGCAGAATTTTATCAGTGTAATCTAAAGCATCATCATCGACATCGTCTTGATTAGCGCAACCGCTCAATTTCTTAGTTGATCTCGACAGAAAACTTTTTATGAAATAAAATAAAGAGCGATACAGGCGATGGGATGATCGCCGCTCCTCTGTTTTTGCATGAGACATAAACTCACAAAATAGCAAAGGCGTTGCCATGTCCTCGCCATTCTCAAGTAATTTCGTCCACAAATGAAAGTCTTCACCTAGATAATGCAGTTCTTCCATCGCGAGACTTGATATTAAACTATCCATCGATATCGGCATGGCCATCGAACCATTGTTAGAAGATTTATCCGGCGTATTCAATAAGGGCCGTAAAAAGAAACGGACGATGCGTAGGACTGACTCGATAAGAAGCGAAACACCGAGATCAGAATCCGGTTGAACGAACTGACTTAAGGATGAAAACATCATTAAAGCTGTCTTCATATAAGAAAAGTAACTCTCACGTATGACATCATTAACATAATATGATGGGATTTCATTGCTGATACTCGTCCTGTTCCGATCAGATGTTGAGTACACGAAGCCGTTCGTCCAGTAATCGCATTGAGCCATAAACTGTTGAGATATTTCTAGCTCACTAGGGGATAGTGTTTGTAAGCCATCCATGTTGAAAATAGTCGGTAGCGTGGATTGGAATAGTTGAGCTTTTAATTTCTCGCCTTTATCAAAAAAGAGGAGCTTTCCGATACGATACGCGCCGTATTTACGTAACGATTCATTATCATCACGAAAACACGTTCTTAGAAGCCAAGTGAATGTAGGTTGAGCATTTTCACCATGGGAAGGTAATGAGAGCGATAAGAGATTCTGCAAAGATTCATTGTCTGAAAGAAGCAAACACTTCGAAAGACATCTCCAGAGTGCATGACGAAAACTGGGCATAGTAAAGTAGTGCAATCTTGATGTCATCAGTTTTACAACTTCGATAATAGAGTTGAAAATTCTATGTTTATGATCTTGATTATCATTGGCATCATGTTTTCTATGACATTTTGACGTTGGAATGCCGTAAATATCTGAAGAGAGGTCAGATCTCAGTAAAGATACTATAGAATCGTGCCCATTAGACAAGGTCAGAAATCGTCGAAATAGAGAAGGATGTCTCAGGGGCCCCATCACCTCAACCTCACCAGGAAGGAATAAACTTTCTATTGCCGAAGAGTAGAAATCAAGAGTTATTGAGATGAAATGAAGAACGCTAGTACAAATCGACGCATCGTCATGAACTAAAATTGAGTCAAGCGTTTCTCGTAAATCCATTTGTTCGATGAATAGCTTATATCGAATGCTTGCCATCGAGCTACTTGAATGAAGAGGAATGCTTTACAGGTTTTTACTAGAATCAGCTACATCATCGTAATCGGGTATTGTTTGATACAACGTTGACTGAAGCTGTATTAGTGGAAGCGTTGCAAGATAAACCGGAACCAACTCTGGCTTGGTAGAAATCCATTGATGGATATCATTAGTGATAGATAGCATGTTCTTAGTTTCTTTCAGACTATTAACCTGTAAAAATATTATGAGTAAACTTCGAGAAAATGAAAGAAGATTCAATTACATGACGAAGCATCGAATAAGTAAAATCTTCCATTAATAATCCGCGTACCGCTGAGACCAAGATATTACGTCTTCGACGAGGAACACATCTAAGGAACGAAGATAATATTCAGAAACGAGGTAGCACTCTCTATTACCCCGGGGGCTTGAGATCGTATTGTAATCGCAATTCAGAACGCACAGGCACGAGCGGTCGGTACAACGTATGAGATTCGTCGAATGAGTCATTCCCAATCGAACTGCCAAAGCTAAACAGTTGCCATTACATGATTGTACGTAGCTATTCACATAGCGTGTAATCAAATCTTTATGCCTAGGAGATAAGGCATTAATGACTGAGTAGTCGAAGTTCTCATTCTCATCCCGTAAAGTAGATATATTTTTGTCCTCTTGTGTATCACTGAATGACGTCCCTATCAGTAGATGTTTCCATGCAAGATCACTAAGCGCTTGTAAAAGTGAATCCCGAGAAAAGTGATGGCAGTCACCGACGTCACCAATGTGACTTTGAAGTATAGATGAGCGGAGGTAGTGAGAGACGATTCGCTGTAATATTCGTTTCCCAAGTTGTGAACCGAATAATGAGCTATTTTGGGTTTCCTCTGTTTGAAGATAAACCATAACTTTCCAAAGTCCTTTATACAATATTTGAGAAGATGTCGATGAATGGGAATCAGGATAGAGTGATTCATTCAGTTCAATCGCGGCTATCAAATCAAGAACTTGTAAGGATTCAAAATTTACGGAGTTTTCCAAGCCTGATGTTTCATCTATTAGTCTTTCCGCGAAGCGAAGAGCTGTATCCACAAAACTTCGGCAGCAGGGATCAGACATACTGCTAAACAGCCTTCGATGATGTGGCGTCGAAGACTGATTTAGATTTTGTCCAACACTAGCTGCCGAAATTTCGTTCCCCTTCGCACAAACATCTGAACTTAAGCGCTGACGTTTCACATTGCCTGGATCTTCACGCACAAAATCGTCCTCGTAAGTATCTAACGTCAGCATCCCATAAACAGAATCAATGTTTACAGTCTGGGAAATCTCAATCAATATTGGTATGGATAAAGACCCAAGTTCGTGTCTCACCGATGATAATAATTGCGAGATTAGACCGTGAGATATGAAATAGGCCCGAGCCTGGATTTTAAGGTCATTCAGTGATGAAAGAAGTTTACGTTTGTCATTTTCGTCAGTAAATCTAGTAGATGATACATCAACATACAAAGAGCAGTGAATTGCACGGAGGACCATTTTGCAGAGATTAAAATGGAAAGGCCTCGAGGCTAGATCGAAAAGGTGTGTTAACGAGTCCCAGAGGATACGAACTGATCTATCCCGAATCTTTAACATATCGTTATGTCCTGGTTTATAAGGGTAGAGAGGAATAATGATTGTATCTCTCAATAGCGTCGATAATTGGGTCGATATTTGGGAAAGTAGCGACTCAGTAGCAGATGTTATCATCCCATCCACAGCTTCTACGTACATGTTTTGGACCTGGAGCATATGTGTTAGTACCATAAAGGACACTAACTCACAAATATCGCCCCATATACTAACAGTGTGTGAATATTCATCCGCGGTCTTACTGAAATCAGGAAGTATCAAGGTAAGAAGATTACAGGCCGTGAGTTTCGTATTCAACAGTAAGAGGTCACAAAACATGTCCGATGACGATGGTATTGCTTTAGTTTGAAACGTAATAATTTGCTTGAGGGTTATCAAAATAGTGTCTCTTAGATCTCCATGATGTTGGATGAGATCCAAGAGCCATGATTTTCGATAGCATGTGAACCTTTCCTCCCCAGAGTGACATATTACTGAGAAGTGGTCGACATCTTCCGTGAAGGAGCTCCCCTGGTTTCCTAAGGTTACCTTGGCATGTCGAATAGTGAGCAGGATAAATACTATACGAAGGATACCACATTGGAGAGAATTCAGTGATTCATAAGTTGGAACGTGACACAAGTAGGGGGGTGATGCAGAGTCAGGATAAATTGAATTAATTGTTTCAACAAACATCAGTAATTCAATGGATGACGATTTTCTATCTTTTGATGATGCAGCATTTGGTATGATTTGGGGAACAGCTGCCAGGATACTTAAGTCATATGAAAGCGTTATGAGATCTATTAATAGTATATCCATGATATGCTGAGGAAATATTGTATGAATCAATGAGGCGGCTGTAAAGGCAATTTGATCTGAAACGGAGGTACTTGATTTGTGGCTTTTACGACCAAAAATCCGTTTTATATGATTCACGCTGTCTTGGATTATACATTCGAACGTAAAAAATCTCATCAAATGGAACACACGATGAATAACTATCAGTTTTCAAGGCATCCATTTATAAATTGAAAGTAAGATGTTAGACATAAAAATTGTACAATTATTAAAGCAGATCGTATTCGACAATTAAGCTCACCCTCCTTAAGATCACGCCCACGACCTAATAATGAAATTGAGTGAGGGCAGAACGATCCGCTCAGCACAGCTCCATAGAAAACGCAGAGGTTCGAAATATCGTATGAAGTAATATTATGCGTTGGTTTTTCAGATTGGAACGATTTTGTTGTCTCGTCAGCAGCATCAGTATTCTGGTAATACAAATCAACCTGCAATAAAATACTCCGTAAATTTTTCAAATCCTCTTCACAGCTTGGAGGTACACGGGATATAACACCCCTACTTTCCAATTGGCTTTCAGTATTGGTATTTTTCGATGCATCGTGGGTTTTCTTATGATTGGTACAAAGCTCTGATAAACGCATCAAAACCGGTGGAGGTTCATTAGCTTGATTTCGCCCATTGGAGCTTGAGCGCCGTTTTCGCCGAGTGCGAGCATGATCCTCTGATGATAGATGATCAGCCATCTTAAAATCTGTATAATATAAGATGATGATAACTCATCACATCATGCAAGAAATTTTCTTTGCACGTCTCCACTCTCCACTCCTCGTTCACTGTAGCGTAGGAACGTGGAACGTGGGGACGAGTATTTTTTTAAAATGTCGTTTTGCTTATGCCGTATTATTGCCGTTAACCCTACCATTATTACAAGCACGACTCAGATCACCGGTTCTCGCGCCGAAGGCGCGCTCACGTCCCCGCCCGAGATCAAACTCTAGCGGAGGAGTATTAATGCCGGCCAGCTAATGCCGTCCTAAAACCGTCCATAAGCTATTTTAATCACATATCAGCTATATTTTTTTCTTGATATAACCGTTTTCCCGCCGGTCCCCCCTGGGGCCTGGGAGAGGGTCGGCAGACGGGGGCACAAAAAATATCG
>Ga0169931_10010342_pt1 | contig 13303 bp, 16 predicted proteins | sample Kivu_15m_20L_FD_129675 | JGI IMG/M metagenome (GOLD analysis project Ga0169931, IMG submission 129675) | Freshwater microbial communities from Lake Kivu, Western Province, Rwanda to study Microbial Dark Matter (Phase II) - Kivu_15m_20L... | ecosystem: Environmental > Aquatic > Freshwater > Lake...
GAATGACGAACCTCTGGTGTTCCGGTTGTCGCGTCAGCGGCAGCGCCGGGTAGCTATGTTCGGAAGGGATAAGCGCTGAAAGCATCTAAGCGCCAAGCCCATCCCAAGATAAGATCACAATCCACCGCAAGGTGGTGCACGGTCCGGGTAGACCACCCGGTTGATAGGGCAGAAATGTAAGCGTCGCAAGGCGTTCAGTTTACTGCTACTAATGACCGTGACGGTTTATGCAAATTAAGCGCCCGTATTCTAAGGCGTTTATTTTACCTCCTTACATCGTTTCGATCTATTTCCTAAACTTTATCAATTACCCGACTTCGGTCGGGTTTCCCTTCCTGGTGACCATATACCGGGGGTTCCACCCGTTCCCATCCCGAACACGGCCGTTAAGCCCCGAGTAGCCAATGGTAGTAGGACGTAAGGTCCCGCGAGAGTAGGTTGTTGCCAGGTCTATGGCCCGGTTCTTCTAATGAAGAACCGGGCCTCTTTTTTTATGCAGATAGCAGTGCACTCACTTGCGTGCGAACACGCGGCCAGTGCACGTCAGGGATGGCGGCTCCGAGGTGTTGAACTGTTTCGCCGCCCATGACAGAGCCGATGGCACCAGCGGTGGCAACCGGGGAGCCGCTGAGATGGCCGAAGAGAAAACCGGCGGCCCATGAATCGCCGGCACCGGTGGTATCTACTACGCGTGGGGCACGAACGGGAGCTATACGGTGAAGCTCTTTGCCGTGTGCGACCCAGGCGCCTTCCGCACCCAGTTTTACGGCCGCGATACCACCGAAGCCGGCGAGCTCACGGGCAAAACTTTCGAAGTCATCGCGGCGTTGGAAAAGCGCGCCGGCTTCGTCTTCGTTGGCGAAGACAATATCTACGCCTTGGCTAAGTTGGTGAAAGATCCAGTCACGGGCGGCGTGGACGACCTCAAAGGAGGCAAGATCGATGCTTAAAGTGCAGCCGGCCGCCCGGGCACAGGTCATGACCTTGTCTGCGAGTGCAGGATTGAAGAGGAGGTAGCCTTCGATGTGGGCGTGGCGGGCCCCATGGAAGTCGGCGACTGTTACCTCGTCGGCATGGAGGGTCATGGCGGCGCCAAGATGGGTGCGGAGGGTGCGCTGGCCGTCAGGAGTTACCAAAGAAAGGCAGCGGCCATTGGGGAGACTGGTGCGCTTGAAGCGTGAGCCGTCGCCACCTGCCCCCGTAAAGTTGCTGTAGTAGTGCTCGGCCGTGATATCGCCGCCGATTTTCCCAAGAAACGAAGTGCGAAGGCCGAGACGAGCGGCTCCGAGGGTGGCGTTGGCCGCGGCGCCGCCGGGTTGGGTGGCGACCTTGCCGTGGACCTTGCGCACGAGGCTCGCGATGTCGTCGTCGTCCACGAGGATCATACCACCTTTGTCACCTGCGACATTGGTGCGGAGGAAAGAGTCATCCACATGCGCGAGCAAATCCATGATAGGGTTGCCTACGCCAAGGAGATCGAAGGTCTGGGTGTTGGTCATGGGGTGGAGGGTGTTACTCGGTGATGTGCAGACTGGTGGCCAGGATGGGTTCCTCGTCCACTTCGATGAGAATGGAATATTCGCCCGGCTGGGGAAAGGTAAGGTTGCGCAGTTCGTTGATGAGATTGATTCGCTGGAGCGGACCGGGTGATTCAAAGCTGCGCTCAAGCAGGGGCTGCATTCTGGTGGGGTCGAGGCCGAGCGAGATGCGGACGTGATGTAGTCCGGGCGAACAGTCACAGAGGGTGATAAACCACACCATAAATGGGTGGGTGATGGGGAACCGGTGTGCTCGGATGTTGGAGAAGACGCCGAGGATGGTGTGCTTGCCGGTGGCGGGATCGATGTGAACGCCGTCGCAGGTGAGCCAGGCAAGCAACTGCGGTTTCGATTGCATCGGTCCAGTGGGGGGACGGCGGCGGGGTTGGGCAAATCATTTTGCTTGGAGGTCCGCGCGGAGCACGGCTTAAACGGTGCCGCCATGGAGCAAATGCCGCCTTTTTTCGAGTCGCTCGCGGAATACCCATGGTGGTTTGTCGCGGTCTGTCTCACGGTGGTGGCGGCGCTGGTCGTCTGGGGTTTGATCAAGATGCTCAAGTGGACGCTTTACCTGCTGCTGGCGTTGGTGCTGGTCGGCGGTGGGGCGCTGGTGGTGTGGCTGCTGCTGAACCCGCGGTGAGTCCCTGGCGAAACCGGACTCTTTTCTTGTCACCGCGAAAGCGCCCCGCTTAACCCTTTCCGATGAAATACATTTTCGTGACCGGCGGGGTGGTTTCGTCTTTGGGCAAGGGCCTGACGGCGGCGTCGCTGGGCGCGCTTCTGGAAATGCGCGGCCTGACCGCTCGCATTCAGAAATTCGATCCCTACCTCAACGTCGATCCCGGCACGATGAGCCCTTTTCAGCATGGCGAGGTGTATGTGCTGGAGGACGGGGCGGAGACGGATCTGGACCTCGGTCACTACGAGCGCTTCACCAGCGGCAAGCTCTCCCGGCTCAACAGCCTCTCCTCCGGCCAAGTTTACGAAAACGTCATCCAAAAGGAACGCCGCGGCGACTACCTGGGCAAGACCGTGCAGGTGATCCCGCATGTGACCAACGAAATCAAGGAACGCATCTACGCAGGTGGAAAAGATGCGGATATTCTCATCACCGAGATTGGCGGCACGACGGGCGACATCGAGGGGCTGCCGTTTTTGGAAGCCATGCGCCAATTTGCCCTCGAGGTTGGTCCGAAGGATGTGCTCTTTATTCACGTCACGCTGGTGCCGTTTCTGCAGGCGGCCGGCGAGCTGAAGACCAAGCCTACGCAGCAGAGCGTGGCCAAGCTGCGGGAGATTGGCATTCAGCCGCATATCTTGGTTTGTCGCACCGATCACCCGCTGGAGCATGACTTGCGCGACAAGCTCTCCATGTTCTGCAACGTGCCGGTGAAAGCCGTGATCGAATGCCGCGATGTGGAGCATTCCATCTACGAGCTTCCGCTCGCGCTGCAGCGCGAGGGCATGGACCAGCTCGTGCTCGACCTGTTTGGCTTGAAGAATCCGCCGCCGGCGAAGAATATTTGGGAGACGATCGTGCACCGCGTGATTCACCCGGCGCGCGAGGTTACCATCGGAGTCGTGGGCAAATACATCGAGCTGCAGGACGCCTACAAGTCCGTCTACGAGTCCGTCACGCACGCCGGCATCGCCAACAATTGCCGGGTGAACATCGTGCGCATCGATGCCGAGGATCTGGAAAAGCGCGGCGGCCTCGCGGTCATGCGAAAACTCGACGGCATTTTGGTGCCGGGCGGTTTTGGCGACCGCGGCACCGAGGGCAAGATCGCCGCGGCGCGTTATGCCCGCGAGCGCAACATTCCCTATTATGGCCTGTGCCTTGGTCTACAGATCGCGGTCATCGAGTTTGCCCGTAATGTGCTTAAACTCAAAGGGGCAAACAGCACCGAGTTCGACCCCGCGGCCCCGCATCCGGTCATCAACATGATGGAGGAGCAGAAGAAGATCATCGACAAGGGCGCGACCATGCGGCTCGGCAGCTATGAGTGCGCCTTGACCCCCGGCACCCGGGCGCACAAGGCCTACGGGGCGGACAGTGTGCGCGAGCGGCATCGGCATCGCTTCGAAGTCAACAATGCCTACGTGGGCCAGCTACAGCGCGCGGGCTTGGTGGTGAGCGGCATCAATCCGCGCCGCAATTTGGTGGAAATCGTCGAGTTGAAGGACCATCCTTGGTTCCTCGCGGTGCAGTTCCACCCGGAGTTCCAGTCGAAGCCCAATCAGGCGCATCCGCTGTTCGCGGCCTTTATCGGCGCGGCGTTGAAGCACAAGGGTGCCGGCCGTCGGCGTGCCAAGGGAGCCTGATTCCGAGGTTTGCGTCCGGGCGCGGATCGCGTTTTACTAGTTCCATGCTGCACGACCCTTCCCGCCTTACGCTAATTGCCGGTCCCTGTTCGCTGGAGAGTGAAAAAGTCTGCCGTGCCGTGGCTGGAAAACTCGCGGAGCTGCGCGTGGCGTTTCCAGCGCTGAATCTTGTTTTCAAGGGCTCGTTCGACAAAGCCAACCGCACTTCGGCCACGGGTCCGCGCGGCACCGGGTTGGAGGAGGGGTTGCAACTGCTGGCGCTGATCAAGCGCGAATACGGTTTTCCGGTGCTGACCGATGTGCATGAGCGGGAGCAACTGCCCGCCGTGGCTGCGGTGTGCGATATCGTGCAGATCCCGGCATTCCTCTGCCGGCAGACCGACCTGCTGCTGGCCGCGGCGGCCACTGGCCGGATTGTCAACGTGAAGAAGGGTCAGTTTCTCTCGCCTCAGGAGATGGTGCATGTGACCGGCAAGCTCCGCGAGGGACGGGCTGCCGAGATCTGGCAAACGGAGCGCGGCACGACCTTTGGTTACCAGAATCTCGTCGTGGACATGCGCGCCTTCGCCATCATGAAACAGCATGGCCATCCGGTGATCTTCGACGCCACCCACAGCGTGCAACTGCCCGGTGCCGCGGGCGGCAAAAGCGGCGGGCAGCGTGAATTTGTGCCGCCGCTCGCACTCGCCGCGCTCGCGGCCGGCGCCGACGGGCTTTTTATCGAGACCCATCCCGATCCGGCCAATGCCATTTCCGACGGTCCCAACATGGTGCTGCTCGATGAACTGCCGGGCCTGGTCGGCCGGGCCCTCGCCGTCTGGCAAGCCGTGCGGCGTTGACCCGCCCGGTTTCCGGACCACACTGGAGAAAAACATGGATACCTTCATCATCGATGTGCCCGTGCCCTCCATGGGCGCCACCGTCAGCGAGCTGAGCGTTATTATCATCAAGGTGCAGCCCGGCGAGCGGGTGAGCAAGGGGCAGCGGTTGGCCGATCTTGAGAGCGACAAATCCACCTTTGAGTTCGAGAGCCCTTGCGACGGCGTGATCCATGCGGTGCATGGCAAAGCCGGTCAGACGCTCAAATCGGGCCACCTATTCCTGCAGCTTGAGACCAGCGATGAGAGCCAGTTGCACCTCAAGTCGCAGACGGCGGTAAAAGCGGGCGCGGGTGCGCCTGTCGCCAAGCCGGCCGCCGCAGCGGTGTGGACGCCGCGAGCAACCAAGCTGGCGCAGGAAGCCGGGTTCGATCCGGCGACGATCACCGATATTGAGGCGACCGGGCCGGGCAACCGCGTGTCCGGCGACGACGTCCAGCGCTACCTCGCCGAACGCAAAGGCTGAAGTCCGGCGCAGGCCGGTTGGTCAGTCTTGCGGCACACGCAAGTCAACGATGACGCCGGGCGGGACTTGGCAGTCAACCTGCCAGCCGCGCGTGGAGGAGCGGACGGCATCAACCCGAATGGGGCCGCGGATGGTGGGCACGGTGCCATGCAATTCCTGCAGCGGGCCCGGCTGGGGTGCGATCAGCACCCGGCCGTAACCGGGTGAGAGCGGACGCACGCCGAGGACGTAGCGGGGGATGATGTTGGCTGGCGCGGCGCCCCAGGCATGGTTCCAATCTTGGTTGGGCTTGAAGCGATTGTCCCACGCTTCCCAGGTGATGGTCGCGCCCTGCCGCAGCATGTTGTGCCAACTGCGGTCGCCGCGGGAGGTCATGAGTTCGATGGCGTGCATGGTCTCGCCGGACTCGAAGAACGCTTCCAGCAGGTATTGCGCGGCATAGACGCTGCAGGCCATGCCACGGCTTTTGAGAAAATTAATCACCCCGCGGTGTGCCTCCGCCGGCACGAGACCGAAGGCGAGGGCGATGAGGCTCGCGTGAAAAGCTTCGTGTGCGCTGCCTTCGCCGTCGCGGTAGCGGCCGGTGGCGGGATTGAAAAACACACGGTGAAAACTGGCGCGAGCGGTGGCGGCGGCGGCTTCGAACTTCGTCGCGTCCGCGTTATGCCCCAGCACCCGGGCCATGCGGCTCATGAGCGTCAACGTGTGGCAGTGAAAGGCATTCACCACCGTGTTGACGGGCCGGAAGTCGTAATCGTCGCGTTCGCCCGGAGGCCAGTCTACGAGGTCGCGCAGGTCGCTCGTGTTCACAAGCCCATCCGGCCGAGCGTGGCTGAGATAGATCTTTTCGCGGCTCAGGATGCCGTAGCTGCGGTCGAGCGAGCGCGTGTCGCCGGTGGCCTCGTAGTCAGCCCACGCCATCATCACCGAGTGCGATTTCCACTCGGTAGGCCAAGTGGGTTTGGCGAGCAGATATTCATGACTGTGGCGTGCGAGGGCGAATTCGCGATCCACCGCGTAGTGGCCGAGCTGGTTGATGTAGGCGTCGGCCTCATAGGGACTGCGCTCGCGGTCGCCGTCCACGTAAACGCCGCAGAACGTGGTGGCGCGAATGGAGTATTTGCAGAACTCCCAGACGGCATCCAGATCCGGGGCGGAGGAACGAAATGCGGCCGCACCGTCGTCAAAAAGGTATTCCAACCGCACCTGCACGAGATCGTGGGCCGCCGGCGGAGCGGCAGCTCCGATGATCTCGATATAGCGAAAGGGCAGAACGATGCCGAATTGCGGCGGCAGGAGGACGGCGGCGCCCGAGGTGTTGCGCTCGTCCACCGGGGTTTCGACGCGATACCGGTGTCGGCCTGGCCGGAGCGCGAGCGTTACGCTGGCGGCGCGGATGGTGCCGCCGGGCTGGAGATCGACGGTTTCACCCCGGTGTTTTTCGCCAAGGCGAATTTCAACCGTGCCGCCGTTGGCGGAGCCCAGCGTGATCTCCAGCCAGCCGAACGTATGCTGGCCGAAATCGACGAACCAGCGCTCCGGCCCGGTGGCGCGCAAGGTCTTGGCGGGATATCGGAGGGGCAGCACTGGATGCCGGCTGGTGGCGGTGGGATTGAGGCTGGTGGCGAGCGTGAAACGTTGGGTCCCCGACCAAGGCCCGGGCTGTCCGTCGCGGCCCCAGACGCGCACGCGCCAGCCATACGAGGCTCCTGGCGCGAGCGGCGGTCCGCCATAGGGCAGGTTGATGGGTTCGCTGCGCTCAAGTTTTCCGCTGTCCCAGATATCGCCCTCGCCGCGCTCCAAACGGGCCGCATCCCGGCTGACAATCACCTGACAGGCGGTTTGTGGATCACCATTAACGATCCAGCCGAAGGTAGGCTGCGGGGTGGCGATGACAGTCAATTCGGGCCGACTGAGCAGATCGCAGAGCAGGCCGGTGGGCGCGGTCATGAAAAGATTTGCTGCCGGAAATGCGGCGGTCAGGGATTCTGCAGCTCGTAGCTCAAGATGCTGAGCGCGTAGGTGGCGGCGGTTTCGCAGCGAAGGACAAGCGGACCGAGCGTGACGAATTCGAAACCACAGGTTTTGGCGTGGCTGAGCTCGGCCGGGGTGAAATCCCCTTCGGGTCCGACCAGCCAAAGCACATTCTTGGGCGCGCGCTGGTGGGTGGACTTGAAGGCGGCGAGGGCCGTTTTCAGCGAGCGGGCGCCGGGCTGGAGACTGGCAATGAGCTTCAGGTCAAACCCTCGTGCGCTTTCCATGTAAGCGGCGGCGGCCTGCACGGGCAGCACCTCGGGCACAAAGGGATTGCCGCACTGCTTGGCGGCTTCGAGCGCGGCGGTCTGCCATTTTTCTATCTTCCGGTCCTGCCGGTCACCGTCGAGATGGACCTGGGTGCGTTCGCTTTCAAGCGGCACGATGTGCGCGGCGCCGATCTCCGTGGCCTTGCGCACGATGGCATCCATGAACTGGCCTTTCGGCAGGGCCTGGCCGAGCGTGATGGCGTAGGCCAGCGGCGGCAGTTTTTGCCGGAAGCGCACGGTGAGCACGGCGGCGTTTTTACGATCGTCGCTGAGCTCGCAGATCCACTCGGTGCCACGGCCGTCGAACGCGACGACCGTGTCGCCGCGTTTGGCCCGGTTGACGGCGACGAGGTGATGCGATTCATCCGGTGAAAGCGTGATGGCCGCAGGCTCGGCCGCGTTGGGGGAGCAAAAGGCGCGAAAATCGGGCATGGTGGGAGCGAAATTTGGAGCCGTGGCCGTGTCGAGGGTTGAAAACAGAAAGGGCGCCGGACTTGGAAGTCCGACGCCCTTGCCGACTAATAACACTACAAACTGTAACCAAGCAAAGAACGGGTAACTAACAACGTGTGAGACGGGTCGGCGGCGGGACTGTTCAAAATATGACAGAGGCGCTCCGCCGCCGCCGGCCGTTGGGAGCTTGCCTGACGACGGACGGGAGCCTTTGCTCCGCGCACCCTGATGCCACTCCAGCCCCGAGCCTTTCACCTGATGGTGTGTTGTGCGGCGGCTGCCGGCGTCCCGCCGCTTCGCCGCGGCCGTCCATGTCCTCCGCCCCGGCCCGTCTGAACAAGCAGGAGACGCGCGAATCGCTGGGCTGGTTCAACTGGAACGTGAGCCTGCGCGGCGCGTTTGAGACCATCGGCGGCGGCACCACGCTGGTCTTCACGGCGTTCGCGCTGGCGATCGGCGTGCCACGGGATGCGATGGGCTATTTCACGGCGGTCATCAGTTGTGCCTGCATCGTGCAATTGCTGGGGATGCCGGTGGCGGGGCGGGTGCGGCGGCGCAAACGCTTCATTCTGGCCGTGGCGGTGGCGGAGCCGCTGCTGCTCATCGCGGCAGTGTTGGTGACGCCGTTGCTTTCGCCGGAGTTGCGTCCGCTGTCGCTGGGCGTGGCGGTGTTCACGGCGGCGGCTTGCCTGCATCTCACGCGGCCATTCTCCGACGACTGGCTGGCGACGACGATCCCGAGCGGTCTGCGCGGCCGTTACATCGGCCGACGCATCCGGATCTCGAGCTTTGCGATTGTCGCCTCGACGCTGGCGGTCGGGGCGGGCGTCGAGGTGCTGGGCAAGGATAATGCCGATGGGTTGGCCCTCCTGCTGGTTTTGGGCGCGCTGTTTGGCGTGGGCGCGGCCCTGACGCTGGCTCGCGCCACCAAGCCCGTGGTGCGGGAGCCCGCGACCTTTGCCATGAGCGATCTGCTGGTCGTGTGGCGCACCCGGCCATTTGTGCGCCTGACGGTCGGCACCGTGCTGCTGATGCTGCCCTTCTATTTTGCCGGGGCCTACTATCAGGTTTTCAACCTGGAAGTCGCGCGGATGCGGCCGTGGCTGATTGCCGCGATGGGCGTGGGTTACCTGTCGGTCAAACTCCTGCTGACGCCCGCGTTGGGCCGGATCTGCGACCGGGTGGGGCCGCGGCCCCTGCTGTGGGCGATGTGTCCGATCTACGTGGCCTTCTTCCTGTGTTTTCCGCTGGTGGAGTCCGGCCGGGTGTGGCCCCTGATCGCGGCCTGGGCTTTCGTGGGCGTGGCGGACGGCATCTACGGAGTCGCGGTGCCTGCGGCGCTCTACGGCACGATTCCTGCCGAGGGATCGCGGCCGGCCTATTTCGCCGTTTACAATCTCATCAGCCTGGGGTGCTTCGCCATCGGCGGTGTGTTGGCAGTGCCGTTGCTGGGCTTGCTCCATACGATCGACTGGAGCTGGGGTCCGGCGCAACTGGGCGGCTACCATTTGTTTTACACCCTGTGTGGTTTGGTGATGATTCCGTGCACGGCTGCCGTGCTGCTTTTCCCGCCGCGCCGCGGCGCGACGGCCAAACCCGCCGGATAAACTCCCCGCATTGATCCTCATGAACGCCCCGCATCCAGATCCGACCGCGGTCGTGCAGCGCCAACTGGAGGCCTACAACGCACGCGACCTCGACGCCCTGATGGCGATCTACGCCGACGATGCGGCGATGTATGAACATCCCGACAAGCTGCTCGCGCGCGGCACCGCGGCGTTGCGCGAGCGGTTTGCTGCGCGCTTTCGCGAACCGAACCTGCATGCGACACTGTTGCATCGTATCACCGCCGGCGCACTTGTGCTCGACCACGAGCGGGTGACGCGGACATTTCCCGAGGGGCTGGGTGAAATCGAACTGGTGATGACCTACGAAGTGCAGGCCGGTCGGATTGTTTGTGCCTGGATCATCACCGGGGCGAAGCGTTTGTTGGCCGCCGCACCGTGATGGATTGGGGTGATTTTTCGCCTATTTTCTTCCCAAGAAACTGCCGGGTGGGACATTCGCGGGGCCACGCGAAATTTAGGTGCTTTTGTGTTTCCATGATCGCCGTAGCGGACACGTTGCGGCGTGATGCCGCTCCGCACGCTAGCCGTCGATTTCAACTTCTTCATCGCCTCCTGCGAGCAGCAGGAACGCCCGGAGTTGCGGGGCCAGCCGGTGGGCATCGTCCCGGTGATGGCCGACACCTCATGCGTCATTGCCGCCAGTTATCCGGCCAAGGCCCGGGGCGTGAAGAGCGGCACCGGAGTCGCCGAGGCCCGGCAAGTGTGCCTCGGCATCCCGTTGGTGGAGGCTGATCTCGGGGCAGAGGTTTATCCCCAGCGTTTCAACGTCGCCCCCACCCAAGGCATGCCGGTGGTCATCTTCCCAGCCGGGCAGCCCCAGGCCATCACGATGCGTTGGGGCATCGTGCCGTTCTATGCGCTTTAAAAGCACAAGCCACAGCAACTTATCAATGCCCGCAGCGAAACCGTTGCCGAGAAGGTCACCTTCTGGAAATTCAATGACATCGCCGCCCGCATGGCAAAATTATGGCCATAAAAAAGAGCTTGGTCTTTAGTTCCTGAGGTCTTAAAGCTATGGTCGAGACAACTGAGTTGTCTCAAAATAATACAACCCCACAAAAAATGCAGATCATCGACACAATAATCGCAATCCTAAGAAAAGTTACTGAGCTTGGTGTTACATTGCTTGCCCTGACTGTTGTTCTACAAGTGGTTTTCGGAACACCGGTTCCCTTCATCAACCTCGATGTTGTAGGCAATCTGACAGGCCTAATCACGACGCTGGGCTCCAGTGGATTGGTTGGCTTAATCGCAGCCGGAGTCTTGTATGCAGTTTTGAGCAAAAAGTAATTTCCTGCTTTTTCCAGGGCTGTCGGTAACCCCGACAGCCTTTTTGTTTTTCTTTTTGAGTCTGAGATGATCGCCGAGAATTGATCCGCTAGAAGTAAAAATCTGGTGCGCGAAGGCAGCACGCTGCTGGGGAGCGGATCCTTGCTTGGAGCCTTGGTGGTGGAAGGTCGCCTGAACCCGGGTAATTCAGCCGGCCTCTTTACGGTTGCTGGCCCTGTCTTGTTTGCGCCCGGAAGCATCGCCGCTTTCGATATCGACGGAACCGGCATAGGGAATGGTCCCGGAAATTACAGTCGTTTGGTTTCAGCCTCCACTGTGACCATCCAGGGTGGCAGTTTGGTTCCGATCCTCCGCGGGATCACGGGCGAAGCCACTAATACGTTCACTCCGGCATTGGGTCAGAGGTTTCAAGTAATTTCCGCCCAAGGACAAATTGTAGGCAGCTTTTCCGGGCTACAGCAGCCCGCTGGGCTGCCCAATGGCTATGCCTTCGATACACTCTATAGCTCGAACGCGCTTGAATTGGTGGTTACCGCGGCTGATTTCGCCCAGCTCACCGCCTTGGGCGTCGGGCCGACCCCAAACCGTATCCGCACGGGTGCCGCGATTCAGGCCATTCGGCCCTTGGCTGGCACCAGAAATCCGAATCCTGACACTGCGTTGTTCTTCAGGGAACTATACTCCTCGGATGCTGCCGGGATTACTCGGGCGTTGGATCAGATTGGAACTGCAATCCATGGGCAGGTTCTTGATGGAAGCCTTAGCAGCTGGCGACAGTCGGCAAAGTCGGCCACCCGGCCGCGCCACAGTGAAGAGCTGTTCTGGCTGGATATGGCGGGTCATGTAGTGCGTTCGACAGGAGATGGCCGCGTGCGTGGCCACACGCTACATTCGGCTGGAGCCTTGCTCGGGGCTGATTTGTGGCGCCGCCCGGGGCGTCTTGCGGGTGTCGCGTTCGGCATCGCCGAGGGTCGTCTTTCCTCTTCTGGACCTGACATGGCTCGAGCTTCGCTCGAGTCGCAGCAGGCGCTGGCTTATGCGCAATACAAACAAGGCGCATGGCGTTTCGGCGCAACTGGCGGGCTAGGTTGGTCACAAGCTAACGTTGAGAGGCGGCTTAGCGTGGGTAATTTCTCCCATAAAATCCAGTCCACCCCAGACATTAAAGCCGCTGATATTTCAATTGAGCTGTCGAGGCAAATGCAGGTCGGCGCAATCGGTCTTAGCCCAGGAATTTTCATGCATTCTGAGGTTGCCCTGAATTGACGGACACGGGTTGAGCCCAAAGAAAGGACTCAATCATGACCAAGCAGAAAGAAGCCGGGGCAACGCCCCGGCGCTACGACGAGGCGTTCAAGCAAGAAGCGGTGCGCCTGTGGAAGGGCAGCGGAAGATCCGCCGAGCAGACAGCCCAGGAACTGGGGATCAGTGTGTATAACCTCTACGCATGGGGGCAACGGGCGGACCAGTCGGCCCGGGTCGCCGGGACGACTGGTTTGCCCGTCAGCAAGGAGGAGCTGGTCGCGGAGAACGCACGCCTGCGGCGAGAGCTGTCTCGGATCACCGAGCAACGTGACATCCTAAAAAAAGCCGCGGGCATCCTCTCCGAACCGTCGCCGAGCGGTATGCCCGGATTAAAGCGATGAGCGACGACTATACCGTAAAAAGGCTCTGTGCGGTGCTGGGGGTATCCCGCAGCGGTTACTACCAATGGCGGGCCGCACCGGGCTCGCTCCGGGCGCAGCAGGGAGCGGCGATGCAGGCGCGCATTGCGCAAATCCATCGCGCTTCTCGGGGCACCTATGGCAGTCCGCGGGTAGCTGCAGTCTTGCGTCAACAAGGCGACTCGATTGGTCGCCATCGGGTTGCCCGATTGATGCGCGCAGCCGGCCTACAGGGCCGGCAACGCCGGCGCTACCGCGTGCGCACGACCGACAGTAATCATGATCAACCGATCGCACCCAATCGCTTGGGCATCGCGGCGCGTCCGACCCGCACCGATGAGGTCTGGGTGAGCGACATCACCTACGTGCCCACGCAAGAGGGCTGGCTGTATCTGGCTGGGGTGCTCGATCTGTATAGCCGGCGGCTGATCGGTTGGGCCATGGGCTCCGGCTTGGAAACCGCGCTCCCGCTCGCCGCCTCGCTGATGGCTCTACGGCACCGGCGCCCGCCAGCGGGGGTGGTGCATCACTCGGATCGGGGCTGCCAGTATGCGAGCTCGACCTATCGTTCAGCCCTCGCCGCAAATGGTTGCGTCGCTTCCATGAGCCGACGGGCAAACTGCTACGACAACGCCACTGATCCGCTCCCGTTTACTGGACAGCAGCCGGTGTTAGTTTTTCCGGGTTGGGCGTAGGTTTTGGTGGGGACCTCGTGGCTCGCTCGGCGAAGGCTGCCGGAGGCAGCCAGCCGAGCGAGC
>Ga0169931_10010343_pt1 | contig 13302 bp, 10 predicted proteins | sample Kivu_15m_20L_FD_129675 | JGI IMG/M metagenome (GOLD analysis project Ga0169931, IMG submission 129675) | Freshwater microbial communities from Lake Kivu, Western Province, Rwanda to study Microbial Dark Matter (Phase II) - Kivu_15m_20L... | ecosystem: Environmental > Aquatic > Freshwater > Lake...
AGAAGATGGAGATGATGGAATGAACGTGGAAGATGATTAATTATATGACTTTTATTATTAATCATAACTGTTTATAACGATTTTATTCTATTAAATTATTTTCCTGTCAGGCTTTATATTTATTACTTATAATAATTATAAAGAAAACCTATTACGCTAGTATAGAAAGAAGTTATCATGAAATTAGATTATAATTATAACTATAACTGAATATAAGTATTCTTTTCAAGTAATTATAATATATAAATATATTAAGGCCCAATTTTCGTATTAATTATTTTCTATATATTTATCCATTATCATTAAAAGAAAAGCGGAACCAATTGAGATCGTCTCTCCCTTTCATTGATTTTCCTCAATTACACCTAAATTCATTCCTTAATTATCAACACATTTTGCTCTTTTATTGTAAGTAAATTCTCCACAAACATAATAACTCCCTAGTTTGATTCAATCTACTAGATACATAAGCTATATTACTCCCAAACAACTAGGATATTTCTCTGAAGACTTTCACGGCCTTTATCAAGTTTTATTTTGTAAAAATATTTATTTAGTTATATATTTATTATTTTCAGTCAAATCTACACCAGTTGAAACAGTAAAATTTCAAATAAATTAATTTTAATACGACAATTAAAAACTTTAATATATATTTCAATATATTTTTAAATATTCAAGTATTAGTATTCATCTTCGTTCTCTCCTTCTTCCTCATCTTGATTATTTTCGTATTCCTCATACTTATTATTTGGAAAAGTTTCGTTTAGTGACATATCGTCTTCTATAATCTTATTATCCGCTTGCTGTTTTTGTTCCATTTCCTCTTTCTTAATTTTATCAAGATGGTTTTTTATATTTTCATCAATTGGGGGGAGTGCATTGTGTTTTATTACCTTTCTCATTGATTCTATCTGTTTGGTAAGAATTTTATTCTCTTGTTCTTTTTCCTTCAACGTATTCGTCAATTGCTCTATGGATAATTGTGTTTCATTGAGTTTCTTCTGATAAACTCTCTGCTCATTTTTATATTCGTTTACTTGAAATTGGAAAATTTTATTCCTTTGTTCAGATTCTTTGATTTGTGAATTAAGAAATTCTAGCTTTTCTTCCAATTGTGATATTTTCTTGGTAAGAATCTTCACATCTGTTTTATGTTTATTCTCAATTGAATTACGTGAATTTTCAAGAGCTTCGAATTTTCTTTCTATTTTTATAATTTGTTCTTCCGATAAATTCTTAGTTAATTCATCCCTTTCATTATTGGTGAAAATTTGCAGATTGAGCTTATTTTGTTTTTCCTCTAAGTTCCTCTTGCTACCTGCGTTTTTCATTTGTTTAGTCAATTTAAGTTCGCTTAATTTCTTCTTAGGGACTGCAGTTTTTAATTTTTCTACTTCATCTTTTGCGATATTCTTATCTGTTAGGACATTTGTTAGATTTATGTCATGATTCAATGCATTTATTTTATTCATGTCATTCATTTGATTAGAACCTAAATTTGAAGTTATTTGATCAACAACAGTATTTATTTTTTTATTTTCGATTTCCCTAGTCACGCTGAAATATTTATTTCTAATTCTATCATGTCTTTTTTCTTCTTCTTTCAATTTAAAATTTAGCTCTTTATTATTCTCTTTGAAAAGTTTTAAGTCATCCTTGAGAATTTTTATTTCATTTAACAACTGCGATTTTTCATTCATACATTTCTTATGTTCTTCGATAGTTTTGTTTAGTGCTTTGATTTCTAATTGCAGATCCATGATTTCTTTTTCTCTTAATGTAAGTTTGTCTTGAACTTTGAAAATATTTTTGTAGTCAGTATAATTATCGACTGTTTTCTGTAACATTTCATTATTCTTTCGCAGGAATTCAATCATCTGGCTGGAATTCCTCAATTCTTTTTCTTTTATCTTTAAGAGATTCTCTATAGATGTTTGTTTTTTTTCTTCCTCTGCGTATTTCATTTTGTCAGTTACTTTTTTAAAATTTACCTTGTCAAATCGTTCATCTACTTGTTTCTTAAGATCCTCCAAATTTTGCATTAGCTTGTTGTTGGCCAGTGTTATAAAATTAATTTTCTTATCTCTGTCTGTGATCTCCTTTTCTTTTTCTTCTTTAAGGTTTTTTAAATTTTGATTTTCATCGTTTAATAACGCGAGGTTAGATTCAAGTTCTTTGATTTTTTTCTTATAATTTTCTTCTATTTGTCGTATGGTTTCGTCTTTTGAAAATATTTTTTGGTCAGAATCATCAGATTTCTGTGTGTTCGTAACTCTTCTCTTGTCAGCTATTTTAGATTCTTGATCTTCTAAAATATTTTCGTCTCTTGTTAAAGATTCCTCTTTTGTTGTTTTTTTTAGTCTACTAACCTTTGATTGTTTTCTATTTTCAGATTCTAAGTCGACTAAATCGTCCTTTTTCATATAAGGGTCTATACCAGTTATCAAAACTTCTTCTTGTTTTGATTTATTTTTGGTTTTTAAATTGAGATCCATTATAAAATTATAAAATTGAATGTAATAAAATTTATGAAATTATATGGAATACATAAGATTTATTTGTTTTTCAATTTAAAAATTTATGGTGAATTAGATTGATTTTATTAAAATATAACTCATCTAGGAGTTTCATCTATCAATTTGTATCTAGTCCCTTTATAGTTTTATTGAATACATCATTATGTTTATTTAAGAAATATTTTAGGAATTTATTTAATTATTTATAAAACTTTAATTCAATTCAATTAATGGATGTTTATGCGATTTCTAAATTTTTAGATACATTTTTGAAATATCTTTTATACTTTTTTATCGGCACTGTGTGTTTGGCAATTTTTTCATTTTCTCTTCTTTTTGTAAGATCAAAATTACAAAATATAAAAGAAGAATATGAATCTGAAAAACAAAATTTGTTAGAAGAAGAATTGCAAGAAGAAATTTCTACAAAGAAATCAAGATAATTAATTAAATTTTTAAAGAAATCAAGAATATAAATATCTTTTCTCAATGAATTGAAAATTTTACAAATTTTATGAATTATAAATTATCTCTAATAGGAGACTAAAATAATTTGCAAAATATTTTTATGTATAAATTATTTTATTTATTTTTTCATTTAATAAAAATTTTTATAATTAAAATTTTTTTTATTCTTAGTCATAAACTCAAATTAATTTCAAATTTAATTTAAATTCAATTTAAAATTTAAATATTAATTTTGTATTTTTTGACAATCTTCGATCAAATAATAGGAAAATATATAAAAAAACTAAGAAATAATAAATTAAAACATGAACAGGGAAGAAGACAAAGAGAAGCCAGAGACAAAAACGAATCTTAACAGCAACGAAATGTTTAAGATGAATTCCTTAAATACCATGGAAGTTTTAAAATCAAAGGAGAAATTTTCTCAATTCCCGAATATTATAGAAGTAGAAATGTCTGGATGTTTACCAAACACAATGAATGCGATGAATAACCCTATTAATAGGAATAATTTTTTTAATTTGTAAGATAAAAGAAATTTTAACTCGATTAGACCAGAAGCTTCGCCAGGACGCTTAAATTTTGCATATAATCCACTCATTTCTCCTTCACTCGACACTAAATTAAGAATCTCTTTTATACTCCTAACAAATTAATCTCAGGCGAATCATACACTGATTCTACTGGAACACTCAATATCCCAGTCGAAATTAACATCAACGAATCGCCTTATAACACAAACAGTAAAATTTTAAAGTTTTATAAATTTCATTTAATAATTTCATCTAATCTTGAATAGTAATACAAGGACTTAAACATGATGAAAAGTCGAGCAGTTTTAAACGAATAAGAATTAAAAATTTTCCTAATGAGATCATGGGGAGAAACATCAACTTTGATGGCAATTTGGGCGATAATATCGAGTTCAGTGATTTAAATAATGCTAGACGCGGGAACCTTAAAAAAATTGGCGTTAAAAATACAAATACAATTTATAATAAAACAAATGCGGAGAACTATATTCTTTATAATAAAGCAGAAAATAATCTAAACAAATTAGAAAATGATTTACAAAGGAATGAATTTAGTTCGAATAACTTAAATTCTAATTTAAATGTCCATGGATTTTTATATGGAAATAGGATTGAATTCACGTCTGAAAGTGAAGATAGCGACAGCAGCAAATCCTATTTAGAAAAACAAGAATCAGATCGTTATGGGCTAATTAATCATGCAAGTAACACCGCGATCAAAGCTGAAAATTTAAAAAAAAGTAAATCAGCATTTATAACATACTCTTTTTTATTGAATATTTATTTTTAGATTCTTCAATGATTGATTCCGATAGACCTACAAGAAATCGCAAATATACTATACAGTTGAGCAATAGCTTAAACATGAATTCCGAAATACAAGAACAAAATCCAACTAAAAAGAATTTTTGTTGTACATGCACAAGATCCAGATGCCTTAAAAGATATTGTGAATGTTATGCTAACAATGTATATTGTGAAGGATGTGATTGTCAGAATTGTTATAATTTACCGAAATTCAAAGAATTAATTAAGAAATCTTCAGAATTAAATAATCAAATGAACAAACAAAATTTTGAAAGTCAACGTAAAGAAGAACAGAAACAAGAAGAGATCTTGTGTAATTGCACGAAATCTAATTGCAGAAAGAAATATTGTGAATGTTTCAAAGCAGGGGAAGGCTGTAAAGAACTGTGCAGATGTATCAACTGTAAAAATGAAAAGAAAATGTCTGCGAATTCATCTCATAAATTAAGTACAACTACTATGCCTTATTCATTTGATTTATCACACGATGTTAATCTTTTAAGTAAAGTAACACAAGATCAAGAGAAGAGAAAGGCTGCCAGGAATCCTAAAAATTTCATTCTGGAAGGAACCAGTGTGTATATCAGTAATCAGGATATATCTGTGACTTTTAGAAAGGAGATACTAAATAAACATCCTAGGGAAAATTTTCTAATTAATTCAAATGACTTACAAGAGAAATTTCAGGCAGAAGACGATAGCAACTTCACAGAAATAAATTTAGAAAATTCTAATAATAACAGCTCTAACAAAAAGCATTCAAATATATTCGATAATAATACAGAATCAGTGATTTCCTCTAATAATTACGATTTCAAAAATATAAGTGAAAAAAAAAGCCATCCTAATTTTCTAAAGAGAGAATCAGATCCTAAGAGCGCCGAGAAAAATTTAAACACTCCTCATTTGGAAACTCCTACTATGATCCGCAAAAGGAATAGAATTAAAAAAGCAGATTCTGTTACAAAATCTTCTTCTAGTTTATTTCACACACCACTCTTCGCCACCAATTCCACACAGAAATACAATAGGAAGAAGGTAAATCTTGACAAGCGAATAGTTAAAAACCTTGACAAATATATCGACTCAATGTAAAATTTATGCATAATGTGAGGGAAATGATGTTTATATTAAATTAATCAATTGAAAATGAATTTATTATAAATTTTCATAAAATTTTAATTAAATTTTTCTTTAAATATTAAAATTCATGGAAGGAAAAGTTTCTTTTTTATAAATAAATCTAAATTTTAAATCCTAGTTTCACGTTTAACTCTTGAGGCTTTCCCTTATTTTTTTTCTTTTTATTCACTTCTTGAAATTGCTGATTCTTATCATAATTTGCGTTAGAATTTCCAATAGAATTGAATGCCTCGAAATCAGGTTTAACCTCTTTGGGTTTTTGTTTAGGTTTTAATTGATTCACAAGGTCTTCTGAGGGGATGAGTTCTATTTTACAATTAAATTTATTTTCTTTCTTTAGATTTTCTTTAGGTTTGTTACCAATTAAATACACCGATTCATCTTGAGCCTTTGGTTTTTTTTTAGTCTTTTTAACAACCTCCCACTCTCCTGAGTCTAGTTCTATTTCTTTTTTAATTCCTCCATCTACATTAAGAAATAAGGTTTTTTCGTTTTCCTGACTTGAAATCAAAATAGGATCATCTAAGATAGTGTCTGCAACGAAATCTTTAAATTCGTTTTTGACTAGCGGCTGAGTAAAATTGAGAGTTTCATCAACGTTAATAATATTTTGTTTCTTTACAGTATGAGGAGCGTTTGTTACGATCTCTATTTTATCTTTAGGCGAAGGTCGAACTTCGGGATGGTTTTTGATGTTAATAACTTCTTGTTTTTTCTGAATTGTTTCTTCTTCAATTTTTATCTTTTTTATTTTTTCATTCTCTACGGTTTGATTTTTTATAATTTCTGAACTAAAAATTTTATGGGATCTTGAATATAATTCTGTGTATTGTAATAAAGGAGAATCTTCTATTTTCGAAACCCAATCCTCATCGTTTATTAACTTGATTTTAGCAAACTCATTTAGATTAGAGAATGAAAATTTGAAGATGTCGATTGGTCTGAAATTAGTTTGGCTATTTACTTGATTTACATTATACATTTCGTGTAATCTTTTAGAAGAAATAGGACCTATACCAGTCATCGGTTGCTGAGGCATTGGATAATGAAGATACCATAGAGGAAGTTCGTTTGAAATATTCACTTTTTGGTTGAACATATAAATATTTTCGATCTTGACAGGCTCAAATTGAATACTTTGTGTTGGAATAGGCATATACATTGGATTAAAAGCGGGGATAATCATAACCTTATTCTGAATTTGGTTGGGATTTAGTGGAAGATTATTTCCTGGAATATTGGTAAAGGTATTGTTGACGTTAAGAGTAGGTTGGAAATTTTCTAGAGGAGGAAATTTAACAGCTTCTCTTGTTTGAGTAGTATTATCATCGTTACTCTTGAAAAATTCCTGATATCTTTTATCGTTTATGTCCTCTGCTGAAATATCTCCAATAACAACGTGAGTATCTATAATTGATTGCGACTTTTCATCTCTTCCGTTCATGGAATCAAAGGCTTCACGTAATTTCTCAACTTTCCTCTCTACTTGCTTTTCTTGGTTTATTGGAACATTTTTACTTCCCTTGACGAAATCTTGGACTTCGCTTTTATTCACTGCACCTGTTACTAGAAATGCCAACGTATCATCGTTTCTTGTATTCGTAAGATTACCTGGTTTCGCATTATTTCTTTCGGCTTTATTTCTCTTTATGAATCTGTTGTTATTTTTTTCTCTTATTTCATTTACAAAAGATTGACTCATATCGTAGTATGTGATACTTGCTGGTTCTTGGGGAGATTCTGAAAAAATAAATTCCCTATGTTTGAGAGAATCTTCTGAAATTTTGTTCATTGGGAATTCTCTTGAAGTGTTATAAAAGAACGAAAGTATATCTTGTTTTTCCATTGAATAATAAATAATAAAATTTACTAATTAAATGAATATTATTTTAGTTGAGTTGAAATAATTTACTTTAAGTGAAATATTAATACACACATGAAAAAATTTTCTAATTCTAATCCAAATATTAATAACAATAAGTCTTTTAAAAATAAAAAGAACGACTTTAACATAGTAGTAAACACAATCCAACTAAAAAATCCTATAATAAAGGAATTTTTTTTCGGGTACAATTCAGATCCCACGATACCCTGTGACTTCAAGATAGCTGATAAGTATTTTTGTTTTTTCCTAAGCATGAAATATCATCAGGCATATCCAACATACATAGAAAATAAATTAAGTCAATTTACATTACAGAACATTGCAACTGATTGTATAAAATTTTTGTTTTGTGTTTATGATTTGACACAAGCAAAAGACTCTACGAATGAAAATAAAAAGACGAAAATTCGAAGTTATCTTGAAAATTTCAGGAATAAATCAGACATAGGTGAGGATTCACTTGGTGAAAATATATTTTCAGATTTGATGAATTACACTGACGATAAAAATTCAAACAATTCAAATCATTTTTCTACCTCATCAAACAATAACGTGGAGAAATTACTGACCGATTTAAATTTTATTTGTTTGAATAATCATACCACTTTTATTCTTTGTTATTCAGGATACGATTTATCACAGTATTTGTATTCTCTTTCTCAAATGCACAATAATGACTATGGACAAGACAAATTAAAATATGTTTCTTTAGAAGATGATTTGATCGATGTAATTTCCATTGCTCCAAATGTTAACAAGACAGATGCCCAAAATTTACTTTCTAATTTCCAAGATATAAGATCGATTGTTAACTCTTCGTCGCAGTTAAAATCTTTAGTTCCAGGAATCAGTAGTAAGAAAATAAAATCGATTGAAGAGTTTTTTAATTTTGAATTTAGTAAATTTAAAAAATAACATCGCATTATATAAATACTTGTTTTAAGCTTAATTAATTATCTTGTAGTGTTAAAATTTTTATCAAAATTTGGATTGCTTTCTTTATTTTTTATTTCCTTGTCTTCCTTTTTCTTTTGAAATTTTGTAAATCTTTCCTCTAATTTTTGATAAAATATTTGCTTATAGTATTCGTATCTCGATATGAATTTTCTGTTCTTGCTCTTATTGACTTGATGTACATTACAAGAAAATATTTTATTTTTCTTGTCGATGAATGTTACTGTATTTTTCTCACGGTTATCTATGATAATTTTCGAATTATCTGAGAATATTAACTAAAAAGTCACATTTAAAAGTTATATTAATATGCCTTCTTACCTGTAATATATCGTTTGAAAGTTTTATTAAATAACACTTCTCTGTGATTATAATTTTTTTAACATAAATGATGTTTTTCTCATGACTTACATTTATTAAATCTTTAGTAGGCTTTATTTCTTGTGATTTATCAAGATATTTTTCATAGTTTAATAAAATTTCAAGTTTCATTCTTATTTCAGAAGGAACATCGGTTAATTTATTAATATCATAACTTGATACTTTTCTATTTTTTTTGGTTTTTGTTTTAGAGGAAAGATTTTCAATGTAGAAAAATTCCTCCTTGTTGTAATTTTTAAACAAACAGGATTTATCTTTGAAAACCATCCCCAACACATTTCTGTTAGTTCGGTAGATAAATCCAAATTTTTTGGAATAATCAACAATATTTTCAACGAAATTCAATTTACTATGATCGAAAATGCTGGCATTTTTTTGAAGGAGCTTGTGAGTTTCCTTTTTATCTGATCTATTCAGCATATCCCTTATAGAATTTGTTTGATTATTCTTTGTAGTTAAATCCACACTATTATAATCGTAGATATTTTTTTGTAAATTTCGAATGTTTTTATTTAAATTGTCTTTATTAAATTTTGGTGATTCAGTAGAAATATTCCTATGCATAGGATTTTCAACTGGTATTCGTTTTACATTGTTTGATGCAAATTTTTTTACTTCTTTTAAATAAATATTGAAATCATCCGTTTCGTTTATGTATGATAGATCATTAATATCTTCTAAGTTCAAGGTTTCAATTCTATATTCTCGGTAAAATTGAGAAGTTGGCGGATGATCAAGTAAATAGGCTGGAATAGATTTTGGTATAGGATGCTTTGTGATAAACGGGTGTAATTGCATGTTTTCTAAGTTTAGTCTTTGACTTGGATTAGTGATTAATGTTTTTCTTATGAAATCTTTCGCAACTTCTGAAACGAAAATATCATTCGGGAAAGAAAAAATATTTTCTTGAATCCTCTTATATGTTTCTTTAACTTCGTTTGTTTCATAAGGTGGCTTTCCGATGAGCAAGGTATATACTATTACTCCAATTGCCCAGAAATCTACCTCGAATGAGTGACCTTCTTTTCCGACGAGAATTTCTGGAGCTATGTAGTTTGGTGTTCCACATACAGTGTGTTTCCTTTCACCCTCATATTTTAAGGCTGTCGCCAATCCGAAGTCCCCGATTTTCAATTCCATTTTCTCATTTAGAAATAAATTTCCTAATTTTAAATCTCTGTGAATCACTTTATTCTTGTGCATAAATTTTACACCTTTCAAGATTTGATCTAAAAAATATTTTGTTTCTAATTCAGTTATAACTTTTCGCTTTTTCAACATTTCGTTTAAAGTGTTATTATGACACAGTTCTAACAATATGTAAACGTTCTGTGAATCTTCGAAAACATGCTCAAATTTAACAATATTATTATGGAATAAAGACTTGTGAATTTTTATTTCAGATTTTAATTTTATCTTTGCTGATTGCTTGATCAGATTCTGCTTAGAGACAATTTTAGCAGCGTATGTCTTTTTGTTATGTAAGGATTTTATTTCGTAGCATTTAGCGAATCCTCCTTTTCCCAAAAATTTTCCTTTTAAATACTTTTTAATTATTTCTTCTCCGTTGTATTTATATATTTTTTCTTCTATTTCTTCTTCCAAATTTTCATTGACAGAGTCTTCGTCTGATGATTTAATTGAATTATTCATTAAAAATTTCAAATTTTATTATTAATTATCCTTACTTATTTTTCTAATAACTTAAGTAATTTTTTAAAAATCATATATAATTATTTTAATAATTTCTTATTTTTTTACTACTAAGTTAAGATCTCCATCTTTGCTTTTCTTTTTAATATTTTGTAAGGTATTTTTGTTCAATTCAATTGGTTGAGCGTCTTCATCCTCGAATAGTCTGTTATCATCTTCGTTGCTTTCCTAATATATTAATATTTATTTTTACAATATTGACATAATCGGGTTGGTTTTTCTTCTTAGCTTCTTGCATTTTCTCTTTTACGATGTCACTTACATTTTGAAAGAAATTTTTATTAAATGCCATTATAACTAAAACTATCAAAATTACAACAATTAGAATAAGAAAAACAAATCCAAGAGATGCAAACATTCCAGAAAAAGGACAAGGAATTATAATAGGGTCGAATTTCACTCCGTTAACACAAGTATTTCCTGGAACTTTTCGGTATCCTTTAGAAATAGTATAAAAATTATGACACTCCTTTGGGGGAGTATGTAATTCAAATGGTAAATTTACTGCATCTGTTCTGACACAAGGTTCACCCGGAGCAGGTCTATAAAATCCAAGATCACATTCATAATCCATTTCAGTACATGCACAATTTTCAACTACGATTTTTCTTTCGAATGTCAAACCATTATAACATTGAGACTCTCTCTTTCTTCTTATGTAAATAATTTTTCTTCCTAATAAACATTCACCGCCTGCACGGCCGTCATTTGGAGTCCATTTTTCATAGTCTGAGTCTGGTGTATCAGGATTGTCTGGGTTTTTGCACATAGGTTCATGTAATCCCGTAAAATCCAATCCAATCACTACCCCTTTTTTAACACCTTTTTTAGTAGTTGTTTCTCCATAAACTACAAAATGCTGACTTGTTGACATGGGTTCGATTATAACATTGGTGATATGAATCTTTTCGTCACTTATTTTTAATTCTTCAAATGTAAGTCCCTCATCCCAAGAGTATAAGACAGTATTAGTAGCAGTTTTAATATCTGCGATTACTATTAAGGCTCCGTGATCTCCAATTTCATAAATGTGAGGACCCTTCCTTATTTCGAACCAATTTAGCCCTCCGTCTCTAGATAAAAATGTAGAAACTTCATCTTCATCGTTTGTAAGGTATCTTCCAACGTTACCATTCGCAATTATAATTCCAGCTGCTGACTCAACTGCATAAACAGGAGGATAATTATTAGACAAGCCATGTAAATTTAAATAACAATCTGATCCACAATCGTATAAATGTCCTTCGACGTCTCTTAGAGGAGCTTTTATTCTTTTCCAATCTCCTCCTTTATTGAATGTAATCATAGTTTTAATAAAATCTTCATATCCTTCCATCTTTTTGTGTTTATTTGCCATATGTCTACTGCTATCATGATTTTCTTCCATACTCTCGTATTCTGCATATTCATCCTCTTCCATTTCTTGCTCAGCATCTTTCATAAAACTAGTAGCTATAGCATTTCCAATGTAAATACCCTCTAGACTACTAATTTTTTCAAAATCACTTTGATTGTCTTCTGTTCTCACATTGTATTTCAAACTAACTGAAAAATTGACACCGCTGCTGTCGGAAATGTAAACGTGACCATATCTTGAGGCTTCTCCAAAATGATTTATGTTTAAGAATACTGAACTTTCGGAAGAGTCAAGGAATGAATAGGAATGTTCTCTGAATCTTTTTTGATTTGTCTCAATTAATTGTAAGTCATACACCTTATGATCACTCTTTGACGTCAATAATACTACTTCTTGATTCTCTTGATCAACTACCTGTGCCACATATAAATAATCTTTAGTCAGCATAAATTTATTTCCTTTGTGTGCAGGCACTTTCCTTGTATGAAAGAAATCATCAGAATAAGCAAAATCAACTTTGTAATTCCAGCCTGAAGTTTTTTGATGACCTTTGCCACGTGGTTCGTAAGTAATTAGAATTCTTTCTTTAGGAATTCCTGCAGAAATCTGAGAAGCATCCTTAACACCCCAATCAAATTGAATTATGTATGATTCAACGTAAGTCCAACTTTCTCCCAAATCTTTAGTCAGAAATAATTCTTTGTAAATTTTGCAGGGCTCTCCATGAAAATCTTCACAAAGTGTAAAAGCGCTTGCAAGCCCCCAATTTCTTTCTGTAGGATGGAAGATATATTCTTTTACTCTTCTTCCGTGATTCAGTGCTCTCACTTTTCTGCCACAATCTTCTCCGATCCAATTAATTCCATGTGTTCCTAAGAAAATAAGCAGAGATTTGTCTACTGGTGAAGATATAATCCTAGAAACTTTTCCTATCTATGCAATTAAAAAATATATATTGTAATTTACTTCGTTTTCATTATCGTCTAATTCTAATCTTCCTGTATTTAAGATTACATCATTCAACTTTTTCCATGTAAATCCTTTATCATCTGATCTATATAAGGAATTTAGCTCTGTCAAGACTAAAACTGAATCTCTGGAAGGTCCACACCATACTAAATCTTTAGGATTAGCATCTATGTCGTATTGCTTAAATTCTACAGTTCCTGCAGATATTATGCTTGCGATTAATAAAGATATAATAGTTATATGGCATTTCATATTTCCTAAAATAATAAAAAAATAAAATTTTCACAATTAAGTATATATTTTATTTTAATTATCAATTAATATAAAATTATTTAAAATTTGTTATTTTTCATCACTTGAGGATAAAATCATCAAATATTATTAAGGATCCTGATAAATCAAAAAATTTGGAATTTTTTTTGCAAAAATTCCTGATACATATGTATTAATGTATAAAAATTCTGCAAATTATGTGACAAACTTAAAAAAATTATTTAACTCTAAAATATTTTATTTAAATCCACATTCTAAATCGACATATGTAGGTATATAATTATATTATGCCTAAATTAA
>Ga0169931_10010344_pt1 | contig 13302 bp, 9 predicted proteins | sample Kivu_15m_20L_FD_129675 | JGI IMG/M metagenome (GOLD analysis project Ga0169931, IMG submission 129675) | Freshwater microbial communities from Lake Kivu, Western Province, Rwanda to study Microbial Dark Matter (Phase II) - Kivu_15m_20L... | ecosystem: Environmental > Aquatic > Freshwater > Lake ...
CCAGGCTCGATGAGTGCGTGGTGGTCGACTGCCGGCACGATCTGTTCAAACCCGAGAAGGGCGCGGACGACTACGCCGCCGAACATCTGCCCGGGGCCTTCTTTTTGTCTCTGGACCGCGATCTGGCCGGGCCAAAAGGCGATGGCCGCTCAGGGCGACATCCGCTGCCCGACCCAGCGATCTTGCGAGCACGGTTGGAATCCATCGGTTTGGCCGACGGACGGCAACTGGTGGTCTACGACGCGGACACCGGCAGCTTTGCCGGCCGGCTCTGGTGGCTCGCACGCTGGATTGGTCATGAGGCGGTCGCCGTGCTCGATGGCGGTATTCGCGCCTGGCGCGAGGCGGGCTACCCGCTCACCGCTGAAGTCCCCGCTGCGCGTTCGCGCGGAACCTTGTCGGCGAGGCCTGCCGTCGCCTCATTTGTCACGGCTGCACAGCTGCTTGCCGATCAACCCAAGCGCGAGCGCCTCATCATTGATGCGCGCGCGCCTGAGCGCTGGCGCGGCGACAGCGAACCGCTGGACCCGGTGGGAGGCCATATTCCCGGCGCGCTCAACCGGCCCCTGCAGATGAATCTGCGCCCCGATGGCCGCTTCAAGCCGGCCGAAGTGCTGCGCGCAGAGTTCGCCGCGCTGCTGGCGGACCGCGATCCAGTATCGGTCGTGCACAGCTGTGGATCAGGCGTCAGCGCCTGCCACAACCTGCTTGCCATGCACCACGCCGGGCTACCCGGCGCAAGCCTGTATCCGGGCTCATGGAGCGAGTGGTGCGCCAACCCGGCCCACCCGCTTGCCAAAGGCAACGAACCCGGCTGACGCGCGCACCTCACCTCAGTGCGCGTGCGCCCCGGACGTGAGCACCGCGACAATCACGATCCCGGTGAACATCAGCGCCAGCTGCACCACAGAATCGCGCTGATGCAGACGGCTCTGCCGATGCAGGTCGGGCACCAGATCGGCCAGCGCGATGTAGATGAAGCTGGCCGCCGACACCATCAGAACAAACGGTAGCAGGCCGCTGCTTTTGGCGAAGGCGAAGTAGCCAAGCAGCCCGCCCGCCACAGCGGCCAGTGAAGACAGCAGATTGAAGGCCAGCGCGCGCTTTCGCGTGTAACCGGCATTCATCAGCACGATGAAGTCACCGATTTCCTGCGGGATTTCATGGGCTGCGATGGCAAGCGCGGCGAGCCAGCCGAGCTTGATGTCAATGAGAAACGCCGCCGCGATCATGGCGCCGTCAGCGAAGTTGTGGATCGCGTCCCCCACCAGGATCAGCATGCCGCCTGGGCCTGCCTCGGCCTGGTCATGCCCGGCATGGTGTTCATGCCCATCACCTTCGTGATGATGGCTGTGCCGCAGAATCGCGAGTTTCTCCAGCAGAAAAAAGCCCACCAGTCCGCACAACAGTGTCCACGAAAGCGCGTGCGGGTCAGCGCCTGATTCAACCGCCTCCGGCAGCAGATGCAGCACCGCAGTACCAAGCAGCAGACCCGCCGAGAGACTGACCAGGCGCGGCACGATTCGCGACAGGAGCGTGAGCGACAACGCTGCCGCCGCCGCGACGCTGAGCGCGCCGGAGGCAACGGTGGCAAGCAGAATGTGAAGCAGTTCGAGGCTCACCGCAGGCTCCCGATCAGCGCTCGAACGCTCAGCCGGAAGACCGGATCAGACGCCATGCTTTTTAAACCAGGCCTGGCAGCGCTGCCAGCCGTCATCGGCTGCCGCCTTCTGATAGCTTGGCCGATAGTCGGCATGAAACGCGTGCCCGGCGTCGGGATACACAACAAACTCGGACGCCCTTGACGCGGGCCCACCCGCCGCCAGGCGCTTCTTCATTTCATCGACTGTTGCCACCGGGATACCGGTATCGACGCCACCGTACAGGCCCAGTACCGGGCCATTGAGGTTGGCGGCAATGTCATAGGGATGCTGCGGGGTCATGGGTGAGGTGTCGCCCGTCAGGCGTCCGTACCAGGCAACGCCCGCTTTGACCCGCTTCGAATGCGCGCTGTAGAGCCAGGTGATCCGGCCGCCCCAGCAGAATCCGGTAATGCCCAGTCGGTCAAGGTTGCCACCTTGAGAGCCGGCCCAGGTCACGGTTGCGTCGAGGTCGGCGATGACCTGCGCATCGGGTACTTTTGAGACCACATTCTTGAACAGCTCGGGCACGCTCGTGTACTGCGACGGATCGCCCTGACGCGCGAAGAGCTCGGGCGCAATGGCCAGATAACCCAGCTTCGCAAACCGCCGGCAGACATCCTTGATGTGCTCGTGGACGCCGAAAATCTCCTGGACCACCAGCAGCACGGGATGACCCGTACCGGTGGCGGGCATCGCGCGATACGCAGGCATGTCGCCACCCGCTGCAGGAATCTTCACCTCGCCGGCGGTCAGGCCTGCCGTATCGGTCTTGACCGTCTGCGCGACCAGCGAACCGGTGGGCACCACCGCTGCCGCAAAGCCGCTGCCCAGTGCGGTCACCACAAAACCGCGCCGTCCCGTGGCGCCGGCGGCCGGACGAAGTGAGTCAAGTTCGTCGCGCATTGCGCGGATCATCTTGTCGTTGGCAGTCATCGTAAGGTCCTTATTGGACTATAAGAGGGATGAGAGGGAACGGAAATCAGCTCAAAACGATGGGGCAGCGTTTCAGTGTGCCTGATCCCAGTTGTCGCCCACACCGGTCTCGACCTCGAGCGGCACCTTCAGCTGCGCCACCCCGGTCATCAGTCGGCCCAGCGTCTCGCGCACGGGCTCGACCTCAGCATCGGGCACTTCGAGCACCAGTTCGTCGTGCACCTGCATGATCAGCTTCGCGCGACATCCAGATTCGGACAGCCAGCGCTCCACCTCGATCATCGACAGCTTGATCAGATCAGCCGCAGTGCCCTGCATCGGCGCATTGATGGCCGCGCGCTCGGCAGCCGCCCGACGCGGACCGCTGGGGCTCGCGATCTCGGCAAGCCATAGCCGCCGACCGAATACGGTTTCCACATAACCCTGCTCTCGCGCGCGGATTCGTGTCTCGTCCATGAAGCGCTTGACGCCTGGATAGCGGGCGAAATAGCGCTCGATGTAATGCCGCGCGGCATCGCGATCGATGCCCAGGTTGGAAGCAAGCCCGAAAGCACTCATTCCATAGATGAGCCCAAAGTTGATGACCTTGGCGTAGCGGCGCTGCTCACTCGAGACTTCGGCAGCGGGAATACCGAAAATTTCCGAGGCGGTGGCACGGTGCACATCGATACCCTCGGCAAACGCCCTCAACAGGCTCTGATCGTCAGACAGGTGAGCCATGATGCGAAGCTCAATCTGCGAATAATCAGCCGACATGATGCGGCAGCCGGGCGGCGCAATGAACGCCTCGCGAATGCGCCGCCCTTCAGGCGTACGGATGGGTATGTTCTGCAGATTCGGATCGCTCGATGACAGTCGCCCGGTGACGGCCACCGCCTGCGAATAGCTGGTGTGCACCCGCCCGGTTCGCGGATTGATCATTCGAGGCAGTTTGTCGGCATACGTGCTTTTCAGCTTGGCAAGTCCGCGCCAGTCGAGCAGCAGCCGCGGCAGCGGATAGTCTTCGGCCAGCCGGGTCAGCACGTCTTCGTCGGTGGAGGGGGCGCCGCTGGCGGTTTTTTTCAGCACCGGCAGCCCCTGCTTTTCGAACAGGATCTCGCCGAGCTGTTTGGGCGATCCCAGGTTGAAGGGCTGGCCTGCCGCCTCGTGTACCCGGGTTTCCAGTTCGAGCAGCTTGCGGCCTAATTCGTCGGACTGGCGTGCCAGCGCCTGCGAGTCGATCAGCACGCCGCGCCGCTCCATTCGCTGCAGCACACGCGACACGGGCACTTCGATGTCGCGATAGATATGCTCAAGCGCCGGCTCAGCGGCCACCCGCGGATAGAGCGTGCGATGCAGATGCAGGGTCACTTCGGCATCTTCGGCTGAATAGTGTGCCGCCTGCTCGATCGGCACCTGCTCGAAGCCGATCTGCGCAGCCCCCTTGCCCGCCACATCCTCATAACGAATCGTGCGGCGATTCAGGTGACGCGAGGCCAGCGAATCCATGTCGTGGTTGCGGTGCGCCTCAAGCACATAGCTTTGCAGAAGTGTGTCGTGCGCGATGCCCGCCAGGTGCACGCCATGATTTTCGAGCACATGCGTGTCGTACTTGAGGTTCTGGCCCACCTTGGCGCGCGAGGCATCCTCGAGCCATGGACGAAGCTTGCCCAGCACCAGCGCGAGCGGCAGCTGGTCAGGCGCGCCGGTGTAGCGATGACCCACCGGTATGTAGCAGCCCTCACCAGGCTCTACCGAAAAAGAGAACCCGACCAGCTCGGCGGCCATGGGGTCAAGCGAGGTGGTTTCGGTATCGAAGGCCACCAGCTCTGCCGCCCCAATGGTTGACAGCCACCGATCCAGAGCCGCCTCGTCGAGCACCGTTTCGTAGCGGCGCGCGGCAGGATCGTCGGGGATGGGCGTTGGCGGCATCCAGGGCGTGAGCGCGCGCTGCTCGTGCGGGTTCGACGCTGACGAGGCCGGCGACGCGGCGGCGCCAATTCCGACGGCCTGAGACCCGCTGCCGGCGCCGGGCACGCTAACACCCAGCCTTGCTTCAAGCTCGCGCAGCCAGGTCCGGAACCCGCACTGCGAAAACAACTCGAGCAGCCGCGAATCGTCCTCGGGATGAAGCGCAAGCGACTCGCCGATCGTGCCAACCATGGGCTCCAGTGGGCAGTCGGTTCGGATCGTGACCAGCGTGCGCGCGGTGGGAAGCCAGTCAAGTGCCCGCTGCAGATTGTCGCCCACCGCGCCCCGCACCTCGGCGGCGCGCGCGATCAGCGCGTCAAGCGACCCATACTCGGTGAGCAGTTTGACCGCGGTTTTGGCGCCCACCTTGTCGACGCCGGGGACGTTGTCCACCGCATCGCCCACCAGGGTCAGCCAGTCGACGATGCGTTCGGGCGGCACGCCAAACTTGGCCACCACCGCCTCACGATCGAGCCACTCGGCACCGCCGCCATCGCGGCTCATGGTGTTCACCAGGCGAACATGTTCGCTCACCAGCTGCGCCATGTCCTTGTCACCGGTGGACACCACGGTCAGTCGCTGCTCGTCATGCGCCTGGCGCGCCAGGGTGCCGATCACGTCGTCGGCCTCAATACCCTCGATCATCAGCAGGGGCCAGCCCATCGCCCGGACCAACTGGTGGATCATTGGAATCTGGCGGGCCAGATCTTCAGGCATGGCGCTGCGCTGCGCCTTGTACTGCGGATAGAGTTCGTCGCGAAACGTGGGGCCTGGCGCATCGAAGATGACCGCGCCATGCGACGCACCAAGGTTCAATCTGGCATCGGAGCGCAGGCGCCGCAGCATGGCAACCATGCCGTAAATTGCACCGGTAGGCTCTCCCTCCCGGTTGCGCAAGTCGGGTAGCGCGTGGAATGCGCGGTACAGATAACTTGAACCGTCGACCAGCAGCAACGAACCATCAGCCATCGCTCCGATTATGTCAGAGTTCATTCTTTTACCCGCCCGCTTCCGACAAGAACGCTAACCGATGGCCGTTTACACCCCCGTCACCGAGCACGAGGTCAGGGCGCTGCTCACCGCGTATCCGCTCGGCGAACTCATCTCGCTGCAGGGAATCAGCGCTGGCATCGAGAACAGCAATTTTTTTGTCGATACTACCCGCGGCCGCTTTGTTCTCACGATTTTCGAGCGGCTGTCCGAGGCGCATCTGCCCGCCTATCTGGGGCTGATGCGGCATCTGGCCGCACGCGGCATCCCGTGCCCGGACCCGATCGCCGATCGAACAGGCGCCCTGCACGCCCGGCTGCACGGCAAACCTTGCGCATGGGTCACGCGCTTGTCGGGCGCAGCGGTGGACACGCCGGCCCCGCAGCACTGCGCGGAACTGGGCGCACTGCTTGCCAGGATGCATCGCGCCGCCGCCGACTTCACCGCCCTGCCTGATAACCCGCGGGGCCGCCCGTGGTGGGAAGCCATCGCGCCGCAGGTCAGACCGTTTCTGACCCAAAGCCAATCTGAACTGCTTGACCAGGAACTTACGGCACAGCGCGTCTTCGCGGCCAGTCCGGGCTTTGCTCAATTGCCCCAAGGCGCCGTCCACGCCGATCTGTTTCGCGACAACGTGCTGTTTGACCGTCCGGGCGCCGCGGGCGACGCCCCCCGAGTGTCGGGCGTGATCGATTTTTACTTCGCCGGGCGTGACACCTGGCTCTATGATCTGGCGGTCAGCGTCAACGACTGGTGCATCGAAGAGCCCGGCGGCGAATTCCATCCAAACCGGCTGGCAGCGTTGCTGGCGGCCTACCGACGCGAGCGGGAGCCCCTGCCGATTGAGCATCAGGCATGGCCGCTGATGCTGCGCGCAGCGGCGCTTCGCTTCTGGTTATCACGCCTCCACGACCTGCACTGCCCGCGCCCAGCCGAGGTGGTCCAACCCAAGGATCCTGCGCATTTCGAGCGATTATTACGGTCGCGTCGCGAGCGTGCGGTTCCGCTTGACCGACAATAGCGGGGTTCCCCGCCGGCTTTCCCGACTGAATCAATCACCATGCAGATTGCAAGACTTCCCGCGCGAACCGGTTTTCGCTGGGTCCTCGACGGTTTCCGACTGCTACGCCGCCAGCCGGTCGCCCTGGTTGCCATTTCATTTCTGAATCTTGCGCTGATGGGCGTGTCAATGATCGTTCCGATCATCGGCTCGCTCGGACCGCTGATCCTCACGCCCGCGCTCATGGTCGGCATGATGCAGGCAGTGCGCACCGCAGAGGCCGGTCAGAACCCCTCACCCCTCACGCTCTTTGCCGGCTTTCGCGAAGACCGCGGGCGCGCCTGGAAGCCGCTGCTGGGGCTGGGCGCAATCAATGCGGTGGCAACGGTACTGGCGCTTGCCGCTTCGGCCATGGCAGGCGGCGACGCGCTGGTGCAGATGGCCACCGGCCGACTTGACCCCGGCGATCCAAAACTCAGCGATGCTTCGCTTGCCTGGGCGCTGCTCGTGTTCATGCTGATCTACCTGCCGATCCAGCTTGCTACCTGGTATGCGCCGATGTTCATCGCCTGGGACCGCGTGCCACTGCTCAAGTCGATGTTCTTCAGCATTGCGGCGATTCTGCGAAACCGCTGGGCATTCATGACCTATGCGCTCGGCTGGGTCGCCTTCGCTGTCGCGGCCTCCATCGTGCTGCGACTGCTGCAGGGACTGCTTGCGGGATCACCCCTGCTTTGGTCGATCGTGATGATGCCGTTGTGGCTGGTCGGCATCTCGGCGGTTTACTGCTCCTTCTGGGCCACCTATCGCGATGCGGTCGATCGCAATCCGCGACCGGTGGCGCCCGACGATCAGCCCCCGATGCCGTAACCGCGCGCCCAGCCCAGGGTCTCGGTGGTGGGGCCTGAGGGCGCATACTCGCAGCCTATCCATCCGTCCCAGCCCAGCTCTTCGATCAGATCGAATAGGAACGGAAAGCGAATTTCGCCCGTGCCCGGCTCATGGCGCCCCGGCACATCGCCCACCTGAAGGTGTCCGATAGTGGGCCAGGCCTCGCGCATTCGCTCGGCGATTGAGCCCTGCTCAGTCTGCACATGGAAAGTGTCAAAGCAGAGCTTGATGTTGTCGCGCCCAAGCTTGCGGATGACCTCGACCCCCTCTTCGACCCGGTGGTACAAAAACTCGGGGAATCGAGCCTTCGCGCAGGGCTCGAGAATCAGGGTGATGCCAGCCTGCGCGGCGCGCTCAGCGGCCCAGTCGAGATGACGGATGAAGCGCGCCATGCAGTCGGCGCGGTCGAGGTTCGGAGTGATGTTGCCTGGCATCACATGCACGTTGGGCCGCCCCACTTCCACTGAGTAGGCCAGCGCGCGCTCGATGCTGTCACGAAAATCGGCTTCGCGGCCGGGTAGCGCAGCCAGCCCGCGCTCGCCCGCCGCCCAAGCAAACGGCGACAACACCTGCACCAGCGTCAGGTTCAGGTCGGTCAGTCGACTTGCGAGCTCGCGGGCCGGAATGTCGTAGGGAAACGCTGACTCAACGCCACGAAACCCCGCTGCGGCGGCGGCGGCATAGCGGTCAATCATCGGCAGTTCAGTGAACAGCCAGCGCAGGTTGGGATCAAAGCGGAGCATGCGTTCAGTCCTTCAGCAGGTCGAGCACCGAGGCGTTATAGCGTTCTGCGGCTTCGTACGACACCCAGTGCCCGGCCCCCTCGATCAGCGTGCAGGAGCAGAGCGCGGCCACGCCCTCGAGCGAGGCGTGAAACTGCGGCCATTTGTACTGATACAAAAAATCGAGGCTGCCTGCGATCAGATGCAGCGGCACACGAAGCTGACGGATCGTATCGTGGACCAGCGAGGTTCGCGCAAGCCGGCGTTTCGTCATTCGATCGCGTTCAACGTTGCGGCCATGCGTTTGCACCGCCAGCGCATCAGCGGCCTGCGGATCGGCCAGCATGAAAGCGAGCAGGTTATGCCGATGAATCGCATCGCGTGCCGGGCCTTCCGGCGACTCACGCCAGGCGCGCAAACCACGAAAGGGCGGCGGGTTGTCGCGCAACACCGGTGGCCCGGTGAGTATCAGACGGGACAGCCGTTGCGGCCAATCACGCGCCAGCAGCACCGCGACCACGGTACCGAAGGAGAAGGCAACGACCTGCAGCGCCTGGGGCGCGATCGGAAGACGCTGAAGACCAACATCGAGCCAATGCGGAATGGCATCGGCATCCTCGCCATCGGGCGGCATGGCGGAGTCGCCCGACCCTGGCAGGTCGGGCACGATCACCTGATAGCCAGCGGCCGCGAGGCACTCTATGTTGCGGATCCAGTGGGTCCAGCTGCCCGAGCCACCGTGCAACAGCATCAATGGTGAGCCGCCACCCCACAGATGCCAGACCAGGCGCCCGTCGCCGCATGGCGTCTCGATTCGGGTCGCCGATGATTCGATTCGTGCCACCTCGGCCTGAGCCTCGCGCGGGTCGCGGGCGGCCGGCAACCGGCTCACCGCAGCATGCCCCAGCTCTTCAGTCGCGTGCTGGCGTGACGCGCCGCATCCCCCTGCGGAACGGCGGTGAGGTAACGACGATAGGCCTGCGCGGCAGCCTGCCGGTTCTGCAGCCCCTCATGGGTAAGTGCCAGCAGAAAATCCGTATCGGGATCACCGGGCAGCACCTGAGCGTAGCGGCTCAATTCCTGCTGCGATTCAGAAAAGCGCTTCTGAGCAAGCAGATTGATGCCCGCCAGCTGCATCGCCTGGCCCTCGCTGGGATAGACGCGGCGGGCCTGCGCGAGATAGGCCTGCGCTTCCGAACGGCGGTTCTGCGCGATCTGGCACTTGGCCATCAGACACAGACCTGTGTAGTCATCGGGCGCGGTTTTGAGTGACGAGGTGAGCGCCTGCTGGGCATCGGGCAGGCGCTTTCGCGCCATGGCCTGTTCGCCCTGCTGCTGATCGACGATCGCGGGACGAAGCTGGCGTAGTTTTGCGGTCCGATCCATATAGCGCTCGCGCTGAACCGATGCCGACTCGGTGGCACCGTAGCGGCTGGCCGCCTCGCGCCGCATGTTGGCAAGCCGCTCGTCGGACATGGGATGCGAGCTGAACATGGTGTCTAGAAGCCCCGGCTTCTCGCGCGATTGACGCGTGAGCACGCCCATCAGCTCCGACATGCCGCTGGCGGGATAGCCCACCTGCGTCATATAGGCCATGCCAAGCGAATCGGCCTCTCGTTCGTTATCGCGCGAGTAGGACGCGAGCAGCGCGCTGGCACCGATCTGGCCGCCCAGCGCAATCAGGGGCGCCCAATCGCTCGTGCGATCGGACGCCGAGGCAGCGATTGCGATTCCGGTCAGCACCGCGCCCGCCACCATCGACTGGCCGACGCGTTGCGCACCATGACGGGCATTCACATGCCCCAGCTCATGGCCCAGCAGACCGGCGAGCTGCGCTTCATTGTCCATCTCGAGCAGAATGCCGCGGGTGATGCCAATGCTGCCCGCCGGAAACGTATAGGCATTTACATAGTTGGCATTGAGCGCACGGCAGGAGTAGGGCAGCTTTGGGCGGTGCGAGCGGGAGGCGATCCGGTTGTTCATCTCACCGAGATACTGGTTGAGCGAAGCGTCCTGAACCGCGCCGTAATCGCTTGAAAACTGATGCGGCGACTGTTTGCGATCGATATCGATTTCATCCTGCTCTGACAGGCCGACCAGCACGCGTTCGCCGGTTACCGGGTGTGCGGCGCATCCGCTCAACGCGGGTAGCGCCACCGGCGCACTGACGATACCGATCAGCCAGAGCACATCGCGCCGGGTCAGTTCGCCGCGGCTCACGCGTTCACCAATTGAAGTGGGCATGGGAGACTCTCCGGAAGGCTTCAAGGAACAACGCCGAAAGCTTAGCGCGTGACGACCGTCGTGCCGAATATCGTCAGTTCACCGGCTCCAGGCGCGCGACCGAAAGAGCCAGCCATTTCACGCCGGCACGACCGAAATTGATCTGAACCCGGGCGTCCTGTCCCTGGCCTTCAATGCCCACGATCACCCCTTCGCCGAAGCGGGCATGCGACACCGTTTGACCAATACGCCACGGCACCCCCCGATCGAAGCGGGCGGCCGCCTGGATAGCGGTCGAATCGGCACGGCCGACGTCCGTATCGCGGTCGATGGCTCGTGGACCGTTGGACAGCTGCCGGGAATCACGCCAGCTGCCGCGATCGGCGGCGGCGCGGCCCCCCGCGCCCCGGCGATCATTCCAGCTACCGCCTGAGGACTGGCCAACGCCTTCCCAGGCGCCCCCCCAGCCCTCGCGATAAGCAGTACCTGAATTTTGAACACGGGGCGTCAGCCACTTGACCGCACGCTCGGGCAGCTCTTCAAGAAACCGTGAGCGCAGGTTGTAGCGCGTCTGGCCATGCAGCATGCGGGTCTGAGCGAGCGACAGATAGAGACGGTTGCGTGCCCGCGTGATCGCCACATACATCAGGCGTCGTTCTTCCTCCAGGCCATCGATCTCGGTCACGGAGTTCTCATGCGGAAACAGGCCCTCTTCGAGACCCGTGATGAATACCGCCGAGAACTCCAGGCCCTTGGCTGCATGCACCGTCATCAGCTGCACCGCGTCCTGGCCCTCGCCAGCCTGACTGTCGCCAGCCTCAAGGGATGCATGCGCGAGAAAGGCCGCCAGCGGCGTTAACTGCAGCTCGGCAAGCGGGTCAACTGGCAGATCGCCTGACGCCAGCAGTGGCGGCGCCTGCAGGGGAACGGCTGCCTGCAGATCGGTTGAAGCCGAACCCGCCTCAGGCGACACTGCCAGAGACGCCGAGACACCCGCGCTGGCAGGCAGGTCTGCCGCAAACCGCTCTTCCGCGACAAACGCCGCCGCTGCATTGACCAGCTCGCGCAGATTCTCCGTGCGCTCCTGGCCTTCCTTTTCAGTGGCGTAGTGCGCAATCAGGCCGCTGCGGTCAATCACATGCTCAACCAGATCTGCGAGCGGCATGCGCGCGGTTTCCTGCCGCAGCCGCTCTACCAGCGACATGAATCCCGCGATTTTCGCCGCGGCAGCGCCACTGAGCGAGGCGGCCGCGCGAGCAAGACTGACCGACTCGCGACGCGCCGCATCCTGGAGCACTTCAATGGAACGCGTGCCAATGCCACGCGCTGGAAAATTGACCACCCGGAGAAACGCGCCATCGTCGTCCGGGTTATCAATGAGACGCAGGTATGCCATGGCATGCCGGATTTCGGCACGCTCAAAAAACCGCAACCCACCGTAGACGCGATACGGAATTCCCGCAGAAAACAGCGCATGCTCGAGCACCCTGGACTGCGCGTTCGAGCGGTACAGAAGCGCGACTTCGCAGCGATCGAGCCCATCACGATTGAGCTGACGGATTTCATCGACCAGCCACTGCGCCTCGAGCGTGTCGCTGAAGGCCTCGTGCACGCGAACCGGCTCACCCTCACCGGCCTCGGTCCAGAGGTTCTTGCCGAGTCGGCGGGTGTTGTTCTCGATCAGCGCGTTGGCGCAATCAAGAATGTTGCCGTGCGAGCGGTAGTTCTGCTCGAGCTTGATCAGGTTCGAGACGCGAAACTCGCGTTCAAACGACGACATGTTGGCGACATTGGCACCCCGAAACGCATAGATGCTCTGGTCATCGTCACCGACCGCAAACACCGAGCTGTCAGGGGCCGCGAGAAGTTTCAGCCAGCGGTACTGAAGGACGTTGGTGTCCTGGAATTCATCGACCAGAATGTGGCGAAAACGCCGTTGGTAGTGCTCGCGAAGCAGCTGGTTGCGCTCGAGCAGCTCAAAGCTGCGAAGCAGCAGCTCGGCAAAGTCCACCACCCCTTCACGCTGGCACTGGTCGTCGTAGGCCGCATAGAGCTCAACGAACCGGCGGTTGTAGTCATCGAACACTTCAACCGCCGAGGCTCGCAGCCCGGCCTCTTTTGACTGGTTGATGAAGTACTGCAGGTTCTTGGGCGGATACTTTTCGTCGTCTACGCCTGACGCGCGAAGCAGCCGCTTGATGGCCGACAGCTGGTCCGACGAATCGAGGATCTGAAACGTGGGCGACAGACCCGCGTCGCGCGCATGCGTGCGCAGCATCCGGTTGCAGAGCCCGTGAAACGTGCCAATCCACATGCCACGGGGATTGATCGGCAGCATCGCCGACAGCCGGGCCATCATTTCGCGGGCGGCCTTGTTGGTGAACGTTACCGCAAGCACCGACTGCGGACTGACCTGACCGTTTGCGATCAACCAGGCGATTCGGGTCGTCAGCACACGGGTTTTGCCGCTGCCGGCTCCCGCGAGAATCAGCGCGTGACTGGCGGGAAGCGTGACCGCGGCCAGCTGCGCCTCGTTGAGGTGTGCGAGGAGGTTCGACATCCCGCCATTGTAGTCATCAGCGCATCAACCGCCTTGGCGGGGCAGGCGCTCCGGTTTCCCGGTCAGGTGAGGCCCGATCACCAATTCGATACCGTATGCTCGCCGGACTCCCGTCGGAAATTTCGCCATGACTGCGCTTTTACTCAATATCGGCCACGCAATCGACCATCTGCTGCTGCTGGTCTTTGCAACGGCTGTCGGCTCGATTGCAATCGACTTCGGTGTCGACAGCTGGGAATCGCTGATGCCCTACGCCACCGGCGCTTTCTTCATGTTCGGTCTGGGGTCGTTGCCCTCGGGCAGGTTGGGCGATCTGTGGGGCCGACGCGCCATGATGCTGGTGTTTTTTTTCGGCATCGGGCTGTCCTCAATCGCTGTCGCCTTCACCAC
>Ga0169931_10010345_pt1 | contig 13301 bp, 7 predicted proteins | sample Kivu_15m_20L_FD_129675 | JGI IMG/M metagenome (GOLD analysis project Ga0169931, IMG submission 129675) | Freshwater microbial communities from Lake Kivu, Western Province, Rwanda to study Microbial Dark Matter (Phase II) - Kivu_15m_20L... | ecosystem: Environmental > Aquatic > Freshwater > Lake ...
ATGATACTAAAGCTGGAATTATCAAAAGAATGCAAGAAGCTATGACTAAAGCAATTGACGAAATGTGGGAATTAAGAGATCAGAGTATTCCAATTAAAACTAAAGAACAAGCCATCATTCTAGCTTCGATTATTGAAAAAGAAACTGGTCTTGACTCGGAACGAGATAAAGTTGCATCAGTGTTCATAAATCGTTTGAATAAAGGCATGAAATTACAATCAGATCCGACAATTATTTATTCCTTTACTTTTGGCGATAAAAAACTTGAGCGAACTATTCGCATGAGCGATATTCAAAATAATTCACCGTTCAACACTTATCACGTCTATGGGCTTCCCCCTATGCCGATTTGCAATCCCGGAATTGCCTCAATTCGTTCTGTTTTAAACCCAATCAAAACTGATTATTTGTTTTTTGTTGCAAGTGGTAAGGGAGATCACATCTTTTCTTCAACACTTCAAGACCATAACTTTAATGTCGCAAGATATCGAAGTATTATGAAAGCGAAACAGAATGATCAAAGCGCTGGTGATATTCTTGATAAAGAAGAAAGCGCTCCTACAAGCGAATAAAATCGATGTTTAAACTTTATGATCAATAAGGTTAATGAAGCTCAATTAACAGATGCAATTAAACTTCAACAAATTGCTTCAGATCCCAAAAATAATGCTTGGGTTTTTGCCTCAGCAGGATCTGGAAAAACTAAAATTCTCTCTGATCGGGTTTTAAGATTACTTCTGGAAAATACCGCACCCAATAAAATTCTCTGCTTAACTTTTACTAAAGTTGGAGCAAATGAAATGACCGAAAGAATTAATCAAGAGCTTGCAAATTGGGTAATTATTGATGAGGAAGAGCTTTTAAAAAAATTAACAAATTTAACTGGACAAATCCCCAACAATTTAACAATTTTAAAAGCACGAAAGTTGTTTGTTGAAGTTCTTGATAGTGAAAAAAAAATTAATATACAAACTATTCACTCCTTTTGCAAATCTCTTCTTAATATCTTTCCTTTTGAAGCAAAGATTCCCTTAAATTTTGAATTACTTGAAGAAAATCAAGGCAAATTAATGCTTCAAAAAGCTCGTCAGGAGGTTTTTAAAAATGCTGAAAATGATGAAGGTTTACAAAAAATTATTGCCGATATTTTTAGTGAGATTAGCGAGGAAAGTTTAGAAGAAATGATTTTGCAAATTCTCTCGCAAAAAGAAAAAATCAATCGCCTACAAATTCAAACTAATAATTTCAGAAATTTTCCAGAAATAATTGAAAATATTTTGCAAATAGATTCACAAAAAAATCAGCAAGGAATAATTTCAGAATTCTATCAAGAGCTTGAATTAGAAGCCATAACAATGCTGATTGCTGATTTAGAAAACAGTGGAAAAAGAAATATCGAAACCGCAAAAAAAATTGCTAAATTTTTAAACAATCCCAATACAACTAACTTTCAAAAAATAATCTCTGGTTTTTTTAACGACGAAGGTAATCCCAGAAAATTATATGGTGATATTGGAAAAATAAAGCTTGAAGACAAATATAGCAATCTTTGTCAACAAACAAGAGAAATAATTGAGATTTATGAACAAAAGTTAATTTCTTTAGATATTGTTAAAAATACTGTAAATCTGATAAATTTAATTGCCAAGGTTCTTGATAATTATCAAAAAATTAAAAAAAATAATTCATTTTTAGATTATGATGATTTAATTTTACAGACCAATAAACTCCTTGAAAATCCTGAATTTTCTTCATGGGTAAAAATGAAAATGGATGGTAATTTTGATCATATTTTAATTGACGAATCTCAGGATACTAATATGCAGCAATGGCAAATTATCAAAGCCTTAAGTGAAGATTTTTTTAGCGGAGAAAGCAAAGCTAACAAACATAGAAGTATTTTTATAGTTGGAGACGAAAAGCAATCGATATATTCATTTCAAGGATCAGAGCCAGATATTAGTAGCAAAATTTATAAATATTTTTCAAATAAACTAGGAGAAAATTTAAAAAAAATTGAGCTTAACAATTCCTTTCGCTCTACCAAAGAAGTTTTAGCTTTGGTTGATGAAATATTCAAACAACAACAATATTCCAAGGCAATCTGCAAGGTGAGTAATTTTGAAAATCATCGTCCTATCAGATTAGGAAATGGTCAAGTAACTATTTTAAAAAATATTTGCTTTAGTGAACTCAACGAAAATTCCCAAAAACAAATACATGATTATTTCCTTAAAAATGGTTTTAATTTAAATAATAACACTGATGAAAAAATTGCTGATAGCCTAATTTTAGCGGAAATTATCGCTAAAAAAATTAGATCATGGATTGATAATAAAAAAATTTTAAGCAATAAAAATCGCCTAGTTAGATTTGACGATATCATGATACTGTTGAGAAATCGCACTAATAAATTACCACGCGAATTATCTCAAGCCTTTCATCGCTATCAAATTCCATTTTCTTCAACTGCAAGAATTAAATTTAAAGATAGTTTAATAATCCAAGATTTGCTTAGTATTGCCAATTTTGTATGCCTAAATATTGACGATCTAAATTTAGTTCATTTACTAAAATCACCATTTTTTAATTATAATGAAGAACAAATTTTTTGGCTATGCCAAGATAAAAATGATAAAAATAAACCTATTATTGAAGTTATAAAAAATCCTCAAACCCTTGATCTGCTTAATAATTTTATTAGTCTGTCACAAAAATTTTCAGCGTATGATTTTTATTTTTTCATTTTAAACAAACAAAATTTTCGAGAAAATTTTTATAGTAGATTTGGTGATCAAGCCTTACAAATTTTTGAAAAGTTTTTACTTAAATTAAATGATTTTAGTCAAGATCAAAATCTCAGTCTTCACAAATTGCTCGATCTAATTGATAAGATTGATCCAGATATTAATCTTGATTCATTTGCTTCAAATTCTGTAAAAATTACCACTGTCCACTCTGCCAAAGGTCTGCAATCGCCTATCGTTATTATTCCAGATTGCAATCATGATTTAAGTAGATCAGCAGATAACAAAGATCATATTTACTGGCTTGATCACTCTCAGATAAGTATTCCAATGTGGTGCAAGAAAGATAGCAATAAACACTACTTAATCGATAATTTAAAACAAATTAAAAAAGAATTACGTCATGATGAATATCTTCGACTTCTTTATGTAGCACTTACCAGAGCTGAAGATGAGTTATATATATCTGGTTTTGGCAAAACTACTGATCAGCAATCATGGTATAATATCATAGTCAATTCTCTTAACAATGACATGGAAATAGAGGAAAATCAACAATTGATTGACTTCTTATCTTATGATCAATTTTCAAATACAGCATTTAATGATAAAAATAACTCGCAAATCACCCTTGATGATTTACAGAAAAACTCATTTTCAAATATTGCCCTAGATACTGAAAATAAAGAGCAAGAACAACAAAAACATTTCAATTTTAATTCACAAATTCAAGGAGAAATAATTCATAATATTTTAGAAATTATCGGCAATAATTACCAACAACCAAAAAGTTTTTTAATTAACTTATCACAAAAGCTGTTAGATAATAATAATTTTATTGATAATAAAACCAAAAAAACAATCCTTAATTTAATTGATAATTTTATTTCAAGTAATCAATTTCAAGAAATTTTTAAAGGCAAGGTTGATTGCGAACTTGAAATTACAGATGGTTTGCAGTTTTATCGAATTGATTTATTGTCAAATAATGCCGAAAGAATTTTAATTATTGATTATAAAAGTGATGAGTTCATTGATCCGCAAAATATTCTTAAATATCAACAACAACTTCAACAATATCAAAAAATTATTTCAAAAATTTATAGCACTAAAAAGGTTGAAATAGCAATCCTTTGGCTCAAAAACCTAAATTTACAATTTCTATAATCGATCCTACACTTGCAAATTGATTTTTCAACTAATAAAATCAAGACCTTATACCAAATCCCATCTTTAATAAAGATAATTTAAAATAAATAAATTAACAAAATTAAATTTTGATATGAAATTTACCCTTGCCAGCCTAAAAGAATATCTTGAAACTAACGCTTCCTTAAATGAAATCTGCGAAAAGCTTACAGCAATTGGGCTTGAGGTTGAATCAGTTATTGATCAAGGAGCAATTCTTAACCAATTCAGCGTTGCCAAAATAGTTAGTTGCCAAAATCATCCCAACTCTTCAAAGCTTAAAATTTGCCAAGTTGAAGTTGCTGATAATTCAATTCCATTACAGATTGTTTGCGGTGCAAGTAATGCCAGACAAGGCATTAAAGTTGCATACGCCAAAATAGATTCGGTAATTCCAGTTTCAAAAATGATTATTAAAAAAGCTAAAATTGCTGGGATTGAAAGTAATGGTATGTTATGCTCTGCTCAAGAATTAGAATTAGGCAATGATAGTCAGGGCATAATTGAAATTGATGATAGATTTAACATTGGCTGTAAAATCAGCGAAGTCTTCAATAAAAATGATGCGGTAATTGAAATATATGTCACTCCAAATCGTGCAGATTGCCTTGGTTTATATGGAATAGCTCGAGACCTTAGTGCATGCGGACTTGGAAAATTAAAAAAACTTTCTACTTCCAAAATTACTGGTGATTTCGAAATTAATTTTAGCGTTGATAATGAAGATATAAATGCCTGTAATTATGTAATTTTTCGACAAATTAAAAATATTAAAAATTGCCAATCACCGCAATGGCTTAAAGATAAAATTGAAGCAGTAGGTTTTAATTCAATATCAGCAATTGTTGATATCACAAACTATGTTATGCATCTTACTTCGCAACCAATGCATGCCTATGACAGTCAAAAGATAAATCAAAAAATTACTATTGGTTACGCTCATAATTTTAAAGATTTTACATCCCTGCAAAATCAAAGCTATAAAATTGATCAAGATATTTTAACAATCAAAGATCAAGAAAAAATATTAGCAATCGCAGGGATTATAGGCTCTTCTTCGAGCTCATGTAATGATAATACTTGCGATATAGTTTTAGAGTCAGCAAGTTTTAATAGTAATCATATAACCAAGTCGGGAAGAAAATTAAATATTTTAAGCGAATCTCGACATCGTTTCGAAAGAACTAGTGATCCACATAATTGCGAACTAGCTATTGATCTTGCAACAAATTTAATTTTGGAAATTTGTTCAGATAAAAATGCCCAAATAAGCCATAAAAAAATTATTGGTGAATTGCCAAAGAATCGTCAAATTAAATTTAATTACGATAAATTCGAAAAATTAATTGGCTTTAATATTGATGAAAATAAGGCTAAAGAAATTCTATTTAACTTAGGTTTTGATTGCGATGATAATTTTAATTTATCAATTCCAAGTTATCGTAACGATATCAACATTGATGAAGATATTATCGAAGAAATAATCAGAATCTATGGCTATGATCACATTAAAGCTAAACCAATAACCAATATTAGTGATTATAAACCAACTATAACAAATAACAAAAATAAATCACAAAACATAGAAACCAAAAACCATCAACATTTTCAAATAAAATATAATAATTCCTATTTTTTAAATTATTATTCTCAAAAAATTAATAATTGCCTGATCAATCGCGCAATGAATGAAACCATTAACTGGTCATTTGTTGATAACAATATCAGTAAATTGTTTGATGATAATAAATCCGAACTATTCCTAGAAAACCCAGTTTCTAGCGAAATGAACTATCTTCGCCCTACTCTGGCAATTGGTCTGATTAATAGTTACCAAAAAAATGCCTTACGCAGTAACACCAATCTGAGCTTATTTGAAATTGGCAATATTTTTATCAATCTAAATCATCAACAACTTTCGATTGCAGGACTTCGAGCTGGAAAAAACTGCGAAGCTAATCATCATCAAGCTAATCGCGATTTTGATGTTTTTGATGTTAAAGCAGATTTGTTAGCATGCCTTGAAACAATTAACTTAAAAACTAGTAACTTAGAATTTACTCAAAATAATATCCCTCCCTATTATCATCCTCATCGCAGTGCATCAATTTTAATTGGTAAAAATATTTTAGGTTATTGCGGTGAAATTCATCCAGCCTTGAATCAAAAATTTGCCATCAAAAATCGACTAAATTTATTTGAAATTTTTCTTGATGAGCAAATAATTAGCAAAAAACCATCGACTTTTAAAGCATACATAGCCAATGATTTTCCTGTAGTTGATCGTGATTTTGCTTTTATAGTTGATAAAAATTTACCAGTTAATGATCTGATCAAGACAATAACAAATATCGACAAAAATCTAATTAAAAAAGTAAATATTTTTGATATTTTTAGTGGCAAAAATATCGAACAAAATAAAAAATCAGTGGCATTAAATGTTAAAATTCAAGCTGATGATAGAACTCTTACAACCCTTGAAATTGACGAATTAAGCACTAAAATAATTACTCAAGTGAACACCAAATTTAATGCTTGCTTAAGAAATTAATTATAAAAATAAAAAAATATTATAAATATCTTAAAGAAGCTATTCTTCGTGATTCTCTTTGCTGATCTGATAGCCCTATTATACCATTTCAACTAATAAATGAACCATTTAGGTATTTATAAATTAAGTAAAAATGGTATAAGATTATCAATTAGTTTTGATAAGATTAGCGCAGGCAATCAATTGATCTAAAGCTAAATCAATTTCTTGTTTTGATTGTTCGTAAAAAACTTTAGTTTTTTTTCTAAGATTGGTTGATGATTCAATGATTTGAGGAATATCTTGCAATTTTTTTAAAAATAATTCTCGATAAAAATTTTTAACTTCTAACAACTTTGATGAATTTTCAACAATTTCTTGATAATTTGTGGAATAATCCAGATAGCCAAGAACCGCTCCAACTCCTATCTCATATGGCAAAAATAATATTAAAATCAAAATAAATTCTGCTCTATTTTTAAAAATAAATCCTTCATGATTTACTATATCGCATAGCAATAATATGTTTTTAAATAAATCATCTCCAACATAACTAATTATCAAATCCTTGCTATTGGCAATATTCTCCTCGTTTAATTCAAATAATTTACTTTGTTCATCATAATTTAAAATACTCTTCCCCAAAAAATTAGCTCTTGGCAAATGATAATTTAAAAATTCCTGAATGTTTTTATAGATTGATTCTTTGATAAGTTTATCATCTTCATCATCATTATCATTTTGGGCAATGATTTGCATAACTCTTGAGATAGTTTTAATAACCCTCTCTTCCTTCATATAAATTCGTCCTACGGTATTTTTTTTACTTTTTAAAAACTCAAAAAATTTATCAAATTTTACAAGATATGAAAAACGCTTATCTAGATTAATTTTATTGCTAATTAAAATAAAATAAACACTGTTAAGCCATATCTCAAATGCACTATCTATATACAAATCATTTTCATTAACTAATTGGGCAATGGCATTAATTTTAACAACATTATTTTGGGTTTTATCGTTAACAATGATAGTGTATTTTTTAAAAAAAATAAAAACTTTATCACTGGCAATTGAGTCCTCAGTAATCAGCAAACTAAGTATTTTGAAAAACTCAATATTGTTGATATTAAGAATATCCTCAAATGTTGGATATTTTTTAGAAATGTTAAGGTCTTGATTTTCTTGATTAGATTCCATAAAATTAAAATTGAAATATCTTAAAAGTAACTGATGATTAACAATTTCAAAGTTATTTTTAATTTAATTTTCAAAAAAATACTACTGCAAATATTGACCAAGCTTTGAATAATGGTGGGTGGTAGAGAACTCGAATCTCCGACCTCTACGATGTCAACGTAGCGCTCTAACCAACTGAGCTAACCACCCATGAGAAAAACTGAAAAAAACTGAAAAAAACCTAAAATAAACATGAAAAAAAATTTTTAAAAAAATTATTTTAAACAATTTTAGATATCAATTTTTAAAAATGAATAGAAAAATTTCCATAATCAACCCCAAACACCAAAATATTAATCATTCAACCACAAAACCTTTTAGCTTAAAAATAATAACTAACCAATTAACAATATGAAAAAAGCAATTATTTTATTAAGCGGTGGACTAGACTCTGCAACAGTTTGTGCCATAGCAAAATCGCAAGGCTATGAGTTATATGGTCTAAGTTTTTTTTATGGTCAACGTCACGAAATTGAAATTAATTGTGCTAAAAAAATCGCTAAATTTTTCAATTTTAAAGAACATAAAATTGCCCAGATTGATTTAAAAATCTTTGGCAACTCAGCTTTGACTGACGATATTGCGGTTCCTAAATCGAATCAACCATTTATTGCCAGTAATTCAATTGATTCAAAATCAACTCCCATTACTTATGTTCCTGCCCGAAACACCATCTTTCTTTCTTATGCTTTAGCATATGGCGAAGTTATCAAGGCTTTCGATATTTTTATCGGCATAAATTCAATTGATTATAGCGGATATGTTGACTGCAGGAAGGAGTTTGTCGATGCTTTTACAAATCTTGCAAATCTTGCTACTGATGCAACAGTTAAAAATAATGCCAGATTTGAAATTCATGCACCCTTGGCTGATATGGATAAAAAAACCATTATAACAACCGGATTAAATCTTAAAGTTGATTATAGCCTCACACATTCATGCTACGATCCCGAAATTATTGGGACAAATATTTATAGCTGTGGACAATGCGATTCTTGCCGAATTAGACTTAATGGCTTTAAAATGGCCAATCAAGAAGATAAAATTTTATATAAAAATCTTTAAGAATTAATTAAAAATAAAATTTAAATTGCAAATATAAATTTTTTAAATCTATCAATAGGTTGCTTGATGAAGTAATAAACCTCACTAACAAAATAGCATGAAATGTCAACAGTGTAAGTCATAAATAATTCAACACATTCAAAAACTATTAATGTTAAAGTATTTTTTTGGCATTGTTTTTGAGCAATGGAATAAAATTCATTAAGTTCATCAGAATAGGATTCTAATCGATTACCTATTTCAAATCTTTTTTCATAATAAAAATCAGCAGTTAAAAGGTCTGATAATTCAAAAAATAGACCACTAAGAGCAAGTAGGACTGAGTTAGCAATTCTAGATAAAACTAGATTAAATAAATTAGGATTGGATTTAAAAAAAATATTTTGAATTAAAAAAATATGACCAAAAAAATTGCCAATTCTAAAGCTTAAAGAATTATTGAAAACAATTCGAAAATAACTCATGTTTTTTAAATATACCTCATTTAGTGAGGAACAATTTCTTGAATCTCTAGCCATGGATAATTTAAGCAGATATTCATTTGAAAGTTTTTTTAAATCGATTTCTAGTTCACAGCATAGCTCTTGATCATCACCTGAATTTTGTATGGTATCTTTGATATTATCGATATCAAATTTTATTAACTTAATTTCTAACAAATCATAGTTACTTTTAATTAAATTGTTAAGACTTTTTTGAGCCTTTTTAAAATTAATTTTAGCAATAGATTGCTCGAGATAAATCAACTCAACATCAATAATTTTGTATTTAAAAACCTTAAACAAAATATCGTTTTTACTTTCATAAAAATACATGATATCTTTATTGTAAATTATCAATTTATTTTGATCATCTTCTATAAAATTATTTTCTCTTTCATAATAGATTTCTTTATTGGAAAAAATAGTCGAAAATTTTCTAATGCAGTCTAAAACAAAATCTTGATCATCAATTTGAACTACATCTTCTTCACCTTTACTTTGATAGCATGAGAAATTATTTTCTTCTTCGCTATAATAAATTTCAAAAAGATTTTCAAAATCATCTTTAACTAAAAAATTAATTTCACCCTTGTCAAAATGCCTCAGATCAACTATAAAATCAAAATTATCAACCCTAAATGATTTTAAATATTTTAATATCATAACTTATTTATCCAATTCTTTTGATAAAGCATTAAGAAGGAGCAATGAAAAATTATTTGCTCTTTCGTTAAATTGATTAATTTTAGCACTAAAAACATTATAAAAAAATACTGCTGGAATTGCTGCAAATAAACCAATTGCTGTTGCCAAAAGACTTTCAGCAATCCCAGGAGCAACAACTGCTAAACTTGTATTTTTTGATACCGCAATTGATTGAAAAGAATTTAAAATTCCCCAAACCGTTCCAAATAAACCAACAAATGGTGCAGAAGAACCAATAATTGCCATATAATTCAAACCTGCTTCAAGTTTAACTAAAGAGCGGTTAGTAGCAACTGTCATCGCATTATTTAAACGCTCTTTTAAAGCAGATTTTTTATCCGAACCATCAGTTATTATTTGCTTGATATTATTCAACTTCCACTCCTTGATACAAGCCAAAAAAATTCTTGCCAAAGGATGATTATCATTATTTTTAGTTTTGTTAAAAACTTCCTCAATTTTTGCACCATTTTCAAAATATTCTTCAAACTCATCACTTCTTTTTTTGAGAACTCGAAACTTTAAAATCTTGTCAAAAATTAAAGCCCAAGAAAACAATGAAGCAAACACTAAAGTTAGAATTACTATTTGCACAATAATATCGGCCTGAATCAACAAATTTATAACTGAAATTGAAGAATTATTTGTCATTAAAATATTTTTAAATTTTGCTCATGTAAAAAATTATTCTAGAAAAAAAATTAAATTAATCAGCAAGATTTTTTTAAATGTTTTATATTGAAAATTTAAAAAAATTTTTTAAGAAAAAAACTTCAAATTTCAAAAAATTAAAACTCTTAAAAAAAAATTATTCTTCAATAATTTCTCTTTTGCCTGAAATATTTGGAGTAGTTACCACTCCTTCTTGTTCCATTTTTTCAATCAAATTAGCAGCCCGATTATAACCAATTCTAAGTTGTCGTTGAACATAGCTAATTGATGCCTTTTTATCTCTTCTCACAATCATTACCGCTTTTTTATATAAATCACCCTCGCCTGGACCATCATCATCACCCAAAGCTGAATCACGTTGATCAAGTTCAGGGAGAGGTTCATCAAAAGAAATTTTTTGCTCTTCACTATCATCTTCATAATTTTGAGCTTTGATGAAATTAACAATATTTTCAATTTCTCTATCTGAACAAAATGGTCCATGAACCCTGACCATTTTACTTCCACCAGACATATAAATCATATCACCTTGACCAAGTAATTGTTCAGCTCCCTGCACTCCTAGAATTGTTCGGCTATCAATTCTTGAAGTAACTTGGAAAGAAATTCTAGTTGGAAAATTGGCTTTGATTACCCCTGTAATAACGTCAACCGAAGGTCGTTGCGTAGCCATAATCAAATGAATTCCCGCAGCTCTTGCCATTTGAGCCAATCGTTGCACTGAATTTTCAATTTCCTTTCCAGCTACCAGCATTAAGTCTGCCATTTCGTCAACAATAACAATGATAAATGGCAATTTTTTTGGTTCAAATTCAATTTCCTCAATTATTGGTTTACCATTTGTTGGATCAAAACCGGTTTGTACTTTACGCATTAATTTTTCTTTGTTGATAATTGCCTTTTCAACTTTTTCGTTATATCCAACAATGTTCCTAACTGCAAAACTTGACATTAAACGATAACGCTCCTCCATTTCCGCAACAACCCATTTCAAGGCAACTACTGCCTTACTTGGCTCAGTAACCACTGGTGAAAGCAAATGTGGTATGCCATCATAAATTGATAATTCTAACATCTTAGGATCAATCATAATAAACTTACATTCATCTGGTCGAAGCTTATAAAGTAACGACAAAATCATAACATTTAAACCAACTGATTTTCCTGATCCAGTAGTTCCTGCAATTAACAAGTGAGGCATTTTTGCCAAGTCTGCTATCATTATTTCTCCACCAATATCTTTTCCTAAAATTATTGGCAGATAAAATTGTGAAAATTTATAGTCTTTAGCTTCAAGCATTTCTCTTAAGAAAATCATTTCACGTTTTGGATTGGGTAGCTCAATTCCGATAGATGTTTTTCCTGAAACCACAGCAATTCTCGCCGATACAGAACTCATTGAACGAGCAATATCATCTGACAAAGCAATTACTCTTGAAGCTTTGGTTCCTGCTTCTGGTTCAAATTCATGCAAAGTAATAACTGGTCCAACCTTTGCTCCAACTGCTAAACCTTTAACCCCAAAATCTTCTAAAACTTTAATCAGCATTTTTGATTGATTTTCAACAACATCACGACCAATTTTTTTATCCTTATTTTCACCAGATCGATCGACCAATAAATCAATTGGCGGAAGTTTAAAATTAGCTCTCTTTTTGGGTTTTTTTGGTTTACTAGCTTGCTTGAGTTTTTCTTTAAGAGTTGCATTATCGTCTAGCTCATTTTGCGAATCATTTTGCTCATCTATTTCACTTTCTTCAAATTCTTCAGCCTCTTCTTCTTGATCTTGGCTATCAGCATTTGCTTGATTCTGATAATATTCATTTTGGAGGTTTTCATCAACATTTTCTGAATTATTATCGCTAACATTAATAGTTGTTATTTCTAATTTATTTTTATCTGTTTTAAATAGTTTTCTATAAAAATATTTAAAACTAACATAACTATATCGCAAATAAAAAATCCAATCTTTCAAAGATATTTCAATTACAAAAGAGATTAGAAATAATGAAATAAAAAATCCAAATGAGCCAATCAATAAAGGTGATAAATTATTAAATTTACTAATGATAAATTGCCCATTAACCCCACCTAGAGAGGTAAATTCCCACCAACTTGGCAATGGGATTGATGCAAAAAAAACTGAAAAACTCAAAATACAAAATGGTAAGACAATTAATTTTGGAATAAAATTCTTTAGACTATTTTTAGTAAACATTTTTTTACCAATGTTAAAAATAATTAGAATTAAAAAGAATGAGGAAATACCAATCAATTGAAATGATAAATCAGCAAGATGAGAACCAAAATTTCCCATTAAATTGCTAATTACTGCTTGCGATGAAGCCGAGTTAAATGAAGGATCAGCAGAATTAAAACTCAACAAAGCTAAGAGATAAATAACCGAAAATATCATCAACAATAACCCTGTGCTTTTATTGACAATTTTTAAAATTATATAAAAAAATTTATCATTTATCATCGAATAATTTAAATTATAAGTTATACCATTTCTACTTCAGCTAAGGCTTTTTAGATATTTTTAACCAAAAAACGTGTCGCTACCGTTAGGTGCGACTGAAAAAAAGATGAAGCTTAATTTATAAACACCTAATTGTATCATTTATTAGTTGAAATGGTATTATACCATTTCCAATTTTTAATTAATCACAT
>Ga0169931_10010346_pt1 | contig 13301 bp, 13 predicted proteins | sample Kivu_15m_20L_FD_129675 | JGI IMG/M metagenome (GOLD analysis project Ga0169931, IMG submission 129675) | Freshwater microbial communities from Lake Kivu, Western Province, Rwanda to study Microbial Dark Matter (Phase II) - Kivu_15m_20L... | ecosystem: Environmental > Aquatic > Freshwater > Lake...
AGAATGAAGATGCCCACCGCGAAGAGCAGCGCCCATAAGCCCCACATCGCCCCATTGATCGGCGCGGCGGGGAACGAAAGGTCCATCGCAGAATAGTGCGCGGTCCACTGATCGACCAGCACGAGCTGGTTGCGCACGAATTCGTTGATCGAGATCCAGACGGTGGCGGCGAGGATGGCGAGTACGGGGCGCATGCGGGAGAGGGCAGGGGGGCCAGCCATGATAGGCCTCTGGATTTGCTGCGTTCAGTTCATTTTCTAATTTGGATGCGGCGGTCGGGCCCTTTGGCCCAAGGCCAGGACGAATCATCGAAAACCTCCTCAACCCCTTTCCGATGACAAGACTTCGCATAGCACCTTTTGCAGTGGCGCTGGGCCTTGGCCTTGCTGCCAGCGCGCAGATCCAGCAGCTCGGAACACCGCTGAACTGGGGACAACGGACCATGGACCGCGCCGGCATTCCGGTGATCACCACGGCCAAGCTTGACATGAACCTGATCCAGGCCCAGGACGCGATCACGGATCAGTACAAGGAAACGCCTTACCGCTTCGGCATCGAGCAGGCGGTGGACATCGATTTCTTCCAGGCCGCCCGCCTCACCAATCTCCCGAAAGGTGATAAGGTGTGGCAGTTGGGCGTGCTGTGCCCTGAAGCGCGCTCGATCAACTTCCTGTTCGACCAGTGGAACATCCCCGTTGGCGGGCAGCTCACCATCTGGAGCGCCGACCGTACGGAGTACATCGGCGTGTTCGACCACAACAACAACAAGGAGTACAACTCCTTCGCCGTGGGCCTGGTGCATAGCAACGAGGTGGTGATCGAGTACTACGAGCGAGCCGTGGTGAAGGGCACCGCCCAGATCCACATCGGCACCATCATTCATGGCTATCGCCCCGTGGTGAACAAGTTCGAGAGCCAGTTGAAGGGCGCGTTCGGCAACAGCGGCTCGTGCAACATGAACGTGAACTGCCCCAATGGCGCGGCCTGGCAGGCGGAGAAGCGCGGCGTGGCGCTGATCCTCAACGGCGGATCGGCCTGGTGCACGGGTTCGTTGATCAACAACACCGCGCAGAACGGCGCGAGCTATTTCCTCACCGCCGCGCACTGCAACGCCACGGAGAGCAACTGGGTGTTCTACTTCAACCACGAGACCTCGGGCTGCACGGGCAGCACGGGTCCCACCAACCAGTCGATCTCGGGCGCGACGCAGATCGCCAGCGGCACCACCTCCGATTATCACCTCGTGCAGCTGTCGTCGCCAGTTCCCGCGAGCTACCTGCCTTACTACAACGGCTGGGACCGCACCAACAACCCGGTCTCCACGGCCGTGGGCATCCACCACCCATCGGGCGACGTGAAGAAGATCTCCTTCGATGATGATCCGCTGCAGAAGACGAACTACGGCAGCAACACCATCACATCGAGCGGCACGCACTGGCGCATCGAGGCCTGGGAGCGCAACACCACCACCGAGGGCGGCTCCTCGGGATCGCCCCTGTTCGACCAGAACAAGCGCATCATCGGGCAGCTGCACGGCGGCAGCGCGGCCTGCGGCAACACGCTCTCCGATTGGTACGGCGCCTTCGGGAATTCGTGGAGCGGCCTGAGCAGCTTCCTGGATCCGCTGGGCACCGGCGCCACCACGCTGAACGGCTACGACCCCAATTCCGGCCCCTTGCCCACCTGCACCGATGGCATCCAGAACCAGGGCGAGACCGGCATCGATTGCGGTGGCCCCTGCGCACCCTGCCCCTGCACCGGCACGAACGTGACTGTTTCAATCACCTTCGACAATTATCCGGAAGAGACCCGCTGGACGATCAAGCAGGGCACCACCACCGTGGCTTCTGGCGGTCCATACGGCAGCCAGCCCGATGGCTCCACCCTGAACACCGTGGTTTGCCTGCCGAACGGCTGCTATGATTTCACCATCAACGACAGCTACGGCGATGGCATCTGCTGCACCTATGGCAACGGCTCCTACACGGTGAGCAGCTCGGCGGGCGTTCATGCTTCGGGCGGCACCTTCACCACGAGCCAGACCACCAACTTCTGCGTGGGCGCTCCCGCACCCACCTGCAGCGATGGCATCCAGAACCAGGGTGAGACGGGCATCGATTGCGGCGGGCCTTGCGCTCCGTGCGGTGGCGGCTGCACCTATGGCACCATCAACGCCACCAGCTTCGCCACCTGGGGCATCTGGAGCGATGGCGGCACCGATTGCCAGCGCAGCACGGCCGACGCGGCCAATGCCTACACGCCGCAGTACTGCGTGCGCTTGCGCGACAACACCAGCACCTCCACCACCACCACGAGCAATCTCGCCCTCGCCACCTACAGCGAGCTCACGGTGAGCTTCTTCTTCAAGACGCTGGCCTTCTCTGCGGGCGAGGATTTCTGGCTGCAGATCTCCACCAACGGCGGCACCTCGTACACCACCAGGGCATCGTACGCCGCGGGCACCAGCTTCGCCAACGGCAACTTCTACTCGGCCAGCGTGGTGATCCCGGGTCCGTTCACGAACACCACACGCCTGCGTTTCCGCTGCGATGCATCCACGGACAGCGATCAGCTCTTCATCGACAACGTGACCATCACCGGCTGCAACAGCGCCGGCATGGCGCCCATGACGAGCACGGGTCCTGATGCGCTCAAGAGCTTGGGGGCCGATGGTCTGGCGGATGACCTGAGCATCTTCCCGAACCCGGCGAACGAGTCGATCAACGTGGCCTTCAACCTGGATGAGTCCACAGAGGTGTTCGTCACCATCATGGATGTGCAGGGTCGTGTTGTTGAGCAGCAGCGCTCGGCATCCGTGGCTGGCTTCAACCAAGTGCAGGTGGGTACGGCGCAACTCGAAGCCGGCACCTACATCCTCACCGTCACGGCCAACGGTCAAATGCGCACCCAGCGGTTCGCGGTGTACCGGTAGTCGGCCGGATCAGATTGAGGAAGCCGCCCTGGAATTCCGGGGCGGCTTCTTCTTTGGTGGTGTGATCGCTATTTGCTCTTTCAACGGTGCGTTCATGCGCATCGTGTTCTTCGCATGCGGTATTCACCCGGTGCAGGCCCATCGGATCACCTTTGCGTTATGCCCAAGCCCAATGCGAGCACTGCCACGAAGGCCAGCGTGCAAGCCTTCATAGACAAGCAGCCGAAGGAGGAGGTGCGCGATGACTGCCGTGCGTTGATGAAATTGATGCACGAGATCACCGGCGGGGAGCCCTACATGTACGGTCCCACCATCGTGAGCTATGGCAGCTACCACTACAAGTACGCGAGCGGCCACGAGGGCGATGCGCCGCTGCTGGCGTTCAGCCCGAGGAAACCGGAGCTGGTGATCTACCTCTACCAGGAGGTGGTGGGGCCTGAGCTATTGGCGAAGCTGGGCAGGCACAGGGCCGCCAAGGGCTGCGTGTACATCAAGCGCTTGGACGACATCGACATGAAGGTGCTGGCCGTGCTGTTCAGGAAGTCGATCGCCGCGGTGAAGAAGGCCTATCCGCAATGAGCGCGCTCAGTAGTAAGGCGAGATCAGCATGTAAACCACCACGCCGCTCACGCTCACGTAGAGCCAGACGGGCCACACGCGGCGCGCCAGCTTGCGGTGCTCCGGGTGGCGGCCGCTCAGCCCGCGGTAGGCGGTGAAGAGGATGTAGGGCAATGAGCCCGCGGCCAGCAGGATGTGGGTGGCGAGGATGATGTAGTAGAGCACCTTGATCGGCCCCTCGCCGCCGAAGCGCGTATCGCCCGCGAAGAGGTGGTGCAGGATGTAGGACACGAGGAAGAGCACCGAGAGCGCCATCGCCGTGATCATCACGCCGCGATGCAGGGTCCAGCGGCCCGCGCGCGCGGTGAGCAGGCCCGCGATGAGCAGCAGGCTCACGACAGAGTTGATGACCGCGTTGACGCGCGCGAACAGGTGCACGTCAAGGCCATCGGGTGCGTCCACCTGCACGCGGTTCAGCACCACCACGGCCGTGAACACCACGGCCGAGAAGATCCAGATGAAACGCTTCGCCTTGGTTTCGGCGATGCTGAGCGAAGGCTTTGGGAAGGGCTGTCTCATGGCTAGGAAGTGCGCCGTGCGCGTTCGGCCTCCGCGCGTTTCACCTTCTCTTCCTTCAGCAGCATCTTGATGTCGGCCGCGCAATCGTTCATGCCCTTGGCCTTGGTGCCGTCGTAGTACCCGCGGATGTGCCGGTCCTTGTCCACCAGCACGAATAGCTCGGAGTGCAGGAAGCCGCCGGGCTCCATCACCTCTTCGCGCGCGGCCACATGGTAGCCTTCGCTGCCTTGCAGGTAGATCTCGGCCTTGGCGCCGGTGAGGAAGCGCCAGCGCGCGCTGTCGGCCTGCAGCTTGCGCGCGTACTCGCGCAGCACGTCGGGCGTGTCGTTCTCGGGATCGACGGTGTGGCTCAGGAAGAGCACCTCGTCGAAGGCGGGGTCATCGAGCTTGAGCTGCAGCTGCTGCATCTGCACGCTCATCTTCGGGCAGATGGTGCCGCAGCGCGTGAAGAAGAAATCGGCCACGATGATGCGGCCCTCGGCGTCCTTGTCGGTGAAGGGCTGGCCGTACTGGTCGATGAAGCGGAAAGGCGGAACGGTGTGGTAGAGGGTGTCGATCACCATCTGCCCATCACGCTCAACGGCGATGGTCTCCTTCGGCCCATAGTAGGGGAGGAAGGTGAAGTGATGCTTCGCAAGGCCCAGCCAAGGCGAGAAGAAGGCGAAGAGGCCGATGATGAAGACGGCTATGCCGCCCAGCACGAGGATCTTCCGCAGCCTGCGCCGTGCAGGCTCCCCCTCAGAGGTAGTTCTCCCAAAGGTAGTTGACATACTGCGACTCCCAGATTGCGATGAAGATCAGGTACAGGATGAACAACACGTAGGGGAGCAGGATGATCGCGCGGATGTTGCTGCGCTCGTCGCCCAAGTGCATGAAGGTCTTCACGATGTAGCCGGCCTTCACCAGCGTGAGCACCACGTAGAGCCACTTGATCGTGTGCCAGGCATCCAGGGAGAACCAGGTCTTCCAGTAGGCGCCCAAGGTCACTTCCACCGTGGTGACGATGGCCAGCAGGAGGGTCACCATCCAGATGGTGCGGCGCACCTTGCGGCCGTGCTCCTCGCTGTGATGCGCTTCGAGGCTGTATTCGATGATGTCGTCACGCTCCATGTAGCCGAAGGGTTAGGTCAGAGCAGGTAGAAGAAGGTGAACACGAACACCCACACCAGGTCAACGAAGTGCCAGTAGAGGCCGGCCTTCTCCACCATCTCGTAATGGCCCCGGCGGTGGAAGACGCCTTGCACCACCATGATCAGGACGATGAGGTTGATGATCACACCGCTGAATACGTGGAAGCCGTGGAAGCCGGTGATGAAGTAGAAGAAATTGCTGTACTGCTGCGGGCCGTACTCATTGTACTCATTCCCGTTGGCGCTCCATGGGTAGGGCGCGCCGGCCATGTACACCACCTTGTTCTTCCAGAGCTGCTGGGCGGCATCGCCGGTAACGGGCTCCACGTTGGCCCCGCCGGGCAGGGTGTCGGGGATGAGGTAGTGCTTGGGCAAGGCTTGCACCAACTGGAAGCCCTCGGCGTGCGCAGGATCATGGGTGTCGTGGTGCGTGGTCTCCACCCAGTACCTGGTTCCGTCGGCCATCGTGATGAAGCCGCCGCCGCCATGGTTGAAGTGGCTCCACTCCCAAGCCTGGCTGCCAACGAAGAACGCGCCGCCGATCACGGTGGCGAAGAGCCACTTGACCACGCCGCCCTTGTCCATGCGGTGACCGGCCTCCACGGCCAGCACCATGGTCACCGAGCTGAAGATCAGGATGGCCGTCATCAAGGCCACGTAGATCAGCGGGTAGCTGCCGTGCAGGAAGGGGAGGGCACGGAACACTTCCTCGCCAATGGGCCAGGGCTCGGTGGTGCTGTGCCGAACGAAGCCGTAGGCCACCAGCAGGCCGCTGAAGGTGAGGGCGTCCGACACCAGGAAGAACCACATCATCATCTTCCCGTAGCTGATGCTGAACGGGGAGCGTCCGCCGCCCCAGAGGACGTCGTTGCTCAGGACTTTCGCTGCGTCTCCGGTCATGGGCTGCTTATGCGGCGGCAATGTTAATGAACGAAGCGGAGGAACAAAAGGAGGAATACCCACAGCCCGCCGAGGAAATGCCAGAAGGCGGCCCCGGCCCAAAGTCCCACATGGTCAGCGGGTTGGTAGCGCCCACGAAGCGCCATGAGGGCCATGATCACCAGGCTGAGCAGTCCGAAGGCCACGTGCGCGGCGTGGGCCACCGTGAGCATGTAGAAGTAGGGCCCCGTGCGGTCCTTCTGCTCGGCAATCTCGCCGTCCAGCGCATTCCTCCGCTCCAGGTCATCGGAGGTGTACAGGTGCCCATCGGACTCCACCAAGGGGAAGCCGTCCTTGGTGATGATGTAATCCGTGCCGTAAGCGCCTTTGAGGTCCTCGAGCTTGTTCGGGCTCACCGTGATGCCCACTTCGACCAGACGGCCCCACCCTTTGAACTGCGATGCCGTGAAGGCGATGCCCAGGCCCAATGTGGCCAGGACCAGAGGCAGCACCATACCCGTGCGGCCTTGGCGCGCGCTCCTCAGAGCCAGATGGATCGTGAGGCTCCCCGCCAGCACGAAGGCGGTGCTCCAGTAGAAAGGCGTGGGCATGTTGATGCGCGTCCAATAGCCACCGCTCATGCTCACGATGTAGGCGCTCGTTAGCCCCGCGAAGAACATCACGATGGTGAAACACAGCAGCCAGGTGAGCGTGCGCCGGGCGCGAATGGCAGCCGCCCGCTCCTCGGCGGGTGTGAGCCCCTCAGTGGTCATGAGCGATCAAGAATATACGCCAATTGCACAATTGGCAGGTAGAGGAAGCTGGCGAACATGAGCCGGCGCGCATCGGCGCGATCCTGGCTGCGGAAGAGCTTCCAAGCTGGAAGCACCATTACCGTTCCCGCGCCGATGGCCACCACGGCCGAGACTGGACCGGTGAGGCCGAAGAACCAGGGCAGCATGCCTACTGGCACCATCACCAACGAGTAGAGCAGGATCAGGAAAGCGCTCTGTGGATCGGTGCCCTGCTGGCTGGGCAGAAGGCGGAAACCGGCACGGGCGTAGTCCTCATGAAGCACCCAGGCTATGGCCCAGAAGTGCGGGAACTGCCACATGAACTGCATGGCGAAGAGCAGTCCCGGACCCAGGCCGAATTCGCCCGTGGCCGCCACGTAGCCGAGCATGGGAGGGAAGGCGCCGGGGAAAGCGCCCACGAACACGGCCCACGGCGTGTGCTTCTTCATGGGCGTGTACAGCGCAGCGTACATGAAGAGCGAGATGAAGCCCAGGATGCCGGTGAGCGGCCCGAAGGCGGCCCAGAGCATGGCGATGCCCAGGCTCCCTGCGAGGAAGGCGGCCACGATGGCCTCTGTGGCGGAGAGCGTGCCCTTCACCAGCGGACGTTCCGACGTGCGTTGCATCAGGGCATCCTCGTTCACCTCGATCACCTGGTTGAGCGCATTGGATGCTCCGGTGAGCAAGGTGCCCGCCACGCAGAGGATCACGAGGTCAAGGCCGCTGAAGGAGCCGGGGGCCACGCCCATGAGGTAGCCCAGCGCCGCGCTCACCACCACCAACGAAGCCAGCCGCAATTTGAAGAGCTGCACGACGGCCCGCAGCGCCATGCCGAAGCTGCGCTCGCCGAGGTATGCCTGTGACCTGCTCACCGGCTGCGAAAGTACCCCCCTGAATCGAACTGGCGCACGGAGACCGCCAAGCTACCTTCCGCCCATGCCCGATGCCCGCGAGCGCGCGTCACTCATCAAGGCGGAGGCGCATCGGCTCGGCTTCCTCGCCTGCGGCGTGGCCAGGGCCGGATTCCTGGAAGAGGAGGCGCCCCGGCTGGAGCAATGGCTGCGGCAGGGCAGGCACGGCGCCATGGACTACATGGCCAACCATTTCGACCTGCGCCTGGATCCGCGCAAGCTGGTGCCCGGAGCGAAGAGCGTGATCAGCCTGGCGTGCAACTACCACGCGCCGCTGCAGCAACAGGATCCCGAGGCCCCCAGAATCAGCGCTTACGCCTATGGCCGTGACTACCACAAGGTGGTGAAGAAGCGGCTCAAGCCATTGATGGAGTTCATCACCGAGCGCTTCGGCCAGGTGGCCATGCGCGCCTTCGTCGATAGCGCGCCCGTGATGGAGAAGGCCTGGGCCCAGCGCGCCGGCGTGGGCTGGCTGGGCAAGCACACCAATGTCATCGGCAAAGGGATGGGCTCGTGGTTCTTCCTCTGCGAGCTGATCACGGATCTGGAACTGGAGCCCGATGCGCCCGCCACCGATCATTGCGGCACCTGCCGTCGCTGCGTGGATGCGTGCCCCACCGACGCCATCACGCCCTACGGCGTTGATGGCAGCCGCTGCATCAGCTACCTCACCATCGAGCTGAAGGACGCCATTCCGCAAGAGTTCGCCGGCAAGCTGGATGGCTGGGCCTTCGGCTGCGACGTGTGCCAGCAGGTGTGCCCGTGGAACCGCTTCGCCACTCCACATGCCGAGCCGGAGTTCGCACCCAAGCCCGAGCTGATGGCGCTCAGCGCCGAGGAATGGCACGGCATGACGGAAGTGGTCTTCGACCGGCTATTCGAGGGCAGCGCCGTGAAGCGCGCGAAGTACACGGGCTTGAAGAGGACCCTAAGATTCTTGAAGTTGGAGGCTTGAGGTTGATTCGTGTTGGGAGTCGGGTCCGTGCCCAACCTTCAACATTCAACTCCCAACCGTCAACTCCTCAAGGTGCTCTTGAACACCTCAATGATCACGTCCTTGTACAGGTGCCCGAAGGTGGCCAGGCACCAGGCCTTGAGCACGAGCTGATCGCTCTGCCCCACCCATTTGCGGGCCTTGATCAATTCCTTCTTGAACAGGCGCGGATCGAAACTGACTTTCTGAAGCACCTGTTTGCTGAACTCCATCATCTTCCTTCCTTGGTCCATCATCACGGTTCGGGTTAAGCGAGGCTGAAGGTATGCTTTAGCAAGCGGAATAGGTGGTGCCTCGGCTCTTGGTTTTCCACAGACGGCGCATCCGCTGGTTAGATCAAACGGACCAAGGGGCGCGCTGGTATGCGGGAGCGGGAAAGTGAAATGTTAAGGCTCGAACTTCCGTTCGGTCGCTTGAAGCACAGTGTTCCCAGCGCTCTCATAGACGTAGGCCACCAGCGCGCAATTCGCTGGGTCCCAGGCCGGGTCAATCGGCACGCCCACGTAGGAGAAGGTCAGCGTGTCACCGGCGCTTGCACTACTGGCTACGGCCACCTGGCCCCAGGCCCCATCAAGGGTCTTGCGGAACACGTGCCGGTGGTCGTAGAACTCCACGTCAGGGGGCGAAACCAACGAGTTGTACTGCCAGTCAATCACATGATCCTCGGTGAGGTAGGTCGTGAGCTTGTGTTCACCGCTGATGTCGGCCAGCACGGCCACCTTCACCGTAGCGCTCACCACGCTGGAGCCCGCATCGTGCAGCAGGTCGCTGACCCACACCTCCACCAAGGCGTCCTGGTTCACGATGGCATCCACGGCGGTGCCCCAGTTGGCGTTGGAGAGCACGGTGGCGTTGTCCAAAGGCGTTCGGTTCACCATGCCCGAAGGCATGAAGGTCACCGCGTAGTTGGTTGCGTATGCCTGGCCCTCGGGAGTGCGGAAGTCGGTGGCATAGCTGCCATCGGGATTGCTCTGCGGCACGATGAAGCTCGAATTGAAGTTGGCGGCCGCATGGAGGTTCACCAGGATCAGCTCATCGCCGTATAGGTCGTGCAATTGGGCGGCCACCACGTGCGCCGCCGGGCAGTTGTTGCAATGATGTCCGGTGAATTCCTCGAGTAAGGCCCGGCGCTTCACAGTCTCACCGCCACCGCCGGTCTGCTGCCCGCTGGGCACGGGGTTCTCCACGATGTCGCAGCCGGTGAGCGCCACGATGCTTGCCAGGAGGGTGAGAGTGATGGCGCGCATGGTCAGAACGTGCTGGTGATGGACAAGGTAAGGCCATTGGCTGCCGGCACTTGGCGGCATACACCGCCCACGCAGAAGATGCCCGCGCGCTGGCGGCCATAGTTCACTTGGAAGCGATTGCCGCCACGGATGTAGCCCACGGACCCGATGGGGTAGTGCAGAGCCTCCTGCCCTTTGTCTTCAAGTTCAGGGTTGCCCACATAGTTGTACTGGTCCATGGCGGCCACGAACCAATGCGGGCTGAAGGTGAGCTCGGCCAGCGCGGTGGCCCAGTTTCCTTGGTCCTGCTTGGTGCTCAGGTGCTGCAGCTCGAAGCGGAGCGAGGTGCGATCGCTGAAATTGTGCAGGCCCTCCAGGATCACGATGTCGGCGTACACCACGGGCTTGCCGGGCTTGCCTTGGATCACGTCGATGTCGTAGGCGAGGTTGAGGTAAGTGAGCGCGAGCTCCCATGTGGGCGAGAGCTTCTTGCGCACCTCCACGTTGATGTCCTGGAAGTAACGCCGCTCGCCGGCGCCGAAGATCCGGCTGGTGTAGCCAAGCCTGCGCGTGGTGTCATCGGCCGCGCCCAAGCGTGTGGTATCCAGCGCGTAGGCCACGCTGCCGTTCACTGCGAGCTTGGTGCCGTACTTGCCGCCCAGCGCGCTGCCCTTGCGCAGCTTGTAGAAGACCTCGCCCTGCGCGGCCACCTCGCCATTGGGCTGCGTGGCATAGGGGTAGAGGGTGGCTGGCAGATTGTAGGTGTGCTGCTTGGCGCGCGGTGGCAGGAAATTGATGTTGAGGTCGAAGGGCGTCGGTGCAGCGCGATCGCTCTGGTAGAACATGTTGTCGAAGCTGTGCGCGCCAAGGCTGGCGCCGAAGCCCTTGGCGGAATAGGTCGCGTTCACGAGCACTGCCTCACCGGGCTTGTAGATGAAGCCGTTCTTGCCGTTGGGGTCGTTCACCTTGTAGGCGTACTCAGCGTAGAGGTCAAAGCGTGGCGTAGTGAAGTTGACGCGCACCGCTCCCGCCGCCACGTTCTCCGGCAGCTCCAGCAAGGGGTCGCGGTCCTCCTGGTACTTGCTCACGAAGCTTCCGCCGATGATGAGGTTGCTGGCGCAGGTCCACGAACTGTCGAGCAGCTCGGCAAGGTTGAATTCAGCATCGGCCCCGCGCACGACACCAGCGCCGTACACCGTGCCTTGATTGAATGCGAGCCGCTGTCGCCCCGCTAATGCCTTCAGGTAAACACCGCGAAAAGGCTTGTACTTCACGCGCACGCCATCCATGGCATTGTCAACGCCCAGGTAGCGCTCTTCATATGAACGGAACACAAGGCCCTGACCGAACTGCTCGAAGAAATTGCCGGCAGTGACCTCGAGGTCGCTGAGCTTGTACTTCGCGTAGCGGTAGCCCAAACCGGATCCGTTGTACGGCTGGCCGGCCGGATAACCTGCCAGGGCCGGCTCATAGCTCTCCATGCGCACGCCGGCCTCGAAGGCGCCGCTGGTGTAGATGAGATTCATCCACGCGTTGTAAGCCAGGCGCTGCTTGGGAACGATGGCGCCGATGTCGGCGTCCTCATTGTAGTACTGCGCGTCGGTGCTGAAGTTGCCGTGCAGCTGGCCTTGCTGCTGGCCGAGCGCGGATCCAAGGATCAGGCAGGCCGCTGCGGCGAGTGTCCCGCGCCTAGTGCTGAGGTGCATGCCGCGAAGGTCACTTCTTTCCGGACAGCTCCACCACTTTCTGGTAGAGCTCATTCTCGTCGCCCGGCTCATAGTTGTTGTGCTGATAGACGATCTCGCCTGCGCCGTTGATCAGGAAGGTGTGCGGCACGTTGTTCACGTTGAGCGCGCGCTTGAGGTCGCCGTTGGGGTCCAGGTACACCTCGTAGTCCCAGTCCTGCCCGCTCACGTAAGGCTTCACGCGGGCACTGGTGCGCGCATCGTCGATGCTCACGGCCACGAGCTTCACGCCTGTCTTCTTCTGCCAGTCCTCGTACTTATCGGCGATGGCGCTGAGTTCCTTCTTGCAGGGCGCGCACCAGGTGGCCCAGAAGTTCACGATGATGGGTTTGCCGTTGTTGCTCAGGGTGCTGACGTCCACCTTCTTCCCTTCAAGGGTCTGCACCATCACGCTGGGCAATTTGCCTTGAGCGAAGGAGAGGTTCACGATGAGCAGGAGCAGTGGCAGGAGTGCGGTTCTCATGGGTGGAGGGTGCAGGTTGAAAGTGAAAGGCCAGCAGCCGTACGCAATTCTCGCGCCGTGCCGCTGGCCTTTTCGCTATCAGATCATCCTAGTGGCTCACGGTCACTTTACGGGTGGCGGTGAGGCCGTCGGCGCTAACCTGCACCAGGTAGCTGCCGTTGGACAGCGCGCTGAGGTCGAGGTTGTGGCGCTGCTCGCCGCTGCCGAAGCTGCGGCTGCTGGCCATCACCTGCTTGCCAGCGAGGTCGGTGACCACGAAGCCCACTTGCGTGGCGCTGGGCAGGTCGAAGCTCAGGCTCATCATGCCATCGGTGGGGTTCGGGAACAGGGTGAGGCGGCGGTCCAGCGCGTTGGCCTCATCGATGCCAACTGGGGCCACGATGTTCACGACGTTGGCCTGCAGCACGTCCTTGGAAGTCGTATTCTGCACAAAGGCGAGCAACGAGGAGTTATCCAGGGTGGTCCAGAGGTTATAGCCGCCTTGCGTAACAGGCGGGCCAGCGAACGTGTAGGACTGAGTGAAGGTCTGAGGAGTGCCGGCAACGAGGTTGGTCAAGGTGATGCCACTGCCATTGGGCATCATCTTCCGCATCACGTACTTGAAGACATCCTGAGAGGTGGTGCTGGCCGCGTAGTTGTAGGTGTCCTCAAGCACGCCGATGTAGAGCTTGTGCGCGCCAGGGAACGTAGCGTAGGGAGTCACAGTGACATTGGCCGTGAGCGTGAAGCCGGCAACGGTGTAATTGATGGCAACATCAACGAACGCAGGACGAGCCGCGGCATTGGTCAGGAAGGCCGGTGTGTTGTTGTTGAAGTTGACACCATCCATGAATCGGTTCGGGATGGCGTTCACGCCATAGTACGTGCGGCGAGTGGCCGCATCCGGGTTGTAGCTCGGGTCGTTCCCAGGGCTGGGGAAATTCAGGTGGTACTTGATGGCCGCGATGTTCGAGCTAGGGTTGTTCGGATTGGCCGCCGCGAACGTGGGGGTGCCCCAGCTAGTCTCAAGCGAAGCGCAAGGAGGGCATGTTGAACTCGTGAATTGCTCCATGAGTGCTTTGCGCTGAACGATCTGCGAAGCCACGTTCAC
>Ga0169931_10010348_pt1 | contig 13300 bp, 12 predicted proteins | sample Kivu_15m_20L_FD_129675 | JGI IMG/M metagenome (GOLD analysis project Ga0169931, IMG submission 129675) | Freshwater microbial communities from Lake Kivu, Western Province, Rwanda to study Microbial Dark Matter (Phase II) - Kivu_15m_20L... | ecosystem: Environmental > Aquatic > Freshwater > Lake...
GGTGGTCATGGAATACCTCAGTGGTTTGTCAACTGGTTTTGTGGGGGACTTCAGTATCAAGTGGATCATCACTTATTTCCGATGATGCCACGTCATAATCTTGCAAAGACACATGCTATCATCGAAAGTTTTTGTAAAGAATGGGGTGTTAAGTATCACGAAGCAGATATGTTTGATGGAACCATTGAGGTACTACGACAATTACAAAAAGTCTCAGATAAATTTATGGTAGAATTCATAAAAGAGTTCCCAGCCATGTAGGGTGTCATCTAAATAGATAGACACCTTTAAATACGATGGTATCTTGAGCTCTGTAATGGAATCGAGTGAAGAAACGAAGATTTACGAATCACATATTAATGCTATAATGCTAACTTATCGTTATCGTAGACCCTAAAACAGTACATCCTGGGCTGTGAAGCTGTGAAAGAAAATCTGTCGCCACTCTCGCCACCATGAGATGATCCAGCACACATCTTAATCCTGCATCTAAAGTAAGCTGGGATAAAATTGATAAACGAACTTGTTCTCATCTACTCATGGCATAATCCATATCACATATCACTCACAATGCCGTCGTCGCATTCATCGGAAGGACAGAGTCAACCTTCAGAAGGTTGGGAAGAACTCATGGGAAAAGATATACTTATGAAGGTAGGAACACTCTTGTGAATCAGTGCTTTCCTGTGACGATGCCATGATAATAAAAGCCCAGTTCACGCAAGCTTTGCTGGATTTCTTCTGTACCAAATGTAGCTGTTACCGGATACATCAAATGATGATGAAAATTTTCGGATTTTTCCAAGAAAGGAACAACCAGAAGTTGGTGATGCAGTGTGTCTTGATTGGGAATTATACTGTTTAGGAAACGATTTACCGTCTCATGAACAATACCTTTCTACATCGGAGGATATCATACAAAAGAAAGTGAACACCGTACCCGCTTTTAATGCTTCTGGATGGATTATTACTGTTGGAGATGGTGAGGTACCTCCTGCCTTTGAACTTGCGTCTAGATATCTCAAACGTCATGCGGTAGCTTGGGTAGTTTCTCATTCCAAGTATGCCTATGGACATTTGGGAAGACTCAAATTGACAACTGATTCAGAATCGAATGAGTACAGTATCCCACCCTATACGACGGTTCTTTTTTGTATCAAAAATAGAGGCATAGCTTGCTCTACATGTCCTCTTTTTCATCAACCCAAGTTTCTTCTCAACAGAGTGGAACATAAAAAACGTATCGGTAATCAATATTATCAATATGAATGGATCGATCACGGTGGAGGTAAATCTAGAGCGTTGAAATTGTATGGATCTGCTTGTGAGTCTTTAATGAACCTTATTCGTGAGATGGATACAAAGATAGAGGAGGAAAAAGAAGATTATACTGATCCTACAGAAAATACGGATTCCTTGAAAATAGAGGCGGTACAATTATTAGTGGATTGCTTCAATAATATAGCGGCATACCATTTAAGAGATAAGGCTTATGGCAAAGCCAAGGAAGCTGCAGCTAACGCTTTGAGATATAATCCAGAAAATCGTAAAGCCTTACAACGGGCAGCAAAGGCGGCCATGCTAGATCCATCGGGTACATATGAGGAGAGTGATTTAGCTATTAGTATATTAGAAGAACTGGAACCACACGAGGAAGAGACAAAGAAGTTGAGACATGAACTACAAAGGAGGAAAAAGGATTACAAGAGGAGAGAAAAAGAAATGTATAGTCGAATGGTAAACGGCATCTCCAAGTATAAAGAGGACTCGGTCTCTGTTAAAGATGAACCTCAAGCCATCCATGAAAATAAACAAGATCAGCTTGAAAAACGTGCAGTGATTGAAGAAAATACAGGATCAAAACGTCTAAGCTACCGATACATGGTATTGTCACTGTTTCTTCAACTTGGAGTCATTGCACTCTTATGGTGGATGTTTCCTGCTTTGCGGGAAAAATTTGCCGAGTCGAAGGCTTAATATGGTAGCATTAAGCGCAAGTATAACCGCGATGGATATTAATACAGATATTTTTAAAAATGGGGTATACTACTCTTTTTTATCTTGAGTTATGCGTAGATAGCGTAGGCGTGTCAGCGTTTTATGACAAAATACCCCAAGAAAACTCACTGTAAAAGACACAATGGAGGCGAGAAGCATTCGTTTCCAATCGTTCGAAATAAAGACACTAACAGGGAGTGGTAAATAAGCCGAACTCATGACATGATGTCCAGCTGGACGATGCAGTAAAATTGAAGCTGATAAACCGCTAGCAAGGTATGCAAAAAGGTTGATGATTATGGAGTTTTCCATAAATGGATAGGCAACTTCGATAAAATCACCACAAAGAATATTGATGAGAAGAGCTCTTTTACAAAGAGAGTATTGAGATGCATCTTTTTCTTTCGATAAGAAAAGACACTGTCCAAAACAGATTCCAGCGCAGACTAGGACTAGTGTACATTCATCCAAAGCGCCAAGGACACTCGGCAAGCCCAATTCCATTTCAATGAGTATTATGGGTAGATATATGGTATGATACCATCCAACTTTTGAACCATAACAAAAAATGCATCCCCAGGCGAAGGCATAGAAATCGTGGTATATGGGAGTCTTAGGATGAAAGGTTTGAGCGTACATACGAACAGCATTCGTAAGCATGGAGAGCCATTGATTGATATTGAGAATCCAAATAACAATAGCTACTATAGCACCCACAAAACCAGCCACTGCAATATTTGTCATGGTAGATGGAATCCCCAGCCGTATGCAAGCGAATAAAGTCCTCCCTAACTGCACTTTCAAGATATGATTGATTGAGATATACATACTTCCAACAGGTTCCTACAAGAGGTGTATATAGATAGCACACACGTACCCACCAAGAGACAAGTCTTCCAGCTAGTAAACCTGTAATAATAGATTTAGAACATGCCATGGATGCAATAGACGCTGCCATCAAGGCACTGCTTTTATGCTGAGGTGAATATGTAGATGCAGCAACGATGCAACAAATAGTAGGTAACGATTGATTTTGTAATTGCCATACTAAATAATGGACAGTTGAATCGTCCCGCAAAGATAGAAAAGAAGGTGTTATTGATGTCCCAGTAAGAGTTAAAAATTGGAATGTACAACAAACAGCTATAAATGACGGTAAACATGCATCAAGTACACTTCTCAGAGAAGGTTGTTTTAGTTCATCTCCTTCTTGATTGAGAGGTCGATCTAAAGGAGAGTAGTGAACAGACCATGCTTTCGACAAGGAATATGTATAAGAAACAGCTTTCGTGTATGTTGTTGTGGCAACACTCCCACCAACATTCCCCACGAGTTTGATATGTGGATGCTTCGACATAGCTTGGGATAAACTAGAACCGCCACTTCCCGTGACAGGGACTCCTATATTCGCAGCTGCTGATAATATAGCAAAGTTGGTATTTTCAGGATCACATGAAATACAAATGATTCCTTGAATGGAAGATGATTCTATGGCTGGTACAATAAGAGTCTTTTCTAATTCTTTTACCCTGTTATTGACTTGTGATAATGTTCCAGTGTATGCGATTTGAACTTGAAGCATGGAATATGTTTGAGTTGCATTGTGATCTACAAAGTATAACGTGGCTGTATCTTTAGAATCATCAACATGATCCATTCCTTTTCCATGATGGAGTGATACGTAGAGAGCATAACGTATTGCAACCTTTCCTGCGTCATCCTCTTTGAGTCGAATGCGTTGAAGTTCATCATGGATAGTGGAAAGTAACTCCACGGGATCTGTATGGCCCAAAGTTGCAGTGCCTCCACCAGAACTTCCTACGACAACAACGTTCATCTTTAGCTAAGAGCAACGTGTTGCTCTCCGTTAACACAGGCTATTTCAAACTGACAGAGCGACTTCTTCCTTATTAATCATCATGTTAACTCAACAGATGTCCAGAGGATCTTTCATCCGACATAAAACGCTCTGTCTAAATGAATGATGTTACAAAATCTACATACTTTGAAGGTATTCTAATAAAGAGTTAATAATGGGGCATCGAATCTTTCTGGACATAGGTACAGTAGTAGGGTACTAAATAGTACAGAGTACATACAGAGACGAATTTCAAAAACGCATCGTTATGATGGGACCAGATAAAGTAAATTACCACCAGGTCCATGAGGACGACATTCAACAATTCCATCTAACGCTGTACGAGGAACACCCGCTTTTTCATTATCCATCAAATCAAACAGATGTGCTAGCTGTACAAAGTCATTCCAAGTTTGATAGTATATTTTTACAGGGTCGGTATGTAACAAGGTCATAACACGAGCCACCAACTGATCATTCGTTTCCTCTTCCTCGCGTCGGATTGGTCTTGCAGATGCAATATCTCGTTTATATTGATCTAGATATCCATTCTTATTCCTTAAATACGATAAATCTTGTTCATTCCAATCAATATCTTCTGTATTCAGTAAAATCGTATCTAAATGATGTGAATATTGATTCGAGGAGGCTCCACCTTGTGTACCAAAATGAAATGTTCTTGATATTTCAGGACGTATGACATGTCGTCCTTTGCGTTGAGATGGTTCACGTAACCAATCATCCCAATATGCCTTTGGCCAAGGTTGAATTTCCTTCCAAAGAGAGGCATGCATCATCCAACCTAGTCCAGGGAAAAAGTCTGATCGTACTAATCGATATGGATCACCGACTAAATTCTTTTTACCATTATCATTATAGGCTGATACAGCTAACAATGTGGAGGCATTATCTTGATCTAAGATGGATGCTGTAGCACTCATGTATGAAAAGAAGTCTATGGCAATATCAATATCTTCTTCCAGTATTATCACACGTTTCGGTAAGGGTTCAATGATTCCTACGGTATTAAAATGTAAATCTACATCTTCTTCTTCTCCATTCGTAGATGGATATACCTTCCCAGAAAAGACTTGTTCTAAAGCCCATGCATAGTGTTGTGATAAGGCTTGATAGGGATTCTCAAGAAGATTTATACCCTGTTGTTGATGATGATTATCATCATGAATGTGTTGTATATGAAAGACTGGTACATGAATCGATTGAAACAATATTTTGTAGTATTGAATGACAGCAGTAACCGACGTATCTTGTCCATCTTGAGAAACAATAATGGGTGCTCCAGCCAAGACATGTTGTGTTGAAAATATAGATGGATGACTATTCGATCCCAACATGGGATGATATTTGTATATCGCACTCAATGTCCGATTTAAATATTCATGTCTTCTACAAGTAAATAAAAGCAGAGGTGTATCAAATCGAATGTGTTCTTCTTCTTTTACTTGTTCTTGTTGTTGATCTAAACCTTGACTTGTCTGTTGATGTTCTTTTTCAATGTGAGGTATAGTTTCAACAACTGGTCTACGATCCAAATGATTGTTTGCATATATATGATTGAGAGAATACCAAACTACAAGAGGTATAGCAAGCAAAGTCAAAATCGCAACTCGACCAAGACGATTCCTTCTTTCAGGTATGCCTCCTCTACTACTACGGGTGTTGTTGAATCGTAAGGAAAGATGATTCCCTTGTAAATTTATACCAAGAGGTATTCCACCACGCTGTTGTCGCAATTTTAAATTCGATGTCATCTTTCAGTAGGATTTACATCACAGTTTTATTTTTTACATAGGAACAAGGACATTTCTCATACTTCTTGCAATTTATTTACCAACGAGTGTGTGATAGAGTATCAAGAATACTTTCTGTAATGTTATGTGTCGGTTTGATAGCCGAATTGTGCAGATGGATGATGGATTTACGGATTTGTTTTTAGAAAAGTGTCGTCGAGATCCAGAATGTACCGCACGAATCAGCACGACTGCGTTTCAAATGGTTGAGATTTCTTTGTATGCTTACACGTGTCTCGTCGTACAAATACTATACCGGAAAAATCACATCAGTTTTCTGATCATATGTACTTTAATAAAAGCAACGGACAACAAATACACTTTCACAAACACAAGTTGTAGAAAATGCAAGCAGCATTATCCCGTAGTATCATGGATTCATCCAAGATACTATGTATATCAACAAGGTTATGGAATCAACAGCAACGGTTCCTATTATGTAGCCATCTTCGAGCCATATCTACTTGTACGCAAACAGTCACGGCCATTTCTACCAATATGATTCCTCCTAGTACATCCTTTTTATCGTTCCTGGATACGAAAGCAAATATACATTCATCTTGGATACATCGATGGGCATTCTTCCTTGCAGCATCTACTGTTACTACAGCTACTTACTTAGTACCCACAACGCAAGAAAACGATTCATCAACGCAATGCTGTGGAATAGCTGGTGTTATAGGGACACCAGATTATGATGCAAGGTACTGGCTTTAACCCCCCTTTTGTTCTTCTTTTGTCTATTACAACACAGTAAAAAATAATATTAATCTATGATTTTTATGAACAACGATTGTTGTCTGTTATACGTGTACACATAGAGAATTCTTGGTGGAAGGGTTGACTGTATTGAAAAATAGAGGATATGATAGTGCTGGACTTGTTACCATGGCAAATGAATCTGGATCACCCTTGGTATGTAAACATGACTTTTTTTTAAAAAAAACTATATTCTATAATAATCTTATAATTCTTTCGTATGATTTCTTTCTTTCCATTCCACCATTATTGACATGTCTAAATTAGGTCATCACTAAGTTTGCAAGTGCTGGAGACAATGCAGATGGAATTGATCTTGTTAAAACACATTCTACGAAATCTATAGGACATCATATTGGTATTGCACATACAAGATGGGCAACACATGGTGGAAAGACAGATGAAAATGCACATCCTCATACAGATGCATCGGGAAAAATTGCCTTGGTTCATAATGGGACTATTAATAATGCCAATGCATTAAGGAAAGAATTACAAGCATTGGGTTATAAGTTTAAATCACAAACAGATACAGAAGTTATTGCTGTACTGATTGGTCATATTCGAGATACAGATCATCTATCTGTTGTCGATGCAACGGAAAAGGCATTGGCAAAATGTGATGGAACATGGGGTTTATGTATCATGTGTTCGGATACTCCAGATCAATTAGTTGTGGCATGCAATGGATCACCCTTGGTTATTGGAGTTTCCGATGATAGGACCTTTATAGCAAGTGAAACATCGGCTTTCAATCGGTATACCAAAAACTTTATTAGTATGAAGGATGGAGAAATTGGTGTCTTACATGCTGATGGACGTACCTTAGATTTAACTCGACAACAAAGAGCACCCGATCATAAGATTGAACTTTCCCCAGATCCCTTTCCCAACTGGACATTAAAAGAGTGCGTACTTTTCCATTGGATGACTGTCTTTGTTTGATATATTTTGTTTTACGAGGTATATCTCTTATTGACGTCTATTCGTTAGATTAACAGAACAACCTGAGGCCGTAGCTCGAGCTCTTGGATTCGGTGGACGTCTTTCATCTGAAAAAGTATTATTAGGGGGTTTGGATAAAAACTTTGATATGGTATCGAAAGTCCGATTTATGGTTCTAAGTGCATGTGGAACAAGTCTTCATGCTGCCAAGTATGGGGAAAAACTGATGAAAAGACTTGGGTCCTTTGATCATGTTGTCGCATTAGATGCTGCAGAAACAGATCAGAAGGATTTTCCAGATACCGGGAAACCAAAAGAAACGGGTGTGATTGTTGTATCGCAAAGTGGCGAGACAAAGGATGTTCACCGTGTAGTGAAAACGGCTATGGAAAATAATATTACTGTGATGAGTGTTGTAAATGTCGTTGGTAGTTTGATAGCCCGAACAACGAAACTTGGAGTATATTGCAATGCTGGACGAGAGAATGCTGTCGCTAGTACAAAGGCGTTTACATCTCAAGTTACTGTGTTGGCTCTCATCGCATTATGGTTCCGTCAAACGAGAGATAGACTCGCTGGAAATTCAGAACCTAGTTATCAAACCATTGAGTTAAAAGAAGCGTTGATGAGATTACCGATTACCATCGGTATGGCTCTAAAGACACAATCGAAATGTCGAGAAATAGCCAAGCGTCTTGATGGCAAAGAACACTGTTTTATTCTAGGAAAAGGTAAGGAATATATTGTTTGGCTTGAAAATATACGGACGTTCATTTGCTAAACTAAGTCATAAATTAAGGATACGGAGAGCCTGTGGCATACGAGGGTGCATTGAAGATTAAGGAAATGTGCTATCTTCATGCTGAGGGATATAGTGGAGGGGCTTTGAAGCATGGGCCATTCGCCCTCATCGACAACGAAAACGGAAAGTATGGTGCTACACCGATTATACTAATTATTATTGATGATGAATATGCCAATCACATGCGAACGGCAGCCGAGGAGGTTCGTGATGTATAGCTTCATTCGTTATTGCTATGCCTCGATTTTTCTATTTCTTACCTTCGTTGTCCCGGAAATAATGAATATATATTTAGGTAAAAGCTCGCGGCGCTGAATTGATAATCATAACTGATAAACGTAGTCTCGCAGATGGGTTATGTGACGATCCCATAGTCATTCCTCGTAATGGACCACTTACAGCTCTTGGAGCTGTAATACCTCTTCAGTTGATAGCATATGAGCTAGCGATGATTCGGTAGGTCATGATATAACAATATACATTTACATACTTAATTTATGCCATTGTTATTTTTAAAACTAACAACAATATCTAATTCGACCATACAGAGGTATTAATCCAGATACACCGAGAAACTTAGCAAAAGCTGTAACGGTGGACTAATGCTCATACTAAATTGATTTCTTCTGATCAAAACATTACGTAAAAAACATTATGTAACGCTCACTTGATCCATATAGCATCCTCTTCCACAAACTCATCATCCACAGTAAGGCATGACCATGATGTGAGCTTAGTAATATTTCAAGTAACCTTTTGATGAGCATATGTTGGACTTAATCTAGACTGTAAGTAATCGGAAGCCGTCACTGGGGGATACTTGACCGGTCGATGGGACCCTGAACAGCTCGGCAAGCAAGATACAATCGCTTCTGGATCGGCATCAAAGAAGAATGCAATTGAATAACGATCCCTATTCTTAGGACTAAAAACCTTATGCGGTGTTGATACATAAATGTCGTTAGTCCAACGCATTAGACAATCTCCAATATTACACACAAAGGCATCGGCAATTACTGGAGCATCAAGCCATGTCCCATCTCGTGTTTGAACCATCAATCCACCCACTGAATCAGTCTTAAGTATAGTAACATTGCCATAATCTGTGTGGACACCGGCTCCCATCTGGCCATCATTCAGTGGTTGATGCTCGGTGGGAGGATAATGTAGTAGTCGTAGAATAGCCATAGGTTCACGGAATTGATTAGAGAAATAAGAAGGATCAACTCCTAGATCCAAAGAAAATGCCCGATGCAAAGTCATGCCAATGTGTCTCATACGATCATAATAATCAAGCATCAGATTTTTGAATCCGGGTATATCGGGCCATACATTCGTTGCAAGAAATGGTTTACGTGTTTCAGGATCATCTATTTCAAGTTCTAGGCCTATATTAAACGCTTCCTTTAAATCACCTGGCCTATTCGGGTCTAGTGCTTCACCACCAATTGGTACATATCCACGGTTAGACACGAAACCACTTTTACGTTTGAAATCCAATGGTTGTTGGAAAAATTCCATCATGGTTTCAAATATGCTATCGATCACAGTTGGATCAACACCATGCCCAACAATGTAAAAAAAACCAATCGTTCGACAGGCCTCACCGATTCGTCGTGCCACTTCTTTCTCACCGTCCGCGTTTCCATTTATCAAAGGGCCAATATCTATGACAGGTATGATATACTCCGACATCCTATCCTTCAAAAAGCCCTGACGAATGTAAACAACTGTATTATGTAGACATTATGTAGATTCGTAGCGAAGAGTTTAGCCATGCTAGATTAAGCACGAGTGAGCTCAGACCATTCAACAGCCAACGTGTGCTGAATTGCTGGGATTAAAATATAAATTTATATATTAATAAAACAAAGGCTATTAATACGCTTGAGCGCAAATTAGATGTGTTGAATTGTAACAGCAAGTTTTATGTTATCGATTGAAGCTGTTTATTGCTAATGATATTTCACATGTGCTACAAATGCATTTCCTTATGACCCACGATCATCGTCTCCGGAAAAACTACCCTCTCGAGAACCTTTTCTTCTTCTCCCCTTTTTATGTCGCGATCTTTTACGTTTCTTAGTTGTCCTATGGGTTTTATGGTGCTTTCTTTTGTTCCGCTTCTTTCTTCGTCGATTCGTGGATGATGATGATGACGATGAAGAAGCGCTCGAGGAACTAGTACCGTTCTCTATTGATTTATGAGCATCCTCTATGGGGATGATATTTTCAACATGAGAAAACAATAGATCTTTTTCTGCCATGGCATCCTTCAAGGCATTCTCAGCTCTACCACTTAAGGTCATGTTGGCTGTCGTATGAGTAAAAAGTTCAGCTGCCATAGATGCTAGGCCTAATTTCTTCCCAATAATGGACAGTAAAACATGTATTTCTTTGGATTCTTCCGTGGCTGAAACAGAAAGTGCCTGGTTCAGTAGATCATAAGCTTGCTCTAATCGCCTTTCTTTATAACACAGAATACCATAAGAGTGGAGTAATCCTGAATGATGTGGAGCCATATCCAATCCGTCTTTATAGCATTCCTCTGCTTTTCGTAGAATATTCGATGACATATGTACATCCGGTATGTCTGAATTCCAGACTGAGTTTGCTAATTCATTTCCTCTCCGAAGTCTATCCTCAGCCCGATTTGTATTTTGAACTTGCCGAAGAGTTAGGTAGTTCCAGTTAAGTTGTTCATGCGATCTATCATTCAAATTCACACATAATGATGATGATTTCAAGTTATCACTATCGTCCATTTCGATCATCGCCTTTCGATATTCAAGAGTGTTAGAGAAGGATTGTTCTGTTCTATCCAAGGTCCATCGACAGTACGATAAGTCTGAGGCTTTTTTACCCAGGTACACACGTTCATATTGCGGTACGATATCCGGTGAAGTTATCAACCGTTCCAATTTACTATGAAGTGAATCCCTATATTCTTCCATGATATGCACATGAGAGGCATTATTCTTGGTTAGATCGATTCAGGGCTTCATCACCCATCACCATCATCATGGATCTAAATCTATAATCTATACCTATACGCATTGATGGTCGGTCATCAGCCTATACATACTATATACTATACAGATTACGTACAGTAAACTGTTGGTAACGGTTGCGTATTTATTATGTATCTACAAAAGCAAGGGTTCAAAAATTTTCTTTGTAGACTGTGATACCATGGCTTGTCACCTGTTTGTTTTCACCTGGTTACAACCAGTCATCATTCGCATTAGCGTCTTGAAGATATCAAGAATAAAGCATTACATACTGTGTTCAATGCTTATTCCAATGTATTTAAGAGATATCCTGGAATTCTGCTTCGGATTCAATGTTATAAAATCACGTTGTTCCGTCAATATTATAAATGCTTTGGCGTACGTAAAGAAATATTGAGATGTAATACACTTCAGCCGTACGATCACATGAGTTTCTCTCATACCTAATTAGTTACTTTTAAATCTCTTCCGTTTCTCCAGCTTTCTGGCCTGTATTCTATGTCTTTCAATTTCAACAGCCTCTTGGACAGGATTTGTACCTACGAGACAAGCTTCTATTATTTTGATGTTTTCACTGGGTCGATCTAAATCATCCGTCGGTACTTTTTCCAAAGAACGTAATACATCCATGCCTGCCAAGACTTTACCGAATACAGTATGCTTACGATCCAAGTGTGGTGTATTTCGAAATGTTATAAAAAATTGTCTACGATTGGTCCCTGGACCTGCATTAGCCATGGAAAGGATACCTGCTGCATCATGTTTTAATCGATCATCAAATTCATCGACAAAGGGTTCACCCCAAAAACTTGTTTCTTCTTCTTTCTTTTCTGTAGGTTTACCCATTTGTACCATAAAGTTGGGAATTAGACGATGAACAGAACATCCATTGTATTTACCTAATTCTACTAATCCAATAAAGTTGGTACATGTTCGTGGTGTAATATCACAATGGAGTTCTACATCGATTGAACCAAAATTAGTTTTCAATCTTACGTAGCCCTTCTTCTTGAGTTGCCTTAGTGTTTGAAAGAGAGATAAGCGAATTTCCTCCTCTGTTGCTTCTCTTACCTCATTTTTGTTGGATAGAGAAACAGATGTACTCGTAAACGAACCAGATGTTTTTCCTGTAGTGTATTGAACGCCAATTAATTCATCGATATATATCGTGTCGTCTTGTTGATTTATAGCTGATTGTGTACTATTTGCAGTTGCACTATGATCTATTTTGTATACCTTATTGACACTGGTAGAATTTGAAGGGTCCAATGTAGATGAAGATCTTTTCAAATGAATTTGTTCCATGATTCGTTTAGAAGAAACCGTATGATTGATATCGCCATCCTGAGTTGATTGAATCTTGGTTCTATTTTCATCTCTCATCGAAGCTATGTGTTGAAAAGTATTAATATCGCGAAGTTTATGTAACTCTGAATCTGGCAAAGGATCATGAAGTATAATCATATCCGTATTTTTATTGAAGGGTTTTCCCGTCGTTAAGTCTTGGTAATTCTTAGGTTTTATATTAAGTTCTTCTACAGCTTCATAGGAGTAAACATAGGCTTCATTTCCTGGTGGATTTTGTCGAATTGCAACAATTTTTACATGTTCCGAAAAGGGTTTGAGTAAAACTGGGCATTGCCACTTTCCTTCATCATCCTTATCAATGTGTAGTGTAATTAAATCCTTAGAGGACATGGGAAGTCCAGTAACCGGATCTTTCTTATGTTTGAGAAGGTATGGGATAATAGCCGAGTTTTCAAATATAATGCCGTTGAAACAGCATACAGGATTGTTGTAGGGATTCAAAGTTAACGCACAGCAGGAGAAAGGGAGGTTACGAACGGTTGTTGAAACATGTCCCGATTTATCTCCACTTCTTTGTTGTTGTGATAAGCGCTCTTCTCTTGAAGTTTGATACAGCCTTTCCTTTTGACGCTTCACCATGATTCCGGTAGCGTTATACAGTGGTTACTATGATGAATAAAATAGGGATGCTGCGATTGTTTTGCGGAGTCGATGGAATCACACCATGACAGAGCTGAACTTGAAATGATCTCTGATGTGACCGATGAGAGCTGACCCCACGAGGTGCGCGGATCCCCCGTTTAATAAA
>Ga0169931_10010349_pt1 | contig 13299 bp, 8 predicted proteins | sample Kivu_15m_20L_FD_129675 | JGI IMG/M metagenome (GOLD analysis project Ga0169931, IMG submission 129675) | Freshwater microbial communities from Lake Kivu, Western Province, Rwanda to study Microbial Dark Matter (Phase II) - Kivu_15m_20L... | ecosystem: Environmental > Aquatic > Freshwater > Lake ...
ATTGGCGTGGTTCATTTGCCTCCACTTGGGGGTGCGCCTCTGGCTCGAGGTTTGACGCCGCAGCAAGCTTTGGCCTTTGCGGGTGAATGGGCAGTCTCAGAAGTGCGAGCGATGACCAAAGCAGGCTTCGAAGGGATCATCATTGAAAACTTAGGGGATGCCCCCTTCTTTAAAGATCAAGTACCCGCCGAAACCATTGCTGCGATGTCAGTGATTGCCGCCGCATGCAAAGAAGTCACGACGCTTCCGATTGGAATCAATCTTCTCAGAAACGATGGCGCGTCCGCATTGGCGGTCGCAGCCGTGACAGGAAGCGCCTTCATCCGGGTGAATGTCCTTTCAGGGGTGGTGGCAACCGATCAGGGGTTGATCGAGGGCAACGCATCGCAACTGATTCGCGAGCGAATGCGACTCGGAGTGGAGGAGGAAGTTGCGATTTTTGCTGATGTCTTAGTGAAACACGCGAAAACCCTTTCATCCGACGATCTAGAAATTGCCCTTGAGGATACCGCACTGCGCGGCGGTGCTGATGCTGTGATTTTAACGGGCGCATCGACCGGAAGGGCTGCAGATCCAGCGCTCTTGGACAAAGCCCATCAGATTGCTTCAGCTCACGGCATTGCGACTTTTGTCGGCAGTGGTGCCGGCATCAATCAATTGGAGTATTTGTCCCAAAGGGTCAGTGGTGTGATTGTGGGTTCTGCGTTGCGCGAAGGTGGACGGGCCGGACAGTCGCTCAATCCCCGGCAACTGCGGGCGTTTGCTCAAGCTTTCCGCACCCATTTTGACCGTAAGAAGCCAAAGAAACGGCAACGCTGAGTTCAGGCAAGGGGAGTTCATGAAACTCGGAAAGTTACTCCTCAAGGGTTTAAGTAAGAAAAGCTCAATCCAAACCAGAATCAAAGGCACGCCCCCTCGTTCATTTACCCCTAGAAAAACAAGTGAGCCTAAGCGCCCTGAGAATCGTCGAAAGATAGCAGAAAAAAGGCCCTCTTCTTCTCAAGTAATAACTTCGCAGAACCACTGCACTGAAAGTGAATCCAATCATTCGCCAGTCCTATCCATCAGGGATTTAGTGCGGCCTTCGCAGGCTTTACGTGAACAAATCGAAGCTTTTCTTTTGGATCAACGCTCTGAACACACACGACGCGCTTATTCGCGGGATTTAAAGCGATTCGTCCAATACCTACTCATGCGCCGATTTCAGGCAGAAGAGACCGGTAACGACCTGCCTCAATCGATCGATCGCAGTCTGGTGATTGCCTACAAAGAGTTTCTGCTTTCAGAAAAGCTAGAACACACGACCATTGACCGTCACCTCGCTACGCTTCGAAGTTTTTTCTCGTGGTTAGAGCTCGAGGGCGTGATTACAAAAAACCCAGCAGATGCAGTGCGTTTCCTTAATCCTCGCCGACTATCAAAAACCAACGGCCTGTCCGATGAGGAAGTCGAGCGCATGCTTTCACAACCCGACCTGCACACCCGCGTGGGGGCTTTGCATTACGCTGTTTTGATGGTCCTTTTTCACTGCGGCTTAAGGCGCTCTGAACTCTGTGCACTGACTTACGCCTCAATGAGTTCCGAACGAGGGCATTTTGTTCTGAAGTTAAGAGGGAAGGGGAATAGCGAGAGAATCCTTCCGCTTCTTCCTTCCGTTATGAATGCGATTCGCTGGTATCGAAAGATCACGCAAAGAGAGGACTGCGCTCCCGAGACCCCTCTGTTCACACCAGTGAAAAACAATCGGACCGGGGAGCTCGAAAAACACCTCGACCCTTCGAGTGTCTTTTACATGGTCGTCAAAACGGCAAAGGCAGCAGGGATCACTCAAAAGATATCACCCCACTCCTGTCGTGCCACTGCGATTTCCCACGCAAGAGACCGCCAAGTCCCCGATCGCGCGATTCAAGAATTCGCCGGCTGGAGTACGCCCGATATGATTACGCGTTACGACAAACGGAAGACACTGGTCGAGAAGTCCGCTGCTCTTGTGATTCATTATGGGGATGCGGAGAAACGGGCGCCTGTTCTCAGCTCCGAGCCATCTCAATCGGATCCCGTGCAAGATTCTGACGAGGCTCGCCTACCGAGGGATTGGAATCCACCACCAGAGAGCCTCGCCCCTGAGCTTTAATGCGCGGATTGAGCAACGAAGCGGCAAGCATCGTTGATATGGAAAGCACGTCCGTAGGGGTCATGGAAGCTCCGACCATTCGTAAAGACGGAGCGCACCCACACTAATCCAGCTCTCGCCGAGATCTCATGACATTGATGTTGAATCTGAATGCGATCGCCGCGCAGATCAAAAGAGATATGCTCCATGGAGCCTGTGGCCCTCAGCCAGTGAGGGGAAGGAACGGGCGCAGGTGGAACCGGATAGGCGGGGGGAGGAGGCGGAGGAAGCGGTTGGGGTTGTGGCTGCGGTTGATATCCAAACCAATTTTCCACACGTTCGAGAGCCTGCTGCACATCCAGGAATTGCCGGTAAACTTGCGGATAATGGTAATGGATCTGAGCGAGGTGGTTCTGTACGGCGCGAAACTCAAATCGGACACTCCGTAACTCACTTCGGCAGGCGTCGGATCGCCCCCAGCGACCGCGACGATCGGGATCGCCATAAGTTACGCAATGGTCAAGCACGCGGGAAGTGTGTTCGAGTTGATCGACTGCGGAGAGGATCGGGTAGTGGAGCCTGGCCTGTTGAGCCGCGTATTGGAGATCTTGGGCTTGATACACGAGGTGATCCACTGGATCCCGCTCGCGCCGGGCAGGGTGCGATTGAGCAAATCCATCTGTGCTGATGAGGATTGCTGTGGCCACTGCGAGCGCTGCGCCCACGGTGAACGTCAAATTCTCTAAACGAAGTCGAAAAGTCGTCACGATATGCTCCTTCAGGGAAGGTCGGTTAAAGGTTTTTGAATCAACTTTTTGACACAGCAAACTCTGTGCCTTCGTTTTTCGGGGTTTTTGGTGTCAAGCTGGGACCAAAATCCCGAAAGAGATCCGAATTCAGAGCCGAAATGCAACCACACGAACTTGCGTGAGTTTCATTCTGCCCCTAAACTCAAGAGAGTCAACATTCTCACTGGAGACCTATGTTTCAAATTCAAAAGAAGACGTCAGGTACGGTCCCAGTCTTCCACTTGATTGGCGAGATCGACGAGAACGTCAATCTGGAGGATCTGATCCAATTTTCGGAGACGGAAGCCATCTTTCACACGAAAGGCGTCACTCGGATTAATTCAGCAGGCGCAAGAAGCTGGATCTATTTTTTTGAAAGCCTACAAAAAAAAGGAATCCATTTCTCCTTCACTGAATGCTCTCCTGCCATTGTTGATCAGATGAATTTGATCGCAAACTTTCGCGCGGGTGGAAAAGTGATATCTATCTACGTCCCTTTTTCATGTAAATCCTGCAAATCAGAGTTATTCGCTGTTTTCCCCATAGCACAGCTCGTTCAGAGTCAGGGCAAAGTCCCCGATCTCAAATGTTCGAAGTGTGGGGGTAATGCGCATTTTGATGAAATCGAAGACGAGTACTTAGGGTTTCTCAAACGTTTGAAATAGGGCGAAACCGACAATGGCTAAAACCTCTCGCTCCTCTGCCACTCAAAAAAACACCGAAAGCTACAGTCGCGAACGGATCGAGAAAATGATTCGCTCACGCAGTCGGACGCCACAAGAGCAGATCCTTGAGGCTGCAAGCTACGCCGGGAACCGGGGATGGTTCATGCTCACGCTCCGACTCTTGGACGATTCTTCAACTAAAAGTCCTCCGAAAACCTACTCTTTCAAACACCGCTGGCTTCTCGCCCAAGCGCATGCAGCGATGAGTGACTTCTCGGGCGCGCTCGAAGCGCTCCACCTCGAGGGAGATACAACCCCGCCGCAGACGCTTAAAAAGAGAGTATTCGAATTGATTCTCCAGCTTTCTCTTTCGGAATGGACTCAAGCGATTCAAATCGGCCGCGAGCTCATGACCGATGTCCAATCCATTTCCGATGACTTCGAAAAGGCACGCGTCGAGATCCTTTACGCGGTGGCGTTGTTACATGGAGGTGCAGATCACTCTTCGGTGACCCTGCACCTCAATTCCGCACTCACTTGCATCCAGAGCGCGAAGTCCTGGAGTGATCTTCAAAAGCGTTCACTCATGCGTCAGATCGAGGTTTTCCAAGGACAAGAGCGTTACCTTTCTGGGGATTACGCGCAGGCTGCGCTGTTCTTCGAACAGGGGCTAAAAAACGAACCAAAAGAAGAAGATGAGCAAGGAATCTACCCGAGTCTCTTTGGTGCGTGGCTAGCCCTTTCACACCTCCGAGCGGCCCAAAAAAAGGGGGGACAAGATCTACGCCCTCATTTCCAAAAGTATGACGATGAGATCGAAGCTTTTTGCGCGCTTGACCCCACGCCCGTCACTGCCCAGTTTGAGGGTCACTTTGCCATTGCCCTTCAAGATATCGACCTCGCGCGACAACTTTGGCTGAGTAGCGTTTATCCGGGATATCGATTCTGGCTTGAGCACCATTTTAAAGATCAACTTTTCGCAAGTTCAGAGTCGGTCCCCGTCTTTGTCATTCCTCGCGGACAGGGAAGGGCCCAATCCCGCAAGCTGGATCGGAAAGCAGATATCAAAATTGATGCGTGGACGGGTGAGGGAAGAAATCTCATTGAAGGAACCGACTTCCGCCTTCCGATTAAACCCGGTCAAGCGCTACAGCGACTGTTAGAGGCGCTTGCATTATCCCGTTATGCCGGACTAACGGTATTTGAGATTCATCGGAGAATTTTTCCAGATGAACGATTTAACGGTCGTACGTCGCCCGCGAAAGTTCGCACGCTGGTCTATCGACTCAGAAAAGAACTTGAACGTTTAAAAGTCGGTCTTCGAATCGAGGAATCCAAAGATCGATATCAATTCAATGCAGACCATCTGACGGAACTCAGCATTCGTTGGATGACGAACCGGGAAGTTCAAGACGGCGTGCGCCCCACTTTCACACCCGGTGTTCGCTCCCGTGTGGAGCCGATCCGCGAAGGGGCGGACCCGGTCCAACAGCAAGTCTATCGACAAATGGTGCTCTTGAAGCAGCACTTTGGCGAGGCGACTTTCTCTTTGAGTCAAGCTTTGCCAGTACTGAGGCTGAAGCGCTCCCGCGCCACTCAGATTTTGGGGGTAGCAATTCAAAACCAATGGATTGAGCGAATTTTGGTTCAGCGCGAAGTGAAGTATCGCTGCACGTTGAGTTGACCTTGCATCTCCATTCCCCTTTGTCCTGAATGGTGAACAGGGTCTCCCTCAAATTTGTGCGTCCGCTGGGGCCAAGTGATGCGGCAGTGTTTGTAAGTCAGTGGGGTTGAAATGGGAGATTTGGCTAGAGTGCGCGCTGCCGCGTGAACTTTACAGGGGTTTGGGGATGATCTTTGTAGCTTTAGGCTCGCGTGCGGAGTCCGATCTCCTATTTCGACCCCTCTGACTTCAGCTCATTGCCGCAAATCGGTGCGCGGTGGGGCCGGGCGTAGCGCTCGGGCGGGTCCCACTGGGGCTGCAGTGATATCACTTTAAAAAGTCCTGTGACCCAAGTGGCTCGAACAGGTGCCAAAACCTAGACAAATGCACCCGTCACGCGTTGCGTCCCGCCCAGCACCGCGCCCAGACCCAATTCTATCGCCCCTCACGGGTGCAGCGCGCACCGAAACCCACCCAAACACCCCACCTTGGCACCTATTCGAGCCACTTGGGTCGTGGGACTTGAGTTGGGATGCGAGGACGGAGGTGTCACAGGTCGGGTGGATGCGCCGCGCCAACCGCCAAGCCCACTTTTATCGCAGTGGGTGCCCGCGTCCGAGTGCCGTCGCCCGGGCTTTGTCCCCGCGTCGCACTGAAAGACCCGTTTTTGGTCCTGATTCGAGGGACATAACCCCCGGCACCTTTATGGATGATATCAGATCACGCGGATGGGTCGGACGGCGTGGCTTTCGGCTACCGAAATAGGGAATGGTCTCGACTCAATAGCATGCAGGTTTGTGGACATCTCAACGCCCAGTTCATAATCTCATCAAATCAGCACCTTGCACAAATTTGAAATAGAACCAATCGTGAATGGATGGGTCTAAACAGACACCCCTGTGTCAGTAAGGAGCCACTAGTGAGGGTTCGCAAGTAGTGTTACTCTCTAGACACTTTGGTTTGACCCTTCTTCACAGGTACGTATGCGAAAAATGACCGTTCGTTTTGATTCAATCTACGGTGTTGGATTCAGTTTTTTTCTGATCACACTCATTGCGCCTAGTCTCAGCGGCTGTACCCGAAATGCACCCGGAAGTTCAGGATCCACAAGTCAACTCACTACCGTTGACACGGAAAGCCTGGATCAAGTTCTTGCAAAAAGTTTTGGACCCTCAGTAGGTTGGAACTCGACCTACGGCGCAGAGTCGTTAGCCTCGCGCGCTGTCTTCGATTTAGGAGTCGGTACTGCGCCGGCTCCGATTACTGCGCTTTCCTGCCAGTTTGGGCGTCGAGGCCAACTCGACTCAGGAAAGTCATTGATCGCTACAATCACCTCGACGTCAGCAACGATTTCTCTTGAGCCGCTGGCTAGCGAGACCACAGAAAGCGAGGGGCGATATCAGATTCAATGCACCGCCACGCTCGAAGATCGGTCATCGGTCCAATCTTCCGTGCAAGATTTCTATATCCATCCGACTCTGAATGACTCGGAACTTTGCGATGAGTGGTCCGATATCAGTGACGAGCAAATCCTAAATTGGGCGCGAAACAACGAGGAGCATCCTTTGCAGGATTGGGGACAGTTTGGGGACTCGACCGACTTAAATGGACCTGTCTACAAGATTGCATTCACGCTTCCGAAGTCGATTCGGAGACTCGGAGAGGGGCTGCAGGGCCGCGCCAATGCGGACACCGATAAATACGCTGGCAATCCAGGGGACGGTTTCTTTAAACTTGAGGAAAACTTTGAAACCAATCCCTTTGTCTCTTTGCGCAAAAGCTTCAAAAAGATTGAGGTGAAAGGGGATGAGTATCTGGTGATCCGCAGGAAATATCCATCTCGCTTCGGTTCCGCTTCGTGTGATTTCGGAACTATTGTGAAGGAGTTTAACCCTGTTTTGAACACCTCGGCTGCTCAAAACTTCTGGTTTTTTGACGTTTTTGCTGAAACCTCAAAAGAACGCCGCGGAGTCCCGGGGGTAAAAGCGATAGTTTTGAACCCCCGTGGTGAAGCCGTTGCACTCAATGAAAATGGCGAAGCCCTCAGGTTCATCGAATCAGCTTTTTCAACCCTGTTCGACCAATCGTTCTTTGGTGTCGGTCATGCCATCGCCTCACCGAAGTCCTATAAAGCCGGTAAGGTCTATTTCCTTTACGATACAGCTGCCCCTCAAACCTATGTTGATTATGACCAGGGTGCAGATGGTACGATAGTGTCTGCAGCAAAAGTAGCTATGGGGGATGACGAGCTCACAATCACTGATGACGATTAATGCGATAGGCTTGTCTTATTTCGGGGCTTCTCTCTGTACACTTTACCAACTTTTAGCCCATATTTAAGTGGGCTGCACTTTTGCTTCATCCCGGCTTACCGGGGTCACGATAGAAAGTGAACAAGGAGACTGTGGTCTCTTGCACACACTAAAAGGCTGTAGATAACGAGTCATTATCGCAAAAGTGCAGACCCATTTTAGCCTTACTGTAGCCGCAATATGATTCCGAAACTAGAAACTCTACTCTACGATGCCGTTTTGGATTTACAAGGTCGTCGCCGTTTGGACCATGACCCCGCAGAAGCCACGCGACTCTCGCGTGAGCTTGGGCGAAGCCTCAAAGAAAAGAGTTATCTCCCAAGCGAGGCCCGGCTGGTTCAAGCTGTGCTCGATAAGCCCCGCTGGATCGTGAAACAAACGTTCTCTGATCAAGTGGTATCTTCAGTTTTAGCAGTGCAGCTGAGCCGCTTAGCTGAAGCGCAGATCCATCCCGGGGTTCACTCGTTTCGCAAAGGACGTTCCTCTTGGGGGGCAAGCCGCGTTCTCTCGAAATTTCTTCGTCAACACCAACAGGCCCACGCAAGCCCAAAAAACCGTGGTCTTTGGGTTTTCCGAGGTGATATCAGAAAGTATGGTGAGTCCATCCCGGTTCATGACTCCAGCCTCCTTTGGCAGCAATTATGGGAATTGCTCCAGGGGGCAGAAAATGACCTCCTGGGACTTGAATCGAAATGGGTTTTTCAGCTTCTACGTGGGCTCATTCGTCCGCGCCTTCAAACTTCCGAAGGAAAGAGCCAAATCCGAGAAAAAGGCACCCCGACGGGTACCCCATTAGAGCCTTTGCTTCTGAATCTTTATTTGGCACCCCTGGATCAGATTTTTGGAGCGTCACCTGGAATCTATTTGCGGTACGGCGATGACCTACTTTTCGCCTGTGAAGAGAAAGAGATTTTTGAAGCAACGCTTGCTTCATCGGAACCTCTCTTGGAAAGACTAGGGCTTTCTTGGAATACAAACAAACAAGTGGTGAAATTCTGGTCGGGTTCAGGCGCTGCTCGTGGAGGTATCCGTGGCACTCAGTACGTGGAGTTTTTAGGGCTACGCATTCATTTCCGTGGCGCAATTGGCATTTCACAGGACAAACAAAATCGAATTGTTGAATTTGTCCGTGAAGCAATCTGTCGGGAGCATCGAATGAAGCGTGCCCTTCCCGATGGATGGGAAGCGAGTCCTGAACTTTATGGGAAGGGGCTTGGGACTTTTCTTCATCCCAAATCACGGGAATGCCTTGAGGAACTCAAAGAGCTCTATCTGCATTGCGACGATCGGGCACAAATGAAGACGTTAGACCGGGCAATTTCACTTTCTTTGCTGCCGCCTCTTTGTGGGAAAAAAACCGCTCGTCTTTACCGGAAGCATCCACCGAGTAAATTGGCTCAACTGCTAGGAATTCCTCGTATTCAATATGAACGCAATCACACTTGATGATTTGATTTTCAAAAAGCGGACCTTCGCTTACGCGTTCTGGCGAAAACGATTCCTGAGTTTGGGTCTTTTCTTTGAGCTTTTGCACAGCTGGCTTGAGTGGAGCTTCCTTGCTCTTCAAACAGATATGGCCCTCATGGGGAGCCTTTTCGTTGTCTTTAAAATTTTTCTTTTGACCGGTGATACTTTCCATTTCGGTTTTAACGAAATCTTTCGTGAACGTCTTCGGCAGGCCCAGCGTCTCAGCCGGTTGGACCAATGGCACGATCTACTTCAGCATCGGGCAGCGTTGAACTTCCTGGGATTAGTCTTTTTTCCTCTGCTCGGGCTTTTGTTTTCACTTCAAGTAACGGTGTCGGGCCTGAAGGCACTCTTGATTTCTTGGTTCCTGGGTTTTGGATATCAATTCTTTGTGCAAGGCGTACACAGTTCAGTCTACGCGTTTTCGAGAATTCAAAGGCCAGCTTCCGCTTTTTTTACAATTGAACTCGTTCGTCTTGCGACGCTCGCGGTGGCATTTGGATTAGGTAAACACTGGGATTCCGTCATTTTGTTTCCCATCCTCTCTTGCTTGAGTGGGTTCGTGATTCATACTTGGCGCCTCCACTGGGCTGTTGATATGGCCAAGAAACTGCGAATTCCCCACGCTTTACGCTCGGTTCGATGGCGTAAGGTTCGTCTTAAGAAGCTTTTTCTTTCCTGGGAGCAATGGGTCGATGGTTTCGGGCTTGCTCTCTTAAAAGTTGAATTTCTGATCTTTCTTCCGCTTCTGCGAGCATCGGTAACCGTAACGGGTGTTGAACTCGGGTGGTACTGGGTTTTCATTTTATCGCCGCTGCTTCTCTTACCCTTCGAGTGTCTACTGATCTATTATCCGGACTTACATCGTCTTCGCCGTCCTGGACTTGAGATTTTCAGTCATCAAGTGCGGACGCTTTCGCGAAGGGGCGCGCTGATTGCAAGCCTTTGGGGCCTCGGTATTTTTATCAGCACCCAGATGGCAGCGGGGGCTGAGCTTTGGATGCTATTCGTCCCGATTTTTGCAGTCATTTGGGTACTTTTTTTATCTGAACTCTTTTTTCTATGGGTCGAAGGAAAGCGTCGAACCGTATTACTGATATCCATCATTAATTTTTTTCTACCTCGATTCGGTGAAGCCCCCACTGTTTGGTGGGGAACAGCCATCGGTTTCACCTTGGGCGCATGGGCAGTGCTCTACGCCCTCAGGAATTTGAAGCGCCCAGTCGGCCCACCCTTGAGTTGGCGTGGGGTGCGCTTGGATCTCGAGCGCTCTGATTTGAGACCCGCCGAGTGGGTCGAGCGCCTTGAAGTACGACTTCAAATGCCCGGGCAAGTGCGCCGCATAGGCAAAGACCGCTACTATTGGCCGTCACAGGCTTTGCCCGTAGAAAATCATTCAAGGCTACTTGAAGAGATCGGTCCGTTTTTTTTGGAGTGGCTCCCCGAGACCGATCAGCTGCCCCTTTTTTACAAGCGCGACCTCCTCCCAGCCCGATATCAGATATGGAACCCTAAAAACCCCATCCCACCAGGCCTCTCTCAAGGGATTCAAGACTCACGACAATGGCGCATGTTCCGCGCTTTTGTGCGCGAACTTCTTTCAGGAAAAGAAGTTTCCGTTCGTTGGCAGCAGTTTCGAGTGGTACGGATCGAAGAAGGACTTGCGTGGTGGGAGAGATCCCCACGATCCTTGAGCAAGCAATAAACCTAAGATTCCAAACAGTTCTTCAAACGTTTCCGTTTTTTATTACTCTCGCGCGAGAACGATCTCGGTACACTTCAAAGCAAATACTCCGCCTATTACAAAGAGGATTTGCTTCATGGAACGACGCAACCGATTTTCATCTGTTCATTTTTTTGCTTCCATTGCGCTTTCGCTGGCCTGTGTTTTTCCAGTTCCAAGCCACGCGACTGATCTGAGCCAGACCCCGGAAGCCGTGATTCGAGATATCTTGTCCTATCAAAAGGAAACTCAGCCCTCCCAAAAACGGGCCTGGAACTGGGAAGATGCCATTTATTTGCACGCGATTAGCTTAGTGGGCGAGACCACAGAAAACCCCCAAATTCGCAAAGAAATCATTCGTTCATTGTCTTCGTTTGTGAACGCCTGGAGCAAAAAAAAGGCCCCACAAATTGATATGGGCGATCGCTGTCCTTCGGTTCTTGCGGTGCTGGGCCTGCAACGCTTGCTTGAACAAGAAGGCCAAAGTCTTTCAGCCGAGCAAACAAAACTCATCGATCCGGTTCTCGATTATTTACAGAACACGCCCAGAAACCATTTAGGCGCCCTCGATCACCTCGGAAAAAGTTGGTTTCGAAACTTCTATCCAGACTCGATCTGGATTGACTCACTGGTCATGACCGGGGTGACGAGCGTTCGGTTAGGACAGTTCTTGAGTCTGCCCGATCTAGTGGAGTTCGGTGCAGCGCAACCCGATATCTACGCGTCGGTTCTGCAAGACCCGGGCTTTGATCTTTTCCGTCACGCTTGGTTTGTCATCAAAGAAAGACCTTTCCCTCGGTCCGAAACCTTCTGGCTTCGTGGGAACGGCTGGGTGGTCTGGTCTTTGGTGGAACTGCTCGAACTTCTTCCACAAAATCACGCACAAAGGGCACGAATTCAGGAAATTCTGGTCACGCTATCCGAGGCCCTTCTCAAATATCAGAAACCCACTGGGCTTTGGGACACCGTTGCTAACCTTCCGGGCTACTCTTACGAAGAAACTTCAGGGTCTGCGATCATTGCAGCCCATTGGTTAAAAGCCGTTCGCTTAGGGCTATTACCGGAAGCACCTTACAAAAACGCCGCGCTCCTTACTTGGGACGGGGTCGCCAATAAACTGAAGCGGAAAAAAACAGGCCTCTCGGTTCGGGGTATATCAGGTCCCACGAATCCGGGGGGGCGGCTGGCCTACAAGTTGATTACCAAGAAAAAAGATGCGGGCTATGGCGTGGGACCGGTCGTACTGCTGGCAGAAGAAGTACGCCTCGCTCAAAAAAGCGCTCAAAAGAAATGAATCCGTCGAACGCACACTAGCCTACTCAACAGGAAAGACTCCTTATGCTACCCAGAGAACTGAAACGGAATCGCTTATTTCCACTCGTGACGACCCTGTTTTTTTTCTCTGGGTTTAGCCTGTTTTTCACATATCCTTCCCAGGCCGGGGCACCTTCACCCAGCGAAGAGGCGCTCGATCTTCTCGATGACGGAGTCAGTAGCTTCATTCGCGCTGACTTTGAAAGCGTACCGTCTGCTCATACGATTGAGGAAAGTCACCGGTATTTTCCCGATCGGCGCGAAGCCATTCTCAAACGCTTTTCCGACCGTGAGCTTCCCAGTTTCGATCGCCCGGGTGCGCGCCGTTTCACTGTGATCGCAATGGCTCGATTCGAGATCGGAACGCCTGAACAAATTGCTGAAGCGAATTTGAGAATTCTAGAAGCAGCTACGCGTCCCTTTGCAAAAGTGGGAACGGACTTCCAACGAGCAGGGAAAGTCTGTAAGCGGGTAGGGGATTACGATTTTGCGCAATTCGGCCTCACGCTTTTGGCTGCTCGCTATTGGGACAAACCCCATTTGCTTTGGCCCGAAGCACGAAACAAGATCTTGGACCAATTGCTTCTTGAAACGGGCAACCGCGTCGAGAAATTCCGCTGGTTTAAGCTGTGTGGCTGGTGGGCTGAAACTGAAAATCACATCCTTCTTGCAGAAATCTCACAATATATCGCAAACCAGCTTTGGTTGAAACGGATCCAAGAACTGGGGACTCCGAACCCCAGTGAATTGCGCTATTACAATAATGCGAAGAACGGAATGGATGAGTTTTTCCTGAAGCATCTTCAGCAATTCGTTCAGCACGATTTCCATGAGTTGAATTCGCGCCCTTACCAAAAGCTAACAGTCTGGGCACTCACTGGGCTTCATGAGTACGCCGAGAACGAGAAAGTCAAAACAGCGGCACAAATCATTCTCGATTACTTAGCGGCGAAATACGCTATTGCCTCAAAAAACCTGCAAAGAAGTGTGCCTTTCCGTCGACAACCGCCTTACCGGCTTGACCCGCAGCTGATCACCACCGACCCGGAAACTCCGCGCATGCTTCTTTACGTGGGTAACACGGACCCACTCTTGCAATTGAGTGCGGATACCAAGCTCGATGTGTGGCCACAGGTTTTTGAAGCGGTGGCCAGCTACCGCATCCCTGATATCATTCTGGACCTGATGCACGGAAATGAACGCCCGAATCGTTTCTTCTGGCAAGGGATGCGCCACGGTGCCTGGGAAATCTAC
>Ga0169931_10010351_pt1 | contig 13298 bp, 10 predicted proteins | sample Kivu_15m_20L_FD_129675 | JGI IMG/M metagenome (GOLD analysis project Ga0169931, IMG submission 129675) | Freshwater microbial communities from Lake Kivu, Western Province, Rwanda to study Microbial Dark Matter (Phase II) - Kivu_15m_20L... | ecosystem: Environmental > Aquatic > Freshwater > Lake...
GGTCAGCGACTTTTGCCCTGAAAAATAACCCTCGACCATGGCGACATCAAGCAATTGCAATGGAAGTATTGATAGTGTTTACTAACCTTGGTTAGGAGAATACTGAATGAAGAAGCATTTAATTGCTGCAGCAGTAGCAGGCGCGTTTGCTGTGCCAGCCATGGCGCAGGTCACGGTGAGTGGCTTGCTGGATGTCAGCGCCATCAACAATTCGAGTTCCAAAGTGCAAGCCGGAGGTGGTACGGCAGTGACCGACCTCAAGGCCACGGGCACCGGTAACGCGGCATCTTGGAACACCTCGGTGCTGACCTTTACCGCCACGGAAGATCTCGGTGGTGGCCTCCGCGCTACCGCCGTGATGATCTCGCAGATGCAAGAAGGCGACGCGTCCTCGGGCATCGGTAATCGCGAGCGTACCGTGGCTCTCTCAGGCGGATTTGGCTCCGTCCGCTTCGGTAGGTTCGTGCCTGCCGCTGCAGTTGGTTTCCATGTGGGTGGTTCGGCAACTCTCCCAGGAACCAACTACCATTTATCTACGGCGGGAGCCGCGATAGCTGCTGGCGCGGCCCCAGCCAACCGTATGGTTGCAGGTAATACAAGAGTCACAATGGAGCGCTCTAGCAACACCATCCAGTACACCTCGCCCTCGATGAGCGGCTTCACCGTCAACGTAAATTATCGCTTGGTGGGTACAGACACCACTGCTTCTGCCGACAAGGCTCAGACGACCCAGTCTGGCTTGAACTTGGTCTATTCCGCAGGCCCGGTAACCCTGAATGTCGGAATGCAGGATCTCAAGACAACCACGGAGGCTGCAGCAGGTGCGGCAGCTGGTACCACGGAGAAAGGTGACCTCGACTACATCTTCGGCTCATACAATCTTGGGGTGGCTCAGGTCTTCGCTTCCTACGCGAAGCGCAAAGACTCCACTGCTACCAACAACGGAGTGCGTACTAACACTGCAGACATAAATCTTAACAGCGTGGGCGTACAGATCCCGGTGGGTGCCCTGGCCCTGCGTGCATCTACATACCAAGGCAAAGACAAGCGCTCTGCGGCTGTCAACACGGATGACATGAAGCTTACTGGGCATCAGGTCAGCGCCGTCTACGCGCTGAGCAAGCGCACTGAGGTAATCGCTGCACTGGGTGAACAGGCGATCAAGCGTGACACCGCGGCTGCCCTGCCCACGGCAACTTCTAAAGTAACAGCCAATACAATCACTCTTACCCATCGCTTCTAATCCCCGCGCTGCTTCGGCAGCCGAGGTTTAGAAACCAAAAACCCCTGACAGCGATGTCAGGGGTTTTTTTATGGCTGTCGCGCTGAGGCCAGCGCCTGTTGCCGTGCGGTTTACCTTGATAGCCCAGACTCAAAGAAGGATCGTAGCCGCGAAAGCCGAAATCGGCTGAGTCTTTTGGCGATAGAGTTCGCGAGCTTCCTAAAAAAACGGAATCTTTGAAGGCTGCTGGGAATAAGCCACGGTACTTCAAAGTCTTTGAAACGGAAGTCTTCTGGAGCAGCGCCTGCCTGGTTGTTACTAATAGGGAAACTTTTGGCTGCCCGGCTGCGGTCTATGTAGAACGCGATTACCGAGTCGAAGACTTGCATGGAATAAATCGCTTCATAGCCAACCCCTTTGGCCTGTGGCAGGGTTACCGACCGGCTATTAACGCCATCTAGAACTGCCTTCGTCCACTCTGTAAAGCTATACCGACTTGGGTATCCATAGTCTCGCATGTAGCTGGTATGGGTATCTTCGACAACAATGACTCCATTGTCGTTTACATGGTCTAGGCAGTAGTGCACCGTTTTGATCTGCTGTTCATAGGTATGCCCGCCATCATCAAGAACCACATCGACCCGCCCAACCTGCTTAAAAAATTCGCGCCAGAAATCTGGGCTTGCCTGGTTACCGATGTGTATCTCAAATCCATGGTCTTGAAGCGATAGCGCCTCCGGGTTAAAGTCTATTCCAATAATTCTTGCGTTTGGGCCAAAGTAGTCTCTCCACATAAACAGAGAGCCGCCTCTAAACACACCAATCTCGACAAACGTAAACGTTTGCCCTTTGAATCGAGAAAAAATGTCTGTATATGAATGGAAATAGGAGGAATGCTTGTTTGAGAGAAGCGGTGACTTTTTGAAGTAATCGAACAGTTCAGCAGCCTCCTTAGGGAGGCTTTCTTCAAAGTTTGGTGTTATCTTTTTGCTAGTCATTATTTGATATTGCGGCCTTAGATAAGGAATTACAAGTTGTCTTCAGATCTTACAATCTCAATTGCTCTTTGCACTTTTAATGGTAAAAGATTTTTGGCCGAGCAGATAAATTCTATTCTTGGCCAGACAAGAAAACCAGACGAGATTATAGTCTGCGACGATTGTTCAAGTGACGGGTCGTTAGACCTAGCGGAAAAACTATTGTCATCTGGGTCTTGTATTGTAAAGAGTTATCGAAACCCCCGTAATGTTGGCTACGTTAAAAATTTTGAGCAGGCTATTTCTAAGTCGAGTTGCGATATTACCTTAATGTGTGACCAAGATGATATTTGGCTTCCTCACAAAATAGAGAGAATAGAAAAAATTTTTTTTTAAGAAACAAATCTGTTGGGCTTGTTTTGCATAACTTTCGTAAAATAGACCAGTATGGTGCCGACTTTATAGAAGAGAGGCAAGAGTTTTACGGCGAAAATAAGCTTACTTCTCTAGATCTAGAGGAAGATTTTTTAAAGAACTCGATTTTGTCAATGATGCTTCCGTATCCCAGGGCATGGTATGGTTGCATGATGGCTTTTCGCACAAGATATCTGCCATTCATACTGCCAATCTATCCGGGTAAGGGCCATGACGACTGGATACTTAAGCTTCTCGCACCAATTACTGAAGTGAGGTTTGTTTCCGACCCTTTGATTCTTTATCGTATTCATCAGTCGAACGCGAATAGCCACGAGGTAGGCCACTCAGCCTTACAGGTTCGTATTATAAAAACCAAGCGCAAGCTTACTAATATTTTAAAGGGTTATTCTAAGAGAGCGTTTTACAGAAGTATCATTAAAAGAATCTCTGATGAGAGATGCGATGTACTACGCCCAGAGTTAATTGAGATTTACTCTCGTTACCTATAAGTCATCCCCTGTTTGTCGGATCCTTCATTGAAATTATTAATATAAAAACGCTTATTGAAAGCATCATGGGGTAGTAGTTATGTGCAAAGTTAACATTTGTAAGACCGGTTAAAATGTGTGTAATTGCCACCGCAGTAAAACCAACTGATGCAACTCGATTGGTGTGACGAAGGGCAAAGGCAATATAAACAAGCCCCAAGAAGTACACCAGATATCCAGCAAGTCCCATTAAGCCAAATTCAACCCACGGATTAAGAATGTCGTTGTGGTAGTGCGCAAGTTTTGTAACAGGCCCAGACACGCTAAGTTCCCGAAAAAGATCCTGCAGAAGCGCCTTGTGCGCATCATGACCGATTCCGATTAGCCCTGATTCCAAAGCATTTCGTAAGCCAAAGCTGTACATGGCAAGCCGTATCCCGGTACTACTTTCATAGACATGCGGCGAGCCGCTACCATACATAAACTGGCTAAGTTCTCTAAATGCTGTCTGGGCCCTTTCGAGTGGGCTGTCCGAGGAGAACAGTGAGGCCAGCGATAGCGTAGCAAATAGGCTAATTGTCACAAAAAAAACGATTTTTTTAGTCGGTTTCGTCGCATAGTGCGCTGGGTTTTGTGCTAAAAAATAAAGAGCGATAGGTAAAACCAAAAGTAGACCCCAACTCCCCCTTACGCCTGAAATGATCGCCGTAATAGCGGTAACCAAAGAACAGAAAACCCCAATTTGTAATAGTCGTTGCTGCCCCTGGGATATGGCGAAGCTTAATGCGAGCGTTGCGCAGGCGAGGGTTGACGTGGCCGCCATCCAGGGGATTCGGTTAGAGGGTGCAAAGTCTGATGCCCCGAATAGTAGAACCCCTAGTAGCGCAATAATCAGTCCTATCGAACCAGCAACAAGCAGGGTCTGCTTTACGGTCTCGTGTTGGTGGTCGCTTAGATATGCATGTTTGACGATCCAATAACAGCCTAAGGCTGCCAAAAGCAGACGCCATTGTGGGTGTCGTTCCGGCCATGGCCCACCCCAATAGGCCGTGGGTATCATCATAAACAGGGCTGCCGCTACGCATATCCAAACCCAGATCAGGGCAATATCACTAGGCGTATCGGTCGCAAAGGCTGTCGGGTTTATGAGTGGTTGATGGAGCGAACGTCGTTTACGTGTTGCCGCAAAAAAAATGCCGATAGCTAGTATCAAAAACCACGTTAAAGACGCTGCAGCTCCAGAGGCAGTGGATAGGGCTAGGCCTATAAAGGCTAGAACTAGGATGGCTTTCATGGCATTCGGCTTGGAAGTTTTTGGGTTCTTGTACGGCGCTAGGTTGTCAGTAGGCCTAGCCTGATAGCGAGCTTAGCCGTATCGTCCTAAACGGCACACTCAATCTCTCTGGCGCATGGCTCACCATTACTACCGTGCGGCCATGCATCAGGCTGCGCAACCCGGCAAGCACAGCGGTCTCGCTCTGAGCATCTAGGGCACTGGTAGCCTCATCAAGCAGTAGAATAGGGGCGTCTTTCAAAAACGCCCGCGCAATCGCGATGCGCTGGCGTTGCCCGCCCGAGAGTCTGTCGCCAAGGCTGCCCAATGGGGTGTCCAGGCCCTGGGGTAGCTGCGCAATAAACTCCCAGGCATGGGCGGCGCGCGCGGCGGCCTCTATCTCGGCCATGGTGGCGGTGGGCCGCCCCATACGAATGTTCTGGGCAATGGTCTCGTTAAAGAGCACCACCTGCTGGCCTACCAGGGCAATCTGGCTGCGTAGCCAGGCGGGCGGCAGGGTGCTTAAGGGCTTTCCATCCAGCAGAATCTCGCCCTCGGTGGGGGTGTCAAACCCCGCCAAGAGGTACAAAAGCGTGCTCTTGCCTACCCCCGAGGGGCCCACGATGGTAACCACCTCGTGGGCATTTACCTGTAGGCTTACCCCGTTAATGGCCCAGTTTTGTTGATGGGGGTAGCGGTACCGTACATTGCGAAAGACGATCTCGCCCTTGGCGCGATCGGGCGCCAAGCTGTCAGCATGCGTTGTGCTACGCGCGGTACGGTTGGAGAAGCTATGGTCGCTACGGCTATCTGACTGTCCTTCTGCAGTTCTTGCCGACTGCATCTCAATCGGCCTATCAAGCAAGGTAAAGAGCGACTCTGCCGCGGCAAGTCCGCGCTGCAACACAGCGTTTAAGTTAGTAAGCCTGCGTACAGGCTCAAAGACCAGGCTTACTGCTGCAATAAAGGCAACAAACTCGCCGGGGCTTAACTGGTTGTTGGCTGCCATATGGCTTGCGGCATAGATAACGGCGGCCACCGAGCAGGCAGCCACCACCTGCACCAGTGGCACATTAAGCGCCTGCACCCGCACCACCCGCAGTATCTGGCGCATGAGTTGCAGGTTAAGCGCCCCAAAACGGCTGCCCTGGTGGGCATGGCCAGCATAGAGCTTAATTTCTTTAAGGCCCAAGAGCGCCTCTTCGATGAGCCCACTAATCTGCCCCACCAGCCCCTGTACATTGGCGTTGGACTGCCGCAGGCTGGTGCTTGTCTTCGAGATAAGCACCGCCACAATCGGGGCGAGTACCAGCACCATGAGCGTGAGCTGCCACGAGGTATAAAACAAGAAGCCAAAGAGCCCAATAAGAATGCAGGTGTCGCGAATCAGAATAAGCCAGGCCGACGAGAGGGCCTCTGCCACGGCTGCGGTGTCGTAGGTAAGCCTGCTCAGCATGCGGCCGGCGGATTCTTCTTGGTGGTCTCGCAAGGGCAGGTCGAGCTGGTGCATAAACACCCGCGACCGCAGGTCGGCAATGGTCTTCTGGGCCAGGGTCTGGCTGGCAAGGCTAGCAATGTACTCGGCAATACCCTTTGAAATAAATATCGCGACAATAAAGAGCGGCACCTGCCAGATACTCTGCGGGTCTTTTTCGATAAGGCTGCGGTCTACCAAGGGCTGCATCAGCGCCGCAAGCATAGGCTCGAGCGCGCCCAAGGCCAGCATGGCAATGCCCGAGATTAGGGCCACCTTCCAGTAGGGGCGGGCCTGAGACAGCAGCCGCAGATAGAGCGTTACGCCGGAACGGTTCACAACAGCAGTGGCCTCCTCTGTAGGGTGGCGTTGTTATTCTCGCCTGAGAACCGTGTCGACAACCCAGCTTATCCACGGTATTGGCTTGAATTCCCGCTCAAGAGCCTGGGGGTCATAGTCGGTATTCACCCAGTCGATTAGCGTCTGGCCTGGCCGGGCGGTCTGCAGATAAGACTGAAAAAAGAAATCCAAAAGCCCAGTGCGGGCCGTTTTAAAGTGTCCGTACTTCCAGTGGAGTTCTTCAAGGGCCTGGGTAAGCGGCTCGCCTAGGCGCCAGTGGCGCCAGAGTACGGCAAAGAACCCTGCGCGGTCGGCTCCCGACTTGCAGTGGGCGAGCGCCGGGGTCTCTACCTGCTCAATAAGAAGCTTTAGCGCGTTGATGCAGTCGGCAGGCAGCAGCCCACGCGACAGGGTAGAGATGCTGTGCAGCGTAAGGCCAAGGTTCTCACAAGCCTCTTCTTCGAGGCGATAAAACCCGCGAGACTCATTGACCCCACGAAGGTTCACTATTGACCGAATATTGAGATGCTTTTGATACCAGGCCAACATGGCGGGGCTGGGCTGGTTGGCGCGGTACAAGGGCCCCGGAAGGCAGAACCGGTTTGCGTAGAATGACCTTAGGCAGCCGTGATCAACAATCCAGAGGTCGAGGTGATGTTTGATCCTTCTGCCAATGTGCATCGATTCGGATCATACATGAACCTTTTATTCGCTTTGCGGGGACAAAATCACGCGGCAGGCGCCTCGGGCATGGTTGTCTTTGCGGTACTCTTTGCCGGCCTGGCCCTGGTGATTGCCCGGGTGGTGATGGCCTGGATCTGGCCTGTACCGCTGTCGATGGATGAGGCCCAATACCTCGTCTGGTCGCGCGACCTGCAGGCGGGCTACTACTCCAAGCCTCCTGTGATTGCCTGGGTCATTCACTTCACTGCAGCGGTCTGCGCGCCGGATCCGCCTTCGTTTTCTCTGGGTTGTATTCGGTTTCTGCAGCCTGTCGCATTTCTGGGGGCCTCGTTGGCGGTGGGCCTTACGGCATGGCTACTCTTTCGATCGGGTGCGGCCGCGCTATGGTCTGGCCTGCTATTTCTCACGCTGCCCCTGGCAAGTTTTTACAGCCAGGCGGCTACCACCGATGCCTGGCTGCTTCTTTTCTGGGCGGTCGCCCTTCTTGCTTTCGTGAATGCTGACCAGAATCCGAAGCGCCTTCTACCCTGGGTCTTCTGCGGCCTATTGTGTGGCCTGGGCTTTCTGGCCAAATATTCGATGGCCTTGTTTGGCCTGGGCGCCCTAATATGGATTGTCTGGCAGCGCAGGCTCTTGCGCCTAGGGCCCTGGCTGGCCTTGGCGGCGGCCGCCCTGGTGGCGCTGCCCAATGGCCTGTGGAATGCCCATTGGGGCTGGCCCACGCTCGCCCACCATGCTGAGATTACGGTTGGCCAGACCGCAAGCGGGGGGCTGACGGCCGCTGTAGCGTTTTTTGCCAGCCAGTTTCTGGTGATGGGCCCGCTCACGTTTTTGTTCTTTTTGATTGCCAGCCTGCCTGGGCGAGTGCTCCTTGTGCAGAATGCCCGGGCCATGCGACTTCTGGCCTGCTTTGCCTGGCCCGTATTGTTAGTGGTGCTTGCCCAGGCGTTTAGCAGTCGGGCTCATGCCAACTGGGCGGCGCCTGCCAGCATAGGCATTGTGCTCATGGCGGTGGGGTATTGGAGCACCCGTTTGGAAGGGTATGTGGGGTCGCGCGGGCTTCCCCCACCGTCTGGGGGGTTGGGCCAAACGGGCCCGATGGGCCCAGCGGCGCAGCCGCGATTAGGCCGCATGAACGCCTTGGGGCTTTTCGGCAGCGCTGCAGTACATAGCCTTTTTGCGGTCTTGCTGCTCTCGCTGCCCTGGCTTGTGCCCGCGCTGGGCATGTCGGGCCAGCGTTCGACTGACCCCCTGTACCGGCTTACCGGATACTCCGAACTCGCCCTGCAGGTGCATGCCCTGCCCGAGGCCCGGCTGGTATTGGCCCGCGACCGAGACCTGCTTGCCCATCTGGACGCCCAACTGCCGGACCGAAAGGTCTTTACCTATTCCTCGGCGGCCAAGCCGGCCCACCACTGGCAGCTGCAAAAGGATATCGACAAGCAGCGACACCTGATTGCTGAAGAAGACTGGCCGGCGCTTTTGTTGTTTCAGGGCGAGACGGCGCCGGAGCTTGGCATGTTTGTAAAGGTGCAGCCTGTGGACCAGACCCATCCGCAATGGGCGCAGGCCCTGGCCCAGGTTGTCGTGGCCGGCCGGCCTGGTGCGCCGGTGTCTGCCCTGTGGGTCTGGCCCGCGGCGGCCGCAGGCCCTTCCCGATAGAATCCCAGGGTTGGTAGGCAAGCCCGCCCGAGCATCGGTTTGTAGATGGACTCGTGATGGGCGGGCAAGGTTGTTAGTGGTGCAACGTGGCTAAAGCGGTTCCCGGGGTGATACGGGTTATTGGATGGTGTAAGCGGGATTAAAAGGGTTCGTTTAAAAGGATCTGAGAGGTTCAAAAAAGACTGATGACAAGCGCCTACCCCTACACGCTTTCGGTGGTGATTCCGATCTTTAACGAAAGGGAGTCGCTGGCTGACCTGGTTGCGGCAGTGACCCAGGCGCTCGAGGGCTGGCAGTTTGAGCTTATTCTGGTGGACGACGGCTCGACCGATGGCTCTGGCGACATACTGCGGCAGCTGGCTAGCCAGGTGGCGCGGCTGCGGCCCCTGCTTTTGATTCGCAACTATGGCCAGTCTACGGCCCTGCAGGCGGGCTTTGATGCCGCCCTGGGCCAGTTTATTGTCACCCTCGATGGCGACCTGCAGAACGATCCGCGCGATATTCCGGCCATGGTGTCTCTGCTTCAGTCAGACAACCAGGTCGACGTGGTCTCGGGCTGGCGCAAAGACCGCCAGGATGCAACCGTCTCGCGCAAGATTCCCAGCAAGATTGCCAATCACCTGATCAGTAAGGTGACCAAGGTGCAGCTGCACGACTATGGCTGCGCGCTTAAGGCCTATCGGGCCCAGGTAATCAAAGACCTGCGGCTTTATGGGGAGCTTCACCGGTTTATTCCTGCCCTGGCCGCCGAGGTGGGGGCCCGTATTGTCGAGGTGCCTGTACGGCATCATCCGCGCACCAAGGGCGTGTCGAAGTACGGCATCGATAGAACCATCCGGGTGATTCTCGATCTGCTCTGGATTCGTTTCACCATGGGGTTTTTGCACCGCCCGATTCATGCCTTTGGGGGGGTTGGGCTGGTCATGCTGGTGGTGGGCTTTGGCATTCTGGGCTGGCTGGGCTTTGAACGGATTATTCTCGGCGAAGACATTGGCGGCAGGCCGGTGCTCTTTCTGGGCGTGCTGCTGTCTCTTATGGGCACACAGCTACTGGCCGTGGGGCTGCTGGGCGAACTCCTGATTCGCATCTATCACGAGCCTAAGGGCCGCAGGCAGTACATTCTGAAAGACCATTAGTGGCCGACACCCCCCGAGCGGCCCGTGTCTTTCTGGCTGCGGTCTGGGCCGTGGCCCTGGGGCTACTTTTTCTGCGACTGGGGTATGCGCCGCTCACCGATGTCGATGAGGGGGCCTTTGCCGAGGCAACCCGCGAGATGCTGGCCCGAGGTGACTGGGTCTCGCCCTGGCTTTTGGACCAGCCTCGGTTTGATAAGCCCGCCCTCATCCATTGGCTGCAGATGGCGGGAATCTGGCTGCTGGGCTTGAACGCCTGGGGTGCACGGCTGCCCTCGGCGGTGGCAGGCCTCATCTGGGTTGGGGCTATTGGCTGGTGGGCCCGCCTGGTGGCGCAGAAGCTCTGGCCCCAAAACGGCGAAGACCTGGCCACTTGGGCCCAGGCCTGGGCCATGCTGCTTGCGGTGACCAGTCTGGGCATTCCTGCCATTGCCCGGGCCGCCACAGCAGATGCCACCCTCAATGCCTTTCTGGTACTCACCCTGGTACTGCTCTGGCAGGCCCTCTGGGGAACCGAGCAGCGGTCGTTCTCGAGCCAGGGAGACCCAGGCCGACGCTGGGCGCGGGCGGCCGCATTGTGTATTGCCTTGGGGCTTCTCACCAAGGGGCCGATTGCGGTTCTTGTGCCGGGCGCGGCGGGGCTCATTGCCACCCTCTGGTCGGGCAGTCTGCGGCGGCTGCTCTGGCTGCTGCGCGACCCCTGGTCTTGGTTCATTTTGGCTGCGGTGACCACCCCCTGGTATCTGCTGCAGTATCTGGCCCAGGGTCAGGCCTTTATTGATGGCTTTTTGGGGGTCCACAACGTGGGGCGTTTTACAGGAACCATGCATGGCTTTGCCGCAGGCCCCTGGTACTACCCAGTATGGATTATGGTGGCCACGATGCCAGCCTCTGGGCTGGTGCTCGCAGTGCTTGGAATGTCGTTAACCCGTTACGGTAGATCTGTGCTGCAGCTGCAGCGGCGTGAGCTGCGCCTGGCCTGGGCGGTGTTTGTTTTTGTGCTGGTCTTCTTTTCGTTTTCGGCCACCAAACTGCCGCACTATGGCTTTTATGGGCTGGCCGGGCTCATGGTGCTCTTGGCCGTTGCCCTGGTGGGGCAGCTGCGTAATGGCCAGGTGGGGCTGATGCGGCTGCTCGTGGCTGTTGCAAGCCTGGGCGTGATTGGCCTTGGGCTGCTGCCCGAGACCTTTGCGGGGCTGGTGGCGCGGGTAACGGACCCCTACCATGCGGTGGTGCTGCAGGCTGTGGACCAGGATATTGCGGCAGCCAAGACCTTGTTTGTCTTTGGTGGAGTGCTCGGGGCGGTCTTGCTGGTGGTGGTGCTCTTTACGCGGCGTGGGCTGGCCTGGATGGGGCTGGCGGCCTGCACGGTCTTTGCAGCCTTTATACACCTGGCCCTGGTACCGATGGTGATGCACCACCTCAGAGAACCGATATGGCAGGCCGGGCTGCAGGTTCGGTCGCTGCCTTCCGATGCGCCCGTCTACACCTGGAGAATGTCAGTGCCAAGCCTGTCGTTTGCCGCGCAGCGGGTGGTCCCCCGCGGAGACCCCGAGCCCGGGCGCTGGCTGCTGGTCTATGCGCACCACCTGCCAGAACTGCAGGGAAGGGCCCCTGCGGTGCGCCTTGCCTTTGCCTCGCGCGGCATGGCCTTGGTTCACTGGCCGGCGGAGGCGGGCCGTTCCCCATAAAAGAAAAAGACCAGGGCAAAGGCCCCCTGCAGTGTGGCCGTGAGGCCAAAGAGAATGCTGGCCACAAAGGCTTTTTCTGCAGGCAGGCCCACAAACCCAAGAAAGGAAACCGCCCCAAGTTCGCGCGCACCAAAGCCGCCTAGGCTGGCGGGCAGCATGGCCGATAAAAAGATGGCCGTGCAGAGACCGGCCAGCCAGAAGACATTTACCGAGCCCTGCACGGCAAGCAGGCAGGCCCAGAAGGCCAGAATAGTGAGTATCTGGGAGGTCACCGAAACCGCCAGTGTTTTTTTCAGAATGGGGTTCTGGGCTGCGGCGCGCACCGGGTGGCTGGGGCCAAAAGGAATCGCCGCAACCACGAACGGGCCCAGTGCCAATAGTGCAAGCCCCAGACTGTAGAGCCCCACCCATACTGAGGGAGGCATACCCAGCACAAGGTCTGGGCCAGGAACGGCGATGAGAAGCGCAATGGGGATAGAGACAAGGCTTACCCAGGCAAGCCCCCACAGGCCACTCACCCGGTCGAGCAGCACGGCCTGGGCCGAGGCGGCGAGGGGCCGAAACTGGCTGGCCCGCCAGACATCGCCCCCGATGATGCCTCCGGGCAAGACGCTATTAACCGAGATGCCCTGAAAGTAGCGGCGGGCCCATAGGCCAAAGCCCGCGTGAATGCCCAGGTCTGCGGCGATCTGTTTCCAGCGCCAGGCGCAGACCAGGTTGGCCAAAACGGCGAGGCCCAGCGCGGCCAAGAACCAGCAGACCTGGGCCTGCACGACAACCGCCCAGAGGGCCTCGGTGTCAAGGCCAAAGACAAGGCCAAGAACCAGCGCGGCTCCGAGTGCTACCCGAACGATGCGTTTGGCGAGAAGGCTCTTGTGTCTGTCTTGCAAGGTGTCTGCTGTGGCGGTCTGCCGGGGGGCGGGGTTGCCCGAACGAGGCTGCCCGAAGTATCCCACCTTTCCTGCAAAAAATTGCGGCGGCCAAGAGTAGACTCTTATTGGAGAAGTGCGCTAGGCAGTGATGTTGGCTAGATGGTGATGTCTGCTGTGCAGTTATGTTTGCTACGCAGTGATGATCGATACACAGTGATGATCGCTGCGAGATCCCAATAAAAATTTCCAGTAGGAGGAGTCATGGTTGCGAATTGTGGGTGGTCGTTCTGTCAGGTAAAGCTGGTCTTGGCCTCAGCGGCGGTAGCGGTGGGCCTATTTGGTCTGTTTCTGGCGGCGGGTCAGGCCCGCGAGGTGGGGGGCGTTAAGCTGCCAGACTCCGTCTCGGTGCAGGGGCAGAACCTGGTGCTCAATGGCGCCGGAATTCGTACTCGGGTAGTGGTTAGGGTTTACGTTGCCGGGCTCTATACGGCGCAGAAGACCTCCGATGCCAATGCGGTTATTTCAGCAGAAACCCCGCGCCGGGTGCATATGGTTATGCTGCGCGACCTCGGCGCAGATGCCCTTAATGACGCACTGCAAGAGGGCTTAAAGAAAAACCTGTCTACGGCTGCCTTGGCCGAGCTCGATGCCGAGGCCAAGCAGCTGGGAAGCCTGATGTTGTCGATTGGCAAGGCCAAAGAAGGCGACACGATCATTCTTGACTTTTCACAGGCGGGGGTCGCGGTTCAGGTGGCAGGCGCCGATAAGGGCAGTATTCCCAACCCCAAGTTTGCCGCTGCACTGCTGCGGGTCTGGCTGGGCGATCAGCCTGCCGATGCGGGCCTGAAGAAGGGAATGCTGGGCGGCTAGCTGACGCGCAACTGACGCCCGGGCGACGCCTGCCATCATTCTTTGGAAGTCAGCCGCCGCTTTTTCATATAGGCTAGTCTATAGACTGGTTGAAATGCGGGGGCGTGTGAAATGAACACAGAAATCGGGTCTTATGAGGCAAAAACAAAGCTGCCTGAGTTGTTACGAAGTGTCCAATCTGGTCAGCGATTCACGA
>Ga0169931_10010352_pt1 | contig 13298 bp, 3 predicted proteins | sample Kivu_15m_20L_FD_129675 | JGI IMG/M metagenome (GOLD analysis project Ga0169931, IMG submission 129675) | Freshwater microbial communities from Lake Kivu, Western Province, Rwanda to study Microbial Dark Matter (Phase II) - Kivu_15m_20L... | ecosystem: Environmental > Aquatic > Freshwater > Lake ...
GAGATCAATGCGGCACCAGCCAGTGCGCGCTTTGACGCCGGAAAGCCAATCACGTTCCGTATCAAGCGTGACTCACCCGGCCTTGCCATGCTTCCCGGTGTCAAGCGAACTCTGGTGTGGATCATCAACGGAAGTGAGCAGAAGCAGTGGAGCAACAGTGAGTCAATCGAGTACCGCCCATCCGATGCAGGCTCGCTTCGCGTCGAAGCCAAATGCGTGCTGTCGGCGTGTGGAGTCCCGCAACTTGACGCATCTGCCATCCAGACCATTGATGTCAGCGCGGTTCCGGGCATTGACCTTGTTCCGCCGCAGTCCATCCTGCGCGGCACAGCCGGATCAATCACTGTTGTCGTGCGGGTCGCGAAGAGCGTGAGCGCAATTGAGTGCACCTTTTCGCGCGATGGAGGTGCGCCACCGCGGACCGATCGTGTTCCGGTCAACACAACTGAGGACAGTCGGGAAGTCCCGATACCTGTGCCTGAAGAGTTGTTGAAGGCTGCGGGATCCCTGAAGGTATCCGTCAAAGGGCTCGAGCGGCTTGCAGATGGAACCGAGCGCGGGCTCCTTCCCGAGCGCACGGCCGACATTGAGATTCGTGATCCGACCCCGGACGTTACTGTCGAGGCATCGACAGATCGGTGCCAGTATGACCAACCGATCACGATCACGCTCAAGGTCGGTTCCCAGGATCGGAGCGCGGTCAAGTCGATTCGGGTGACCAGGAACGGCCAGCCGCTTTCCACCAAGGAACTCGTCTCGGGCGAAACAGAAGTCAAGGTGCCACTCACTCCCGCACTCAAGGATGGCCCACGCATCGAGTTGGTTGCGCAGTGCTTGGATGGCGATGGAAAGCTGATCGGACCTGCATCAATGCCAACCTTCGTCGAGCTGACCGCTCCTGAGCCGGAGATCGTCGTGCTCGATGGCAAGAAGGCCCTGCGGTGGGACCGCCTCGACAGTCCGCCCAGTCCTCGGGTCGAACTCAAGGTTCCGAACGCCCCTCAGGGGAGCGTCAGGGTCACGTGGGAGGCGGCCCACGCCGAAGTCACACCTGACCCTCGCAACGAGGCCGTCGCAACGATCACACCTCATCCACGCCCTGGCAAGGAATGGAATGTCGTGGTCAAGGCAACTGCCACACTTGATGGGCTCACGATTTTTCCCAAGCCACTGACCCTCGGCGTCAGCGTCGGGCCCATCGATCCATCCTTCGACCTAGTCGATACGGGATCAGGTGTTAGGCCGGCCGTGATTGATGGGCGCGTCCGTTTGCGCATCGTGCAAACGGCATCAGGACCAGTGAGCCTGAAGCGGCTGAACTGGAGGCGCCTGGGACCGACCGAGGAGCCCTTGGGGGAAGGCTCGTGGTCGGTCGAGAGGCAAGGCGACGTCCTTGAGCTTGATGCGGCAACGCAGGTCGGCGAATCCTTGGAGGTCACCCCAACCTTTGTTGATCTCAATGAGCAGGAGGTGAGTGGCTCGGCAGTGAGGATTCCCGTCAATCCGGCCAAGGGCTATGTGTGGGGAGCGCTGTTGGGACTGCTTGTCCTGGCCCTCGGCCGGTGGACTTGGTTCATGTTCTCCGGCAATGAGCTCTGGCTGGCCACCTACAGGTGGCGAACTGCTGCTGACTCGAATAACCAGTTTGATGACATTTGGAATGGCAAGATCGGATTGTTTGACAAGTCGGCAAGTTTTAACCTCATGACGAAGCAGGCAACCGTTTCGCTGCCTGCCGCACCACCTCGCTGGTTGGGAGAAATCGAAAGCAAATCTTGCCGCTTCGGTGGCAACGCGATCGACGAAGTCGAGTTGATCGGTGGGTCAGCCGGAGAAAGCCAAGGCGAACCCCGCGCAAGTTATCGCGTGCCTGAAGGTTCACCGGACCGCACTGGCACGCTGTACGTTTGGGCTCCCGCAGGACAAGGAGACCACATCTCAGCCGAAATCACCCCATCGCCATATGAGGGGTTTGTTCGGGTCATCGCCATCTCTGTATCGTGGTTCGTGCTCGGGGGGGCGTGGCTCCTGGCCTCGAACCACTTCCGGTTCATCTGAAGAGACGACACAAGTCGACAGGAACATTCAAATGACTCAGTTCGACAACACCGTGAACGTTTTGCTCGGCTTTGGTGGTTCGGGCGGAAAGATCATCAAGAGCCTGATGGAAGACATGGCCCAAGACCCCGCTGGTGCCAAGTTGGCCAGTGAGCGATGCCACATCGTGCTCGTCGACACGGACGAGGGCGATCTTGAACGAGCCGAGCAGGAGATTAGGGATGGGTTCGAGCGCTACGGACTCGACAGTCCGCCGCCCATCGAGACCTTCCGGCTGGCTGAGGGTGTAGATCAGTTCCAAGATCTAGTCACCGAGCGCATGTTTCCGTCGGGTGACTCGGAACAGCTGCGATCCCACCGACTTGACAAGCTGAAGAAGTTCTGGTGGTTCCGCAGCAATACACCGTTCTCTGCACCGAACATGCCAGAGAACGTGAATAAGGGAGCTGCTCAATGCCCACTCGTCAGCCATCTACTTGCGTGGGACAAGTTGGAGGCCTTTGAGCGTCTTCTCGCCAGGATCGGCGACCACGCGATGAACAAGCGGCATCTTGAGCAGTTCTCGATTGACTTGTTCATCGCCTCGGGACTTGCAGGCGGGACCGGCCGGGGAAGCTGGCAGCTGCTCTCGTTGAAGGCCCGCGAGTACTTCGGGCAACCCAAGAACGGAGGCCGCACGTGCCGTCCAATTGGTTTCTTCCTCGATGCTTCCTGCTTTCAGGACATCATGAGCAACAGGCCCGAGCAAGCCGTTAAAATGCAAGTCAACTCACTGACTGGACTCTCCGAGTTGTCTATGTGGCTGAGGTCAGCCCTGCCGTTGAACGGCAAGATCGCGGGTAAGGATGACGAGGCTTGCCATGAAGTCCGTTTCATGCTGCCGAATCTGGCAGTGCCGCTCGATGTGGCATCCGCTGCAATTGATACCGAGCGGTACATGCCCCAAGAGTTGCGGACCAAGCATGGACGGAGCCCGATCCATCGGGCCTTCATCTTCACCAGTCGATCTTCAAGTGTTCGATTGCCCACCTCAGACGATGCATACCGAGCCGTGGCCGTGTCGATGTACGGGCGGCTCTGTCAAAAGTCCGTTCGCAGTGCGGATGCCAATGAGCCCGAGCGCGCGGGTGCAACGGCCACGTCGATCCTCTATGTCCCGATTGCCGGCATTCGGCTTTGTGTACTTCACGAAGCCAACCGGATCTTGCTCGACAAGCTTCGGCATGGCGAGAGATACGTCGAGCACTGGGATCCCACAGCACGGGTCGGCACGACCCAATACAAGACGGATCAGATCGACCAGGACTACGCAGGATCACTGAAGGAACTCCGAAAGTTCCTGTTGATTGACAGCGAGGAATCTTGGAACGGACTTGTCCAGTCGGGTGGCTCGACAGTCGAGAATGACCCGAAAGAGAAGATCATCAGCGCCATCTGCAACAGACGTGACCAAGCGGTGCTCGGTGGAAACGTTGACCGACGACAGCTGGCGGCCCGACTGAATAGCGCCATCAAGTCTCTTACAGACAAAGAAGTATCAGAGGCCGTCTACAAGGCGCTCGCCGAGTCTTGCAGATCGAACCAGGGCGTAGATGCCGCCGATGGTCTGAAGTCCGATGAGATCGCTCAAAGGGCTTTGGTTCGCCTGAGCGAACATCTCATCATTGAACCAGTCAAGAGGGCTCTGGCCGACCACGGCGTCCGGCCTGCCTACGAACTGGCGCAGCGACTCGGCAAGGAAGCCGAGGACATCAAGCAGGCCTTGGACAAGGTCCGTCAGTCCAAGGATGCCGGAACGACGACGCGAGCCACGCCAGCATTTTCTGAACAGGACATCAAGCCTTACTTCAGCATCTTCGGCTCCTTGAGCGTCGCACAGCGCAGCAAACTCCGAAGGGCATTCCGCCACCGGCTTGGTTCGGCAGCCATGTTGCATGGACTCAAGGGCCTCGGCGAGTGTGCCGCCCGAGCCGCGAAGGTCGCAAGAGACCTAGAGAGGGTCCTTCAGGACGCCGACACCGTGCTCGAGCGAGAGATTCGTAAGCAGACTCAGGCTCGCAAGAACCAGCAGGACAGTTGTTTTATCACGCTCTCACGGCGTAGCGAAACGCGAACGCGCGACGAGGATCGCCTGCTTGAGAGTCTTGAGCAGACGCAGGACCAGCCGATCAGCAAGCTCATCAAGCAGGTCAAGCCGATCTTTGACGAGGCATTGTTCGGTGAGCGAGTCCGTGAAGTCGCCCAGGAGGGAAGGGCACTGGACATCGCGCGTTCAGATGTGCAAGAAGAGGTTCTGCGTGCCGTCGAGGAGGCCGCGGTGGGAAGTCACATCAGCCGCGAGCTGCGCGAGAGGCTCCGAGAGCGCGTACACACCATCATCAAGCGCCAACAGATTCCGATGGAGCGATTGGAGGAGTGCTACGGGCTTCGTCGCGTCTTGGGAGAGTTGATGGAGCAGTGGTTCCAGATCTACGGTGAGCGCCTCGGCGAGCCCAGTTTTACGCAACGCTTCTCGCGAGCGGTCGAGAATCTGAGCGGTATCGACCTGAAGCAGCTGCACGACAGCGTCAAGGCAAGCGCAGCCACTCGTAGTGACGGTGACCTGCAGGCGCCAAATGAAAGCGAGGTCTTGGCCAAGGCAAGTCTCGCACTCGCAAAGGGCTGCGATCCACTCGTTCAGCACTCCAGTTCACTTTCTGATCGCCGAGACCGGGTCACGATCGTGCTTCCGAGCCTACCGGGCCGGAAAAACGACAAGGACCTTGAGGGTCGGATCAACTCAATCTGGCATGAGTCAGGCGACTTCGTCCACATTACGCCGGTTCACGGTTTCAACCCGTTTGCAGTCGTGGCGGTGTCAGATCTGCCGAAGTCGGGTTTCGCCGACGAGGGATGGGATGGCTGGTTCGAAACGCCGGTCGATCCAGAGGTTCGTGCTGCGCTCGACAAATGCGAGTCACCGGAGGGTGACTCAGTGTGGGATTTGAAGCACGGCAGCATCGGGTTGGGCTATCTGTGCCCTGAGTTCGTTCGCAATCCGCACTTCGCAAAGCGTCGCTGGGCGCCGTGGAGCCGACAACCGGATTCCATGCACCAGCGCTGGCTTGCGCTGGGCTACGCCTTGCTCGGCAACTCATTCCGTGGCACGCGGCCGAACATGCCGTGGGCCCGCCAGTACGACGAGTTCTGTGCGACGTTCGCCAAGTGCTTCAGCGAGCCCGGCAAGGGCCCAGATGAGCTCGATCATTCGAAGGTTTGGGGCCTTCCTCTGCTCAAGGATGAGCGTGGTGGTGGCGGCCCGCGGTTCACCCGCGTTCTCTTCGACAACAGCAATCGCTTGCGCCAGAACGGTTTGGACCTTTCGGCCATGACGGAAATCTCCAAGTCGAATCGGCAGTTCATGCGTTGGTTCCGCTCTGAGGAGGCCAATGGCGTGGTTCGATCCATTCTTCATGAGCACTCGATTTTCGCAGAGCTCATCCACTCACGCCGACTGACCGAGGAGGACATGCACAATCACACGTCAGCAACGCATTCAGCATCACTGCTGACCTACCTCGAGAACTACGTCGAGACCTGGCTTGCAGAAGTGCAGGATGGCTCGCTGAGCCCCGAGGACAAGCAGGAGCAAGGTCTCTTCCTGCGAGATTTCCTGGGTTTCCTGCGGCGCCAAAGTGCGGCGCGACTGGATTACTTCAAGCCTCAGGCCGGTTGACGAATGTCAGCTTCGGTCCCGTCGTTGATCGTTCTTGCTCGGCGAGCAGATTGGGAGCGATTGCGAACGGAGTCTGCCGCGCGCGCGCTGATGCTGTCCAGCACGGGTGCACACAAGGTCGGATCCGTGGCCTGGATTCCGCTGGACGACTTCGTTGCGGGCACGCCGATCTGTGACGCGGCGTGGCGTGAGCGACTCCAACCATGCGCTGCTGGTCGTGGTGCGCCTATGGTGGTCGTATGGTGCCAGGATGCAGGCACGCCTGATGGCCTGCTGGCCTCAACGCTCGCCTCGTTCGGAGATCTCCTGATCGCTTCGCTCCAACAGGATCGGACTCCGCCTCGATTAAAGGCAATCATTTACATCAGTCCGACAGGTCTGCAACCCGCTGATGCGCGGCTCCTGCAGTGGCTTGCGGATGATCAGACCGTGGTGGAGCCGCCATCGACGAGCCAAGCAGATCGCCGCCCCAAGGGCGCCGAGTCCCCAGTTCAGGCGCTCCCGTCAGCATGGCCACTCGGCCTGCGGGAGTTGAGGGGACCAAGCCGGCGCCCGGTATATCTCATGAGCGAACGGACCAGAGTGGATCGCCAAGGCCGCGCCTGGCCGGTCGTGGAGGTCTGGCCGCTGCAGGTAGCTCGACTGCTGGCTGCGATCGAGCACCGTCCCACCAGAGAAGGGGGGCTGCGCGGCTGGCGCGCCATCGCCGCAAGCCCATCGACGATGCTGGCGGCGGATCTGGAGCGTGAGACCTATCGACATGTGCGACGCTGCCTCGAGTCTGCAGGCTCCGGCACATCCTCGGTCGACCTCGTGCGACAGGAGCGCCCCGACACTGAACTCATCGATGCTTCCGGGTGCCCCAGTCATTGCAGGGACATCAATGGTTCGGGTCTTTCGCACCCTCAGCTGCCGGATTGGTGGGCCCTCGATGAGCAAGAGTCGGTTCGCTCATCTATGGAGCGCCTCGATGACTCGGGCGGCCTGAGGACCCCGCGACAGAGCCTCTGGTACCGGTGCTTTCACGCGCGCGGCGAGCGGTTCACGCGGGATCGGCTTCACAAGGCAGTTGCATCGCTTGAACAAGTGCTTGGACGCGGCGGTCTCCGGCTACGCCTCTGGCAAGTCATCCATCGCGATGCTGCGGTACTTCCATGGATCGCGGAGGGGCAGTTCCAGGCTGCCCTGCCGCCCGCTGATGATCTCTCGCGGGATCTCGCCCGCTGGGAGTCACTCGTCGACGCGGACGAAGCCGCCGCCAGGGCGCGCCGGGAGTCTGCCATCAAGGCTTCGGAACTCGACCTCGCACGCGATCACTTCATGGGTGTCGGCTGGCGATTGATGTGCGCCTTGGCGGGCTGCTTGTTCATCAGCACCGTCTTCGCCACCATGATGCCGACCGGGCAATTCTGGATCGCCGCCATCGCCGCGGCAGCAGGCGGTGTCCTTTCATGCGTCGTGATTGGCTGGCTTGAACAGCGTGCGGGTCGACGCGCCGCCAACGAGGTCGAGCGTGACATTCGCAGCGGCGAGGCAGCCATTGCAGACGGCTTCTACCGACGCGTCGCCCTCGGGGCGGAAGGGGACTTGCGAGGAAGAGTCCTGCACTGGTCTGCAGCATGCAGCCACGTCCGACAGTGTGCACAACGACTCAGGGCTCTCTGCGAGTTGAGTGAACGACGAGTCCTGAAGTCATCCACGGACGGCCTCGTCACATCGGGCTCTCTTGGGAGCTTCCATGCTGCTTCAAGCTTCAGCCTGCATGATGCGCTCTCCACACCCTCACGCGAAGCCCCAACCGACCATCCGGACTTGGCATCGGTGCTGCAGCGATCAGAGTCCGGGTTCGAGCATTGGTGGTCCGAGACCCTCGCGCAACTGGATCCCGCACGCAGCGGCAGCATCCCTTCGCATCGCTTCACGGCAATGCTGGATCAGCGACTCGATGCGCTCATCGAGGACATCCGGCCCGCCGTCCTGAACATCCTGCAGAAGCAGGACGTGACTTCGAATCCGTCACAGATCCTCGCCGAGTCGCTCCAAAGCCGGCTCGGCCCCTCTGGTGACTTTTCTATGATTGGTGCACCCACACTGCGTGCGCGTGGCCATGCGCTCCATCGAGTGGTGTCCTATCTTGCTCCCTCAGAATCGCTGGTGTCGCTCGGCCAAGCCGCCATTCAGGCGTACGTCGGCTCGGCGCAGGCGGTGTCGGCCAGCGTCGCACCGGTTGACCGATGGGGCATGCTCGGTCTCTTCTTGGATGAGATCACGCTGACCATCGTTCCGAGTTCAGGCAATCAGGGAGGCCCGTTTGAGTTGCTGGAAGGCGATGCGCCCGATCTTGGTTTGACGGAGCGCTCCAATGCCTGATGTGCCGTCCTCATCCACCGAGTCACGCCCCGCTGACGGCGATGCAGCTTCAAGTGGAGGCGGAGCCGATGACCGGGTTCGTGAGCAGTTTGTTGACGAATCCCTCGGAAAGCACTCCAGCCACCCTCACCACGCATCTCGGCGAGCTGCGTTTTGGCGTCGAGTCGGCCACGGCATCGGATTCCTAGGCATCGCCTTCGCCGGTTGGTACGTGGTTCGGGGCTTCATGAAGATTCTCGACGCGAACAGCACTACCCAGATGATCGGCAGCGGTGCCTCCGCGATCTATGGGGTGTTTTCGGCGTCAAAGTTCATTTTTCCTGCCTTCGCGTTTGGGTTGTGCTTTGCGCTCACCGCCGCACTTTCGATCCGACTGTCCCGACTCGGGCAAGCCACTCGTGCCGCACCGTCGACGATCGTTCCACGGCCGGTGGCCGTCCTGTGTGCAGTGGGCATGCTGGGTGCCGCCTGCTTCGTCATGGCCTGGCTCGCCACCACCAAGGATGTCGAGTTTCTGAAGCGCAATCGTTGGTTCACGATCTGCCTCGCCTGCATCCCCCTCGAGTGCATTCTCCTGTGGTCCGCGTGGAGTTCCCGGAATGAGGATCGCGGTCCAGTGTGGTGGGCCGTCAAGACCTTCGTGCAGCAGGTGTTGTTCCTATCGGCCATGGCGGCTGGGGTCATTGTGACCACCAGCACGCTCCAAGACAGCGTCGGCAAATGGACGGCGGGACTCATCAGGAACTCCGGCATCCTCTCGATGCTGTCGGGGTGGTTCCCCCAGCTCGGTGCCATCTCGAGCGTGCTCGAAAGGGCCATCGCTGGAAAGCTGGGTGTGTGGTTGGCCAGTTTCACCCAGGTGTTGGCCACGTTCACTTCAGGAGTGCTCTTGGTCTGGGTCACCAGCCGTGTCAGCTCCGTATCTGACGATGCCTCGCGTGAGTTCCGGCGGCAAGATCGTCCCGGCTGCCTCGCTTCAATGTTCAGATGGATCGATCCCAGGAGTTGGTTCCGCAAGGCCACAAAGGAGACCCTTGGCGACACGATGGCGTCCACCTCGGCCAGCGGGACCTCGAATTGGAGCGTCAGACTCGCTGAGCACCTTCGGTCCAAGGGGATCCGTGCCAAGGTGTCGGTGATCCCGGCAGTTACCCCAGAGCGGGGTGGACGAGCAGACGCGTTCAGCCCGCCGTCCGAAGAGACGGAGTACTCCTGGCTCTTTGGCGGCGAACGACCCACTGCGGACCAAGTCGCGGCGCTCAAGCGCTTCATGGAACTGGGGTCGACGCTCGATCGCCGGCGATCGGCCCAGGACCACCGCGCAACATCCGAGCTGCATGCAGACCTCTTGGTGCAAGGCTTCCCCGAGTCCTTCGCGGGTCTTCGCAGCAACGTGGTGCTCGAGTTCCAGCTCGCCTGTGCCGTGCTGACGCTGGTCCAGCGTGGCCAGCGCGTCCTGATCCTCGCGCTCGACGAGGACGAGCGAGACAGATTGATCGATCACGTCCGATCAAGGCTTGAAGCCATGCGGCTGGAGACGCTGTACCGGGTCGACAGCCTCGATGCGCAGTCCGTCGGGCGCTGGTGCCCACCAGCAGCCGCGCCATCTTCCCCGGTCGAAGGGCAACCTCCAGATGTGCTGATCGCGACGGTGCTCGAGTACGAACGCGCATGCTTCGGGGGTGCATCGAGTGATCTGGTGATCAAGGGGTTGTTGCTGTCCACGCAGCTCGTCATCCTTCCCAATCTCGAGGCGCTCTCACGGATCCGGATCGGTCAGCTGCACCTGCCGTTCGTCATCGACAAGCATCGACTGCTTCTGGCCTCGGAGCACCGCACACTCCAGGTGGTCATGGGTTCGCCGCCGCTGGCGGCTCGATCGATTGAGTCACGAGAGGAAGCGGTCGATTCCGGAGAGCAGTCCTGCCGAGCCTTGGAGTGGGTGGCGCGACGCTTCTTCGGCGGGGACGGGACGCTGGCGGGACATGTGATCAGGCTCCGGCAGCGTCGAGAACCTCGTCCCGAACTGTTGCAGATCCAGGTGGCGCCTGCCGATGTCGTCCGAGCATCCGTCCAGATCGCACAGCTGTTCCTGGAAGGCGCCCATCGTGGTGCCGATGCTGTCTTGCTTCCGAGTCGGGAGCAACCACCCCTGAGCCGCGAGGACCTCAAGCTGCTGCGAGGAAAGGACAGCAGGCTGACGGTCCTCCCTGAGTCGGATGCAACCAGCGATGGCCTGCTCAAGGACGCGATCTCCGGCCGATCTCGGTTGATCTGCATGGGCAGGGAGGGCAGCCCGTGGGTCGGCCGCATCCTGAGTGCCATGTCGCCAACCGAGCAGATGCTGATCGAGATCACGATGGCCAGAAGGAGTGCAGCCGTCGTACCCCCTCCGGCGTGGAAGGTCGCCTTGCCGGTGTTCGTCTCACCGCGCGCCACCTCGTTCGCCCTGGCGCACCTCCGAGCGGCAACATTCCATCTGGCGGCAGACACCATGATCCGCCGGGACGAGTTCGCGCGGTTCGGCCTGTCATGGGATGGTGTCTCGTGGAGTGCGGACCACCGTCACGTCATTCTTCACGAAGGCTGGTCGCTCGAGCTCGATGGCGATCTGGGAGATCTGCTCGATCAAGGGGCTTCGACAGGGCAGATCTGGCCGGCGGTCATTCTGCGGCGGGCTTCGCGGTCGGCTCGCCCTGTGGATGTGTTCGAGCCAGTGCCTGGCGGCATGGCCTTCCACGGAAGCAGCTCACTTGTGCTCGCCCAATTGCCGGCAGCAGGTGATCAAGGCCGCATTGCCACATGGATCGCACCGCGGGGAGCCATGCTGGGATCTGCCGACCTCTCACTCGGTGCAGAGCTGATCTGGCGTGGCGAGCGCGCGACCTATAGGGCATCACGCGTCAGCGAGACGGATGGCCGCTGGATCGTCATTGGCGAACCAATCACAGACAGCCGCGATGAACCAACTGTTCCGGTCTTGGCACTCACTGTGGACATCCCGACACATGCCGTCTTGGACCGACTTCCCCTCGTGGACGGCGGCGGCATGAGAATGGTTGGGCTGCGTGCGGCGCCCAATGGTGAGTCGATTCGTTGCGATCAGGCCATCACGGCGGTTGCACCATCGCAGGTGGCTTCAGGGACCGACGGAGCGGAGGTGTCCGCGCCTCGACGGGGCACTCCCATCGGCCCCATCTCGTTCTCCACGGATTGTGTCGTCACTCTGGTTGGGTTCGGGCGACGCGACTGGCTTGATGCGTTCATACCGCCCAATGCAGATCCGCTGACCCTTCGTGGATCATGGTCTACCACTCCGGGAGCGATGCCGGAGCGCACGTTCAGCCCACGGATGACGCTCGCGTTCCAGGAAGCATTGATGGACATCGCGCCATCCTTGCTGGACTTCGGACGTGTGCTGTGCTTCCGGCATCGGGACCGCCCCGACGGAGTTGCGCTACTTCTGGTTGAACCTTCGTCGACCAGCGGAACAGCCTCGGAGGCACTCCAGTGCGTCCTCGATGATGTCCATCTGCGTCGACGGCTCGGAGCCAAGTTGATGGAGTCCATCGCGAGGCGTTTCTGGCGCGAGTTGCCCAGAGCCCCGCTGTACGACGCACTGGTGGCGGGGGGGGACCCGGCAGCGGAGGAAGCAGCGCGGCTGGAAGATCTCGAGTGGGCGCGCTCGGTGGTCCGAGTGCTCCCATGCGGTGCGCTGTCTGCCGAACCCGGCGGTACTGTGGTGAATCAGGATGAATCAGCTGCATCGGCACGGGTCGATCCCCCGGCGCTGGTTGATACCCAAGCCAATGAGAAGGACCATCAGTGGACGCTCCAGTTGGGGAACTCGTCCGTCAAGCTGTCGGTTGAGATCGGCATCACTGAGAAGCTCGCCGATCTGCACTCGGCTGCATTCGGGTACCGCCCGGACACAAAAACCCACGAGCAGTTCGCCGCGTGCGGCTTCAAGGTGACTGAGGGGAACTGGCTTTCCATCGATTACGAGTGGATGATTCGAAAGAGCTTGCAGGACGTCGCGCCGCTGGCTGAGCGCCTCGCCGCGGTTGCCACAGCAGCCGGTGCAACCGATCTGCGGTCTCGCGTTGAGGTGTTCGCGAGTTTCGTCCAGTCATTCCGCTATGTGTTGCAGGCCGAAGGCCGGCTCCGGGACGGCAAGAAGCGTGCTGGCGTCCAGATGCCCGTCGAAACGCTTTTCACGAAGTGCGGTGACTGCGACAGTCTCTCGGTGCTGCTGATTGCACTACTGCGTGCTGGGCGCGTCGCGCCCGCCGCAATGGTGTTGGTCGATGAGGACGATGGAGGACATGCCATGGCCTCCGTGGCGATCGATCCGAGGGCGAAGCGAGACTGGGGATTCAACGCATCGGGCGACGGTGGTGCCCATCGGTTTGCCTTGATCGAGTCAACCGCCGCGGGCTGGCGCATCGGCGATACGGCTGATGAGTACAAGGGCCGCTACGTTCGAATCGAGGCGAGCGACAAGCCTTAGGTGACACGCCTGGTGGCGTATCCATGCCAACGGAGTGAAGCGGCAGCTACAATGTAAGACCCAGAGACAGGGGACGAAATCGAGGTGTGGCGGGCCTACTACGTTGCGGTTGTTCAAAGGCCCAAGGCTTAGCGTCCGCACAAAGCGGACAGCCTGCCGCCATCGGCTTCAGCCCTTCTCAGATCGAGCTTGCTGGCGGCGAGCGTGCTCGAGCAATCCATCTCTGGTCTTGTATCGCGCGGGGACGGGTCCATCCGCGAGGTACCGCACGAGATGCCTGCTCAGCCCTGCTTCTCCGCCAGGAGGCGCGCGAGGCCTTCCGCCCCGCCCGCGCGGCGGAGCAGATCCGCAAGTTCGGGCGTCACGGCTTGCTCCGGCGTCGCAGGGGCAGCAGAAGGCTTCCACTCGCAGTCGAAATCGATCTTGCCCTCATCCCGGGCCTTGACGATGACAGGGTGGTACGCATCGGCGCATCGCAACAGAACCTCCACGAGACGGTCGACCTGTTTCGCCGAGAGCTGGGTGTCCATGATCCAATGGTCGACCGAGTACCGCACCTCGCCATCGTTGTTGTCGAACTCGCACTGCAGCGATCGCGTCCGGAAGGCCATTTCCGCCAGAACCGCAAGCGCGTGACCCTTCGAA
>Ga0169931_10010354_pt1 | contig 13295 bp, 15 predicted proteins | sample Kivu_15m_20L_FD_129675 | JGI IMG/M metagenome (GOLD analysis project Ga0169931, IMG submission 129675) | Freshwater microbial communities from Lake Kivu, Western Province, Rwanda to study Microbial Dark Matter (Phase II) - Kivu_15m_20L... | ecosystem: Environmental > Aquatic > Freshwater > Lake...
AGACCAAACACTGCACTACTGGCAGAGCATGCGCATTGCCATGGAGGCTGCCGGCGAGACCTCAAGCGCCATCTACAAGCGCGCCCTTGCGATCAGTCAGGGGCTGCCCGATCCACTTGCAATTTCCGATGAGGGAAAGTCTTGACGTCAGTTCAGTTTGCCCTGCCCAGAGCCTTCCAGTGGGGGTGCTGGGCTCGGGCAATGTCCTGGGCGTGGGCAGCGTCCAATGCCTGCAGCCACGACCGTTGCAGAGGGGGCTGATAGCGGACGCAGCTCCCTCTCACATGAAGGCTACGGGGGTGATTAGCCCGGGGTGCCGTTGTAGTCAGCAATCAATTGAGGCAAACTGCAGGCATGAACGAGGCGAAGGAGTCATCAGCAGCTGTTTATGGACCGTTCCTGACGCGGAAAATGGCGCAGGAGCGTGGACTTAAGCAGTACTACCCCGGCAGCTTCTGCCCCAAAGGACACTTGGCACCGCGGTTCACTAGCGGCGGAAGATGCATTATTTGCCAAAAAGAACTTATGGAGCAGAAACGTGCGGAAGGATACTTCCGCGAATACGAATCTAAACGGCGAGAAGAAGATCCTAGCTGGCGTACCAATAAAGCAAGGGTTGCGCGAGATTCGTATCAAAGGCACAAAGCCGATGAAGGGGCCAAGGAGAAACGTAAGGCTAGGTACGAACGATTCAAAGACTCCGAATGGTATCAAGAATCCACTAAGCGAGCAAAAGCTAAGTTTGCTGCCAGTGGCAAGAAGGCAGAAGCAGACATACGCTACGCCCAAAGCGATGAGGGGAAGGCGTCGCATGACAAAGCCCGTAGGGAATGGCGCGAACGCTTTGAAGCAGAGAAGGGAATGCCGGTGAGCACTTGGCGGTTAAAAAATGATCCGCAGTTCAAACTGCATTCGCGGCTTAATACTCGGATTAGCGATGCACTCCAAAAGCAAGGCGTAGTCAAAGCCGCCAAGACTGCAGAGTTGATCGGCGCACCAGTGGCAGACTTTAAAGCATATCTATCAGCAAACTGGGAAGAGGGAATGAGCTGGGATAACTACGGCAAGCGTGGATGGCACGTGGATCACATCAGGCCATGTGCAAGCTTTGACCTAACGATCGAGGAACAGCAGCGGGTGTGCTTTAACTGGCGAAACCTGCGTCCGATGTGGGGCACTGAGAATATCAGTAAAAGCGATAACTACGACGCCCATGATGAAGAAGACTGGATAGAGATGATGCGCGAACTCGGCTTTGAAGGCGAATTATTTTTGCTCTATTCAGCTAATTAAGCTCCCCCGCCATCTCCAGGCTCAGCGCCAGCGTTGCCACCTGATCGACATCCCACATTGGTCCTGCCGAGGCTGGGATCTAGGTAGCTGTTTAGCCGCTGTGCCGATAGGCATGGGTCACTCGAAACCGGGCTCGCCTTCCTTGAGGACGAGCGTTTCCTGATGGCCAGGGAACAGGCATAATGCTTGGTACCGCCAATCGGCCAGTCATGCGCTACATCCTGGCCGCCACTGCCACCGCCACCGCCGCTGCGGTCCTGCTGACTGGCCCTGCGTGGGCTCAGGTGGATCCGAAAGTTGCGGCACAGTGCAAGGACGCACGGGATTTTGTTGGGTGTGTAAAGGCCTTTACTACGCCCGCTAGCCAGGCCAGTGACGATCTCACAGGCTTAAGAGGAGCAATGAAGCAAGTAGCAGCTCGGTTGTCATCTGGAACAAATCTGAGAGACTCAACAATCACTTTTCAGCCAGTAGTTGATCAACTCGCACTTGTCGAAGGGAGCTTCCCGGAATCGTTGGCGGTGCAAAAAGCTAGTCTTGCCTCAAGACTCTTCAATGTGATGCAAAGCGCGTGGGATCTACAGATAAGAGCTAAATCATATCAGCTTTCGGAATACACGAAGGGAGAGGACGTATACGCCTGCGAAGTTCTCAAGCAATCAGTAGATGCTTTTAATTCTGCGTACGGATCCTCAGCGATTAATTGGAGCTATACCAAGGGGCTTTTTGGTCTGTCCATCTGCAGAGTCCCCTATGGTCAATTGCCACTGGATTACATGTATCCAATCGTCATCCGTGTTCTCAATGAGGGCTCGATAAGCCCGGCAGAGATTGCTTCACGCGAAGCACAAGCCAAGGAAGCCAATGCCAAGCGGCAAAGAGAGAAAGAACTGTGCGAAATGGGTCCTTGGAATCGACGCCTAGAGGAAGACCCGAAACTCAAAGAATGGGCCAAGGCTAATCCATCTGCAGCAAAAGAGGCAATGAAGAAGTATTCAGCCAAAGAAGGGGGCAATGAAAATTGCTCAAGCATTGAATTTAACTACAGCAATTACTTCGGCAATTAGGAGTTCATTCTACCTCCTTCGATTTCCGCGCTCGGGTGTTTCCTGACGCCGACCAGGCGCTGGTAGCTGCCGGCTGGGCCCCTCGCTGGTGTAACAAATCAGCGATCGCTTGGGGTCAGGTGCCCGGTTCACCTTCCTTGAGCACGACCGTGACCCGGTGCCCTGGGAACAGTTCTCTGGCAATCTTGAGGGCCTCGTGCTTGTCGGCAGCGAAGACCGGCGTCACAGCTATGCCTTCGGGCAGGTCAGCGATCACGTCGAAAAGCAGGCTCACGATGGCGTCGTAGCGTTAATTGTGGATCTCAAGGTCCGTAACCTGACACCGGCTAATGATTGGCACAAATATCTAGGATTAAGAATTTAGTTGTTGTAGTTCCCATGGAGGAGCAATGTAGATAGGATTCACAAGTGGAATTTAATTATTATGAGCCTTGAGTCAAGATTAGCTGCTGGTCTTTTTGCATCAATTTCCTTCCTTGGCACCAACGGCGCTATTGCTAATACGAATATACCAGATACCGGAAAGATAAAGCCAATAACCTATGGCGAGGTTGTGCAAAAAGAAATAGATGTTGACTGGAAAAATCCAAAGGTTAAATTTGACGAATGGTCCAAGCTTATCAAGGTTACCTCTAAGCTTTCAGGCGATTATTATTACGTTGTATTTGATCGTGACTACAAATCAAATTTCAATAATGGGTTGACAGAAGGACTTATTACTCGCTGGGGTAGTGACACCGTGACTGGGTATCAATATATGTACGGAGGCTGCGGGTTTTGGGTATGCACCAGCGGGTCCGATTTTAGAGAATTTAGCGGGGTAATCGAGCTGTATTACGCGGGGGAAACTCATCTGCTTTATGGCAATTCAGGTGAGTATTCTTTGCCTCAATCCTTTATAAGTAATGTAATTAGTACCAATGGGGAGCAGCCGCTGTCAATCAAGTTAAGCAAGGGCAGGGGGGATACCAAGGTTTTTCCGATTGGGAAAGAAACTTTGAAGTCAATTGCAAGGCTTTTCCAAGCAGAACAAAAAACATGGCAGAAACCAAAAGTCTCTATTCAAATCAGTACGGTCAGCAAGTCTGGTCTTCCTGCTGAAGATCTGATCCCTAAGATCGCGCCATCGGTAGTCTCTATAAAAACTGATAAGTCTCTCGGAAGTGGATTTATTATCTCAACAGATGGGCTAATAATGACCAATAGACACGTTGTCACAGGGTCGGGTGTCGGCAAGTTCCAGATTTCGACTTCAAGTAACCAAAAAACTACGGCGTCTGTTGTTTACATTGACAAGCAACTGGATTTTGCGATATTGAAGCCAGACTCCAGGTTGCAGGCAGCCCCACTGCCTATTTGCTATCTTTCTTATCCCAAAGCAGGCCAAGATGTGATAGCTATTGGTTCACCCGATGGAATTGCTGGGACAGTAACTAAAGGTGTAGTAAGTGCTGTCAGGCAACCTGTAGATCAGCTAAAAGGTCTCGCACCCGAAGGAGTATTGCTTGTGCAGCACGACGCTGCTATCAGCCCAGGCAACAGCGGCGGCCCCTTAGTTAATAGTCGCGGTGAGCTTCTCGGTGTCAATACATATGGACTCAACCAAACCGCTGACGGTAGATTACTTCAAAATATAAACTTTGCAATATCCATTGTGGATGTTTTTAAGGCACTAGAGCTTCGCGCGCCGGTTGCTGCAAATCCAAAGTTATTAAATGCCTGTGGGAATATTGGTCAGTAATAATCTTCATTATAAAATAGTTTACCCAATGCTTCGCAACCTAATCTCGTTTAAACAAAAGGGCGGCTACAAACTACTGGCTTATTAAAATAGAACTCAAATAATTTGATCCTTTTGTCTATGTTTGAGGAATAAGTGGGGTTGTGAAATCTCTGGGACGGCGGCCCGCAGGCGCCGACACAGAGGCGGGCTCCTTGCGGTTCACCCCAACCCCTTCGACAGGCTAGGGCCTGATTACCTGCTCCATTGGGAAACGGATGGCAATGCCATCCAGGACCACCCACGCGAAGGTGCGCTGTCCTCTCTCAATGCGGTGAAGGGTCCCATGGCGGTGGTCCCAGCGGGTGCGTGGGGCATCAACCAAGACCACTTCCCCAATCTGCAGCTCCGGGTTATGCAGGTCCTGCATAGTCACCAGACCCGAAAGTCGGTGCCGCCCGGCTGGAAGCTGTAGCGCCTGTCTTGGGTGGCCATGAGCAGATAACGGCAACTGTCTGCCACGTGGTCCGGCTGGGTCGTGTCGAGGTCCTCGGGGTCATGCTGGGCGTATTGCAGCCCGGGCACCGTCGCCCAGAACGACTCCACCTTCGGGGTGGCGTACAGACCAGGCGCTGTTGGGTCACCGGCCGCTTCCATCATCCGAGCCATGAGTTGCCAGCCAGGTGCCCGCTTCCCTTTTGGCCCTGCCACGAACCCAGCACCGTGCTGCTTGAGCTGGGCACCGATGGACCCGCTGTCACCACCGATTTCGGCCCCGATTGCCGCATCAGCCACCCGATGTTTTTCCGCCACTCGTTCGATTGTGACGCCATTGCGCTGGCAAAGCTCCTTGGCCGCCTTGGCCATCTTGCTGGTGGTCAACTCCCGGTCACCCGTGCCCCACTGGCGGGTGCCATCGGGACTGGTCAGGCATGTGTAGTGCTCGTCCACCAGCACGATCGAGCCTGCACCCAGTCGCTTCCCCTTCCACCAAGTCGCCACAGAGCAGCGATAAGCCAGTAGCAATGAGCTTGGTGAGCGGGTGCCCCAGTCCAATCCCATCCAGAGGTTCCAGTCGCTATAGCCCTCCGCCCAGGTCGGTATCCCATCCCAGTCGGCGACCATGATCCGGTTCTTGTCCCAGACGTGAGAGAAGAACGACCCACTGACCGCCCCCCAACTGCCGTAGACCTCGGACTGGATCTTGGCCTCGTCGTAGTTGCAGCTGGCCTTGAGGTTGGCGATGTAGGCATCCTTGTTCGCCAGGTGGAGGTTGTCGAACAGGGTGGAGTGGACCAGCACGCACTCCTTCTGGAACAGCTCGATGTGGGTGGGCTGCCAGGGCACCATCCGCCGGATGAAATTCTCGAAATGCCAGTAGGAGCCGGCGTTGTTGGGGTTGCAGGTCAGGATCATCCGTGGAGTCACACCCTCTGTTGTGCTCCGCATCGAGCTGCGTAACCGGAGTAGTGGACCCGGATCAGCGATCTGGCCGCTTTCGTCGACGTAGACGTGGCTGAGATCGGTCCCTTGAAACCTGTTGAAGCTGGCCTCGTCTTTGAGGTAGTGCAGGTACAGCACGGCCCCGTTGGGGAATCGGAATTCCTTCGCCCCAGTCAGGTAGTGGCCACCGGTTAGTTCTGGGGTGACGGCGATCTGATCGGTGATCTCACGTTCCAGCTTGCGCAGCCCTGCGAGGTCACGTCTGACCAAGGCACCGCAAAACCCCCGCCCGAACCGCAGGACATCTCTAAGGAGCAATAGGACCAGCCCGGTGGACTTGCCGCCACCACGTCCACCGCTCAGCAGGACGTCGTACTGGTCTGGGATTGCGAGCAGCGCCCTCTGCCAAGGGAGTGGCTCCAGTCGCTTGGGTCCGGTTGGCGGGGGTGATTTGGCTTTGTTCTCCCGGTAGCGGCGGTCATCTGGTCTGAGCGGGTTGCGTTGCCTAACCAGCGTCGTGCCCTGCCGGGGCGTATTCGTTGTCATCGCATACCCAGCAGGGTGGGCCAGGTGGGTGCGGGTACTCGTGGGGTGTCGTCGTCGAGCAGTTCCAGCAGTTCGGCGTATTCGTTGCGAGTCGCCCGCTCTGGTGGCTGGGTGATCAGGCACTGCCGGGCTTGACTGAACATCTGGTGCCAGTGGCGCAGATCCTTATTGCCCTGCCAGCGGGGGTACTGCTCGATCTTTCTGATGGATGAGGTGAGGGTCCCACTCACGCTGTTGGCGGTTGTTTTGGCTGCAGTGACCAGAGGGATACAGGTGGGTTTGCCGGTTGTTGCTTTGGTCATTGCTGGGGACCTCGGTAGGCAAGCTCCCGGCTGAGAGCGATCTGCCGTTGCAATTCCGCGGGTGATGGGGTCTTGGCGGCTCGGCTAGCGCGTTCGGCTTCGACGGTGGCGGCCAAGCTCTCCAGTGCTGCGTTCATCTCGGCCTGCACTCGTTCGGCGTGATTGTGTGGACGCTTTTCTGCCAGTTCGGCCCGGAGGTCATTTGTCCACGGGGCTTCTCCTTCGATTGCTGCCGCAAGCTCCAAGCTGATGGGTGGTCCCCAGTGGATTTCTGCGTCCTGAGCAAGGACTGGTGCGAGGGTTCGAAGTGCTGACTGCCAACTCCGTGCCCGCTGATCGTCCCAGTTCCAGGGATTGACGTTAGAGGGAATATCACGAACAGCTATTCCAGCCATTGCTGCTGCTTTAAGCAGCACGCCTAACTCAAACTTAGGCTCCTGCGATTTTGACGCCATAACCAATCTTTGTAGATATGACTATTATCGCTTACCGTGTCAAATGTAGTAGAGAAGCGGACCTTGCAGAAGCCACAAAAATAATGCGGGTGTTGTTCAATCCCAGCCAATAACCACGCCACTACCCCATGGGGCTGTGTAACAGTAACAAGGGTCTTGAGGCAAAATGGAATAGCGCTTCTATATATATGGAGGGGCTAGTAACGCTGTCACAGCCTGCATTTCTGAACCCTGCCCCCTAGGGCAAGGTCAGCAAGTTGCCGTTTTATGTGATAGACTAATGGGTGCAGGGGCTGAAATACCTGCACACCATTGTCCGCAAAACCAATGCAAACACTCGCCGCATCTGCGGATGAGCTGGTGGCTGCTGATCCCCGTTATTGGGATTGCCCATCGCTCAACACCGCTGAGCACATTGCCGCCTCGCTGGGTCAGCCGCTGACCTTGCCGCCTCACCTGGCGGATGCCCTGATAACCGATTGGGCAACAGATCACGAACCCGCGCTGCTGCGGTGGTTCGCCCGCCTTACCCACCAGGACTACGAACAAGTTCACCGGGACAACAGCTACAACCAGGAGAACGACTTCTCAGAGAACTTTGTGTTCTCGATCTTCGCGCCAGTTGGCTGCTCCGATTGGTGCTGGGCAGATGATATCTTCGTGGTTGTAGAGACTCACCTGGGTGGTGATGTCCGCGGTAACTACGGCCCTGCGGGGGTGTTCCGAATTGATTCACTCGCCGACTCTGGATTTCTGGATTGGGTTTGCGGCTGGTTCGCTTCACCAATCAGCACTGATTCAGTCAACTACCTAGCTGACTGTGAGCACACGGAACTGCAGGCGGCGAATGATCGGCTGTGCATCGGTTACAGCAGCCATCCAACTAGTGAGCTGCGAAATCTGTTGTGGCAGGGATGTGAACCGGTCTGGTCTGAGCGACTTAGTTGCTACGTTGCCCGGCTGGCGGATGTGCCCTTCGCTGTGAGGGTGGAGCCGATTGGGCCGAGCTACTGCTGAGTTGTCGTTTTTGCAATGGGAGTGTTGCGGCTGCAGCACCCCAGTTATTGCAGGCCAGTTGTCATTCGAGATGGAACGTCAATTCACCCACGTTAAAATCAATGCCCAAAACCAACGGATCAGGTCAGGCCCAGACACTTTCACCAGCTCAACTTGACCAGTTATTGGATGGGGCACCAGGGCCGGATCATCGGGCACTCTGGTCAATCATGCGCTTTACAGGCAGCCGGGTGAGTGAAACTCTCGCTCTGCGGTGGGGGGCCATCCACCTAGAGCGGGTGGTGTTCATCAAGGCCACCACCAAAACCAAATCAACCCGGGAGGTATTGATCGCCCCGCGGCTGCACCTTGAGTTGGGAACTTACCGCCTTGAATGGGCCGCCCGGCAAGGCAGGGAACCTGGCAACCGTGATTGGTTGTTCCCAGGGCGGTGGGTGAATGAGCCGCTCACCCGCCAATCGGCCGACAAGGCGCTGAGGGTGGCAATGAATGACCTGGCTATGCCCAGCGGGTGCAGCCTCCACACATTCAGGCGATCACTGGCCACCACCATGGCCCGGAGTGGCACCAACCTCAAGGTGGTGGCCGCGTTCACCGGCCATCGCAGCCTGCAGCAGCTTGCCGGCTACATCGATGTCAACCAGGCGGATGAGCTGTGCGCCCTCGCCGCTCTGGGTGGTGAGATATGACCGCGTTATGCCGCGCCATACTCAGGCCAGTTGGTGGCTTGATGACTGTGGGGAAGACTGCTAGAGGCGTTGGGTACGTCAGCGTCTGGGTGCTGATCTGGGGTACGGCAGCCTCGTTAGTCGACTACATCCTGCTCAAGCGAGAGGTCTACGCCTCCTTTTCCATCGGCCAAGGCTTCACGTTCTTGGGCTACGGAGTTGCTGCCGTTTACCTGGCGGTGAGGCTTGCTCCAAGGTTTCTCAAGCAGGAAGAACCTCCGGCTGCCGACTGACGGGTGAGACAGCGTTCAGTTCGCCCAGACTGCCACTAGCGAGCATCTCGGCATAAGAGTCGACATCAAGGGGGGCCAGGGCCGTAGCGGTTGAGCTGCTGGCCCCGATGGCAATGTTGGTTTGAGTCAGGTTCACATCAATCGCCAGACCCAGCATCTTGGCCAGGTCGCCCAGCGTCCTGGTGGCGCTGTCCAGGAATTTCGGGTTTGGGCGTCCTGCTGTCTTGCTATCTTCCCAACCTTCAACAGCCTCACGAAAGACAAATTCGTAACGGCTGACCATCAGGGGGCGCCAGCGTTCAGCCTCGTCGAAATAACGCTCGTGCCAGATCTCAAAGCACGCTTTAAGGTCTTTGCGCGCCATCGATGGTGATATCCCCAGCGTCTGGGCAATCTCCTCGCTCGTGGCCCCTCTACAGGCCAATGGCGCCACCTCACGCACAATCCGCTCATAGCGCATCTTGCCGATCTTCTGGCCTGGGTTCAGCAACATCGGAAGCCACCTCTTTACTGAGAATAGGCGAGATTTATTGAGAATTGCCTCTATCGGTATAGATGTGAGTTTTCGAAAATTCGACTTGAACTAAGTTGATGGCACAGATGCTCATTCTATCTGCCCGCCTATTTCATAGGACACTGCGATTAGCCCAGAATTGCTCAGCGCTCTCTTTGCACTTCAGGCTGTCTGCCTCAGTGAACTTCTCGGCTGCCTCAAGGACCTGAGGCGTCAAAATCCCGGTTTTCCAATGGATTTCGGCGACTGCCTCAGGGGCCTCAAGGTTTTTCGCCCCAACCCAGCTGGGGGTCTGGGCTTGCCACTCTATACCTTTACCTTCCTTTTTTAAAGGAAAAGATAAGGCATGAGGCACTTCGGCGAAATCGCCTACTGCTGCTGGGTTGTGGGGTGCCTCAGGGTGGTCATCGAGGCCTGAGGCACCTGAGGCACCTGAGGCAGGGAACCATACGCGCTTGTTTTTGTAACGGCGCATTTGGTGCTGTGTTCGGTTGTATCCGAGCTGTGTCAACACCTTCGAGGCGTCTAGGAGGTCACGCTGGCTGACGCTACTGCGGTCAAAACGAATCCCGGCCCCGATCAAGCATTCATCTGTGGCGAACCCTTGCGGTGTGAACTGTTGAAGCCAGTTTGCGATCGGGGTTTCCCACGGGTGTTCTTGCTCGTATTGACGGTTCCTGCGGTTTGATTCGGTCTGGTCCTCCGGAGACAACCACCAGTTACGCCCCGATCGGTACGCCAGTACAGCTGCCTTCCAGATACGGTCACGATCGCGAACGACCCGGGCGACATCGATCACGTTGCCTGCGGCGAAGTTGTGGTGCAGGTCAATCACCCAAAATCGCCTGCTCCCCGTTTCGTCTCTGAGGAAGTCGTGCCGGTTGCAGGTGCCGATCATGATGCTGCGCCTGGGGCGTTCCTCAATGGCCCGCCCGTAGGGCAGCTGATACTTGTCCACCGACGACGAGAGCAGTGCCTTAACGGCGCCGGCTTCCTTCTTGCTGGTGAGCGAGTCGAGTTCGGCAAGCTCCATCACCCAGCAGCTATGGATCGCTTGGAGGGTCTCCTTCTCTTTGGGCTGGGTGGTGTCATTCAGCAACTCGGGCGAAGCCAACGCCTTAACAAAGGAGGACTTCCCGACGCCCTGGCCTGCTTTGAGTACCAGGCAGGTGTCGAACTTGCAGCCGGGCTTGAACGTCCTCGCAACCGCACCCACAAGTGTCGCCGCCAGCATGGAGTCGTAGAGGGGGGCCTTGGTTCCCAGATAGTCAGTGGCCACTCGCTCTAGGTCGATTGGCGAGATGGCATCGCTGGCGCTGATGTGCTCGAGGTATTCCTCGACGGGGTTGAACTGGTTGGCCAGCGCAGCCCTGCGGAATGCATCGATCGCGGCTTCCTTGCCGATGTTGTAGCCGTATTCGGAGAGGTCGACGTGCAGCAGCTCTACAAATGCAGGCGGAACGTAGATCCCGTCGAGCTCGATGCGGTCTTGCAGAACATTCCACCGCAATCGCGTACCAAGATCCTTTCGAAGCATCACGCTCAAATCGCCGGCCTTCAGGTCCAGCCGGATATCGCCACCCTTTCCATGCCACCCCTCGGGTAGGAAAGTTTGAATCGTGAGATCACTGGCCACGGAACCACCTCCGCGCTACGCGCACCGGGTTGTAGTCGTTGACGAACAGGTGGAACCTGCCCCAGCCAACGTCGTCTTCGCGAACAAAGGCCCAGTCACTTCCAGGCACACACTGGCCCGGGTTTAGCCCCACAGGGGGATGGAAGGTCGACCCCACGAAGCAGCGGAGAACTTGGCCATCCCCGGTGATCTGACAAACGGGGTTGTCGTGTGGCCCCCGACCGCAGATCGGGCACTCATCAAGTCGAAACCAGGCTTCGCCCGATCCGGCACTGTCGCGTTTGGCTGCTCGGGGGTAATCCGCTGCCAGCTCCAACACGTAATCCCACCAAGTCTGAGGAGGCGGTGCCAGCTGCTCGGGGCCACGCCCCTCGGGCCAGTAATAGTGACCGCCACTTTCGACGTGCTCGCCCAGCACAATTACCTGGCGGCCTGGGTGACAGAACACTTCGAGCGCCTCCCCCTTTGCGACGAGAGTGCCGTCCTCGCCACGCACCGCCGGCTTAGTCGACCGGGAGTGGGTGATCTGACCGTCGGGCAGCTGCCCCAGCTGGATACTCTTCGGGGCAAACAGGACCTTGAACCTGTGCGGGTCTGAACTGCGAGCCACAACCCAGCTCTCGCACTCTTCGAAGCCGGCGTTGCGGGCGAATGCCCAGCTTGTCTCGCCGTCAAAATCGAAGCAGATGAGAGGGTGGGTAATCAGCCCGATCGATTTAACATTCGCCGTGGCGGTAATTTCGGAAATCCTGAAGCCGGGGTGCGATGACCACTCCCGCAGCATCGGTCCCTTGCCACCATTCCATCCACAGGGAAGAAATCGGAACTGATCTTCCATGCTGCTTAGACGTGCAGCATCGTCAAACCAGTTGCAAACACTCAAGTGTGCCATGATAGATTCATGTAAATAGTTCTGAAAGGGGGCTCCGTGACAGCGGGCCCTTTTTTATGCGCCATCGGGGTCGTACCCCTCACTCGTTGCTGCCTGGTGCAACAACCGCCGGATCACCCCCGAAGGGCTGGTGCCTTCAACGAGCGCACACGTCCGGATAAACACCGCCAGCCGCCTCTGACAGCGAAAGTGCATGTCATCAGTCAAAGGAGCCCCTATCAGCTCCCGGCTGTAATAATCCACGGCGTGACACATTCTTTCTGTGTACATCGAGTCTAGGTGCAGTTTCGAATACCTGCATCTACGCCAGGCGGATTAACTCTGTACTCTTGTACAGAAGAAGTGAAACTGTTAACTAGTCGACGACTGTGCGTCCTGCACCGCAAATTGGCAGTGAAATTCCCAGCCCTTCGTACCCTTGCGGATGCTCTGGCTGCGAAAGCGGCCGCTGGTACGCCATGCGCCCAACGTCCTGGTGCTGACGCCGAGCATTGGGGCAAGTTCCCGAGGCTGGAGCCAGGTCTTCGTCCGGCAGGGCGTCAGCGCGATCAGCTGGCGCACATCAGCAGCAAGCTGCTGGACCTCTGCGATAAGCAGAGGAAGCTCCCTCTGGGGGAGTTGGCTGGTAGTGGTCACTCACGAAAGGGGTTGCGGTGTTCTCCGGTGCAAGCACCGCCCTTTTGGTGAGAGGGGACCTCGATGCAAAAACCATACGGATGGCCTCCGGAGCTGTCAAGCAACTTCCAGCAGCCCCGGAAAACTAGGCTCACGGTAGGCTCAGAGCTTCCTAGATGGCACCAGATCAGTTGCAGCAACTGGGCTAACTGATGGTCTTGAAAACCGGCGTGCCGAAAGGCACCGTGGGTTCGAATCCCACCCTCTCCGTTCTAGTCACAGCCTAAAACGCACCGCACTGCAGTGGGTTTGAGCGAAGAGGTTGGGCACCTGACTGCACGACCTGATTGCGGGTTTCCGGATGCTGCGGGATGATTCCGGCAGATTTCTAGGCTCAAACTAGGCTCGATGAAGGATCCGGTCTTGGAGACCAGCGAGGCGCTCAACGCCCGTGGCATCAGGGGGAGCCTGGTGGTTTATCGGGGCAGCTACTACTGGCGCGGGGTGTTCACGGACGCCAACGGCAAAAGGGCCCAGCGGCGGGTGAAGCTCGATGTGGCCGCCAACCCAGGCCAGTTGGTCACCGCCGAAAGCCGGGTGATCCAGCTGGCCAGCGTCACCGTCAAAACGGGAATCTTGCCCAACCCACTTCCTTGGGAGGCACCAGTGGTGGTGCCGGCAGATGCAAAGCTGCAAACACCAAAAACAGTGGAGGCCGCCGTCGCCCTGCTTGAGGTCGATTTCTGGAAGGGCAAGGATCGCAGCAACAGCGCTGCGCTTCGAACCTGGCAGCGGCTGGAGCTGGAAACCAGGCGGCTGCCTCAGGCCGCAACC